>Ga0209591_10005938_pt1 | contig 13593 bp, 10 predicted proteins | sample MAT01_FD_187207 | JGI IMG/M metagenome (GOLD analysis project Ga0209591, IMG submission 187207) | Freshwater microbial communities from Lake Fryxell liftoff mats and glacier meltwater in Antarctica - MAT-01 (SPAdes) (version 2) | ecosystem: Environmental > Aquatic > Freshwater > Ice > Liftoff...
GACGGATAGCGCCGTCCACCGCGAACGCTTTTACGGTCAATTCGGCACTGAAGCGAGCGTAGAGACTGGCCGGTGACTCGCCGTACACGCCGCGGAAGGATTCGTCGAACGACCGCGCGATACGCGCTGACTGGCGACGGAATACCAGCGTCATCGACGTGTCGCCGCGCTGCGCCGCGAGCCACTCCCAGAACGCCGACCCCGCCAGATAGGCTGCGCTGCCGCCCTTGTAGCCGCCGCCGGCACTCATCGCCGCATAGCTCGGCAATCGACCCTGCAGCGCCAGCTCTCGAAGCAGCGCCGGCCGCCACGCGCCATGCGGGCGTCCGCTGCCCGTGATCTGCCCCTCGATCCAGGTGGCGTAGCCCTCGACCGCCCAGCGCGGCGTGAAGACCGCCAGCGGACTTACCTGTGCCGGCAGGAGGTGCCAGTACCACTGCGTGCGTCGAGCGGGCCGCGAAAGGTGTGCGATGTGGCCAAACTCATGCGACGCCAGCTTGAGCCCCCACCCCCGGTGATTTGCAATCTGGTCCGTCGGGCCAGGCGGCGTCACCCAGAGGTGCACCACCGGCGCGCCGAGGAGCGGAATCGCCTTTCCGTTCGCCACGTTGTACGGGTCATCGATGACGACCGTCGTACGCCCCGGTGGCGCATAGCCCACCAGAGCAGCGACGGCGTCGCGCACCGCGTCCAGGCGCGGCGCGAGGTCCAATGCCCACGCCTCCGAGTCGAGCGGATAGTGGACCGTGAACCACTCGGTCTGCAGCGTGCGCCACGGCGCCGCGCTCCGCACGAGATCCTGCCCAAACGCAGGGGACACTCGGCACACGAGCCCGACGAGCAGGGCGAAGAGCACCCGCCGCGCGGCTGACTGACGGACGGCGAGGAGAGGTCGGGGCATCGAGAGGGATTCGGAGCGATGTTGCACCCACCGGATGGGTTCGAGAGCAACAATAGCGGATCCGTGGACTCGACTGCCGCCGTGACGAGGGCCGACGCGTCACCCGAGGAGTCGTCACCACTGCCGCCGGCGCTGCCCATGTCCGTGGCAGCCCTGAGCGAGGCTCTGGTGGCGGCGGCAGGGTGTGGACATACCCGGCGGTGAGGTTCGCGGGACCTCGCACGTAGCATTCGGAACCGGATATCGCCATCATGCGAGCAGAAGCCGCTCGCTGGACCGCGGACAGGTCGGTTGCTGCCGCTGGTCGCGACCGTTCTCACCTCCATCCACTCCGTTCCGGGGACTGTGTCGTCCATGAAGCTGATCACCGCGATCATCCGTCCCGAGTGTCTCGCCGATGTGAAAGCCGCGCTGTTTCGGGCCGGCGTCACCGGCGTCACCTTTTCGCGCGTGTCGGGACATGGAGGGGAGCGTGAGATCGTTCAGCAGTATCGCGCCGAGACCGTGGTGCTCGAGTTTCACGACAAGGTGAAAGTGGAAATGGCAGTTTCGGAGCACTACGTCGAACCGACGATCTCCGCAATCCTGTCGTCGGCGCGTACCGGCAACGTCGGCGACGGGAAGATCTTTGTGCAGCACCTCGACCGCGTGGTGCGCATTCGCACCGGTGAGGAGGATACCGCCGCGTTGACGCCAGTGACCGCCGATGCGGTGCAGCGTCAGGCGCAACGTCAGGTGCCGTCCTGATGCCCACGACGACCCTGGTGGCCGGCGACACGGCCTGGGTGTTGATCTCGACTGCGATGGTCTTGTTGATGGTGCCGGGCGTGGCCTGTTTCTATGGTGGTCTGACGCGCAACCGCGCCGTCTTGAATACGATGCTGATGAGCTTCGGCGCACTGGCAATGATGTCCGTGTTCTGGGTTCTGGCGGGATACTCGCTGGCATTCTCTCCGGGTTCGTCGTGGCTCGGCGGCCTGGCGTGGCTTGGTCTGCACGGTGTTGATGGAACGCCAAACCCGACCTACAGTGCCGGTGTGCCGCATGTGTTGTACGCGGCGTACCAGATGATGTTCGCCGGGATCACGGTCGCCCTGATCAGCGGCGCGGTCGTCGAGCGGATGCGATTTGCAGCGTTCCTGCTGTTCGCACTGCTCTGGGGCGCCGTGGTGTACGTGCCGCTGGCGCACTGGGTATGGGCCGACGGCGGATGGTTGCGATCGCTCGGCGCGCTGGACTTTGCAGGCGGTACGGTCGTGCACATCAGCGCCGGTGTGGCGGCACTGATTCTCGCCCGAATGCTTGGCCGTCGGCACGATGCAGGGCGCGTCGCGATTTTGCCACATAATGTCCCGATGACGCTGCTTGGTGCCGGTGTGCTCTGGTTTGGATGGTTTGGCTTCAACGCCGGTTCGGCATTGGCGGCCAATGGTATCGCCGCCAACGCCGCGATTACGACGCACACTGCGGCGGCCGCGGGATTGCTCGGGTGGCTCGCGGTCGAATATGTCCGCACACGCCACGCGACCGCCGTCGGTGCCGCGACAGGGGCAGTCGCTGGTCTGGTCGCGATAACGCCGGCCGCAGGGTTCGTGTCGCCGACCGCCGCCGTGGTGATCGGGTTTCTCGGGTCGGCCTTCGCCTACCTCGCGATTCAGCTCCGCGCGAAGACCGCGGTGGACGATGCGCTCGATGTGTTTGCGTGCCACGGCGTGGCGGGGATCGTTGGCGCGCTGGCGACGGGAGTCTTTGCGACGAAGGTGATCAACAAGGATGGCGCGGACGGCCTGCTGGCCGGCAACGCACATCTGCTTGGTGTGCAGGCGATCGCGGTTTTGGCCACGATTGCGTTCGTCGCGGTGATGACACCCGCGGTGGTGGTGATCGTGAATGCCGTTGTAAGGATCCGTCTCCCGCTCGGCGATGAATTGCTGGGCGTCGATGCCAAGGAGCATCGGGAAGAGGCGTATCACGGTGGAGGCCTTTCCGAATTCGCTGGTCAGGCGATCACCCTCGGCCAACGTGTGGTCCTGCCAGCACACGAGGTGTATCCGCATCAGGCGGTCACCAACGGCGACTGACCGGTTGCTGACGGCGCCAGATGCCAGCGGGGCGCTCTCGGTGTCGAGAGCGCCCCGCTGATCACTTTTCACCATCCCGCGCCTCGTCAGCTGCGCTGTGACGGCTTGGCGATGATCTTGTCCTGCAGCCACGTCATCGGCACGATGAAGAGAGGCGTCAGGAACGATCCCAGCAGCACGTTGATCCACGTGAGTGCCAGAAAGTACGCGCCGAGGCCGATTCCCATCCAGAGGGTGCCGAGAATGCCGTTCGTTTCCACGCCAACTCCGGTTGTAGAAGGTCAGGGAGGAAGCATAACGACGTCTGCCGCAGCGCGGGAGAGGGTCTCGTGGCCGGTTCCAGCGCTGCCGTGTGTGCTGGCGGTATCCGGCGGCCTCGATTCCATGGTGATGGCGACGTATCTGCACGCTCTGGCACCGGAGAGGATCGCGGCGGTTGCGACCTTCGATCACGGTACCGGTTCGTCGGCCACCGCTGCGGCGCGGGCCGTTGGCGTCTGGGCCGCGACCCGCGGGCTTCAGGTTCGCGTCGGAGCGACGCGCGGATTGCCGGCAAGCGAGGCTTCATGGCGCGCGGCGCGTTGGGACTTTCTGTCGCGGATGGGCGACGAGTTTGGTGCGCCCGTTGCGACGGCCCACACGGAGGATGACCAGGCGGAAACGGTCTTCATCCGCCTGCTGCGCGGGTCCGGCGTTCGGGGACTGGCTGGCCTTCTTGCGCCGAGCCGGGTCGTGCGGCCGCTGGTGACGGTTTCGCGTGCGGAGGTTCACGACTTTGCGAGGTTGCACGACGTGCCGTTCACCGAGGATCCGTCGAACAGCGATCTGCGATATCTCCGGAACCGTGTGCGCCGGGAGCTGTTGCCTGCAGCGGAGCGGCACGTTCCGGGCTTTCGCCTTTGGCTGCTCGAACTCGGCCGAGCGGCGGCGGAGTGGCGATGCGATGTGAGAACAGCGGTGGATCAGTTTTGGACTGTTGCTGTGTCACCCGACCGTTCGTCAGTGCGCGTGAATCGTGACCGGCGTCGGCCGCCGAGCCGCGAACAGGCTGCCCTTTTCTGGCCCGACGTTGCGGGCCGGATCGGCGTCGCACTCGACCGGCGTGGAACGGACCGGCTGGCCTCGTTTAGTACAACGTCAGTCACCGGGCAGTCGATGCCCCTGTCCGGGGGCGTTTCCGTGATCACCGAACGGGAGTGTTGGACGTTGCGGCGAGCCGAGGCAGACGTCGTTGGAGAGGCCCCCGCCAATCGGCTGGCACTACGAAGGGGCTGAACGACCTTTAGCTTGTGTACACGTTCGATCGATGCGGGGCGACGTGCCCGGCGTGTGATCTGCACGACTGCCTCAGTGATCGTCTGGGTACATGGCTGTGCCGCAACGACGCGCAACACGGTGGCCACGAGGTCATCGGGAGAGAAACGGATCTGTGAGCGAGGTGTCGGCGGCGGACCCACGGCTGGAAGGGCGCGCGGTAAGGCGTGTGGTGTACGATGAAGCAGCTCTGGCGGCGAAGTGTCAGGAGCTCGGCGCGCAGATCACGGCGGCTTATCCCGACGGCGATCTCCTTGTGCTCGGCCTGTTAAAGGGCAGCTTCATCTTTGTGAGCGATCTGGTACGACAGGTGCATCGTCCTCTCGCTGTCGACTTTCTGGTCGCATCGAGCTATGGCGATGCCACCGTCTCGAGTGGTGTGGTGCGCTTGCTGTACGATCCGGAGACGACGCTTGAAGGCAAGCACATTCTTCTGGTCGAGGACATTGTGGATTCGGGGCGCACGCTGGGGCGCCTCGTCGAGGTATTACGTGAGCGAAATCCGGCGTCGCTCGAAATCTGTGCGCTGCTCCACAAGCATATTGCGACGGAGCTGTCGCACCCAGTGCGGTTCGTTGGTTTTGATGCGCCGAACGAGTTTCTGGTCGGTTACGGCCTCGATCACGCGGAGCGCTTCCGTCACGTTCCTTACATTGCGAGTCTGTTGTAATGCCCGTCATGCCGAACAACTCGAGCCCCAACAAGGGCGGTGGATTCAACTGGGGCAAGTTTTCGAAGACACTTGCCTTCTGGGTCCTCATCATTCTGATCCCGGTGACCTTCGTGACGCTGACGTCACGCGGCAACGCGGACATCCCGTCACTGTCGTGGTCGCAATACGATCGCGAGCTGTCGAAAGGCAACCTGAAGAAGGTGATTGTCATCGAGGGGCGCGAAGTGCAGGCCGAGACGAAAGTGCCGATTTCCGTGGATGGCAAGGACGTCACGCGCTTCACCGCGGCTCTCGTCGGCGATATCAGTGACGACGACAAGAAGGCGCTGCGCAACGCAGGCGTCGAGGTGAGCGCCAAGCAGGCGCGGACGTCGATCGCGTCGGTATTGATCAACATTCTGCCGTACGTCCTGCTGTTCGGCTTCTGGCTCTTCCTGTTCCGTCAGATGCAGGCGGGCGGCGCGAAGGCGTTCTCGTTTGGCAAGAGCAAGGCGAAGCTGCTGACGGGCGACACGCCCAAGGTGACGTTCGCCGATGTCGCGGGCGCCGATGAGGCGAAAGTCGAGCTGCAGGAGATCATCGAGTTCCTGAAGGATCCGCAGAAGTTCACCAAGCTCGGTGGCCGCCTGCCGAAGGGTGCCCTCCTGGTGGGCCCGCCGGGTACCGGCAAGACGCTGCTCGCGCGCGCCGTTGCGGGCGAAGCCGGCCGCCCGTTCTTCAGCATGTCCGGTTCGGATTTCGTTGAAATGTTCGTGGGCGTTGGAGCCAGCCGAGTGCGCGATCTGTTCGAACAGGGTAAGGCGAGCGCGCCGTGCATCATCTTCATCGACGAAATCGATGCGGTCGGGCGTCATCGCGGTTCAGGCATGGGTGGCGGACACGATGAGCGCGAGCAGACGCTCAATCAGCTGCTGGTCGAGATGGATGGTTTCGAGTCGAATGAAGGGGTCATTCTGATCGCAGCGACCAACCGGCCCGACGTGCTGGATCCGGCGTTGCTGCGCCCGGGTCGCTTCGATCGCCAGATTGTGGTTGATGCCCCCGACCTGCGTGGACGCGAAGGGATTCTGCGCGTGCACATTCGCAACAAGCCGATCGCCGATGACGTCGACGTGCGGGTTTTGGCCAAGGGGACGCCCGGAATGGCGGGTGCCGATCTGGCGAACCTCGTCAACGAAGGGGCGTTGCTGGCGGCGCGTCGCGGCCATGACAAGATCTACATGATCGATCTCGAGGAAGCGAAGGACAAGGTGCAGCTGGGTGCTGAACGGAAGTCGCTGGTGATGCGTGAAGAGGAGCGTCGCCTGACCGCCTATCACGAGGCGGGACACGCCGTCTGCGCAATCAAGATCAAGGGCAACGATCCACTCTACAAAGTCACGATCGTGCCGCGCGGCCGTGCACTCGGTGTCGCCTTCACGTTGCCCGAGGACGACCGGGTGAGCGTGACGCGCGAGCAGATCGAAGCGCGTCTGGTGATGGCTTACGGCGGACGGACTGCCGAAGAGCTGATCTTCGGTCGTGATCATGTCACCACCGGCGCGAGCAGCGACATTCAGCAGGCCACGGGTATCGCACGTCGCTACGTGTCGCAGTGGGGGTTGAGTGACCTCGTCGGCCCGATTCTGGTGGGCGATAATGAGCAGGAGATGTTCCTTGGTCGCGAGTTGACCAGCCGTCGCGAGGTGAGCGAAAAGACGGCACAGCTGGTGGACGCCGAAGTCAGCCGCGTGATCAAGGATGCCTACCAGCGCGCGAAGACGGCGTTGGAGGAGAACGTCGATCTGCTGCATTCGCTGGCCAAGAATCTCCTCGAGCGCGAGACGCTCACGCGTGAGGACATCGGGATGCTCGTGAGGGGCGAGATTCTTCCGCCGCGGATCGATCCGCCGTCAAACCTCACTCCCCCGCCGGCGGTGGTGACACCGACGTTCGCGGCGGTGGTGCAGGAGCCGAAGCGAGTGGCGCCTCCGTTACTGGGTGGGCCTGGAGTTCAGCCCGCATGAGCAGGGGCGGGACACCTGCGCTGACGCTCCGCGGCGGGCAGTGACGGCGCAGCAGCGCGAGCTTGATGATCTTGTGGAAACGCCACCGGCGGCGAATGCGCCCCGGTGGCGTTTGCGTGACCGCATGCTCGACCTCCGCGTCCCGCAGATCATGGCAATCTGCAACGTGACGCCTGATTCGTTCAGCGACGGCGGACGACACCTCGCGGTGGAGGACGCGTTACGCTTTGCCGCCGATGCGTTCCGCGACGGTGCGGCGATTCTCGATGTCGGTGGCGAGTCGACGCGGCCTGGTGCCACACCCGTCTCGGAGTCAGAGGAGTTGGTGCGCGTCCTGCCAGTGATTGCTGCGGTGCGCTCGCAGCTCCCCGGGTTGATCGTCAGCGTCGACACGGTGAAGTCTGCGGTGGCGCGAGAAGCGCTGGCGGCCGGTGCCCATGCCGTGAACGATGTATCAGCGGGTCGTCTGGACGCCGCCATGTTCAGCGTCGTCGCGAATGCACAGGCGGCGATGGTGCTGATGCATTCGCGCGGGGGAGTCGGTGACATGGCGAGCTGCTCGCACGCCTTCTACGGCCCCGACGTGGTGCTGGACGTTCGGGAGGCGCTGCTCGCCAGCGTCGCGGCTGCGCGCGCGGCGGGAATTCGCGACGACTCGCTCGTGATTGACCCCGGGATCGGATTCTCCAAGACCGCAGCCCAGTCCATCACGCTCCTGCGCGAGCTGTCTCGCCTCACCGCGCTGGGGTATCCGGTGATGGTCGGTGCATCGCGCAAGCGGTTCGTAGGCGAGCTCACCGATGTGCACGAACCTGCCGAGCGCGCGGTAGGCAGTGTCGTGGTGCACGCGATCGCGGTGATGCGAGGAGCGCGAATCATCAGAACCCACGACGTGCGGGCGACTCGGCAGGGTTTGGCCGTCGCCGTTGCGCTCTGATCGGCGCACGGCCTCCCGCGGCGAGGTCTGCTGCGGAAGGGCCTGCGCTGACCGAAGCTATGGCTTCCTGGGGGCCGCAGCGGGCGCGCCGACGCTGGCTGTCATCAACTGGTACATCCCCTTGGCGACATGTGAGCGACCGTCGGCGGCAGGGATCAGGCACGACAGGATATAACGCCCAGGCGGCATGCGAAAGGCGAGAAACGCCTCGCCGCCGCTCGCTATGGTCGCCGTCTGCGCGACGTTCCGGCTCCACGACGGCGCCCGCCCATTGGCGCGGATCGCGTCAAAAAACTCCTTTACGGACTTGCCCGCCGGAAGTTCCTGCACTGCGACGTGATGGATGTCCGTTCCTTCGTTTATCAGGTGGATGGTCGCGATGCCCGACTGCACATTGGCAGGAGCGTCGTACACGTAGTCCTTGGCGACCACCCGAATGAACTGTGGGCGATCCACAGTGCTGGTCGCTTGCGCCCAGACCGGGGCAACAGCGACCATCGTGAAAAGGGCAGTGAGGTAGGTGCGTGAAGCGGACCGCATATCGTGGAGCCTCCCATCGGGTGAACCGGACCAGCTTATGACACTCTAGAGACTGCGGCACGGTACACGCGCCGTCAATACGTGTCGCATTGCGGAGGTGCAGGATCGTCGCCAGACTCATGTGATAGTTGCATCTTTCGGGCAGGGCGCGCGCACCCCTCTGAGCAGACCGCTCTCGGTCTGGGCCTCGGAAGGGTGACCAGAAGAGCACTTCGCTTCGCCAGCTGGTGCCTCACGTTTCACCCACGCTTCACTATGGATTCGCTTCGCACGACAAGGACCGCAGCGCTCGTTGCCGCCCTGGGATGGGCGTCGATCGCTGCCGCGCAGCTGCCCGCGTACCCCTCGTCGTGGGATGCGGCGGTGCTCAAACGGGCTGACGTGCGGGCGGCACTGGCGCACGTGGAACGCGGGATGCCCGCGCACATCGACGAATGGATCGCCGTCGCCGAGATGCCGGGCAAATCCCGGAGTGAGGGGCAGCGCGCGGCGTACGTGAAGCGCGTCATGGAAGCGGAAGGATTGCGAGTCAGCATCGATTCGATCGGCAATGTGACCGGCGTGCGCGCGGGCAGTGGCGATGGTCCGACGGTCGTCTTCGCAGCGCACATGGATATCGTCCACCCCCTCGAAACGAATCTCAAGGTTCGGCGCGGCGGCGACTCGTTGCACGGCCCGGGCATCTTCGACAACAGCGCGTCGGTGGCGAACATGCTCGCAACCGTTCGCGCACTCAACGCGGCAGGGATCCGGACCAAAGGCAACCTGGTTTTCGTTGCGACGGTGCAGGAAGAGCTGGGACTGCGCGGGATGAATTACTGGTTTGAGCACAATCCGAAACCGGATCTCCTGATCTCGATGGATGGCGGGTTGGGGCCGATCAACTACGGTGCACTCGGCATCTACTGGACGAAGTACGTCTTTACCAGCCCGGGATCACACACAGTCACCTCGCGTGGGAAGCCAACGCCCGTAAAGGCGCTCGCCGATGCGATTCAGCGCATTTACTCACTTCGCTTTGGCGCGCTGCCGGAGGGGGCGGTAATCAACCTCGGTCAGATCCACGGCGGTGCGATCTACAACGGCATTCCACAGGAGCTGTACTTCACCGTGGATCTCCGGTCTCCCGATCCGATTCTCCTCGATTCACTGGACCGTACCATCACGCAGATTGCCCAGGATGCGGCGGCGAGGGAGCGTGTGGGGCTCCGTGTTGAAGTCGAGCAGAAGAATCAGGCGGGTGGCACCACGGCGCAGTTGGAGGGGGCGCGAAAGCATCCGCTCGTGCAGACAGCGGTCGACATCCAGAATCAGCTGGGTATCGTGGGGCTGCCAGGTGCGCCCGAGGCAATCGCGACCGGGAGCACCGACGGCAATGTCGGCGTGGTGCGCGGTGTGCCAAGCATTGCCATTGGGCGCTCGTATGGCGGCAATCAGCATACACTCACCGAATGGGCCGACGCGCCGAGCGCCCTGCCGGCGACGAAGTTGGTGCTGCTCCTCGCCGTCACCTTCGGCGATGGAATCAGGACGGTCACGCAGCCACTCATACCGTAGCGGCAGTCACCGGCCGCTGGCGCGCGGGTGATCTGGGCTGCTCGTGGACCGCGCCGCATTGGCCCCCCGGGCGCAAAGGTCAACGTCCAAGCCAGCGGCTGAACTTGATCAGGAACACCTGTCGCCCCGGGTCCGCAAAGCTTCGCCCCACCTGACCGACGATTCCTGGCTGCACACTGTCCAACTCCTGCTCGCGCTGCTGCGTCCAGACCAAGAATAGCGCCGATCCTGGACGGTACTCCCACCGGAGGACCGCATTGCCGCGGAGTGCGCGAACCGTGAAGTCCTGATTCGGAACCACGAATGCTGCCGCCGGCCCGGTTCCATCGGGATCGATACGCCGAGAGCCACCGCCGATCGGCGTGACGCTGCCACGGTCAACGCCGTACTCGGCGAAATCGAAACGACGTGGCGTCGTGAACTCCTTGAAGCGCGAGAATGCGCCCGACGACGCAAACGGCTGGAGGAACAGTTGCAGCGAAAGCCACGGCGAGAACGTCCAGTCGATACGCGTATTCAGGCGGACTTCGTTCTGGCGAACGTTGGCAAAGACGTAGCGATTGCCGAACAGCGATGATGACGCGAGGGGATTGGCGACTGGCTGCACGTACTGCCCGGTGGTGCGCTGCTGTTCGTACGATGGCTCCAGTCGAAATCGTGCCTGTGGCGCCGGACGCCAGTCGATGCCCAGCTCGGCGGTGTAGCTCCGCAGGCCGGACGCATCGCGGTTCTCCGTCACTTCGGCGCTGACGATGATTGACTTGCGTGGGTCGCTGTCGAGGCTCAGACGGTTGAGCAGACTCGTTGGACGCAGCGCCATCGGCCCGCCGCGCAACAGCCGGTCGTTCAGGGTCTGCGGCGAGTACGAACCGAAGGCATTCAATTCCCAGAAATTGAGCAGGACGATAACCGCGTTCCAGCTGAGGCGCTCTTCGATACGATCGCCTGCGAAGTTGTCACTGACCGTCGTGAAGGTGCCAAGATCGTACTCACGTGCAACGCGCGACTGCAGCGGATTGCGATAGGTGAGCGACGTCGAGACGGTCCGGAAATCCGACCGAAACTGAAAACCCGCGTCGTTCACTTCGAAGCCAGGGCTGGTCTCCTCGTAGGTGACTGAGCCAAGCAGGCGTTCGCCGGCGCTCTTCGCGACAGTCACGGCGCCGTAGTGCCCACCAAGGCTGGTGCGCGTGGGATCCAGGGTCAGGTGCGAGGCATCGGGACGCTGAAAGCTGCGATAGTTGGTGCGCTGCAGTCGCGTGATGGCCGGGGCGGCACCGCGCACGTTGCTCCTCGCGATCACACCACTCGCCGTCCAGGTGCGCCGCTGCCACGCCGATTCCCAGTCGAGGCCGACGATCGTTGCCGATTCGCTCAGGCGCGTCGCGAGGGCGGTGTCGGACTGATCACGACGCACATCAGAGACGAAGCCGCCGATCCCCGCGTTCCCACCGCGCAGCAGTCGGCGAACACGAGTCACGTGATAGTTGGTCAACGGTTCGGCTGCTTCCCGACGAACCCTGCCCAGCGTATCGAGCACGTCGGCGCCCTCGCGCGCGGTCACGGCATTCAGCGACCCGATCTGCCACCCCGACGGCGTGGTGCCTGAGAGCTTCAGCGCACCGATGATCGGCGTCTGCGCCGCGAGCCCCACGGCCTCGACATCCCCGCCAGATGGCCGCCGTTGTGGCGGACGACCGATTCGACGCGTGTAGAAGAACGTTGGCGCATCGTTGTTGTTGAACGTGCGGGTACTGCCGAAGGTGAAACCGTCCGCATTCTCGAGGAAGAACGGTCGGCGCTCGGGAAAGAAAATTTCGAACGCCGTGAGATTGACGACTGCCGGATCGGCCTCCACCTGACCGAAGTCGGGGTTGACCGACGCGGTGAGTGTCAACGACTGTGGCAGCTTGAAGCGCATGTCACCACCAACGGCAGCGGCCACACTGCGTGCGGAGACAAAGCGATTCTGCGCCGACCGTGGCTGTGTTTCGATCTGGCTTCGAACGTAGGGAAGCAACTCGACGCGCGAGGCGGGTCGCAACGAATCAAGGCCAACGAGGTCCCCGAATCGCGAGACGATGCCCGGGGCGTCGGCGGGGGTCGGGGTCCAAAACGAGATTTCGCCGTGTCGGGCAATTTCGCGGGCAAAGTTGATGCCCCACGGGCGGACCGCACCGACGGCACCGTTCACGTCGAATCGGAGCTGCGAGAGCGGAATACGGAATTCTGCTGTCCACCCGGCGCTATCGGTCCGCGCCGCGACGTTCCACACGGCGTCCCAGAGCCCGTCTTCCTCGTCGTCGTTGAACAGATAGCGATCGCGCAGTACCCCACGGGGATTCACTGCGAACCCGAACGCGGTCCGACGGTCGCCGTAGCTGTCGAACCCCACGCTGAACCAGTCGGAGTAGATATCGTCTGCATCACGACGGCCGAGCTGTTGCGCGACCGAGTCCGGTGCGGTGTCGAAGTTCCGAACCCCGACGTACACGGCATCCCGATCGTACGCAATCCGAACCTCGGTGCGTTGCGACGCGGCAGCGCCCCCGCGGGGCAGGCGCTGGGTGAATCCGGTCGCGGCCGGCGCGGTGCGCCAGATTGCTTCGTCCAGCCGCCCATCGATCGTCACCGGCGCGGTCAGCCACGTCGCTCCGAGTGTGGGGCGTGCCGGTGCTGCCGCCGCTCGCGCCGCGCCCGACGTACTTTGGGCGTGGGTCACGCCAGCGCAGAGCAGGGCCAGCCCTGTCAGCGATCGGGCGGCCCGATGCGTCGTGCAGACGAGCCGTGAGAACATTCCGGAGCATATCGATGACTGAAACCGCGGCACTGCGATGCTGAACGTACTGAAGGCGCTACATGTACTCGCAGCCGTCCTTTTTCTTGGCAATGTGGTCGTCACTGGAGTGTGGAGCTGGGTGCTCTTTCGTCAGCGTGCGCGTGTCGACTTTCGAATCACGGCACAGGCCATCGTGGTCACCGACTGGATCTTTACGTTCGGGGGCGCCGCAGTGCTGGTCACGACGGGAGTCGGGTTGGCAATCGGTCGTGAAATTGCGATCTGGGACACGTTCTGGCTGCGTCAGGCGATACTCGGCCTCGCCATCTCGACGGCACTCTGGCTGGTGGTGCTCGTGCCGACGCAACGCGCGATGCTCCGGCTTGCTCCCACCGATGACAGCAAGATTCGACGGCTTTACTGGCGATGGAATGTCACGGGCTGGATCGCAGTCGTGCCGATCCTCTGGTCACTCTGGTGCATGACGACGAAGCCGGTGTAAGGCGGATCGTGTCCCGTCACGCAACGGCTTCAGTTCACTTTCGCCCGGCTGTGCAATGCGACCGCCGTTCGTCGGCTCAGTGCGATGGTTGCGCTGCCATCACCCGCGACGACGACCAACGCCCCGCTGCACGTCGCCGGCGTCTGACCGGATGCCGCCGTGAACGTGAACTGCGCAATGTTGCAATAGCCACCGGCCGGGAGTCGCGTCGGCAACGGTGTCGTGATCGGTGTGACACTCAGGCTCATCGCCATGAAGCCGGCGCCGTCGCGACAGAATGCGATCCGATTCGGATCGTTGTCG
>Ga0209591_10005939_pt1 | contig 13593 bp, 13 predicted proteins | sample MAT01_FD_187207 | JGI IMG/M metagenome (GOLD analysis project Ga0209591, IMG submission 187207) | Freshwater microbial communities from Lake Fryxell liftoff mats and glacier meltwater in Antarctica - MAT-01 (SPAdes) (version 2) | ecosystem: Environmental > Aquatic > Freshwater > Ice > Liftoff...
CTTTCATACGAAGAGCGTTGGCAGGTAATTCACTACATCCGTGTACTACAAGCCAAGAGCAAAAACTTAGAATACAGCGAAAAAGCGAACTCGCTCAGCAATATTGAAAAACCAGCAAAAGGTTTGGCTACTGGACCGGGGCGCGCTGCTCCAGCGGTTCCAGCACCTGCACCAATTGCTGCTACTGGCAAATAAGATTTGCCTGTTTTATCAGGTGTCAAGCCTGGAATAGCTCTTAAAACCAATATCATCGAACAAAACTTTCGGCTTTATCCGACTTTGCGATATGAACCTAAATACGCAGTTTGTATTTGAAAAAAAGACTAAAACGATCCTGATTTCAGGTATGGTTTTAGGCGCAGTGTGCCTTGGGCTCACCTTCTTTAACGACGATGAGTATCATACTCGGTTTTGGACCAATTGGTTGCACAACTCCGTGTATTTCACAGGCATTGCTTTCATGTCTATGTTCTTCCTCTCTGCGCAGATCACTGCGTTTGCAGGCTGGAACTCAGTCATACGGCGTGTTTGGGAAGCGATGAGCCAATTCATGTGGGTTGGTTTAATCCTCATGGGCGTAATCGCTTTGGGCGTATGGGGCCATTTCCATCACCTTTACCACTGGAACAGCACGGATATTAATATCACAGATCCGGAGGCTCCACATTACGATCGTATTTTGGCTGGTAAGAAGGGTTTCTTGAATCCTGTCTGGTTTACAGTCGGCACCATTGGTTTTTTGCTTATTTGGTATTATTGGGCTAAAAAACTCCGTCAGGCATCCGTGGATCAAGATACCATGGAAACCAGCGATTTCAAATATTACAAAAAGCAGCGTAAATGGGCGGCTTCGTTTCTCCCGCTTTGCGGCTTCCTTAGCACGGTATTCCTGTGGCAATCGGTTATGTCCGTTGACCCACACTGGTATAGCACTATGTTCGCCTGGTACTCCATGGTTTCGATGTGGCTAGGTGCGATTTCATTAACGGTAATGCTGATCATATACCTCAAGTCACTCGGCTATCTTGAGTATGTGAACCACAACCACATGCATGATGTTGGTAAATTCCTTTTCGGTATCTCTGTCTTTTGGGCTTACCTGTGGTTTGATCAATTCATGCTTATATGGTACGCCAATAACGGAGAAGAGACGATTTACTTCAAGGAGCGGATGGATCACTATCCTGTTCTATTCTGGGGCAATTTGCTTTTAAACTTCGTAACACCATTCCTCATTCTGATGCGCAATGACACCAAGCGTAAGTTTGGTACCATGTTCTTTGTTGCAATGATCGTATTCTTCGGTCACTGGTGGGATTATTTCTATATGATCAAGCCAGGTGCACGTATTGCAGCGCATGAAGCAATAGAACTAGCTGAAGGCAAGCATGGGGGAGATAGTCACAGTAGCGTTGCACCAGCCACTTCAAAAGTAGAACATGAAGAGGCCCCATCCACTACGGATACCCACAACTCGGCACCTTCTTCCAATGAAACTACGGCGGGTAAAGCTGTTGATGAAAACGCCTCGACTCATCTTGAAGGTAGTCATCCTAGCAGTCCAGAGGAAGGTAAAACGGCGACAACCACTGCCCATGCCGAAGCACCTTCAGGTGACACGGAACATCCTGAACAAACTAAACTTGAAGGGGAACATTCAACTGCTGAGGCCACAACTATGGCTACTGAACATGCAGGAGAAAGCCATGGAACTGAAGGACATCCCGCCGACGAATCAAAGTCTTTTAAATTAGGTTACACGATACCAGGCTTGGAAGAAATCGGAGTGTTAATAGGTTTCCTAAGTTTGTTTCTTTTCTTCTTTTTCAATCAACTTTCGAAGGTGTCACTTGTTCCTATGAAGGATCCTTACTTGGAAGAAAGCCTTCATCACGATACCGGGGCGCTTATTGAAGGAGAAGATGGTGGACACGAACACCATTGATACAAATCGCTGTTATTCTGTTGGAATCGGGTTTATAAGGTTTGGTACCCGCTCTGCTACAGCAACTTTTTTTACCATACTTTTCAATCTTTTCGTTAAAGAAATATATTTCAATGACTTCGCTAATCGTACTTGTCTGCATCATTCTGATCACCATTGTAGTGGTGCAAATCGGAAGAGTTTATGAACTAGCCAGCACCATAAAAGGTGAACGGCAAATGCTGCGCGACAACAGCAAATGGAATGGCTGGTTTTCCGTGGGCTTTGTGATCGTTTTCTTGGGAGGCGTTTTCTGGTCCGCTTGGTCATACAAAAATGTGATGCTTGGCTATGGTCCACACAAATCTGCCTCTGAGCATGGAAGTCTCTTAGATGACCTTTTTCTGGTGACGCTAGTCCTTACGGGTATTGTGTTTGTACTTACACATATTGCATTGTTCTGGTTTGCTTACAAATACCGTTATCAGGAGGGCCGCAAAGCAAAGTTTATTGCACATGATAATCGTCTTGAAATCTGGTGGACAGCTATCCCTGCTGTGGTAATGACTATATTAGTGGTGCGTGGACTAAACGCATGGAACACGGTAATGGCCGATGTCAAGGAAGGCGAAGATTACATGGAAATTGAAGCTACTGCCCAACAGTTTGGGTGGACACTTCGCTACCCTGGTGCAGATGGTAAAATTGGCACCCGCAACTATAAAAAGACAACCGGTGCTAACACACTAGGCCTGGATTTTACAGACGCAAAAACTTGGGATGATTTTATTCCTGGCCAGGAATTTTACCTGCCACTTGGAAAAAAAATCAGGGTTCGTATCATCGCTAAGGATGTTTTGCATGATTTTTATTTGCCTCAATTTCGAGTCAAAATGGATGCCGTGCCGGGACTACCAACTTATTTCGTTTTTACACCCGTTAAAACTACAACTGATTACCGCAACGAATTGCGCAAATATCCTGAATACAACGAACCATTCGACTTAGCTGACCCTAATGGGCCAAAACGATGGGAAAAGTTTGACTATGAGTTAGCATGTGCTGAATTGTGTGGCAAGGGCCACTACTCCATGCGCCGCGTATTTAAGGTGGTTTCACAAGAAGAATACAATGCGTGGGAGAAACAGCAAAAGTCATTCTATCTCTCCGAAATGCGCGGAAAGGCTGAAGATCCTAACAAAGATAAAGTGCTGGATGTTGAGGTTCGTGAACGCGTAAAAGAATTTGGAGACAATATAAAAAAGGCAGTCGAATCCACTACAGCTAAAGACAAAACCATTCAGCTCAAGTACATTACTTTCGAGACAGGTTCTGCTACACTAACAACAAATAGTAAGTATGAACTTGACAATCTGGTGTCGGGTATGAATACTTTCCCTGCTGTAAGTGTAGAAGTTGCAGGTCACACGGACAATGTAGGAGACGCTGCTGCAAATCTTAATCTTTCCACTTCTCGTGCAGCTGCGGTAGTTAAATACCTAACTGATCGCGGTATTTCAGGCGGTCGTCTAAAGCCTCGAGGATATGGCGATACCAAGCCAATAGTGCCTAACGATACACCTGAGAACCTTGCAAAAAATCGCAGGACTGAATTTACCATTTTGAACTAATATGATGATGTGAAACTCGGAATGGAATGTTTTTATCAGACATCGCCCATTCATTTTCATTTTGTCCAGTTGAAAAAATATAAAATAATGAACATGGAACACGTCAATACTGTCGCTGATACACTCGAAGATACACTCACTCATGACTTGGGCTATGACGACCACTTTCATGAGCATCATGAAGGAGATAAGTACCAATCAAACTTTCTGACTAAGTATATATTTAGCACAGATCACAAAATTATTGGCCGGCAATTCCTGATCACAGGTATTTTCTGGGCATTTATCGGTGCAATGATGTCCATTGTTTTCCGCCTTCAATTGGGGTTCCCTGAGGCTGACATGGCTTGGTTAAGACCAATTTTAGGTAAGTGGATACAGGTTAATGAAGCGGGCATTGGTAAACTTGATCCAGAGTTTTACTATTCCCTAGTGACCATGCACGGTACCATTTTGGTATTTTTTGTACTCACAGCTGGATTGAGCGGTACTTTTGCCAATCTACTCATTCCACTTCAAATTGGCGCTAGAGACATGGCTTCGCCGCTGCTCAACGCCTTTTCCTATTGGTTTTTCTTCCTGGCTGGCGTGGTTATGTTTATTTCGCTGTTCCTTAGCACCGGACCATTTTCTGGTGGCTGGACAGCTTATCCTCCACTCAGTGCATTACCACAAGCTTCTGATGGATCTGCCGCAGGCATGACCCTTTGGATTGTATCCATGTCGCTATTCGTGGTTTCTTCGCTATTGGGGGGTATCAATTACATTACAACCATATTGAACCTCCGTACAAAAGGAATGAGCCTTTGGCGGATGCCACTTACCATGTGGGCAATCTTTGTTACGGCCATCCTTGGTGTACTTTCTTTCCCGGTATTGTTCTCCGGTCTATTGCTTCTGATGTTTGACCGCAGCCTTGGCACGTCGTTTTATCTGAGCGAAATCGTAGTAGGTGGGCAGATTCTTGATCGTATCGGTGGTAGCCCAATTTTGTATCAACACTTGTTTTGGTTCTTGGGGCACCCGGAAGTCTATATCATCATTCTTCCTGCCATGGGTATTGTATCTGAAGTCTTGTCAGTAAGCTCACGTAAGCCTATTTTTGGCTATACGGCCATGGTATATTCGCTGCTCGCTATTGGCTTTTTGGCCTTTATTGTTTGGGCACACCACATGTTTATGTCGGGAGTGAATCCGTTTATTTCCAACTTCTTTGTGATATTCACGCTGATCATTGCCGTGCCGTCAGCCGTGAAAGTTTTCAACTGGATAGGCACGATTTATGGCTCGAATTTCAGGTTCACTTCCGCCAGTTTGTTTAGCGTAGGATTTGTCTCTATGTTCATTTCGGGTGGTTTGACGGGTATTTTCCTTGGCAACTCTGCCATTGACATTCCGTTGCACGACACCTATTTCGTAGTAGCTCACTTCCATATTGTGATGGGTGTTGCTGCGTTCTTTGGAATGTTTGCGGGTGTTTACCACTGGTTTCCAAAGATGTTTAGCCGTTATATGAACGAAACCTTAGGTAAGATCCACTTCTGGGGTACGATCATTGGAGCATACGCTATTTTCTGGCCGATGCACTATACTGGTATGGCTGGTGTTCCACGCCGTTACTATGACGGTGGAGCTTCTTTTGATGCGTTCCGTCACTTCCAGGATCTAAATCAGTTTATTACGGTGGCCGCTATTTTTGTGTTCTTCCTTCAAGTCTTATTCATGGTCAACTTTTTCTACTCCATATTCAGTGGGAAAAAGCTTACCACGAAAAACCCTTGGGGTTCAAATACACTTGAATGGACTACTCCAATCAATGCAGGGCACGGCAACTGGCCAGGTAATATTCCTACGGTACAACGCTGGGCTTATGATTATGGCAAAGACGGAGAGGAATTTATCCCACAGTATATACCCCTGAAAGAGGGCGAAAATGATATGGGGGAAGGGCATTAAAAGGGTTGATAAAGGTTGATTGGTGTCAACTTTTGTGAGCCGCTATAAACTACAAAATAATGCAGCGCAACGACGCAAAACAAATATTGATTTTTGGAGACTTAAAACAGGCAGTCACCGATTTTGGGCTGTTGGTCAAGTTTAAGTTGACACTTTTAGTTCTTTTCTCTGCGGTAATGTCCTACGCAATTGTGTGTCAGGGCGTGGTAAATTGGGGGGCAATGCTTTTACTCGCAGTCGGCGGATTTCTAGTGACTGGTTCAGCCAATGCGCTAAACCAAGTGCTCGAACGCGACTACGATCGACTCATGCCTCGAACAGAAAACCGTCCGGTTGTGACTGGAAGAATGAGTGTTAGCACAGCAGTATTGCTTGCGGGCCTCATGGCCTTGTTTGGCATTTCTATGCTATCTATGTTTAACCCTTTAACTGGGTTTTTGGGTACGCTGTCGCTGATTAGTTACGCTTTTGTCTACACACCGATGAAGCGCTCTACACCTTTGGCTGTAGTTGTTGGAGCCATTCCAGGTGCCTTGCCACTAATTATTGGTTGTGTAGCGTATGAGGGGTTTATTTCTCCAACCGCTTGGATGTTGTTTGGTTTGCAGTTTTTGTGGCAGTTTCCCCATTTCTGGGCAGTTGCCTGGTTAGCAGATGAAGATTATAAAAAAGCCGGATTTTATTTACTTCCTTCAGGGAATGGCGAAAAGGATAAAACAACAGGATTGCTTTCCTTTATTTTTTGCCTTTTATTGATTGGAAGTGCGGTGTTGAGTTTTTGGCTTGGGTATGTAGGATTAGTGGCGACTACATTATTGGTATTGCTTAATGTATATTGGGCTTGGCACTGCTGGCAGTTGTACAAAACCTGTGAAAGGACAGCCGCGAGAAAACAAATGTTCATTTCATTCATGCATTTACCATTCTCATTGATTGTGCTTTTGTTAGACAGGGTTTGGTAACTCGAAATTCATTTCGCATTGAATCATCTAAAATGGCGTAATAAATATCGCTCTACAATATGGCCACATTTAGGCAAGAATATAACCAAAGTAAAATTCACCCGCACAAAGTTGCGCTTTGGGTCGCCATCGGATCTATTATTATGATGTTCGCGGCGTTTACTAGTGCGTATGTGGTGCGGCGTGCTGCAGGTAACTGGTTGGAATTTAAGCTCCCTGATATCTTTATGGTGAATACGGCGGTGATTTTGTTGAGTAGCGTGACTATGCAATTGGCGTATTCAGGATTCAAAAAGGGTAAAGAGAAGCAGTATAAAGGGATGTTAGTGGCTACATTAGTGTTGGGGTTGTTTTTTGTAGTCCTTCAATATAAAGGTTGGGAAGCATTGACAGCGATGGGGGCAACTTTTACGGTGAATCCTTCCAGTTCCTTCATTTTTGTTATCTCAGGGTTGCATGCCGCCCACGTTTTAGGCGGTATCGTAGCCATTACAGTAGCTTTAACGTATGCTTATATATTGCCTTACAAACCTACTTTGCGGCGCAAACAACGGTTTGATCTGGTGGTACAATACTGGCATTTTGTGGACATCCTGTGGGTTTACCTAATGGTGTTCTTTATGATTCAATCTTGATAATTCTGACTTTAGACTGTTGGACGAAAGACGTTGGACAGTACAAAGTCTAAGCGTAATATCCAACGTCTATTAACTATTGACAACCATGGCAGAAACATCTGTTTCACACGCACACGAGACGAACGAGCATGGCTCTGACGACCAGATTTGGGAAGGCGGACAACCGCCAATGAAAGTGAGCTACGGCAAACTGATGATGTGGTATTTCCTCGTGTCTGACGCATTCACCTTTGCCGGCTTCCTGATTGCTTACGGTACCATCCGTTTTAGCATGCCAAGTTGGCCTGAACCTGACTTTGTGTTCGCATCTTTCCCATTCGTACAAGCCCACTGGCCGCTGGTCTTTGTAACCTTCATGACTTTTGTGCTGATTTTCAGCTCCGTCACCATGGTGCGGGCGGTACAAGAAGGTCATCGTGAAAATAAGCGAGGCGTGGTCTTCTGGATGTTTCTCACCATTCTAGGTGGCGCGACATTCCTTGGAAGTCAAGCATACGAATGGACTATGCTCATCAAGTATGAAAACGTTTCTGTAACCCGAAATCCATTTGGCCGCCACATCGCAGATGGTGTAATGGTAGATGTTAATGGGAAGGAAGTGATGGAAAACGGCGCAGCAATAGCGGTTAAAAAGGATGACTCGTACCTTTTACACGGACACGAACAAAATGGCGCAATTGAACTGGAGAAAAAATACGTTCGCTACGCTTCTGGTGCATACGCAGGGCAAACGCGCGAAATTGAACAAGGGCCAAAAGCATTTGGCGCACTTTTCTTCTTCATTACCGGATTCCACGGATTCCACGTATTGTCTGGAGTAGTTTTCCTGATTATCATTATGGTCAACGCAATGAGCGGATTATATGCCTCACGGCGTAATGGCTATGAAATGGTGGAAAAAATTGGCCTTTATTGGCACTTTGTGGATCTAGTGTGGGTATTTGTGTTTCTGGTGTTCTACCTCCTTTAGTTAATGATTCGGGGATATAATGGGTCATTTCAGAAACCCACTTACCATTGGTCAAGCTTGTCCACCAATACCCCTCTCCTTCGCTTTAAGCTCCGTTAATTCTATCTCGGACAAAAGGCTTTGGTAGGTGAAAAATCTACAGTTCAACATATTAACATTAAAAAGCAATGGCTGCACATCAATCATACGAAGATCAGAAAAAGCTTGTGTTCTACGGCTTAAAATTGCTAGGCTTCATCACTATCATAGAGGTGTTATTCGCACTTTTTGCTAAGGGACATATCATGCCAAGTGTCACATTTGGCAAAGATGGTGGCTTCGGTCAAGCCCTCTATATGCTGGCGATGATTGGCGCGAGTATTTACAAAGCCTATTTCATCATTTTCTTTTTTATGCACATGGCTGGTGAGGTGCGCGGCCTTGTTCTTAGTGTACTGATGCCGACTTTACTGCTCGTTTGGGCCATTATTGCGTTCTTCCAGGAAGGTGGTAGCTGGGGGGCTGCACGGGAACAAATTAAAGAAAAAAACGAAGAAGTCGTACAACCAGCAGCCACGGGAAAACCGACTGGCTACTTGTTGCCTGGAACTATGAAAGGATAAGTTCTTCATTTAGATCGTTTAGATCATCGCATTGTTTGCAACTTTAAGGCTGTAAATGAACTGCTGAACTAAATTACTTAATGATAAAAAGGCGCGGAACAACTCCACGCCTTTTTTGTTTTTTGAAAGGAATTACACGGATTCGTCTATTTGCACAAATAAACTTTACGATGAGCGAAGCAATTCAAAAACCTACGCGTACACGCAGAATATTGACTGCCATAGTACTCACCATAGTTTTGGTTGTACTACCAGCTATATCCTGGATTTATCTACGAGATGGCCTTAAGTGGCGCAAAGACGCCGTGGCAGAACTAGGATTTTATGGGCCAATTCGAGGCGCTTACATTATTTACCCCGATGGCACTAAAGAAAATCAATTACAAGAAAGCGTTTGTGTCATCCACAACTTTGGAGAAAATCCTGAATTGACAGAGGACAACAAGCGTATTATAGAAACCAACAAACGACTCTACGACCAGTTTGGTAAAATGTCGGATGGTACACCGCGCCCGTTCTTCAAAATTGTTATGATTTTTCAGGGTGGCTCAACCGAATTTCGCTCAGAAATACAAAAGATCCCCAGTATTGATTATGCCACCTGGGTAGTGACCGGTGGCTTGGTGTCCTGGGGGACTATTCTGAATAATGGCTACGAGAAATTTGCGCTAGAAAAGAAGGTGAAGCAGCACAAAGAATTCTACGCCCTGGCAGATGCTACAGAGCAAATTAAATGCTTCTACAATGCACTCGATGAAAATCAGGTAAACCGTATGGTGCAACAAATCTCGAGGCTAATGCCTCAAAAATAGTATCCTGGCACTAAGTAAGAGGTCAAATATCACTTGTTACTTAAAGATTTTAAACTTCAAGTATTACAATGACTCCTGATATCGCACTCGAAAAACGCCTCAACCGCTGGGCATACGTTATTTCTGCAGTGGTACTATTGCTGGTTGGCCTAATGAGGCGTGTGAAAATTGATTTAGGGTTTGACTTCAGTTTTCTGCCCCCTTTCCATGCTTCGCTGAATGCACTTTGTGCTGTCATTCTTGTTGTAGCCCTTTGGCACATCAAAAACGGACGAAGGGAGCAGCATCGCCGTGCTATTTATGCTGCCATGGTTTGTTCTGCGCTGTTCTTGGTTTCCTACGTACTGTATCATTTTACTACGCCAGAGACCCGCTTTGGTGGCGAGGGAGCTATAAAAACAGTCTATTTTTTCCTTCTAATTACGCACGTGATATTGGCCGCAGTCATTTTACCTTTTGTGTTGCTTACCTTTACAAGAGCTTACACGGGCCAATATGAAAGACACAAAAAAATGGCGCGGTGGGTGTTTCCCCTTTGGCTTTACGTCGCAATTACGGGCCCAATTTGCTATCTGATGTTGAAACCGTATTATTAATGTGGTCAATGTCAAAATGTGGTCAATGGGGAGATTCAATTTTAAAATATCGTCTGGAAATTTAATGCATTTGAATATGAAATATAAAATTCTGATCATCACTGCTTTGCTCCTTGCTTTTTGTCTTTTGCCCTTGGAGCAATTTGCCCAATGCGCCATGTGTAAAGGTGCCGCAGAAGCTAATCTAAAGATGGGTGGGGGAGATCCCGTGGGCTTGAATAATGGGATACTCTACATGTTTTCAATGCCTTATCTGCTTGTTGGAGCTATAGGCTATTGGTGGTGGCGCAACCGCCGCAAAGAGCAAGAGCAAGCTGTCGATATGACAGAAGACGATTTTGCGCATTACGAATAAAAAAAGGCCTGCCAAACTAAATTGGCAGGCCTTTCTTTTAGGCACAAAAACTTAACTATTTGAGCGTGTAACGAACACTGAGTGCACCGTAACCAGCACCAAAGCCATCGTAATAAGCATCACCTACGATGAACGTTGGAACCCAGTCAATGGATAAGTTGATCGGGAAATCAGCAAACTTGTAGTCAAGGCCCAAGCAGCCCATAATACCAATGTTGACGTTGCCATAGTCAGCACCAAAATTGAAATCATTATCGTAAGTCCAAATCCATGCACCTGCGCCACCACCTACATACCACTTAAGGCCTTCAACGGAAGCGATAGGAGAGTGGTGCTGGTACATGGCACCAATGTTGACGAGACGTACAAGTCTGAAGCCGCGAAATCCTACAAATGCTTCTACAGCTCCTTTTTCATTGAGAAAGTGCTTTAAAGAAACAGCTGCTGGGTAGCCCAAACGAAGGCCAATGGCAGTTTTGTAATCGCTACTTTGAGCCTGTGCTGCAAAAACACAGCAAAAGATTACAGCAAGTGTGAAAATCAGTTTTTTCATAACGAATGGAATTGTTTTAAATGTGGTGAATAATTAAGTGGGGGCAAATCTACTACTCAATATTGGTCTGACAAATTTTTTCAACAAGTGGTGGGTACGATGGAGTAAGTGGCGAGGGAAATAAAACGAAATTTTAAAAAATGTCGGATGGAGCAAAGGAGTTTCCTCAACTTCGCCCCGCTTAATTCTAAGATTACAAAGACCCTCCTCCGCCGTGAATAAAAAACTTGCAGTCTTCCCTGGTTCTTTCGACCCTATCACCACCGGCCACGTAGATCTGGTGAAAAGAGCCTTGCCTCTGTTTGACGAGATCATTGTGGCGGTTGGTATCAATAGCACCAAAAAATACCTGTTCCCCCATGAACAGCGCATGGAATGGCTACGCCAGGTGTTTGAAAAAGAGCCGCGTGTGCGGGTGGATAGTTTTGAAAACCTAACAGCCCATTACTGCCAGCGCATCGGCGCGCGCTTTCTGCTGCGCGGCCTGCGTAATTCCTCGGATTTCGATTATGAAAAAACGATTTCACAGCTCAACCATATCGTGGGCGGAGGCATTGAAACGGTGTTCCTGATCGCCCAGCCCGAGTTTTCGCATATCAGTAGCACCATCGTGCGGGAGATTATTATTGGAGGTGCGGATGCTGGGCCGTTTATTCCGGAGGAAATTCGGGTTTCTTTGGGTAAAGTGAAGATTTGATAATCCCCCAAACCAAAAAAAAGCCGCCCACATTTCTGCGGACGGCTTCTGTTTTTGTGTTTGTTTGAATTACTTGTCCGTGTCAAAATTTACGGCAACAGCACCTTGTCAATCGCGTGTACTACGCCATTGGTACCTTGTACATCCGTGATGATGATGTTGGTCGTTCTGCCTCGAGCGTCCAATATCTTCGCGCCACCGGTCAGGTTGATGCTGAATGTGCCAGTTCCAAATGTGGTAACTACTTGGCCATTGGTCAGCTGAGACGCCAATACGTTAGCGCCATTTATTACGTGATACTGAAGCACCGCGTTAAGTGTGGCATTGTCTACTTGATCCAAACTACTTAGGTTAAGTTCCGTCAGGAGTGCAGCAAATGCAGCATTGGTTGGTGCAAATACGGTGAATGGACCTGCGCCAGAAAGAATAGCAACATAATCAACTCCAAGACCTGGGCGAGTAAGCGCAGCGACCAAAGTGGTGAAATTTGCATTGTTGAGGGCGTGGTTTACAACAGTAGGTAGAGCTATTACCTTGTTTACGATGTGTACAACGCCATTTGAAGCTAGGACATCGGCAGTAACCACTTTTACATCTTTGTTGATGCTAACACCACTTGCATTTCTTTGTGCGAGAATGCTAAGGTTGCTGGTCGTAGTACCGAAAGTAGCAAGTGTTTTTACATAACCATCTGTTGGCACAGAAGCTGCGCGCACTTCACCACTTACGACATGGTTGAGTAAAATTTGCTTCAAAACAGCTACCGGTACTGCATCCAGGTTTGCGAAACCATTGGCTGTAAGGAATGCACTAAATGCAGCATTGGTTGGAGCGAATACAGTGAAAGGCCCATTGGCATTCAAGGCATCGACCAAACCTGCTCGTGTCAGAGCAGCAACCAGGGAAGATAGATCGCTGGTGGCTTGAGCAGTTTGTACGATGTTCTTTGACGTGGTAACATCGTCATCTTCTTTGCAAGCGGTGAACATTAGGCCGGCGCTTAGCGCGAGGAACATTCCAAAAATTAAATTCTTCATAGTTTTGTGTGAAAGAGTGAATGAGGGTAAGTTTGTAAGTAAGGAAGTAAAACACTCTCCGATCAATATTGTTTAATTGTTTGATTGAAAATATTAAACAAAGTATCGAAATAACCAATTTTGACATTTGTGTCATTTTAAGTTTGGGGCTGAAACGGGACGTCTTTTTGCCGTCGTAATTTTTTAAATCACAGGGTAAAGTGTGTTCAGGAAAGCGTGGTACACCTTTTCAATTTATTGATTTTCAAGCACTAATTTTAGGAGTGCCGCATTTTGGCCAACATGCTCGTAGCTTTTTGATGCAGATAAATTAAAAAACACTCCACAGCCGAGCTCCGTTTTTACCTTTGCAAACATTTTTCCACAGATCCACCACAAACCAACGCGCGAAGCACCCCAAATCTCGAAATCACCCTTTCCACACATAAACAACCACCATGACAGACGCAATATTCGCCGTCCCGCAGCCCGTTAACGAACCCATTTGGAACTATGCTCCAGGTTCACCTGAAAAAATTGCCCTGAAAAAGGCCCTTGCAGAAGCTAAGGCTCAGCAAAAAGACGTGCCGATGTATATCGGTGGCAAACACGTTTTTTCAGAGGATAAAAAAGCCATGCACCCGCCACACGAACGCGCTCATATCTTAGGCCATTATTCAAAAGGCGATGCAGATCATGTTCGGGCAGCTATTGATGCTGCACTCGCGGCTAAACCAGCCTGGGAAGCCATGCCATGGCAAGAACGCGCGGCTATTTTTATGCGTGCTGCCGACCTGCTAACCGGGCCATATCGGGCCAAAATGAGTGCAGCCACCATGCTCTGTCAAAGCAAAAACGCCTACCAGGCTGAAATAGATGCT
>Ga0209591_10005941_pt1 | contig 13592 bp, 11 predicted proteins | sample MAT01_FD_187207 | JGI IMG/M metagenome (GOLD analysis project Ga0209591, IMG submission 187207) | Freshwater microbial communities from Lake Fryxell liftoff mats and glacier meltwater in Antarctica - MAT-01 (SPAdes) (version 2) | ecosystem: Environmental > Aquatic > Freshwater > Ice > Liftoff...
TCGCTTTTACTTTACCTTCCGAACTTTTAGCCTTCACTTCCCTTGTACCACCTTTATGCTCAATTTTCACTCCAAAACCTTTAGATTTAACTTTATTTGGAACAGAAATTGAACTTTGTTCCGCTGCCGGCTTCTGAAATTCCGCGTCTAATTGGTCTAAAATCTCCTCTTGTTCGGGAGTGTGTTCGGCTGGCTGCTCTAAATTTCTGGGATTATATTCGTCAACCAGCCTCGCCAAGAATTCCGAAATTGACTGTCCCGCAGCGGCTGCTTTTTTGGTTAACAGGGCGTAGGTGTCGGTTTGAATCCGAATTTGTTTGAGCCGAAGGTTGGGATTGTTGTCAACTGTTTCGGCAATAGTTACTGCCGTAATCCTTTCTTTGGGTATGACATCAACAACTTCTTGCCACTTTTCCTGTAAAGCACAGTCGCCGTATTGGTCGGTTACTGCGTGTTTAAATAAAGGGACAACTTGAGCCACGCAGCTAGGCAAAATCTCAAATCCGGCTTTAATTAAGCGCAGGCAAATGGCAGCCGATTTGATAATTTGCGTGCAGTAAAAATACTGCCTGCCTAATGCTTGTTCGCAGTAACTTTTAAAAGTTTTGAATTTGTGTTTGTACAATCGCAGTTTTCGGATCGCGTCCAGCATGATTCCTTGCCGCACGTAGTCTAGAAATCCCCTTTTAATTTCCCCTGTCAGGTAGTCTAAATCGTGAAAGGGAGATTGATTCTGGATTTCTTCTTCAAAGTCTAGCAGCGGGCCTGCAAAGTGAAAGTTGGAGGCGACATCGCCTAGATAGAGGTTGTCCATAGATGTGGGCACGATCGGGAATGGTTCGAGGAATGGCACGATAGCACGGAAGTTGTCCGATCGCCAAGTACAGAAAATTCTTGGTCTGGATGTTTGATATGGTGTTGAGTTGGGCTGCAAGGTCGATCGACCTTTTAAATGCCACTACCTCATCGAGTGCATCTCAATGAGTGGAAGGGCTCTCGCATTCCGGGAAACAATTTATTAGACATATCCCAAAAACATCAAAGTCACTCTGACATTGGGTTTCAATGATGTTTGCCTCTTTTTCTAATTTATCTTAATTTATTACATTCCTGGACGCAAATTTTAAATTTTTACACTACCAATAGTGTAAGGTGCGCCCTAAGCACCCTACAAATTAGATTTGAAGGAAAACAGCATTTCCAATTGAGCAATTGAGGGTTCTGGGGAAGTGGTGGCAACACTAACTCCTCGAATAGAATTGAGGACTTCGGCGGTGGGTGGGGACACTAAAGTCGGTACTGCTTTGAGCAGGTATTGGTTAGCCCAAGACATCGTTTTGTCCATATCCAAATAAAAGTAACCCCGATCGCCCGCCGAGACAGAAGTGGCGATCGCCCCAAAACTCGGACTACTGCTTAACGGCTGCGGCGGCTCGGCAATCATGACATCCACTAAAGGCCCGCCGAAAGCGACAAACACCGTATTTTGATTCAGCCAGCCGTGTCCGAATAAAGTCCCTTGCTGGGGTATTGTCCACTCTGTAACCTCCTTTCCCTGGACTTGTCGGGGGGCGATGCTGACTGTAGGATTGCTTTTGGCGATCGCATCGAGTTTTTTGAGCATCATTTCTGCTGCGGGGCGATCGTTCGTTTCAAAAATCATCGTCGCGCCCATGCCAAACTGAGACAAAATACCTTGATTAGAAGCGATCGCCCCGATCGCAAATTCCCCATTCATCCAACCAAAAACCTCTCGATCCGCATCCAAATCCAACCGCTTAAAACTATCCCGAACCTGCTGAATACTGCCGTTAATTTCCGGGCTATCTTTCGCCTCAGCTTTCGCCTGCGACCAAATTTCATCTATGCCCTTACCACCAACTAAAGCAATAGTTTCACCGGGAAATTTCGGCAACAATTTCGATGCAGCCTGTGGATTTTTGCCAGCTAATTTCGGGTCTAACTCAGCAATAGTTTTTACCCTCAATCCCGCACTATCCGCCCCAATTCCTGCAATCAAAGACTTAACTTGTTTGAACTGCCGCATCGCTGTCAAAGGCAACTTCATATCTTCGGGCAAATTTGCTTTCAATTGCTCCATAGCCGCCGGATAGTCAGCAATATAAATAGTTGCGATCGGATTTTCTACTCCTGCACTTTCAGAGAAAAACTTACTTGTACTCTGCTGCGTGGCGAGGGAAGGCTGTCCTTTAAAAGTATCTATCGCCAATTCCACAGGCTTTTTGAAAGGAGCGATGACTAATTGCTCGTCGAGCAAAGCTACACTATAACCCTTGCCACTTGGTTCTGAAATCTCAGAAATTTTCACCCCTTTGTACTCGCTTTCCTGAGTTTTTGCACCGGGCTGAGATTTTAATCGATTAACAAAATTCCAAGCGCTAATTTTATCTTTGACACTTACCACCAGTAGCAGTTTCGGCGGTTCAGTCTTCGCCTCACCGTCAGGGGGAAGCAAGGCCACCATCACGCCGCCCAGCCAAGGCTTTAAGTCCTTGTCATAGTCAATTTCAGTGCCTGCCAAGCTTTGTTCTTGAAAAGCCTTCAAACCCTGCCTGACCAACTTTTGAGCCCCTGGGGTGCCAAATTGCTGCAACTGGGACAGCGCTTGGGGATTGGGGGAAATGAAGGCGGCCATTATTGCTTTGTCGGGTACAACTTTGGCACTTTCGAGAGGGTTGGATACTTTTTGGGCTAAACCTTTGAAGTAAAAGTATACCGCGGCGCTACCCGCTGCGACGACGATCGCGGCAGCAATTAGAAGCTTTGGTTTTTTTCCAGGCATTGTTTGTGATTCTTGCATCGCCTATCAGTTTAACCAGAATATGGAAATCTTGTGGGGAGTCGATCGGGCTGGCTCTCTATTTTTGTACAATCTAAGACACAAGTTTGGACGATCGTCTAAACTACTAAAAATCTGAATTATTGGTTAAAAATGAAAGTAGCGATCGCGGGAGCAACTGGATTTGTAGGTAGCCGCTTGGTAGAGAGGCTGCATTCGGAAGGGCATAGCGTGCTGGTTTTAGCCCGCGACTCGGAGCGAGCTCGGCGAGTTTTTCCCGCTTCAGCTTATCCGAATCTGGAAATTGTCGCCTATACTCCGGCGGAGTCTGGTGATTGGCAAACTTCGATCGCGGGCTGCGACAGTGTGGTAAATTTGGCTGGAGTGCCGATCGCCGAGGAAAAATGGACGGCGGCGCGAAAGCAAGCAATTCTGGATAGTCGTAAATTAACAACGGCAAAATTGGTCGAGGCGATCGCACTTGCTAATTCTAAACCATCTGTGTTGGTGAGTACAAGTGCGATCGGCTACTACGGAACCAGCGAAACCGCCGAGTTTGACGAAACTAGCCCTGCGGGGGATGATTTTTTAGCAGCAGTTTGCCAAGAGTGGGAAGCAGCGGCGCAACCAGTGAAAGATATGGGTACAAGGCTGGCAATTTTGCGGTTTGGGATAATTTTGGGAAAGGGAGGAGCCCTCGCAAAAATGCTACCACCTTTTAAATTATTTGCTGGCGGGCCGATCGGCACTGGGAAACAATGGTTTTCTTGGATTCACCGCGATGATGTAATTAATTTAATCTTGTACGCCTTGCAAAATCCGCAAATTGAAGGTGTGTTGAATGCCACAGCACCAAATCCAGTTCGGATGAATGAATTCTGCGAAACTTTAGGAGCAGTTTTGCAAAGGCCTTCTTGGTTGCCCGTGCCAGCTTTTGCTTTAGAATTTCTGTTGGGAGATGGAGCAAAAGTTGTTTTGGAAGGGCAGAAAGTGTTGCCGAAAGGAACTTTAGCTAGCGGTTTTCAATATCAATATCCGACGTTGAAACTAGCACTCGAAGAGATTTTATCGGGAAGTTAAGAACCTACCTAATCCTCATCCAAGAAACCGGGTTTCTGCGAGAATTTTGGCATCCTCACCGAGATTTAGTGAAGAAACCCGGTTTCTGAGGCCTGCGCTAATCCAAGAAACCGGGTTTCTGACTCTCCACGCGATCGCTGTTATCATAAAATCACTTCAGAGCAGAAGGGAACGACTATGCAAACCCAAGAAAAACTAGCAATCGCCAAGCAACCACCAACCGAAAAACGCTACTACACGCCGGAGGAATATCTCGCATTAGAAGAAAGTGCGATCGACAAAAGTGAATACCACGATGGAAAAATCATACCAATGACAGGTGGAACAGCAAACCACAACAAAATCGCTGGGAACTTTTGCCGAAAATTCCCCTTGAGTGTGAATACTCAAGATTACGAGACATTTATCAATGATCTGCGCCTGTGGATACCCCTAACTCGCCGCTACGTCTATCCCGATATCATGGTGATTCAAGGAGAACCAGTCTATCAAGGAAGTAACAAAACAATTGTCACAAATCCTCTGGTAATCGTCGAGGTTTTATCGAATTCAACCAAAGACTACGATCGCGGTGGCAAATTTCTCGCCTATCGTTCAATTCCTGAATTTCGAGAATACATTTTAATAGACCAATATAGCTATCATATCGAACAATTTGCCAAGAACTCTAATGGCAAATGGGTATTGACAGAGTATGACTCAGAGGAATCTGTATTAACCCTAGAATCTGTAGAATTTCAAATGCCAGTGACAGAGATTTACGAACGAATTAATTTTGATGTCAAAGATGAAGAAGTGAACGAGCCAATAAGTGAAACATAATCCAAGAAACCGGGTTTCTGCGACAATTTTGGCATCCTAACGAGATTTTGTGAAGAAACCCGGTTTCTGACTCCCCACCCCTAGTCCAAGAAACCGGGTTTCTACCAGAATTTACCAGAAACAATCAGTTTAAAGCCTCTCCCTTTTAGGGAGAAATTAAAAGAAAACTATTCATTACTCCCATCCTCTTCCTTTTAGGTAGAAGTCGCTGTCAACTGTCAACTGTCAACTGTCAACTGAATGAAGCATCCTCACCAGATTTTCGGAAGAAACCCGGTTTCTGATCCCTGCTGAGCCCTGACAACCAGAGATTTTACGAAGAAACCCGGTTTCTGGTACTCGCGATACTCGCCCGATCGTGCGATTTGAGCAAATTCCCCACATCGGGCCCAGCCGGGATAATACAGCCGGGATTCAGCGGGAACAAATTGCCGTAGTAATCGCGCTTCACAGCCTCTAAATCGCAAGTACCCGCAACTCCCGGTAACTGATACAAATCGCGCAGATAAGCTCCCAAATACTCGTAATCTTGAATGCGGCGAACATTGCATTTGAACAAGCTGTAGTAAACTGCATCAAAACGGAATAGAGTAGTAAAAAGTCGCACGTCTGCTAAAGTCACCCGATCGCCACAAAGATAACGATTCATCAAGAGCGATCGATCGATTTCATCCAAAACAGCAAACAATTCACTACAAGCAGAGTCATAAGCAGCCTGAGTTTGCGCGAAACCACAGCGATAAACACCGTTATTCACCGATTGGTAAATCTTGTCATTCCACTCGTCAATTTGCACTCGCAAATCCGCAGGATAAAGATCGATTTCAGGATTGTGAGCAAACTCGTTAAACTCCGAGTTTAGCATTACAATAATTTCCGAACTCTCGTTATTGACGATCGCCCTTTGCGACTCATCCCACAACACCGGCACCGTACACCGCCCCTGATAGCCCGGTAAAGCCAACTGGTAAAGTTCGCGCATCGTATTACAGCCAAAAGTCTCCGACTCCATCACCCAAAGTCCACCTTCAGAAGGATAGACAATCGACACGGATATCGCATCTTCCAGCCCTTTGAGCGCTCGCGTCACCAGAGTGCGGTGCGCCCAAGGGCACCCCGTGCCCACAAACAGGCGATATCGTGCCGTGGCGGGCTGGTAAGGGTTATCTGCTTCTGTGCTGACAAAATTGCGGAAACTGCTGCTAGGGCGAATGTATGCTCCAGTGCGATCGGGCGGCGCTAGTTTTGACATCATCAACTGCCACATTGATGTCCAGACAAATTTACCGAGTTTAACTGTTACTGATGAAGGAAGTGATTTGTTTTTCACAATGCGATTAAAATTGGTTTGCTAAACATAATTTGTTTATTTTAACTGAGATATAGCCGAGTCTCAGAAAGATCAGGTACGCGAACGGCATAGGGCATTGGGCATTGGGCATTGGGCATAGGGCATAGGGCATTGGGCTACCTCACCACGCTTGAGAACCGCTATATCTCACTTTTAACTTAGATTGCAATGCAGGGTTGAAATGAGGCAGAGCCTCCCAATCTATATTCCCAGGCATAGCCCTACCGTGTACACACAAGTCATGAGATCCCCCCTAGCCCCCCTTAAAAAGGGGGGAACCGGAGTCAAAGTCCCCCTTTTTAAGGGGGATTTAGGGGGATCTCCGAGGATTTTGGTTCTACACAGAGATGTGTGTACACCGTAGGGCATAGCCTGGGAACAAGCCTACAAGTCTGTTTACTCGTTAACAGGCTCTGCTTCGCTCTTTTTCCTCACCTGAAAACAGCTTTTCTAGAATCTACCAGAGCCTATTTCAGCATAAGCTCGATCGACTAATCGGCGAGCCACAGTTTGAATTCCCGTGTGTTCATAATAATTGGTGCTCATGTCCAGAAATGCCGCCACATAATCTAACTTATTGTCAGCAATATCGATGTACTGGTTCATACTCCGCAAAATTGATTCCGGTGTCAAACCTCGACTGCGTACCAAATTATTCATCCAACCTTCAGCCGAGCCAAAGGTAGCAGTGATAAAACCCAGTTTATCACCAACACTTCCACCAGGAATTAGATTGCCAATGCTCTGAAATGTTGGATTTTGCTGTAGAGTTGTAGGACTCAATCCTGCGAGGGTACTTTGGGCTTTTTTGATGAAATCTGGGCCGAGGGGAATTAAACCGTCAACGCAAACTAAGGCGGCCATTCGCACGATCGATTCATTTTTGTAATCCGACAAAGCAGTACCAAAGCTGCCCATATTGTTCAGGGAAATATTGTTGAGTTTGCAGAGGGCGATTAACTCAACAACGACTTTGATGCACAAGTCAAGAGTTTGAGTTACGTCGGCTTTCGGAGTCAAGCTGCTGAGAAAGGAGAGGAATCCGATTTTTTCGCCGATTTTATTGGCTATAGCGCTGGCGGCTAAGGCTGTGTCGGCCCGATCGACAATTTGATACAATCCAACTGTGGCTTGATAGGGTTGGTTGGGATCTGCGTAAAGCTCGATCGCCCGATCGCGGATTTTTTGTACTAAAGTGCGATCGGTTTCCCTTGTCACCGCTTGAATAGTATTATCAAAACCCGTGAGATTGTTCCACTCACCCGGAACCACAAAATCGAGAGATTTCAACATCATCACAGTCACGCCACCAGACGGCAAATTATCAACCAACTCCACAATAGACTTGCTCATCACAAACTCCTGAATAGCCTGATTTAAGAATGTTCTATCACATACTCCAACTTCCGAAAATCCGATTCCCGATTACGGGTTAAATCCGCAGAATGAAGTACATAGATACAAATAAGTATTACACGATCAGACCCAGTTCTGAACTACTCGTGTTTTTTCTCTCTTCTCTAACTCTGCGTTCTCTGCGGCCTGGAGCGATTCATTTAAAAAAGTTAAATTTCATTATATATACCGAATAAAATCGCCGACATCTGTTATAATAGAGACCGCAAAATAGAAGAACATAAAATATGACTGTTGCAGTTAACAAAACTCCAGGATTAGCATCGCGCTTAGTAAACGGCGTACTCTCCATCAAACCTTTGGCTGACTTAGCCAAGCACCAAGCGCGGGAAATGATGATAAAAAGAGCCCAAAAAATAGGAGTGAATTGGCGACAAGATGCCCAAGCACTTTTAGATCGGAATTGGGATGCAGAATTGTTCAGCGTACAAAATCCCGATCTTGTTTACCCAAAATATTATCTAACTTCATTTCACGCCTACGAAAAAGGTAATATGAGTTGGGAAGCCGCCACAGAAGTTGAAGTTGCCGCCCGCGCAGTTCATGCGGGAATTTGGCCCGAAGCGGGTGCAGAAGGCGATGCCAAACTTCGCGCCAGCTATCACGAAATTGTCAAATCTCAAATTACCAAAGCACCGCAAGATATTGTAGATTTGGGATGCAGTGTGGGAATGAGCACCTTTGCACTTGGCGATATTTACCCGGAAGCGAAGATTGTCGGCGTGGATTTGTCGCCTTATTTTTTAGCAGTAGCTCAATACCGTTCCCAGCAGAAACAAGCTGAATTATCAAACCAAAAATGTCCGACTTGGGTGCACGCTGCTGCTGAATCTACTGGTTTACCGGGGAATGCTTTTGATTTAGTTTCTATCTTTCTAGTTTGTCACGAATTGCCGCAGAAAGCCGCGAAGGAAATATTCCGAGAAGCTAGACGTTTGCTGCGCGCTGGCGGACATTTGGCGATTATGGATATGAATCCACAATCGGAAATTTATGCCAAAATGCCTGCTTATATTTTGACTTTGCTCAAAAGTACGGAGCCTTATTTGGATCAGTATTTTGGGTTGGATATCGAGCAAGCTTTGGTAGATTCGGGTTTTGCACAGCCGACAATAACTTGCAATACTCCCAGACATCGGACTGTTGTTGCTGAGGCAATAAACAGTTAGGTTTAATGTTGAAAAATGTTGGTAGTCGCTGACATTTTTCAAGAGTCATCGACTACTTCTTAGTCTGCGGAGGCGGACTTTGTTTGTATAGTCGCGGTTTCAACCGCCGGAGGAGCGAAGGAGGACTAACTATGCTACTGTAGACAATCTTTCGTACTCTTCACTGTGTTTTTGCACTGCATCCCAGATATCAACTTTTTGCTGAAGATTCAACCAAAGTTGAGGGCCATTCCCTAGCGCTTTTCCAATGCGAATTGCCATATCTACTGTAATTGGTCTTTGACCTAGAACAATTTCGTTGACACTACGGCGCGATACACCAAGTATCTCAGCAAACCTGGTTTGAGTCATTTCAATATCTTCAAGCACATCTGAAATGACCTCGCCCGGATGTACGGGTCTTACTTTCCTCCCTTGAATAATGTCTTGTATGTCTTTCATGAAATTTTCCTTATGCTTGAAGTTGAATTTTTAGGTTTTGTTTTATGGGCTAGTGATAATCTTCTAGCTCCATATCGTATGCGTTGTTATCCTGAAATGTAAAAGTTATACGGCAGTTACCTGATACCTTTATTGACCAAGTTCCCTGTCTATCACCCTTAAGCTCGTGTAAATCATAGCCTGGGATTCTGATATCATCTATAATTATTGCTGTATCTATTACTTCAAGTCTTGCTCTTGTCCTTTTTTCAAGTTCTGTAGGAATACCTTTTGCATTACCTTCCCTCAATAATCTTTCTAATGCTTTATTTTTAAAACTTTGTAGCATGGAAAATAATCTTTCAATCAAGGCTGAATATCCAGTTCATAGCACTTATATATATTAATTAAAAGTTTTTGTAACCTATGAGATTACTTGACAAATGTAACCTATGAGATTACAGATGTCAAGCCTTACACGATCGCAAAATCAAAAATTGCTCCAATCTACTTAATTGTGGTCGTTTCAGGATACTTGATATTAGACGATCGATCGCCCAAAACGGTTAATCGAAATCGATCGGGCGGAACAAACGTGATTCCCCGGCGGGTTGGACGAATTGCCCGATCGAGATTCGAGACAAATTCACGGTTAGTCAACACTGTTGCTAACACCAGTTTCATCTCAAACATCGATAACGCCATCCCGATGCAGCTTCGACTCCCGCCTCCAAATGGTAAAAATTCTGAGGCGGAAAACTTGCGATCTAAAAAGCGATCGGGGTTGAATTGACCCGGATTTTCGTAGGTTTCAGCGCGACGGTGCGCTAAATAAACACAGGGGATTAAAATGGTTCCCGGTTCATAGATATAGCCTTCGAGTTCGATCGTCCGTTTTACCTTGCGCGGCTGCGAAATTAAGGCGATTGGATAAATCCGTAGCGCTTCCTTGCAGACTGCTGTTAAATATGGCGATTGCGAAAGTGCGATCGGATCGGGATTTTCGCCTAATTCATCCAATTCCTGGCGCAATTTAGTGAGACATTCGGGAACCTGATGCAGCCAGTAAAATGCCCAAGTTAATGCCGATCCAGTGGTTTCATGTCCCAACAACAACAGTGTCATTAACTGATCGCGTAATTCTCGATCGCCGATTGACTCGCCCATGTCGTCGCGGGCCATCATCAACACTGACAAAATATCCGTGCGAGACGAGTCGAGGGAATGCGATCGCCGATCGGCAATTTCCGCATAAATCAGCGAGTCAATCTGCGCCATTTGCTGCAAAAACTGCCCCCACGGACTCCAATTACCCAAATTTTGCTGCAACGGACTAAAGAAAAATTGGATTGAGTACAGCTCAGAGGTAATTGCTTCTAAAAGTTTGCTAAGTAAGTTTTTGAGCCGTTCGTAGCGCTCTCCCGGCACCAATCCGAAGACAACTTGCAGGATTACTTGCAGCGAAATTTCTGACATTTCTTGGCGGACTGCGATCGCATCTGAAGCTTTCCAATTCAGTGTTTGTTTTCGCGTCAAATCAACAATCAAATGCCCTTGACTGTGCAATTGTTCCCGATGCAGTGCAGGCATTAATAGCTGTCGCTGTCGCAGATGTCGCGGCCCTTCGTTCATAATTAGTGACTCATTTCCCACCAGCGGGCGAAATACGTTGGTCACTTTGCCAAACTCAAAGGCATCGGCTAAGGTCGTAAACACTGCCTGAATGGCTTCTGGATTGCCCAGAAACACCACGGGGGGCGAAGCGGGCCCCAACACGCGGGCGGTGAATGTATCGCCGTATTTGGCAGAGTTGCGATCGAAAAATGCGATCGGGTCAGCTACCAGCGAAAGCGTTTGGAACAAAGCAGGAGAACGAGATCCGGTAGGCAGCGTCATTGCAAAACTGGCGATACACAATATTTCTAGTATAAGTAGGTGATTGCGAAAAAACAATAGTATTTTGTAGGGGCGGGTTTAGCTAAGAATCACGAGATACCAGCCAGTTTTTGAAGGCAAAACCCGCCCTCCCCATCTACTCAGCCTCCGCGCAATTGCTGCACTAAATGAACTAACTCCGGTAAAATTAGCTTTTCCACAGCTAGTTTTACGCCATTGCTAGAGCCGGGAAGAGAAAAGACTAACTTGCCTTGATATACGCCTGCAACCGCCCGAGAGGCGATCGCCCTCGAACCAATTTCTTGATAGCTCAAAAACCGAAATATTTCCCCAAATCCCGGTAAAATTCTGTCCAGCAAACTTTCCATCACATCGTAAGTCGTATCTCGGGGAGCGATTCCCGTCCCGCCATTAAAAATGATTGCATCCACATCTTCACGCTGGGAAAACGCCTGCATTTGCAATACTATCTTTGCCGCATCATCTTTAACCACAGTGTAAGCTACCACAGAGTGACCGGCCTCTTTTAGCAGCTTCTTTGTTAACAAGCCACTATTGTCTGTTTCCGCCGAGCGCGTGTCGCTAACAGTAATGATAGCGCAGTTTACGCTTATTTTAGATAAGTCTGGGTGAGGAATTTGCATCATAAAGCAGATATTGAAGGAAGAAGGAAGAGGAAAAAAGGAATAAGGAACAGGGAAGAAGAAACAGAAAAGGGTTGCATCTGGTGCGTGCAAATATATTTGTAGGGGCTCTGGCATTCCGGCAGTAAATATCTAGTTCTCACTCATAAATTATTTGCCGTCAGTGCGAGAGCCATTCCACATTGAGATGCAACCCAGGAAAGAGAGAAGAAGTCATTAGTTAGTTGTTCTTTGTTCGTTGTTAGTTATTCATTATAAAATAACCAATGCCCTGCGCGGGCCAATTCCCAATTCCCAATTCCCCATAAATTATGCCTTGCTAAGTCCTAAGCCCTTTACTTCCGAGTATCGTTCCATGAAACGCATAAATCGTTCCCATTCTGCGGCACTTTTCATTATATAAAGAGCTTCCAAACCCGCAGGCTGACCGTTGATGAACTTAGCCTTAACTTCGCGAGTCAGAAGTTCGCCTTCTTCGTCGATCATGTACATTCCAGTAATGTCTTGGTTACTTGTGCTGCTAAGAGATTTGGGGTTTTCAAACACAAATGTGGCAGTACCTTGGTCTCCGCTTTTAGAGCGGGTTAGGCGCACTTCGGGCACAGCCTCTTCATCGATACCCCGGGAAAATTGAATTTTAGCCATAATTTGACAGTCGAACCTTCAAGATTGCTGAATTTCTTAATCTTTTATCATAAAACGATTTGGTACTCGCCAATCAAGACTTGGGAAATGAGAGAGGTTGATCCCAACTATGCCTTCTCCCGCTTCCCAATTCCGTTAGACGATGTAAGGAGAGTTAATGGGCTGGGCCCGGTTTGTGGCTACTAGAGTCTGGTACACGAGCGCGGATATCTCGGCGCGGGTGATGTCGCGGGCGGGGGAAAGCTTGGTGCGTGTGGGATAGTTGACTACGATTTTGCGCTCTGTGGCGGTTGCTATGGCTGCGGTGGCAAAACTGGGAATCAAAGCTCGATCGTCATAAACACTCAAAGAATTAGGATTGCCGCCCGTTAACTGCAAGCCGTTTACCAAAGATACAAGAGCCTGACTTCTAGTCAAATTCTGCTCCGGGCGAAACGTCTTGTCTGGGTATCCAACCAAAAAACCAGCTCGATTAGCTTTGACGATCGCACTTTGCGCCCAAAAATCCGCCGCCACATCCTGAAAAACCGTCGCCTGACGCCGTGGTGCGAGATCAAACGCCTTCGCCAGCATTGCGGCATACTCAGCTCTAGTTAAATTGCGATCGGGCTTAAAAGTACCGTCGGGAAACCCGTTGACAATGTTCATCTTTGCTAGGCGATCGATAAAATCCTTAGCCCAATTCGTGTTAATATCACTGAACTTTGTCCCCACAGGAGTTGGTGTCGGAGTCGGAGTCGGAGTCGGTGTCGGAGTTGGCGTCAGATTACCCAACTCAAATAAACCCTTCACCCGCGAAGAATTGATCTGATTTCCGATCGCCAAAATCTTCACCCCAGTCGCATTTTGCAAGTCGAATTCACCGTTATCCCGAAAAATATTGCCACCCAAATCTTGAGCCGTACCAATATCTGGCAGTGACTTCCCCACCGCAGTCAAACCATCTTCCGTATTTTTTTCAATCCGATTTTTGCGCAAAGTCGGCTTAGATTCCCCCGCTAAAACGATACCAGAGCGATTTTCCAAAATTTGGTTATCCACAATCAAAGGAGCAGACTTAGCTTGCAGGGAAATCCCGAAACCCGTATTTTGAAAAATATTGCGTCGTATTACTCCCTTAGCGCTCCCCGCCATAATTACGCCAGCCGCTGAGTTTTTCACAAATACATTGTCGAGAATCGCCGGATTAGCAGTACCCGTGGCAAAAACGCCTTCGCGCTTGCATTGAGTGAAAGTGCAGCTAGCGACAGTCGGAGAAGTTGACTCAATCCAGACTCCTGTGCCGCGACTATCGAGATTCGTGACAGTTATTCCGCGCAATTCCGAATCATTTGCTAGCAATATGGTAA
>Ga0209591_10005949_pt1 | contig 13587 bp, 13 predicted proteins | sample MAT01_FD_187207 | JGI IMG/M metagenome (GOLD analysis project Ga0209591, IMG submission 187207) | Freshwater microbial communities from Lake Fryxell liftoff mats and glacier meltwater in Antarctica - MAT-01 (SPAdes) (version 2) | ecosystem: Environmental > Aquatic > Freshwater > Ice > Liftoff...
AGCGCGGGCTTCTAAGAATCACTTCTTAGCATTTCTGGTTTTTCCCTTGCGGGATTTCGGCACTTGGCTAGAAGTTTCCTTCCCCGCTAGAACGCCTGCACAGACAGTTTCCATTCCTCGATTGTCCACGAGTACTAATCCACGATGCAACACCATTTCAGCAGCAGCATGATCTCGATGAGTAGAATAACCGCATTCAGGACAGTTATGCTCTCTTTGACTCAAAGGCTTAGAGACATGAGTTTGACAACTAGGGCAAGTTTGACTTGTTCCTCTAGGGTCAACTTTCTCGAAGTAAGCCCCACGCTTGAAACATACCCAGCCCAGCAGGGACAAAAACTGTCCAAAACTAGCATCAATACATTCTTTACGCAACATCCCCCGATTCAATCCGATTGTATTGAGGTCTTCGGCAAAGATGGTTTGAGCTTGATCGCAAAGTTTATGAGCCGTTTTGAGATGCCAATCTTTGCGCTTATTGGCAATGTGATGATGCAATCTCGATACCTTGTTCTGAGCTTTATCATAGTTTTTAGACCGCTTTTGTTTCTTAGAAGCTCTGCGTTGCAGCAATTTCAGCTTGCCTTGCATCGACTTCAAAAACTTAGGGCGGTTTTCAAAACTGCCATCAGAAACAGTAACAAATCGCTCCAACCCAAGATCGATACCAATAGCGCGACCATGTACGGGAATTTGAGGGACAACTACATCACTTTCAATACTAGCTACCACATACCAGCTATCTGCACGGCGCAAAACTCTAACCTGCTTGACCTTGAACCCATCAGGAACAGGTCGATGCAAGTTGATTTTGACATCACCAATCTTAGGCAGTTTGATTTGACCGTTAGCAATATGCCCATCTTTGAACTGTGGAAACAGCAAAGAGCGCATTTGTCCAGATTTCTTGAATCTAGGAAAACCAAAGCCCCGTTGTTGGAAGTTTTCCCAAGTATCGTGCAGTCTACGAATAGTACATTGCAGAACTTGAGAATGGACTTTACCCAAAGTAGGAAACAGTTTCTTGGCTTTTGGCAGTGCGTTTTGTTGCCTGTGGTAGCTGGGGAAAGGAGCATCAGCAGGGATGATATATTCCTTTCTCAAAGAACATCTGTCGATCATGCACTTACGCGAGTTTATCCAATCTTTGATTTCTCCCAAAGCGTAGTTATATACCTTGCGAGAAATTTCGAGCCACTCAAGCAGTTCTTGCTCTTGAAGCTCGGTTGGGTAAATACGGTAAGTGTAATTCATGATCAGCATAAATATATTTTACCACAAGTTAAGTGCCATGGTAAACCTATACACCTAGATAGTTGTTCGACTGCGTGGCATCGAGCCACTTGTCTCACCTGCTTTCATCCCGACGCTCAGTCGAATCGATTAGAGCGCGGGACTTCCCGCGAATCAGTTAAATATAGCTAACTGAGGTATAACTACTGAATCACTATGTAATTAGAGCGAATTGCCACCGCTTTACCTCTATTAACCATGGTTTGATAGACAAAAGCCGCCACCTCAGCCCTAGTAGCATTGCGCTTTGGTTCTAGCATTTTATTATTAGGATAATTTAATACTAGTTTGTTAGCTGTGGCAGAAGCGATCGCCCCAATGGCATATTCAGGAATTTGGTCAACATCCTCAAAGGTCTTACTAAGGCTTTCTGGCTTTCCACCTTTAATTTCCCAACCATTTACTAAAGCTACTAAAACTTGCACACGGGGAATATTTTCGGAAGGTAAAAACACATCATTCTTAAATCCAGACATAAATCCCCTAGTTTGGACGGCATCGATCGCCTTAAATCCCCAAAAAGTTTCAGGCACATCGATAAAGGTAGAGCTAGGTCTAATCGTAGGTTTAGAAGCAAAAGCTTTACTCACAATTGCAGCAAATTGCGCTCTGGTCACGGGGGCATCTGGCTTGAACGTGCCATCATTAAATCCGCCAATTATCCCTTGCTTTGCCAGAGCCACGATATAGTCCTCAGCCCAGTGTCCTTTAATATCAACTAAACCATCAGACTTGGGTCGGGCGACAGCAATTAATTCTAGCAAGCCCTTAACTTTCTTGGCATCAACCTTGTTGCCCACAGCAATCATATTTGCCCCAGTTGCATTATTAATGTCTTGCAGGGCATTATCTTCAAAGGTATTATCCCCAGGATTCTCAGCCGTCCCTAGGTTTGGCGAAGGTTGACCATTACGATCTTTGAGGATGATTAAACCATAACGTTTATTTTTAGTAATCAAATTACCTCTAAGAGTAGGAATTGTGGAATTAGTCAAAATAATTCCATCCATATTATTAGTAATTTGATTATTGGCGACCACCACACTAGATTTTTGACCAATGGATAACCCAAAACCCGTATCTTCAAAGGTATTATTTTGAATATTTCCCGAACTTATTCCTACCGCAGAAATGCCGCTACCTTTATTTTTAGTAAAGAGATTATTAGAAACGGTGGCGTTGGTATCCCCAGTTAAAAATAGTCCATCATGGGTACTACCCTGAAACGTATTATTAGAAATAATCACATTTTTAGCGGATTCTAGCCATAGACCATAACCTCTAGGATTACTATTGGTTAAGGTAATACCAGAAATTTGGGTATTATTTCCTGTCACCATTGCCACGTTTTGCCCTGTAAATGTAGAGCTAAAAAATGCGCCGCCACCAGAAATAATTACCCCTTTAGCTCCTTGAATTCTTACACCTGCGGGTACTCTGAGTGGAAAGGTTTCTCCAGTCTCTTTAGTATAGCTACCTGCGGCAATCTGAATAGTAGTACCTGCTTGGGCATTGGCTAAGGCAGCAGTAATAGAGCGGAAGGGAGAATTTTGGCTGCCGTTACTTACGCTATCGTTTCCTGTCGGAGCTACATAAAGCACTGTTTCCGCAGCAGCTACTTTTACAGGTAAATTATTAGGGGCAGCAAGGGCTAAATTTGCCAAAAATAGACTGGATGGAGTGGCTAGGGTTAATATAGTTAAAAAACTGAGCGATCGCTTATACATAATGTTAATGCTTTGTAGTTCTTGGAGTGAATATATAGAATAATGAAGCTAGATTCAAATGGTCAGACGAACGTAAATTGAACTTGTTTCCTTGATAACCTAAAGCGAAGATTAACTATGATTGAACTGTACTATTGGACTACACCTAATGGGCATAAGGTTACGATTTTCTTGGAAGAAGCGGGACTTCAATATAAAATTTTTCCTGTAGACATCAGAACAGGTGAGCAATTCAAAGCCGTATTTCTCAAGATTGCTCCAAATAATCGCATTCCTGCCATCATTGACCGCTCTCCTCTTCAAGGTAGCGATCCAATATCTATATTTGAATCTGGGGCAATATTACTATACTTAGCAGAAAAGACAAGAAAATTCTTACCAACTACCCTAGGCGATCGCACAAAAGTTATAGAGTGGCTATTTTGGCAAATGGGCGGCTTAGGACCAATGGCGGGACAAAATCATCACTTCGTTCAGTATGCACCCGAACAAATTCCCTATGCGATCGCCCGTTATGTGAATGAAACTAATCGCTTGTATGGAGTCCTCAATCGCCAATTAGCAAATCGCGAGTATATTGCAGGATCATACTCCATTGCCGACATGGCTTGCTATCCGTGGATTGTCCCCTACGAACGGCAGCAACAAAATTTAGAGGATTTCCCCCACCTAAAACGCTGGTTTGAGACTATGGCAGCCCGACCCGCTATAATTCGCGCCTATGCTGTAGCTGAAAAGTATAAAACCCCAACCGTTACCGAAGATAGTAAAAAGATTTTATTTGGGCAAAGAGCAGATTCCATTGCACCCAAACCTTAAGGATTTTTCTTTGAAGTGGATTAAACTCAAGAAAATTCTGCTATTATATAAGTTCTTGGGGCCGCAACGGTTTCGACGTGTTAGTAGAAGCTACCTCATGCAGGTCGAGAGTGAGCCATCTCTCGTAAATCAAGGACTCAAACAAGTACATGCGAACAACATAGTACCCTTTGCTCGTAAAGCAGCTCCTGTAGCTGCCTAAGAACCACCCCTCAAAAGGTCCGTTTCGAGCTCTAAGCTGTGACTCAGTTAAACAATCTTAGATAACCCCCAACTGGTGCTGTTTATGCCCTTCTCTGATAGAGCATAAACTTAAGAAACTTTCAGAGCATCCTAGTATCTGGGAAAATAGATATTTCCCTCCGTGCGGATCAAAACGGATAAACCTGTGAGTGAATGGGGCGTTATGCGCTAGGGCGGACGAGGATTCGACTTCCTCCGGCTCCACTTTTTTTTATGGTATCAAGGTAGCTAAATAATGAATGTCCTGTCTATACCAACTTGGATAATTCATGTTTCCAGTGTCCTTGAATGGGCGATCGCTATGTGGTTAATATGGAGCTATGCCAAGATTCAGCCTCAGTATGCTTATGCTTGGAAAGGTTTAGCTCTAGCTATGCTTCCTGCTTTAGTAAGTGCTATGTGTGCTTGTACTTGGCACTTTTTTGATAACTCTGGATATTTAGAGTGGCTGGTGACTGTGCAGGCAGCTACAACTTTATTTGGTAATTGCACCTTAGCGATCGCAGGATACTTTTTATACAAAATCAGAAATACTGAAGCTACTTAAACTTTGATTAGGTTCTAGGGCGTTTAACAATTGGTGTTAGGCGATCTTGATTTAATTCAGGTTTACGAACTGGTTTCTTTGGTGGTTTTTTCGGTACGATTGCGATCGCTTTAGCCGAGGTAATAACTAAACTATGTCCTTGTCTTTGCACTGTGATATCCCAAAAATAGCCAACGGCATTATTAGGTAAAATCCCCCTAAGCTTTAATTTAAATTTAGATCGGGATTGGGGTAATTTTCGCTCTGGATCAATACGTTTAATTTTGACGATTACATGATTACGGGAAATTGATTGTTCTAAAATTTCGCCTCTAATGGAAAAATACCCATCTTCAAGATTAGAGTCGAGGTCTAAATCAGATTTACCCGTTGCTTTTGGTGCCCATACTCCTGATAATTGTACGTAAAGTTTAGAAGTTTTTTCAATTGTGCGAGGATAGGCTACCCAAAGATAGTTTTTTTCTAGGTCGAGTTTTTTTTGTAAAATCGGCATCACCCTACCTAAAACTACAGCTTCAATTTCAGTGCCATCAGGTGTAATGAGCTTCCCTTTGCAAAAATGCTCCTCCGAGACAACATATTGCCCGTAGATTAAACCGATCGCTCGATATTGCAGGATATTATTAGGTACAGGAATTGGAGATAAAGAATCATTTAAATCGGCATTTAAATTAATTGATTTTATTTCAGAAGAATCTTTAGCGATTTGGGGAGGAGTTAAGCTGACAATTTCTAGTTTAGGTTCAACTTTACTTAGGGGCTTAGGCACATTTGCAATTGGAGGCTTAGGAGGGATAGCACTCGAACTAGACAAGTTTTGATTTAGATTTTGACCATGACTAGAATTGATAAATTTGTTCATTTAGACCTCCGATTAGCAAATTTTCCACCAACTCTACAAAAAACTATGACGGGGTTTGACCCTGAGTAGCTTGTGGTTAGTTAGCTTTTCTACTTAAATTAATTATTAATTAGTAGCTCTATAGTTCACAATCCTAGCAAAAATAGCTGGCTCTAGACTGGCTCCTCCTACTAATACTCCATCAATTTCAGATTGTGCCATAATCTCATCAATATTCTCAGGTTTAACCGAGCCACCGTACTGGATCGTAACATTTTGGTTTTGGAGCTGGTTACGAATTAAACCTATAACTCGATTTGCTTCAGTAGTAGCACAGGTGTCTCCTGTCCCGATCGCCCAAATTGGTTCATAGGCAATAATGAGATTTTCTTGATCTATACCCTCTAAACCTAGTTTAAGCTGAGAATAGATGCAGGCTTCAGTTTCATTTTGATCTCGTTGTTGCTTAGTTTCACCAACACAAAGAATTGGGGTAATGCCATGCTTTTGTGCTGCCTTGAGGCGTTGGTTGACAGTAGCATCGGTTTCTCCAAAGTACTGTCGTCTTTCACTATGCCCTACAATTACAAATTTTAGCCCTAACTCTACTAACATCGGTGCCGAGATCTCGCCTGTAAATGCGCCACTATCTGCCCAATGGAGATTTTGAGCTCCGATCGCTAAATTGGTAGGAGCATTAGCCGTAAAGCTGACTAAAAACGGTAAATTTGTAAAAGGCGCACAGATTAACACCTGAATATCTTGAATTGTATTTTCAACAAGAGGTAAAAAATCTATAAAAAATTCTTTGGCTTCCTTCTGGGTTTTATACATTTTCCAGTTGCCAGCGATCGCAATTTTACGCAAGGTAATATCCTAAATCATTAAATTAAGTGCTTCTCTAGTTTAATTTCAAACAAGCTATCTTCATAAATAAAATTTGTATCAACCTTAAAATGTCCCGATCCTAGACATAAATCTAAATATAGGTAATAGCCCAAAATCCCTATAAAAAATGCAACATCTACATTTGGGCAAATACTTCTATATTCATAAGGTCATACTTTTCAAAAGGTTGATGTACCCAAGGACTCCCTTCTAGGTAATCAACATAAAAATCTGGAGCAATCGTACTTATAGCTTTATACCAAATTACAGCAGTTTTAATTTCCACAACATCGTAATGCTCATGCTCATTTAACCAGATAATTGTCTGTTCAAGGGTCATACCTGAATCTACTAAATCATCAACCAATAGCACCTTATCGCCTAGGGTCGGTGTTGTCATAGAAATAGACTTGCCAAAAGTTAGTCTGGGGCGGCGCACTCGATCATCATAGGAAGAGGCGGAGAGAATGGCGAGGGGTTTGTTAAATATGCGCGAAAAAATATCGCCAACTCGCAAACCACCTCTTGCTAAACATAATATTTGATTAAATTGCCAACCTGAGCGATAAATCTTAACTGCTAGTTGTTCAATTTTTTCATCATACTCTGCCCAAGAGAGATAGATTTCAGATTGAGGATCTGACATAGGAAATTAGAAAAAATTAGTATGGATTTAAGCTTTGTGCGATCGCCCTAAATACTCTATCAGTAAACGCTTAATTAATTTCATAGTGTAATTTCATAGTCTGATTCCGTAATTCTTTCCTTGAGGGCAATCCATCCCGGTTGCCAAAGATGACGATCTTTTAAGGCTTTGGCATTTAACCAAAATCGTACAGACTCATCACAGGTGGCTTTGAGTTCGGCAAATACTAGATCTTTCTCATTCTTGCGATTGGTAACAATAAAGTGTCTCCAACCAAAGGTATCCTCGATCGCTGTCCACTTAGAACCAACTAGATAGGGAAACTTTTGTTTTTTCAACATTTGCACTTTTCGATAAAATTGATCAGCAGATTTTGGGCAGCCCGCTAGAATTTAGTTGTAGCATATAACCTATGAACTTTGAACCTGCCTACAATCGTTTACCCCTTGCGCCCATTCCCCTCAGAATTGGTAGCTTTGCTTTAGATTTCTTTAGCTGCGCTTTTATTGGCAAGCTTATAGAATCTTTGCTAGGTATAAGTGAGCAATCAGGGCTGGGATTATTTGTATTTGCACTGGTATGGGGGGGCGATCGCATTTTAGTAGGCGGCAATAACCAAGGGCAGACCTTAGGGAGATGGCTCTTAAGTATTAAAACCGTAGATATGCAGTACGGGAAATCCGCAGGCATGGCAGAGCTATTCAAACGGGAATTAATTATCTATCCATTTTTAGTAATATTACTAGCTGCATCTAAATCCCCAACTTCGGCAGCAATATTTGCAGTTTTACCTTTGGTAATTGATGCTGCTTTTGCGATCGCTGACAGTCGAAAAATGCAAACTCTTCACGATAAGCTTGGTAAAACCATTGTGATTGAAACGCGCCGAGGATTTCAGATTGACCAAAAGTTAGCTAAGGTATTTAAGCAAATTGGTAAACTGCCCCGCCCGACTTTGCCCAAGCGGGATGTTTCACAGGGGAATTTCGATGATTATTACAATCCCCGCCCTCCTAAAACTGCTAAGCGTAGACCCCGCAACCGTAGATAATCTTCTTTATTAGCCTATTTAACTTTTACTTTGGCTCACTTTTCTCCGATTAACCTATGATAAAGGCTTAAATAATTATCAGCTTGAATCTTTAAGGTGAACTCTGCTTCTACTTTTTCTCTACTTCTCTGTGAAAGCGATCGCCAACGAACTTTATCTTCCAATACCCAAGCAATTCCTTGTGCCAAATCATGGGCACTAAAACACTCCGCCAGATATCCATTGATCTTGTGATCAACTATGTCCTTTAATCCAGTTGTATCAAAACAAACTACTGGCACACCACAAGCCAAAGATTCCATTGCAGTTTTGCCAAAAGCTTCTTCCAATGAAGGTGTCACCATGACATCAGCAGCGCAATAAGTTAGAGCTAGAGTTACATCATCTTGTAAAACTCCCAGATAGTGAGTCTTCATGCCAAGTTGTGGCGAATCTTTAGGTGCAGATGCGCCAAATATAATTAATTCTGCGGTTTCGCCTAAGCCTTGTTCAGATAGTTTTTTTAAGGCTTGGACTAAATACATAAAGCCTTTTCTCTCGTCTTTTAGTGCATTTAAGGCACCAAAGAGAATAATATTTTTATCTTGATCAATATTTAGAATTTCCCTCGCTATTTTTTGCGAAATTGGCTTATATATTCTTTCATCAAGGGCATTATGTATTAATTCAATTCTTTTATTTCTAAAAAGACTACTTGTTCTCGCGCAATCAGTTAACCAATGGCTAATCCCCACAATTGTTATATTTAGACTTTCCCAAGCTCTTTGTTTTTGTGTCCAAATCTTCTTAGAAAGATCATTGTCAACTTCAGAGCCAAGAATCGGACAATTACCGCAACTATTCTGGAACCTATCACAGGCTTGAGAATAATGGCAACCCCCTGTAAAAGCCCACATATCTCTAAGTGTCCAGACAATTGGAATATTTCTAAACTTTTGCAGAGTTTCTGGGCTTAGAAATCCGCCACATACCCAGTGTAAATGAATAATATCTGGGTTAATTTTAGTAATTTGGTTTTCCATATCTCTTGGGATCCATGGAGCTGAGAATAAGCTGGAGTTGGAAGCCTTATTTAGATAATTATTGACATTAATTTGCTCTATTTTTGATTTAACTTGGTTAAAAAACTTTTGGGATTTGGTATATGCATTTATAACAGTGAAGTCATCACTGCTTTTATCCGCAACTAAAATTAAGGAATCAACTCCTGATCGCACAAGAGCTTTATGAAGTGAGTAACTGCCACGAGAGGCACCGCCTTTAATATCTGTAGTACTAAGATGCAAAACTTTCATAAAATTACATAAAATTAACTGTTACTCAAGAAGAATATAATCTTTTGAAATTAGATTAACTTAGCTCTGCCCTAACTTCATCCCACATTTGTCTAGCCAGAGTTTTCTGAATATCAGCGTTGTAATTAATATTTTGAATAATTTCAGTTCTCTTAGTTTCATTAATCAATAAATCGAGTAAATCCAATATATTTTGCGAATTATTATTAAGATTAACCAGAAGATTTGAGCAACCATAATCTTTAAAGAGAATTTTGTATTTATGACTCCAACCTGCCCCCACACATGGCACACCTTGGGAAAAGGCACTAATTAGGCTGTGGAAACGAGAGCCAATCACTAAGTAACAGTTACCTAAAATCCCTTTTAATATTAGTGGATTAGTTTCTTTAATCATTAAAATAGGTTGATCAAGTTTAGATTGTAAAATATTGGCGATCGTAATATCATTTTCTTCATGAATTAATATAAAAGCTTCTAGCCCTTTTAACTGTAAATATTTGATACTTGATATTAGTAAAGAAATATATGCTTTGCTAACTTCTTGACTGGTTTTATCAAGCATTCGCTGATTTGGTACAATACAACATTTACCTGCAATATCATCTAAATAACTGGGTTTTATCCCTTGCACTAAGTTCGTAAAATCTGGAGCAATTTTTACATGATCCATAGAAACTGCAAGTTCGGTTATGTATTGATAGGATATTTCATCCCTAGCAAAAATTAAATCACTGTTCTCAATAATTTGTATAAATGCTTTTTTTACTCGTGCATTAGTAAAAGGACCAAAAGCTTGGGGTAATAAAATAATTTTTTTGTTTTGCTGTTTCCAATTGAGGCAAAGTTGTGCCATTTTTTCAGATGCCATAAATCCCCACTGATCGCTATAGGCAAAACCAGAAGCATCAAATATAACCTCAACTTCAGACTCTAAAATAATTGAGTAGTATTCACGAATAGCTTTAGGTATTAAGCCTATTAATGGACTAATAAACTTTTCTGCTACAGGTATTTTATTAATAGTGCGCCAAGCAAGGTGATTCACACCTATGGCTTTTCTTTGGGCAAAGGTTCCGATTTGCAAATGACAGGCAAGAACGTTTTCGGGACTCCACTGCTCTAATACCTGCTGCTTCACAGCATTTAACATTAACTCTGCCCCTTTATTGACAAAATTCACCCCATAGATTGCAAAATTCATAGATTATATTTCCTAATTTGATCCAATGTTTTTTTCTGTGAATACGGAACCATGCCATCGGCATCGGGAAATCCAACTGAGATCAGCATAATAGGTCTTTCATCAGTATCTAATTGTAGAAGAGACTTCATTTTTTCTTCTTTATCATTAATATCGGGCCAATTGATAGAACAAGAACTCAAGCCAAGGGTCTCTAGGGCTTACATTAGAGACATTGATGCTAAAGATGAGTCAATATAAAATAAGATGACGGTCTCTTTCGCTAAAGTAGGCACTTAACTTGCCAATTACGACAACTATAACAGGAAAATTATGATAAAAACCATGGGTGCCGCCAGGGATAGAGGCTACTTCCTGCACAAGTTCTGGAGTATCAAAAACTCGAAACTCAAAGGGTTGGCGATTACAAGCACTAGGAGATAGGGCGGCGGCGGTTATAGCTTGATCGACTAACTCCCTTGGCACAAGCTTTTGCTCATACCAACGAACAGAACGACGACGGTAGCAAAGTTGTAAGAATTGGTCATAGCTAACGGCGGGTGGGGTATTTAAATCTCTTTTATAGGGAATTAACCTTTTATCGCCGCCACAAAAGTTATCATAGAAATTAATTGATTCAAATATTTCCCTAGCTGTATTTATAGTCGGATGATCGCTAACTATACTAAAGTATTCTTTTAAAACATCGTGTGCCCACTGTAATTCCATTTTTAATTCCGTTTTTTCTGAGGTTATTTTAGGTTCTTGCTCAATCGCATAGTTACAAATTTCTAAATAGGTTTTTAATGTTTCTTCTATATAATCTAGTCCAAAAATATCACGCCGAGGCTGCATGATCAGTCCCTTTTCTAAACGATGGATATTGCGCCGCAATAGATAGCTATTGCCTTCATTTGTCTCTAAATTTTTATAATATTTAAGTTTGCCGTAAATAACATTCTGGGTTTCTCTCCTAAATTCTGAGGAAATTAAAGCATAGTAAAAAGAACACAAGAAGGGACAATTAACTACTAGGGCTAAAACTTTGCGATCCAGAAAATTACCAAGCTTAATTAATTGATTATAAATTCTTTTTGTTTGAGCTATTCCCTTTGAAGTAATTAGTTGTTTGACTAAATTGATAGCTACATTTCGCATGGATTTGCACTTATTATTCTAGGAAAAAGTATTACTTAAAATTATAGATTTTTTTTTGTAATCAGTGAATTAATATTCCTAATCGGTACAATTAAAGCCTTTGTCATCATCATAGCCATATCCCAAGTTTTAGAGTTCAGAAATAGAGAAAAATATGAAGCTGTAGCATAGGATATTAGGGTGGCGATCGCTGCGCCTATGCCGCCTAGTTGAGGAATTAGGATGAGATTGAGTAGGATATTTACTACTGCTCCTGATGTATGAGTGACAAAGGAAAAAACAAACAAATTTTCAGCAATCAACCATTTACTAAGAAGCGATCGCATGAATATAAAAACCGATGCCCAAATATGAATAGAAAGTATTTGTCCTGCTTCTTCATAAGCATCACCATACAATAATTTAATGAAAGGTGTTCCTAAAAATGTAATTGGGATAGCAAGTATAAGGGCGATATATACTAGCAAATCATAAATTTTTTGCAGCTTACTATGGTAAATTTCTATACCCTGCGCTTTTGCTTTCAATAATGAAGGAAAAAATGAACTCACAATGGCGATCGGAATAAAATACCATACTTCCGATAATCTGACAGCAACCGAATATATGCCAACTATGGTATCCGTAGTCATTTGAGACAACATTAATTGATCTATTTTTAAATAGATTATTGCACCAAAGCTAGACAAGATTAAAGACCAAGATTGAGAGAGTAGGTTTTTAGCTTGAGTAAAATTGAATTGCCAATTTAAGATTTTATTGTGGAAATTTTCATAGGATAAATCAAAAAAATCACATTAAATACAGATTGAATAATTGAACTAATTGCGAAGGCTATAAGAGGAAATTTAAGTATTACAAAAATTAAATTTAAACCATAATAGATTAGTAAAGATACACTATTTCCAATAAATACATATTTGGATAAAACCTTTGCTTCAAACCAGCAGGATATAACTCTAAATGCATCAAACAAGTTACTAATTAATAATAGAAATATAAAAAGTTGTACTTCTAAATCATTGGGACGTAATAAGATAATGGTAATTAAACCTACAATCAAGTTTATTAAGCAGCCCATTAATCTTAAAATAAAAGCAGTGCCAAGAATTTCATCATTATTATCAGAATTTTGAACTAAATCCCTTGTGAGTATGCCGTTTAAACCTAATTGGGAGAAAATACTAAATATACTCACAAAAGCAATACCAAAACTATAAATTCCAAATTGATTAGGTTCAAGGTACCTAGCTAATAATACTCCTATAAATATTGCCAGTAAAAACTGTATCCCCCGTTCGCCAAAAACCCAAATTATATTAGTTATTATTTTTTGGATTTCATAATTGTTTTCTAATTTTTTTTGAATACTATTTGGAAGAATTTTAGCCAGTTTATTATAAATTCCCACAAATGTTTCTCCTTTGATTGGAAAGTTGGATATAAAGCACTATCCTTCTAAGAGGACTTTATATTCTAATTTAACAAGTAACAAAACTAATCTTAGATTAGAACAAGTCACAGTTCGGGGCGGATATTTAGAATATTTAGGGAGCAGATGGAATACTTTCAAGCATTCATTTTGGGTATTATTCAAGGGGTTACAGAGTTTTTACCTATCAGTAGTACAGCTCACCTCCTTGTTTTTACCGAGTTTATGGGATGGAAAGATTTAGGACAAAAGGATTTTGTCGATGCAATCCAACTTGGTAGTGTATTTGCCGTAGTCTGGTATTTCTGGGCAGATTTACACAAAATATTTATAGGGGCGATCGCGGCTTACCAAACTAAAAACTGGCAAAAAGAGGAATGGAAGCTAGTGGTTGGGGTGGCAGTTGGAACTATTCCTGCTCTGGCTGTAGGTTTTATTTTTAAGGACTTATTGCCTAAAAGTAT
>Ga0209591_10005950_pt1 | contig 13584 bp, 18 predicted proteins | sample MAT01_FD_187207 | JGI IMG/M metagenome (GOLD analysis project Ga0209591, IMG submission 187207) | Freshwater microbial communities from Lake Fryxell liftoff mats and glacier meltwater in Antarctica - MAT-01 (SPAdes) (version 2) | ecosystem: Environmental > Aquatic > Freshwater > Ice > Liftoff...
GTGATGCACGTGCAGGCTGGCGCCGGCGTGGTGGCCGACAGCGACCCGGAAGCGGAATTCGCCGAGACCCAGCAGAAGGCCCGCGCCCTGTTCCGCGCCGCCGAAGAAGCGGTGCGCTTCGCCGCCCAGCGGCGCTAAGTCCCGCTATCCGGGCTTCCTGAAAAACGCATCCGCGGCACTACGGTGCACATCGAGCTTGGCCACCGCGGCCTCGGCGCGAATGATCTCCGCCCGCAGCGTCCCGATATAGGCGCTTAGCTCCGCCACATCCCACCGGTCCAGCGCCGGCGGGGTGAAGTGGCGGGGCGGGCGGGGCAGGTCGTCGTCGGTTTCTCGGGCCATAAGTTGTCCTCGCCATGCTCCGGGCTTTGACCATAGCCCAAGCGCTCTCTATATCCGATGCAGACGCGGCGCGGGCGCCCCGGCGGACCAGTATGCTTGCCTCCAGGCCGGCGACGACGCCCCGGCGGCGGCCGCCCACCCGACCAAAGGGACCACCATGAAGACCCCGCTGATGCCCAAGGCCACCGCCGTGTGGCTGATCGAAAAGACGTCCCTGTCCTTCGAACAGGTCGCCGACTTCGTCCATATGCATCCGTTGGAGATCCAGGCCATCGCCGATGGCGAGGTGGCGCAGGGCATTGTCGGCTACGACCCGATCGCCAATGACCAGCTGACGCGCGAGCAGATCGCACGGTGTGAGGCCGATCCCGCGGCGCGACTCGTCTTGACTGAACGGCCGATACCGGCGGGCAAGCGCAGCAAGGGTGCGCGTTACATCCCCGTGGCCAAGCGGATCGAGCGGCCGGACGCCATCGCCTGGTTGCTGCGCAACTACCCGCAGCTGAGCGACGCGCAGATCGTGAAGCTGCTGGCGACCACCAAGGAAACCATCGCCAAGGTGCGCGACAAGACGCACCCGAATACGGCAACCATCAAGCCGCGGGACCCGGTGACGCTCGGCCTGTGCACCCAGACGGCGCTGAATGAGGCGGTGGGCATCGCCATGCAAAAGCATGGCGGCGGGCCGGTTCCGCCGCCGCTGGCAGCCAACGAGGACGCAGCCTGACAAAAATAGGGCGACGGCCTTCTGACCGCCGCCCCGGATTTCAGTGGGTCTGAGGACGGAGCCTCTCCATTTCCTCCTTGAGACGTAGTTTCTGCACTTTCAGCTTCGCCAACGCGGCCGTATCCGGTCTGGGGCGTCCATCCTCCTCGGCGATCCGGGTCTCCAGATGGGCGTGCCGTTCCTTGAGGGAGCGGAGGCGAGCGATCTGAGCCATCAGCAGGATTTCCCTTGCGGTTGTGCTGGCGCCGCGACTGGCGGGACGCACCCGGCCGAAACCGGGGCGCCCCCTTTCGGTGAGCGCCCGCAACCCGATACTACGCCTCTGTGACAACGGATTCAGCAGGAAAATTCTGCCGGTTTCGTGAGGAACGGTTGACTACACCAGCCCCGCGTGAAGCAGATCGTGCAGGTGGAGAATCCCCACTGGCCTTCCCTCGACCACCACGAACAGGCTCGTGATTCGCTTCTCGTTCATGATGCCGAGCAGATCGGCGGCGAGCGATTCCGGTGCCGCGGTGCGCGGCGCCCGCGTCATCGCCTGGGCCACCGGCTGGTCCATCGCAACACCCTTCTGAAGGGCGCGCCGCAGATCTCCATCGGTCAGCACGCCCGCCAGCGCGCCGGTCAAATCCACCACGCCTGCCACGCCGAAGCGGCGGGAGGTCATCTCCACCACCGCCTGGGCGAGCGTCGCGTCGAGGGAAACCAGTGGCAGTTCGGCCGGGCCGTGCATGAGGTCCCGCGCGCGCTTCAGCCGTGCGCCGAGCTTCCCGCCCGGGTGGAAATCGCGGAAATCCGCCGGCGAGAAGCCGCGCGCCTCCAGCAGGCACATCGCCAGCGCATCGCCAAGCGCAAGCTGCATTGTGGTGCTGGTGGTGGGTGCGAGCCCGTTCGGGCAGGCCTCGGCCATGCGCGGCAGGGTCAGGCAGAGGTCGGCGGCACTGCCCAGCGCGCTTTCGGGGCGGGAGGTGATGGCGATCAGCTTCACGCCGAAACGCCGCGTATAGGCGATCATGTCGGCCAGTTCCGGCGCCTCGCCGGACCAGGACAGCGCCAGGACAGCATCCTCCCGCGCGATCATGCCAAGGTCGCCATGGCTTGCTTCGGCCGGATGGACGAACAGCGCCGGCGTGCCGGTGGAGGCCAGCGTCGCGGCAATTTTTCGCCCGACATGGCCGGACTTGCCCATGCCGGTCACCACCAGGCGCCCGCCCGGCTCCAGCAGCAGGGCGACCGCTTCCAGCAGCGTATCGCCCAGCGCGCCTTCGAGGGCGGCATGCAGCGCGTTCAGCCCCGCCGCCTCGAGCGCCACGGTGCGCAGCGCGGTGGCGCGGCGTTCGGATTGGCTCACGCCAGCATCTCCCGCGCCCGGATGAGGTCCTCCGGTGTATCGACGCCGAGCGGCACGTCCTGCACCGCGATGGCGTCGATCCGCATGCCGGCCTCCAGCGCGCGAAGCTGTTCAAGCTTCTCCCGCAATTCGAGCCCCGAGGGCGGCAGCGCCACAAATCGGGCCAAGGCCGCACGTCGCCAAGCATAGAGTCCGATATGGTGCCACAGCTTGCCCTCGCCCGAGGGCGCGGTGGCGCGGGTGAAGTACAGGCAGCGGAAGCGCCCAGGCGCGTGCTCGCTGCCCACCATCTTGACCACCGAGGGCGCGGTGCGTTCTTCCGGCCGGTGAATCTCGGCCACCAGGGTCGCGATATCCACTTGCGGGTCCATCAAGGGCACCAGCGCCGCGCGGATGGTGGCCGGGGAAATTGTTGGCAGGTCGCCCTGCACATTCACCACCGCATCATGCAGCCCGGTCGGGTCAAGGACGGAAACCGCCTCATGGATGCGGTCCGAGCCCGAGGGGTGGTCGGCGCGCGTCATCTGCACGCGCCCGCCGGCACGGATCACGGCCTCGGCAACCTCGGGGCTATCGGTGGCGACGACGACGGCGCCGATATCGGCCTCCATGGCGCGGCGCCAGACATGCACGATCATCGGCTCGCCCCCGATATCGGCCAGCGGCTTGCCTGGCAGGCGCGTCGCGGACATGCGTGCCGGGATCAACACGATCGGGTTCATACAGGGAAACTCTTGGTCAGCGAATCAATGGCCTGGAGGCGCGCGATCAGCGCCTCGAACTCCCGCAGAGGGACCATGTTGGGGCCATCGGAAGGCGCCTGGTCGGGGTCCTGGTGCGTTTCGATGAACAGGCCAGCGACGCCGACCGCACAGGCGGCGCGGGCCAGGGTTTCCACGAATTGGCGCTGCCCACCGGAGCTCGCCCCCTGCCCACCGGGCTGCTGCACCGAGTGGGTGGCATCGAAAATTACGGGCAGACCGGTGTCGTGCGCCATGATCGGCAAGGCGCGCATGTCGCTCACCAACGTGTTATAGCCAAAACTGGCACCGCGCTCGGTCAGCAGCACGCGTGGATTGCCCGCGCCGGTCACCTTGGCGGCGGTGTGCTTCATGTCCCAAGGCGCGAGGAATTGGCCCTTCTTGATGTTCACGGCGCGCCCCGTCGCGGCGGCCGCCAGCAGCAGGTCGGTCTGGCGGCACAGGAAGGCCGGGATTTGCAGCACGTCCACCGCCTCGGCCACCGGGGCGCATTGCGCGGCGTCATGCACGTCGGTCAGCACCGGCAGGCCGAGGCTGTCGCGGATTTCTGCGAAGACCTCCAGCGCCCTGCCCATGCCGACGCCGCGCGCGGCCGTGGCGGAGGTGCGGTTCGCCTTGTCGTAGCTCGTCTTGTAGATCAGCCCGATGCCGCGCCGCGTCGCGATCTCGCGCAGCGCGAGCGCCATCTCAAGCGCGTGGGCGCGGCTTTCCATCTGGCAAGGCCCGGCGATGAGGGCGATCGGCAGGCGGTTGCCGAGCGTCACCGGTCCGATCGCGACGGTCTTGTCAGTCATCCTCCGGCTCCTTCACGCGCGCCGTGCTGTAGGGGGCCGCGCCGGCTGGAACAAGCCCGGGCCAGCGCCTGCAACCCCCAGCCTTTAGCGCCGCGCCGCAACATGCTAGGAAGCCTCAGGCCGCAGCGCGGTGCGCGGCCCCGAACCGAAGCAGAGGCGCATGCTCGCAGATCGCGATTCTCTCCTCCGCCGCCTGCACGAATTGCGCAGCGAGCACCGGGACCTCGATACCGTGATCGCCCGCCTCGATGAAGGTGGGGCGGACCCGCTGCAGTTGCAGCGCCTGAAAAAGCGCAAGCTGAAGCTGAAGGACGAGGTCAGCTGGCTCGAAGGCCGGCTGGTGCCGGACATCATCGCGTGAGTGAGTTCGCGCCGGCCCCGCTGGTCGGCATCATCATGGGCAGCACCTCTGATTGGGAGACGATGCGCCACGCGGCGGAGACGCTGGCGAAGCTGGCTGTGCCGCATGAGGCGCGCGTGGTCTCCGCCCACCGCACACCGGAGCGGCTGTTCGACTACGCAAAATCCGCCGCCCCGCGCGGCCTGCAGGTGATCATCGCCGGCGCCGGTGGGGCGGCGCATCTGCCGGGCATGGCGGCCTCCCTCACCGCGCTGCCAGTGCTCGGCGTGCCGGTGGAAAGCCATGCGCTGCGGGGGCAGGACAGCCTGCTCTCAATCGTACAGATGCCGGCAGGCATCCCGGTCGGCACGCTGGCCATCGGCCGGGCGGGGGCGGTGAATGCGGCGCTGCTGGCGGCCGCCATCCTGGCCTTGAACGATGCCGGTCTCGCTGCCCGGCTCGCCGCCTGGCGCGCGGCGCAAACCGCCGCGGTGCCGGACCTGCCGGCGTGAGCCCGCTTCCCCCCGGAAGCACCATCGGCATCCTTGGCGGCGGGCAACTCGGGCGTATGTCGGCGCTGGCCGCGGCGCGGCTCGGCTATCGCTGCCACATCTATGCGCCGGAGCCCGACGGCCCGGGGATGCAGGTGACTTCCGCCCACACTGTCGCTGGCTATGAGGATACAGCGGCGCTGGCCCGATTCGCCGCCGCCGTTGATGTCGTGACCTTCGAGTTCGAGAATGTGCCCGCGGCGACCCTGGACGCGCTGGCGCCATTGGTGCTCTGCCGGCCGGGCGTCGCCGCGCTGCGAATCGGCCAGGACCGGCTGGCCGAGAAGGCATTTTTCGAATCGGTGGGTATCCCCGTCGGTCCCTGGCGCGCCGTGCATTCCCTCGCCGATCTCGAAACGGGCATCGCGGCCCTCGGCCTGCCCGCGGTACTGAAAACCACGCGACTCGGCTATGACGGGCGCGGCCAGGCCGTGCTCCGCAGCCCGGAGGACACCACCGCCGCCTTCGCGCGCCTCTGCCCGCTCCCCCTCATCCTCGAAGCCTTCGTGCCCTTCGTGAAGGAGGTCTCGGCCATCGCCGCGCGCGGTGCCGATGGCGCGGTCGTGACCTTCGACGCGGTGGAAAACCGCCACGCACACCACATGCTCGATCTCTCCATCGCCCCGGCGCAGGTGCCGGCGGCCGTCGCGGCACAGGCCTGCGCGCAGGTGGCGGCGCTGGCCACCGCGCTCGACCTGGTGGGTGTGCTGGCACTCGAACTGTTCCTGCTGCCCGATGGCCGGCTGCTGGCCAATGAGATGGCGCCGCGGCCGCACAATTCCGGGCATTGGACGATGGATGCCTGCCGCATCGGCCAGTTCGAGATGCATGTCCGCGCCGTGGTTGGCCTCCACTTACCGAAGCCGGAGCGCGAGCATGATGCGGTGATGCGCAACCTCGTGGGTCCCGACTCCTATGGGTCCTGGCCGTCCCTGGCCGCCGAACCCGGGGTCGCACTTCATCTATATGGCAAGGTTCGGGGCAATGAGGGCGCGCGGCCGGGCCGCAAACTCGGCCATGCCACGCGGCTTCTGCCTCTTGGGGCGCTTACCGAGGGGCTCGAAGCAGCCGATTTCACGCCCCTGTGACTCTGATGCCTGCGGCATGTGTGGCTTTCAAGCCACATCGTGCGCTTTCTGCGCCATCCATGCTGTTGCTGCGCGGATTGGAGTGTTAAACAGCAGCCTACGCAATGCTTCGCACCTGGGGATGGGGTGGCTCGCCTCACCAGAACCAACAGTCGCACGGCGCAAGGCGGCGCAACCAGATTCTAGGAGAAGAATGATGAGCCTGAAGAAGGTCCTGCTGGCAGCCACGATGCTGGCCCTGCCCGCGATGGCGAATGCCCAGCCCGTGAGCGGCTTCTACATCGGCGCTGGCGCCGGTGTGAACCTGCTGGCTGACAGCGACGTGACGGCCCAGGGCAACGTCGCCCGCGGCCTCGCGCTCGACGGCGTCGGCCGCAACGGCGAGGCGAGCTTCAAATACGGCTACGTTGGCGTGCTGAGCGTCGGCTACGGCTTCGGCAACGGCGTGCGCGCCGAAATCGAGGGCAGCTACCGCAACAACGAGATCGACGGCATCTCCGGCTTTCGCGGCTTGAGCGCGCCGCGCTCGCAGAGCGGCGACGTCCAGAGCTACGGCGTGATGGCGAACGTCCTGTTCGACTTCGACCTCGGCCCGGGATCGTTTTTCACGCCGTATATCGGCCTCGGCGCCGGCTACATCGTGCAGAACTTCGACGATGTGCGCATCAGCGCCACCGGGACCGGCCGCTCGGTCAGCGTCGTTGGCGACAACGGCACCTTCGCTGGCCAGGCCATCGTCGGCGCCGCCTTCCCGATCGCCGCGGTGCCGGGCCTCGCGCTCACGGCCGAATACCGCTTCATGATGTCGCTGGCCAACGATTCGGAGGCGTACTACCGCTCGGGCACCACCACGACCCGTGGCGCTGTCGAAGTCGACAACATGAACCACAGCCTGCTGATCGGTCTGCGCTACGCCTTCGGCGTGACACCGCCGCCACCGGCCCCGGTTGTCGCGCAAGCTGCCGCCCCGGCGCCGGCTCGTACCTTCCTGGTGTTCTTCGACTTCGACCGCGCCGACCTGACCGACCGCGCACGCCAGATCGTCGCGGAAGCGGCGACCAGCGCGCAGCGTACCGGCACGACGCGCATCGAAGTCAGCGGCCACACCGACACGGTCGGCTCGGCCGCCTACAACCAGGCGCTGTCCCAGCGTCGCGCCGCCGCCGTGGCCGCGGAACTCGAGCGTCGCGGCGTGCCGCGCAGCGCGATGGTCCTGCAAGGCTTCGGCTTCACCCGCCTGCTGGTGCCCACGGCCGCGAACGTCCGCGAGCCGCAGAACCGCCGCGTCGAGATCATCCTGCGCTGATCGCGCGGGCATATCTCTCGCATCTCGTCGGGAAGGGGCGCCGCAAGGCGCCCCTTTTCATTTGTCCGGAACACCCCGAGGCACGCCATGATCCTGATCGGCCGCAACCTATCGCCGTTCGTACGCCGCACCGCGGCCAGCCTGAACCTGCTCGGCCTCCCCTTCACGCAGAGCGCGCTCAGCACTGCCGACCATGCCGAGCAGATCGCCGGCTTCAACCCGCTGCGCCGGGTGCCGGCACTGTCGCTGGATGACGGGGAGGTGCTGGTGGACAGCGCCGCCATCCTCGACGCGCTGGATGAAATTGCCGGCCCAGAGCGCGCATTGGTCCCGCCCGCCGGCGCACCGCGGCGCGCAGTGCTTCGCGCGGTCGCCCTCGGTCAGGGGGCGATGGAGAAGCTCGTCGCCGGCTATTATGAGCGCGACCGCCGGCCAAAGGAGCTCGTCTGGCCCGCCGCCGTCGAACGGCTGGCGCAGCAGAGCGCCGCCGGATTCGCGGCGCTGGACGCCCTGGCCGGCGAGGGCTGGCTGGTCGGCGAGCGGATTACCCAGGCCGATATCACCGCTACCGTGGCGCTCGACTTCGCCGATATCGTCATGCCGGCGCTGGTACAGGGCCGATTCGTCCGCCTCGCCGCTTTGCGGGACCGCGCCAACGCCCTGCCCGCCATCGGCTCCACGCGCTGGGTCGGCTGAGCGCCCATCTATTAGGCATGCGGACTTACCTATGCCCTGTTCCCTACCCTTTCAGTCTGCATGCTCGTTTTTTGGGTTATTTTCCGTCCAGTGAAAGCCTCGTTTACCCTAGGTTAATCCCGGGGGAGGTAGCGCCAGTTTTTGGCCATGATGGCCGGAAAGGGGCTTTGCCATGAGGAATGGTTCCTTCTCTCGACGCAGCATGCTGGGTGGCGCACTGGCCGCGCCCTTCCTGCTCACCCCGCGCGGCGCCCGCGCCATGGAGCCGGTGGATGTCGAGCTCGTGCTGGCCGTCGATGTCAGCCGCTCGGTCGATGCTCAGGAACAGGCGATGCAGTTCCGCGGCTATGCCAGCGCCTTCCGCGACAGCAAGTTGATCGAAGGTATCTCGGGCGGGCCGATCGGGCAGATCGCGGTTACCTTGTTCACCTGGTCGGACTGGCACATCCAGGAATTGCTGATCCCCTGGATGCGCATCGATGGCCCGCGCAGCGCCGAGGCCTTCGCCGCCGCCGTGGATGGCGCGCCCCAGCGCACTTGGCTCTACACCTCGATCTCCGGCGCCATGGACTATGCTGCCAAGCAGTTCGGCCAGGGCTATGAGGGCACGCGCCAGGTCGTCGATATCTCGGGCGACGGCGTGAACAATTCAGGCCGTCCCGTGGCCCAGGCGCGGGCCGACGCGTTGGCCCAGGGCTTGGTGCTGAACGGCCTCGCCGTGCTGGATCGCAACCCACCGGCCTGGGCCGCCGGCCAGCCGCCACTCGACGAGTATTTCCGCGATGAGGTCATTGGCGGCCCCGGCGCCTTCCTGATGGTGGCCGAGGGCTTCGAGACCTTTGAGGCCGCGGTGAAACGCAAGATCATCCGCGAGATCGCCGCAGCACCGCCGTCCGGGCCCCTGGTGGAACGCGCCTATGCCTGAGGCCGTTGCCTCACCACATCGGGCGGCGCGACCACAGATCTTCGCGCGCGCGCCAGGTGGCGAGCCCCGCCTCGCCCCATTGCCGCAGGGTGTTGCTTGGACCAAGGCAGCCGCCGGACACGCCGATGCCGACGGCGAAGCATTTCGCCGCCTCTCGCAGCGTCATCCGTAGCGCCAGGCAGGCTGCGAGGACCTCGACGGAGAAGCCTCCCTCGACCGTGGCACAGAGCCCGATCAGCCCGGCTTCGGCCATCGGCAGGCAGGAGGCCGTGCCCTCGCCGCGCAGCAGGCAGGCGCCGATGTCGCGTAGCGGCGCCGCACAGGCCAGCATCGCGCCCGCATCCGCCGCCGCCTGGACGCAGTCGAGCGCAGCCAGGGCGCGCGTCGCCGGCGAAGCCTCGGCCCGCGCCGGCACCGAGGCCAACGCCAAGACAAGCAGGAACAGCAGGGTCGAAGCGTACCGCACGCCCACGATCATGCACGATGCCGACATCGGCTGCCTACGGGCCTTTTCAGTCAGGCCGCTTCAGGCTCGGCGCCGGCTGCCCGGCAATCTCGACATTGACGCAGGCCGGCTTGCCCGAAGCCAGCGCACGCGCCAAGGCGGGGGCTAAGTCCGTTGCCTCGCGCACCCATTCGCCATGGCCGCCGAGCGCGATGGCCACCAGATCGTAGCGTGTACCTGGGGCGAGGTCGCAGCCATGCGCCCGGTTGGCGCCGTAGTCGCGGATCTGGATCTGGTGCTCGGCGTTCCAGCAGCTGTCATTGCCGACCACCGTCACCACCGGCAGCCCGTGCCGCGCGGCGGTATCGAGTTCGGCCATGTGGAAGCCGAAGCTGCCATCGCCCATCAGCGCAAGCACCGGCGCGCCGGTCGCGGCGCGGGCCCCGATCCCGAACGGGATACCCACGCCGATCGCGCCCGCCACACCGTTCGTCACACGCGAGGGCGCGCCTACCAGGCTCTGCCCCCATTGCCCGACCTCGCCGCCATCGCAGACGAAAATGGCATTGGGCTGCCCAGCCAGCGACTCCGTGATGGCGTGGCAAAGGGTCGCGGGGTGGATTGGCCCGGCGGGGGCGCCGCGCAGCGACTTCCACGATTCCGGGCGCCAGGCGACAGCCTCCCGCACGCTCTCCGCCCAGCCGGCCTGGCCAGGAATGCGGCGGAGCGCGATGGCAAGTGCGGCCATCGCCTCGGTCGGATCGCAAGGAAAGGCCGCGAGCAGGCGCGGGCCAAGCAGGCGTTGCGCGCGTGCGATCACCGCCGCATCGGGCTCCAGGACCAGCACGCGGCTGTCCGGCGCGGTCGGGGGGGCGCGGCCAAAGCCGAGCGTGAAATCGAGCGGCTTGCCGATCAGGACGATCAGATCGGCCGCCGCCAGAGGTTCGCGAAAGGCACCAAGCGAGGGGTCGTTCAACCCGCGCGGTGAGTTCATCGGCACCACCGGCAGGCCGCAGGCCAGCTCGACCGCCGCCATCGCCGCGAACCCGGCCGGCGAGCACAGTGCCGGCGCGCCGAGCAACAACGGCCGCCTTGCCTGCGCGATGGCCTCGGCGACCATCGCGGCACTCGCCGCGGCGAGCGGCATGGCGCGGCGTGCGAAGGCGCTGGCGGGCGGCGCGGCAAGCGGGCCGACCTCCGCCTCCAGCAGATCGGTGGGCAGCGACAGATGCGTCGGCCCCGGCCGGCCGGAGAGCGCGACCCGGATGCACCGCGCGAGATCCTCGGCCAGCGACTCCGCGTGCCCGGCGGTCAGGCTGAGCTTGGTGACGGGCGCGGCCATCGTCGCTTGCGGCAGTTCCTGGAAGGCGCCGTCGCCAAGCTGGTTCGTCGGCGCATGGCCAGAGAGCAGCAACACCGGCGATTCGCCCGCCAGCGCGGAGCACAGCGCGGCCGTGGCATTCGCGTGCCCCTGCCCGCCCGTCACCAGCGCCACGCCGATCCGCCCCGTGAGCCGCGCATAGGCATCGGCCATGTGCACGCAGGCCGCTTCCTGGCGGGTATGCACCAGCTCGATCCCGCTGCCGAGCAGCGCGTCGAATACCTCCATGATGTGGTTGCCCGACAAGGTGAAGATCCGCGTGACGCCCGCCGCCTGCAGGCCGCGCACCAGAAGATCCGCCCCCCTCATGCTATTGGGTGTGTTGCTGGCCATGTCGTGTGTGCTCGCTGTCTTGTCCGTCGCATCCGACCATGCCAGCGTCCCGACCATCGCGGGAGGGTCGGGTGAGCGAAAAGACGCTTGAGGTCTCGGTCTGGCGCGGCGATGCCACGGGGGGCGCTTTCGCGCGTTACCGCGTGCCGACCCAGGCGAACCAGAGCGTGCTCGACGTGGTGACGCATATCCAGCGCGAGATCGAACCTGACCTCGCCTACCGTTTCTCCTGCCGGGTCGGCATGTGCGGCAGCTGCGCGATGGAGGTGAACGGCCGCGCGCGCTGGACCTGCCGCACGCATGTCTCGCGAGTCGCCGCCGATGGCGTGCTGGAGCTGCGGCCGCTCGCCAATCTGCCGGTGATCCGCGACCTGGCCACGGACATGGCGCCGTTCTTCGAAAAATGGGCGCGCGCCCGAGGCAGCTTCCAGCCGAAGGACAGCCTGACGGGCGAAGTCCCGCACGACTTCGCCGTGGTGCCGCCGAATTCGCAAAAACGCCAGGCGGCGGATGCCGGGATCGAGTGCATCGGTTGCGGCGTGTGTTACGCGAGTTGCGACATCGTCGCCTGGAACCCCGATTATCTCGGCCCCGCCGCTCTCAACCGCGCCTGGACGCTGGCGAATGATGTGCGGGACGGCGCGAACAAGGCGCGGCTCGCGGCCGTGGCGGGGGATGCGGGCTGCCACGCCTGCCACTCCACCCAATCCTGCACCGAGCGCTGCCCGAAGCAGATCGATCCCTCGGGCTCCATTGCCGGGCTCAAACGCAGCCTGTTCTGGGGTGCGTTGGGGCGATGAGCGGGCCGCAATTGTGGATGCTCCAGCGCGGCAGCGCGATGCTGCTGGCGCTCGGCGTCGTGGTGCATCTGGTGACGATCATGGTGGCCGTGCGGGGTGGGCTGAGTGCCGCCGAAATCCTGGCGCGGACGCGCGGCAATGCGGCGTGGCTGGCCTTCTACGCGGCTTTCGCCCTGGCTGCCGGGCTGCATGGCGCGATCGGGCTGCGCGCCATCGCGGCGGAGTGGCTCGGCTGGCGCGGGCGGGGCTTCGACCTCGCCTGGATGGCCGTAGCAGTGCTTACGGCGGCACTGGGCATCCGCGCGGCTTACGGGCTGTACAGCGCGTGAGGCTCGATCCCCGCGGGCGCTCGCACCCGGCCTATATCGCCTTCCTCGTGCACCGCCTGTCGGGCCTGTTGCTGGCGCTGTTCCTGCCGTTGCATTTCTGGGCACTCGGCCAGGCCATTACCGGCGAGGCGGCACTGGAGGGGTTCATTCGCTGGACCGACACCGCCGTGCTGAAATTCGCCGAAACCTGCCTGGTGGTGCTGCTGGCCGCGCATCTCGCTGGCGGGCTACGGGTGCTGGCACTGGAATTCCTCGGCTGGCGCAGCAGCCAGAAGACGCTGGTGGCGGCATCGGCCGGATTTTCTCTCGCCGTGGGGGCACTGTTCCTGCTGAATTCAGGACCATGACGCCAGACCTTCTGATCCTGCTCGGCGGCTGTTTCATCGCCGCCTTCTGCTCCGGCCTCGCCGGCTTCTCGTTCAACCTGGTGGCGGCGGGAATCCTGTTCCACTTCCTCTCACCGCAGGAGACGGCGCCGGTGTTGGTGCTGGGCTCGATGCTGATACAGCTTGGCACCATCCGACCGGTAATCCCGGCGATCAGGCGCGAGGTTTTGCTGCCCTATGTGGTCGGCGGGGTGCTCGGCACGCCGGTGGGCGTGGTGATCCTCAGCGTGACCTCGGGCGGGCTGATCGCGGCGCTGGTCGGCGCTTTGCTCGTCGCCTATGGCGGCATGGGGCTGGCGCGCATGGCGCTGAAACTGCAACCCGCGGTGATCTCGGCCGGGCGGGGCGCGGATGTGGCGGTGGGCTTCGCCGGCGGAATCCTGGGCGGCATCGGCGGCTTCTCCGGCGCGATCCCGGCCATGTGGGCGGATTTCAAGGGGCTGCGGAAGGACGAGGCACGGGCGATCTTCCAGCCCTTCGTCATCGTCATGCAGATGGTGGCGGCGGTTGCGCTGGTGATTGGTGGCTTCTTCGGGCCGGAAAGTGCGCGCATGCTGCTCGCCGCCCTGCCGGCGCTGGCGCTCGGCGCCTGGCTCGGCGTGAAGGCCTATTCCCGAATTCCGGCCGAGCAGTTCCGTGTCGTGTTGCTGGCGTTGCTGCTGCTGTCCGGCATCTCGTTGATTCTGTAGGAGGTTCGCGTGACACTCCACATCGCCCCGGACGCCATCGAGGAAGCCGCCAAGCTGCTTTACATCCGCGCGTTGAAAATCCTGCCGGATGACATCAAGCAGGGTTTCTCCCGCATCGTCGCCAGCGAAACGGATGCGACGGCGCAGAGCATCCTCGCCACCATGGTCGAGAATATCGGTGTCGCCGAGCGCACCGAGAACCTGCTGTGCCAGGACACGGGCATTCCGATTTTCAATGTGCAGATCGGCCGCGACGTGGCGCTTGATGGTTGGGCGTTGAAGCAGGCGCTGACGCGGGGAACGGCGCGCGCGACTCGGGAACACCCGCTGCGCAGTTCCG
>Ga0209591_10005951_pt1 | contig 13582 bp, 9 predicted proteins | sample MAT01_FD_187207 | JGI IMG/M metagenome (GOLD analysis project Ga0209591, IMG submission 187207) | Freshwater microbial communities from Lake Fryxell liftoff mats and glacier meltwater in Antarctica - MAT-01 (SPAdes) (version 2) | ecosystem: Environmental > Aquatic > Freshwater > Ice > Liftoff...
GCTGAAGCCGGGTGGTTTCCAGGCATCGGGCGGGCGATTGAGGCGGGGCGGGCGGAAGGGGCCGGTGGCGGGGACAGGAGTGTTGTCCCAAAAATATTCCGCGACGTAGCGATCTCCGAGTTCGGTGACGATGGGATCGCCGAAGAGCGGACGGTGGAACCAGGCGATCTCGCGTTTTTCGGGAAGAATGGCGCGCTTGTGCCGGGCGGGAATAAGCAGGGCGCGAAGGGCGGATTTGTTTTGATGATCAAAACAATAAAGGTGGCTGCGGGGCGTGAGAGCGAGGCCGTGCTGGAAGCGCATGCCGGGCATGATTTCCAGGAGAGGCGCATGGCCGTTGCGGGTGAGGACGCAAACGGGCAGGCCGTGATGGGCGCGCAGCCGGGAAAGCGCGGGTTCCAGCAAAAGGAGGTCTCCCAGTTGCTTGTGAAAGACGACGTAGCAGCCGGACATTATCGAGATTGGTGCAAATGCGGCTTGAGTAAAGGGCGCGGCAGGCGGTTTGCTGCACAGGTTGTGCGTGTGTTTATTCTCAAGCCGGATGGGATCGGCGATTTCGTGCTGGCGAGCGGAGCCTTGCGGCTGCTGGCGCGGGAGTGCGGCGAGGAAAATCTGATCCTGTGCGTAAAGTCGCTGCTGGTTCCGCTGGCGCGGTCGCAGTTTCCGCGTGCGACGGTGATGGATCTGCCGGTGGCGGCGGAGCGCAAGGTGATCAATCTCTTTGCCTGGAATTTCATAGCCTGCCTGCCGGTGTGGTGGCGGCTGCGTACGACACCGGTGGAAACGGCGGTGTGCTTGCGCAGCATGAGGAATTATCTGGAAACATTTCTTTTTCTTTCCTCGCAGGCCGGACGCCGTGTCGCCAGTGAAAATATTCTCCTGCGGGGAAAGCGAAAGGTTCGCACCATGGTGGAGACAACAGCAAACCGTTTTTTCCGCACCGAGCTGACGCCGTATCCGGAGACGGCGGAAGAAATGCCGATGGAAATCGAAGCGCATCGCCGGGTGGCGGAATGTGTTTTGCAGAGAGAAGTCGCAGCCGCTGAGGTGCTGCCGGTGCTGCACTCGTCCGCTCCCACGGGCGGGGAGTACTGGATCTGCGCGCCGATCACGAATCTGGCTTCGAAGGTTTATCCGCTGGCAAAATGGGGGGAGATTTTTCGGGAATTGCAGCCGGAGGCGGCGGGAAAAAAAATCCTGCTGACCGGTTCGGAGGATCAACGCGCGATGCTCGAGGAGTTGCAAGCGCTGTTGCGAGAGGGAGGTTTGGCGAAGGCGGAGGTTTTCATTCCGGCGGATCTGGTGGCCTATGTGGATCTGATCGCGGGGGCGGAGATCATGTTAACGGTGGACACAGCCGCGGCGCATTTCGCGACGGCTCTGAACCGGCCGGCGCTGATTCTTTTTTCCGGCCTGCACCGGGGGATGTTTGGTCCCTGGCGCCGGAGCGAGCGACAATCCTGGCTGTTAGCCGAGGTGCAGCCGGAGGGGAAAAAGAAGAAATGGCATGCAGGCATTGCACCGGCGCGCGCGGCGGCGGAAGTTCGCGCGCTGCTGAGATTGCGCCCCGAACCTGCTCCCGCTAACGTGCCGCCCCAGGGCTAAAAAACATGGCTACTAATCTCGACCACACCCACACGCACGGCGAACACCGGCTTCGCTACGGACATCCCCTGCCCTTCGGCGCGAGCCATGTGCCGGGGGGGATGAATTTTTCCATTTTCTCGACTCATGCCACAGCCTGCACGCTGGTGCTTTTTCAAAAAGGCGCGAACACGCCTTTTGCAGAGATTCCGTTTCCCCCGGAATGCCGACTGGGAAATGTGTGGGCGATGACGGTGTTCGACGTCAACTACGAGCAAATCGAGTACGGCTACCGGTTCGATGGCCCGCATGATCCGCGCGAGGGCCTGCATTTTGATCCCAAAAACATCCTGCTCGATCCCTACGCGCGTGAGATCAGCGGACACGATACGTGGAAGCAGGGGACCCGGCCGGGGGAGACCTATGCGTTTCGCGGGCGCGTGCCCTATGAGCATTTTGATTGGGCACATTCGCGTCCGCTGGAGCGTGCGGAGAGCGAGTTGGTGATTTACGAGATGCACCTGCGCGGGTTCACCGCGCATCAGAGCGCCGGGGTAAAGCATCCCGGAACCTACGCGGCGATGCGGGAAAAAATCCCCCACCTCAAGGAATTGGGGGTGAATTGCGTCGAGCTGATGCCGATTTTTGAATTCGATGAATTGGAAAATCAGCGCACAAACCCGCTCACGGGCGAATCGCTTTGCAATTACTGGGGGTATAGCACGCTGGGATTTTTTGCGCCGAAGGCGGGCTTCGCGGCCACCGGCGTTCACGGCACTCAGGTGCAAGAGGTGAAGGAACTGATCAAGGCGCTGCACGATGCCGGGATCGAGGTTGTGCTCGATGTGGTCTTCAATCACACGGCGGAGGGCGGAGACAACGGGCCGACCATTTCGTTTCGCGGGATTGACAACAAAACGTACTACATGCTCGACAGCCAGGGGCATTACGCGAACTACACCGGATGCGGCAACACGGTGAATTGCAACCATCCTGTGGTGCGCGGATTTGTCATCGCCTGCCTGCGCTATTGGGCGGCGGAATATCACATTGACGGGTTCCGTTTCGATCTGGCCTCCGTGCTGGGCCGGGATTTGTCCGGCGCGCCACTGGCGAATCCCCCGCTGCTGGAGTCGTTGGCTTACGACCCCGTGCTGGCGCACTGCGATCTTATTGCCGAGGCGTGGGATGCAGGCGGGCTTTATCAGGTGGGCAATTTCCCCTCCTACGGACGCTGGATGGAATGGAACGGCAAATTCCGTGACGCTGCCCGGCGATTCCTCAAGGGCGATGTCGGCATGGTCGGCGAAATGGTGCAGCGCATCATGGGTTCGCCCGACTTGTATGCTGCTGCCGGGCGGAGACCGACCGCCTCGATTAACTTCATCACCTGTCACGACGGCTTCACCCTGCGCGATCTCGTTTCGTATAACGAAAAGCACAACCTCGACAACGGCGAGAACAACACCGATGGCACGAATGACAATTACAGTTGGAATTGCGGCGTCGAAGGGGAAACCGAGGATCCCGAAATCAACGCCCTGCGTTTGCGCCAGCAGAAGAATGCCATGGTGCTGCTTTTTGTCAGTCAGGGCGTTCCCATGCTTTCCATGGGTGACGAATGCAGCCGCACCCTGCACGGAAACAATAATGCCTACTGCCAGGATGAGGACTGGAATTGGTTCGACTGGTCGCTGACGGAGAAAAACCGGGGTCTCTATCGTTTCGTCAAAAGCCTGATCGCCTTTCGCAAGGCCAATGCCGCACTGCGCCAGCCGGAATTCCTCACCAGCCGCGACTGCATGGCCAGCGGCTATCCCGACATATCCTGGCACGGCACCCTGCCTTGGAAACCCGACTGGAGCCTGCCCAGTCGTTCCATCGCCTTCATGCTCTGCGGCCGCCACAGCGTGGCGGCAGGCGGGCAACCACACTTCATCTATTGCGCCTTCAACATGTTTCACAAACCGCTCGATTTCACGCTGCCCGTCCTCCCGCGCGGCATGCAATGGCATCGCTTTGCCGACACCTCGATGGAATCGCCCGATGACATTGCCGAGGCAGGGGCGGAGGTTCCCCTCGGCGGCGTCAAGCAGTTGACCATCATAGAACGAGCAACCGTCATCCTGCTCGGCAAATAAGCGGCTTCCGCCCCCCCGACCAAATCGTACGAAGAATCCCCTTGCACTCCCCTTTGGAAGAGGATAAATAGACCCCCCTTTTCAACTGATCCATAGAATGGCCACCAACAAGCACAAATCCCTCGCAGCCAAATCATCTCCAAAGAAGAAAGCTGTGCTCAAGCCTGTCAAAAAGATCGCTCCCAAAAAGATCGCTCCCAAAAAGACAGTTTCTAAAAAACCGGTCAAAAAAGTTTCCGTTATTACAAAAAAACCTGCCAAGCCCGTTGCCAGGATCACCCCGGCAAAAAAAGCCCCGGCGCTTAAAGCCAAACCCGCAACTCCCCAGCCGCCGGTGAAGCTGACTCCCTTTCTAGAGCGGCAGAAAGGCCGCCTGCTTGTATTGAAGGACACGCTGCTCGACTCCATGAATGGTGTGGCCAAAGACAGCCTGCGTTCGCGCGCGGAAGGCAGCGAAGCCAGTGCCTTCGGCATGCACCAGGCCGATGCCGGCAGCGACGCCTACGACCGGGATTTTGCCCTCAGTCTTCTCTCTCAAGAGCAGGATTCGCTTTTCGAAATCAACCAGGCCCTCCGGCGGATCGATCTCGGCACCTATGGTATGTGCGAAATCTCCGGCAAACCCGTCCCGCATCCCCGGCTTGAAGCCCTGCCTTTCACCCGCTACACTGTCGAGTGCCAGACCGAACTCGAAAAACGCAACCGCTACCAACGCGTCCGCCAGCCTGTCACCTCCCTCTTCGGCCTTTCCGATGAGGACGGCGACGGCGATGAAGACGACACCATCTCCGACTCCAAAGACAAAGAATAACCACCACCATGGCACAAGAAATCGTCACTCTCGAATGCACCGAGGCCAGAGCCGAAGGCAAATCGCCCTCGCGCTACATGACCACGCGCAATAAGAAAAGCCCGCAGACCCCCAACCGGCTGGAAAAGAAAAAGTACAACCCGAGTCTCCGCCGACACACCCTGCACCGGGAGATCAAATAACACGCCATGGAACCCAAAACACCGAAACGCCGTTCCGCCTTCCGTCGTGCGAATCGCACGATGCCCCGCCGTCGCACCGATCTCGCCGAGGAAGCCGTTGATTACAAGAACCCCGAGCTCCTGAAGCGTTTCGTCACGGAAAGCGGAAAGATTCTCCCCCGTCGCGTCACCGGCATGTCCGCCCGCATGCATCGCAAGATCACCAGCGAGATCAAGCGGGCCCGCGCGGTGCTCTTGATGAAGTAAATTCCGGCGGGCATTCGTGCGGCGAAGGCCCATCAGGGTCAGGGAACGCGCGGAGCGCCTTCCTTGCTTTCCCCATTCCCAAAGCGCGGAATGATCTTGGCCCGCCATTCGGGCTCCGAGACCGAGCCGGTTGAGACGTATTCGAAGAGTTTGCTCACCGGAAAGAGAACCAGACCGGGCAGCCCGCGGGCGTTGATCCGAACCGACATGTCCATCTTGTCCTTCATAAAAAAGATGTCCCCGTTGCCATACAGGCTGAAACCGGCCCCTTCGATCACCAGATTATCGGTCAGGATTTTTTGCTCCTGAATCCGAAAATCCGCCGTCGCCAGACTGGCCGCGTGAAGCCCTGCGCCGGGGATAATTCTGTTAATGATGGGCGAGAGGGGACCCAGAATGGGGATGGCAAAAACCTGGCCGTCCTCGACCCGGATGCTGCCGTTTCCGCGCATTTCTTCCTCCTGATCCATCCGGGCGTTGAACTTGAACTTTCCGCTTACGAGCCCCTTAGAGGTGTCAAAGTCGAAGTAGAGTTTCGTCAATCGGGCGAAGTTCACGCGGCGCATGGTCAGATCAGCGCCGAACGTCGGATCGCTTGCATCAATGGAAACCACGGCCTTGATGCTTACCTCCCCTCCCATGAGTTCCGCGCTTTTGACGTCGGCGTTCACCTTGGTTCCCTTGACCTGAACATCTGCCAGGGTACGTCCGAATTTTAGAGTCCGCTTGAGCAGATCATAATCCAGGCCTTCGGCGGATTCGATCTGAAGCGCCAGATTGTTCTGCTTCGCATCGGACATGTGAATCATACCCTCTCCGCGGACTTTTGGAGGCTGGCGAAACCGATAAGGTTTGATCGCCTCGGCGATTTTCGGATCCACCCACATCAGCACATCCACGGGCGGCATGGTGGAGTTGATCTTATGCAGCAGCACCTGTTGTCCGCCAAAGTCATAGACAAAGGTTCCCGATCCCTCGCCCTTGCCGCGTCCCAGCGAAAAATCCCGATACGTGACCGCACGATCAGCGATCTCCAGTTTTGATTGTCCCCAATCCAGCCAGGAACCGCGCATGGCCGTGCGCCCGATACGCAAAAATCCCGTACCTTTCAGGACGGCAAGATCGGGCTTCGTTCCCCGCACGTCCAACTGCACATAAGGGGGATCGCGAAACTCCATCATCTTGAGAAACGCCTGCTCGTTCGGGCCCAGCATGGGAATGAAAACCGTGGGCACAATGGTGTTGGTGAGACGCAGGCGAAAATCCTCCGGAGCGAGAAAGACATCGGCCTTGATTTCTCCGCCACCCGCAATGAGCCGCGCGTCCCGCGCGAAAACTTTTCCATCACGGAAGGCAAAGTCCGTTGAAAAGGAATCAAAATTCACGCCGCGGAAGGCAAATTTCCCCAAACTTACGGAGCCGGTGACATCGAAAGCCGCAGGCGAAGAGGAAAAAGTTGCCCGGCCCGCCGCCTCGATGCGGGGAGCTTCCTTGAATTTCAGACTTTCCAGCGTGGCATTTTTCGGAAGCAGACTGAGAAAGGGTTCCGGCAACAGCGAACTGGAAAGCTCAAATTCCAAAGCCCCATTCTGCCACTGAGCCGAGGCGTTCAGGGCACCCTCCCGACCGCGCACCAGGAACTGTCCGACCGTGAGGTTCCCCTTTTCATATTCCGCCGTGGCTTCAAGACCTTCGACCCGCCATTTCGGAGCAATCACCGGTCCGCTCCGCAGGACGATGGAGGAGATCTGCAGGGAGGAAAGATCGGCCAGATCGCCATTGATTTCCGCATGAAGCTCCGGTTGCGCGCCGGGAAATTTCAGCTCGGAAAGTTTTTTAACAATCGAGCCGGCGGGATTTCCCTTTGCGGCGGAACCTGGCGGTGCGGCGTGGTGCTCGGGATGAAACGCCTGGGGATTTTGCAGCACGCCGTTGAGAACCACCCGCACTCCCTGCACATTACCCTCGAAAAAACTGATGCGGATCTGCTCCGGGAAAAACACGCATTGCGCCGAAACCCCCTTTAGAATCAAGCGGGCTCCGTTTGGCTCGGCGTCCAACGGAACCGCCACATCGGTGTCATCGAGTTCGATGTGATCAATGGAAATTTTGCGGGAAACCAGGTCGCTCAGATTAATCGAGACGACCAGCCGTTCGATCCGGGCCAGGTTTCGCTTATTATCCCCGGTCTCGACCACCTCGACATGCTCGGCCACCAGACCCTTGAACGGATCAAAGGAAAGCCGGCCGATGGCGGTTTGAAACGCCTCGCCGCTCAACGCCTTCGCCACCAGTTCCTTCAATTCGACACCAACCCCGACCTCGCGAAGGTACCAGAGCGTGGCTGGCAACCCCACAAACAGCACCACCAACACGGCCCGGATCGTCCAGCGGACGAGAAAGTGCGGTATGGGCGGCAGGTGCATGACCAACAACTAGTGACGAATGGCGAAGGACAAAAGTTAAAGAAGCTGCACTGGATCAACATCCACTGCCACGAAAACATCCTCCGGCAGTGGCAATTTGGCCAGGGCCATGTGGATGGCGGTGGCAAGCGGGCGCGCAGCCGGACCACGCAGGGTGGTTTGAAAGCGAAAATATCCCCGCGCTTTTTCCAAGGGAGCGGTGGCGGCCTCACCAACGACGGAGCCTTCGGGGACATTTTCCTTCAGCCGGCGCACCAGGGTCTGCGTGGTGAATTCCGCACGCTCGCGCACTTGCGAACGCACCGTGATCAGCACCATGCGCGCGAACGGAGGAAAACCAAATCGTTCGCGAAACTCCAGCTCCTGCCCGACAAAACCTTCAAAATCATGATGCCGGGCAAACTGAATGGACGGACTCGACGGCGTGAACGTCTGCACGATCACCTCACCCTCCATTTCACCGCGGCCGGCCCGTCCGGCCACTTGGGTGAGAAGCTGGAACGTTCTTTCCCCCGCACGAAAATCCGGCACATGCAGGCCCAGATCGGCATTGACGATGCCCACGAGCGTGACATTGGGAAAATGCAGCCCCTTCGCGATCATCTGCGTCCCGACCAGAATATCAATGGCCCCGTCCTTAAACGCTCCGAGTGTGAGGCGGTAGGCGTCCTTCCGCGTCATGGCATCGGCGTCCATGCGCGCCACCCGCGCGGCGGGAAAAATTTTCCGCACGGAATCCTCCACTTTTTGCGTCCCCACCCCGGCATGACGGATACCGGGATCGCGACAGCTCGGGCAAACTTTGGGCGCACGCTGATTATGTCCGCAGATGTGACAGGATATCAGCCCGGCATCGCGGTGATAAGTCAGCGAGACGCTGCAATTCGGGCACTCACACACGTGCCCGCAGGCCTGGCACAACATCGTGGTGGAGAACCCCCGGCGGTTAAGAAAAAGAATCGTTTGTTCGCCAGCCGCCAGCCGCTTTTCCATGGCCGTGAGCAAGGCGGGGGCAAAGACCGCGTCGCCGCCCGCCTTGGACGCGCGCCGCAAATCGAGGATGCGGATCACCGGCATGCGGCGGTCGTCCACCCGCTGCGAGAGGGTCAGCAGGCGGTATTTTCCGCTCGTGGTGTTGTGCCAGCTCTCGATGGAAGGCGTGGCGGTGCCGAGAACAATGGCACAATTTTCCCGCCGGGCCCGCAGCACCGCCACATCGCGGGCGTGATAACGCGGAGCCTCCTCCTGCTTGTAGGAACCCTCGTGCTCCTCATCAACAATGATGATGCCGAGCCGGTCGAGCGGGGCGAACACCGCGCTTCTCGCCCCGATGACGATGCAGGCGCGCCCGGAGTGAATCTTATACCATTCGTCATACCGTTCACCGGCCGAGAGGTGACTGTGCAACACGGCCACCTCCTGCTGAATGGAGGCAAACCGCCCCTTGAAACGCTCGACCGTCTGGGGCGTGAGGGCGATTTCGGGCACAAGCACCAGTGCGGTTTTTCCCAGATCCAAGGCGTGGCGGATGCCTTGCAGATAAATCTCCGTTTTTCCACTACCCGTCACACCATGGAGCAGGAAGGGAGACGCGCCGTCCGGATTGGTCACCGCCTCGTTCACGGCTTCCAAGGCGATGCGTTGTTCGTCGTTCAGGCACAGATTGGTCGTCGGGAGAAAAGACTCGCCGCCGTACGGATCGCGCGAAACCTCGACCGGTTCGATCACCACCCAGCCATTGCGTTCCAGAACACGGAAAACCGATTCAGAAACCCCCGCCGCCTCCGCCACCTCCGCCACGGGCCGGGGTTCCGCGAAGCCCATGACCGCACGAAGGGCATCTGCCTGCCGGGGAGCCTTGCGGGTGAGCACGGCCATTTCCTCTTCCGTGGCCTTCCGGAGCACGCGGACGTGATTCCGTCGGCGTGAAGTGACTTCCGCCCCGCGCACCACCTGAGGCAGCACGCAAGCCATGGCGGTCTCCAACGGGCAGCAATAGTACTCCGCAATCCAGCGGGCAATTTCGAGGAGTTTGGGCCGGATGAGCGGAGCGCCTCCGATCACTTCATGAATTTCCCGGGGGGATTTCACCGCCGATTCGTCGAGGACATCAACGACCGTGCCGAGCAAAAGCCGGGCGCGGAGCGGGACGCGCACGCGCGCGCCCGGGGCAAGGGTATTTTCCCATGCGGAGGGGATCAGATAATCAAGCGCGCGATCCCCGGCGCGGTCGGGAATCACCCTGGCATAGCGTGGCATGGCCTTACGTTATCGCAACCGGACTTGGACAGGGAAAGGATTTGCTGCCGACTCGCGCCCGCGATGTTAGAGTTTCCAATTGATGAAACGGTTGGTTGTTATTTTTGCGCTGGTTTTTGCGGCACTGGCCCTGGCGGTGATTTTTTTCCCCGGCAGGACCGAGGACTTCGAATACCGTGCGAAAGAGGCGGTCGCATTCGGCCGCTACAAAAAATACGATGCGCTCATCCGGCAGGCGGCACAACGCTATGGAGTTGCCCCCGGACTCATCAAAGCCGTGATCTGGCGCGAAAGCCGTTTCCAACCCAGCAAGGTGGGTGCGCAAGGGGAACGCGGCCTCATGCAAATCACGGAAAACGCCGCAGCGGACTGGGTCCTGTCCGAAAAAATCGAGACCTTTGCACCAACGGATCTCTTCGATCCGAAGGTCAACATTGAAGCGGGTACCTGGTATCTCAAGCGGGCGCTGGCGCATTGGTCGGCCAAGGACGATCCCATTCCTTTTGCACTGGCCGAGTATAACGCGGGCCGCACGCGGGTCAAAAAATGGGTGAAGAACTCCGGGCGGGGCGAAACCGCCGGGGCGGAGGATTTGCAGACGGCCATGGATTTCCCCATGACCAAAAGTTACATCGCCGCCATCGTCGCACGGTATGATTTCTACGTGAACCGTACAGAATTTGAAAAGTAGAAGCGGCTTCCAGCCGCTTTTGGTCTGTGGCCAAGCGACCGGAGGCCGCTTCTACTTTATTCCGTGATGATGTCTTTGTAGGTCTTGCCGGTTGGAATCATGGGCAGGACGTGCTCGGTGTAGGGGGTCATGATGTCGAGCACATAGGTCTCCTTGGAGTCTAACATCCGCTGAATGGCCGCGCGCACGTCTTTTTTGTCCGTCACGCGCTCGCATTTTACGCCGAATCCCTGGCAGATCTCCACGTAATCAGGGTAGATGCGCTTGAGATCCTTCGGGTCGCCCAGGAAGGTATGTCCGCGGTTGCTGCCGTGGAAACGATCCTCCCATTGCACAACCATGCCGAGGTGCTGGTTGTTCAGGATGATCACCTTGGCCGCGATGCCTTCGACATGGGTGGTCGCCAATTCCTGCACGTTCATGAGGAAGGAGCCATCGCCGTCAATATCAATGACCTGTTTGTCAGGACGGGCGATCTTCGCGCCCATCGCGGCCGGGTAGCCAAAGCCCATGGCACCGAGTCCGGCGGATGTGATGAAAGTCCGGGGTTTGTCGAAATCGTAAAACTGGCCGGCCCACATCTGATGCTGGCCCACTCCGGTCGTGATGATGGCATCGCCCTTGGTCATTTGGCAAAGCTCTTTGATAACGTATTGCGGCAGGATGGCGTCGTCGGTGTCTTTGAAAGTCAGCGGATATTTGGCCTTCCAGGCCGCGATCTGACTGTACCATTCCGGGTAACGCGTGTGATTTTTCGCCACCCGCTTGCGGCCCATTTTTGCGAGGATGCCGTTGGCGCGGCTCAGGGCATATTTCAGGTCGCTGAGGATGGGGAGTTTGACCAGCTTGTTTTTGTTCAGCTCCGAGTTGTCGATGTCAATGTGGACGATGGTGCCGTGCTCGCAGAATTTCTCCACCTTGCCCGTGACGCGGTCGTCGAAACGCACGCCGATGGCTAACAGGAGGTCGGCCTCGTTGGCGGCGTTGTTGGCGTACACCGTGCCATGCATGCCCAGCCATTTCAGCGAAAGGGGATGACTCTCTGGAAAGGAACCCACCCCCATAATCGTTGTCGTAACAGGGATCTGGGTGCGTTCGGCAAATTCCGCCAGCTCTGCGGAAGCCTCACCGGTGATGACTCCACCACCGCAATAAATCATCGGCCTTTTCGCGCCTTCGATCATCCCGATCATTTCCTGAATAGCCACGTCGTCGGCCTTTTTCAGCGGCTGATAGCCCCGCAAATTAATTTCGCGCGGGTAAATGGGCTGCCAGCTCTGGGTCTGGATGTTTTTGGGGATATCAATCAACACCGGACCAGGCCGGCCGCTTTCCGCGATGTAGAAAGCCTCTTTGACAATGCGCGGAATCTCTTTGATGTCCCATACGAGATAGCTGTGTTTGACCACCGGAAGCGTCAGGCCAAACATGTCTGTTTCCTGAAAAGCTCCCCGTCCGATCATTTCCTGCGGCACCTGGCCGGTGATGGCCACCAGCGGCACGGAGTCCATGAAGGCATCGGCAATACCGGTGACCAGATTGGTGGCACCAGGGCCGGATGTCGCCATGCACACACCGGCCTTTCCGGTCACGCGGGCGTAGCCTTCCGCCGCAAAAACACCACCTTGCTCGTGGCGAGGAAGAATCGTGCGGATTTTTTTGGATTTGGTTAGCGCCTGGTGAATCGGCATTGAGGCTCCGCCAGGATAGGCGAAAACCACGTCCACCCCCTCGCGCTCAAGACAGCTCACCAAAATTTCCGCGCCATTCATGACATGCCCGCGATCGGGCGCTGAGGATTTGGCGGCGGCGGTGGTGGATTTTTTGGTTTTCATGGAGAACCACCCATTTTAGCCCGAGCCAGCCCTTCTGGCGAGGGGAAAAATTGCGGACTTCGCCTGACCACTCAACTCGACGGAGAATATCATGTCACCGTTCCGAATCATCGTCCCGTCAAAATTGGCACACTCCAAGGCATCTTAAAGCTTGGGGCTGCCCACCATAAACTGCTTGGGATTCCCTTCAGGAAAAACTCGACCTGTAGGCAGATGTGAGAAATGGAGCTACTTGGGGATGTAAAAACTCGATTACCCCCGGCTTTTCCTGCAGCTAAAAAAAAGCCCCGCCGAAGCGGGGCTTTCAAATTTTCTGTGCAGCTCTCTACAGTGAAACTATGGGAGGATTGCGTTTGTGGTAACCCCGATCAGATTGGTTCTATTAAACTGCGTGTTAAGAAGAATGGTTCCATCTCCGCCCTTGCGGAAAACGACAAAGCCCTTTCTTCCAAAAGGTCTGCTCCCGTCAGCTGGTTCAGCGGTAATACTGATCCAGTTCGCACTGTTGAGGAAGACGAGGTCGCCGTTGCTTTCTTCCGTAACTTGGCGGACAACAACTGCGTTCGTATTGCCCCCTGGAATCGCTCCGGGTTGAGTGATTCTTCCGGCTGCGGAAAAAAGTTTGGCGAAATCATTTGTGGAAAGGTAGCCGGGAACAATGTTGGTAGCCCAGAAAGTGAAGTTGTTCGAACCAGGCCAGCCTACAATCGAAGCATCTCCGGTGGTGGTCGCATCCAAAGCCGCAGATTGTGCGGCGAGGTGCAATTGCTTCATATTGCTGAGAGTTTGGGTTTGCTGACCCTTGACTAGGGCACCGGTGATGGCAGGCAGCGCAAGCGCGGCGAGAATACCGATGATCGAGATGACGACCAGAAGCTCAATGAGAGTAAAGGCGGAGGGGCGTTTGATGGGTTTCATAGTTTTAGAACTAATTTAATTTCGTCGTATTCCTGTGGAAATGTCAAACGCTTTTCTTCAAAATGTCGGCGACGGAGCAAAAGGCGGCAAATGCTTAGAGGCTGAAAGCCCCAAGGGTAGAGGGCCAAACGTCTTTTGAAGGGTGTTCGAGAACCCGGAATTTGGTGTTGGGATGATGGACGATGGTGACGAGCTTGCACCTGGTGGTTGAAATTTCGAAATGATGGGAAGCCGGTGGACGATCTGTTGCTTTGCAAGAACGCAGAATCGACTACTTGGACCGATGATCGAGATCAATTGACGGGTAATCACCGAGCCTCCCCTGATCGGCCGATCCGCCATCGCAGGTTGGCCCCTTTTGCCCCGTCTCCGTCCCCTTTTGCTCCGGCCCAGACATGCAAATGCAGAAACCGGGCTTTCCTGGATTTGGCTGCAGGACAAAAATCTTCCTGAGTTTGACTAGTGAGGTTATGAGATGTTGCGTAAGTG
>Ga0209591_10005952_pt1 | contig 13582 bp, 10 predicted proteins | sample MAT01_FD_187207 | JGI IMG/M metagenome (GOLD analysis project Ga0209591, IMG submission 187207) | Freshwater microbial communities from Lake Fryxell liftoff mats and glacier meltwater in Antarctica - MAT-01 (SPAdes) (version 2) | ecosystem: Environmental > Aquatic > Freshwater > Ice > Liftoff...
TATGGTCATTCCAGCAGCAAAAGCCGCACGCACATTTATAAAGAGATTATATGAGAGAACGGTTGTTAGAAATATGTCAAATTTGATAAATTTGAATAGCGAGTTGATTAAAAAGAAAAGTCCAATTAATGCTTCAATTAATGATTGTAGTGTCATAGCTTTCTACTTTTAATGCGAGCTTAATTAGTCAATTATTGCTCTAATCAGAGTATTTTCGAGAGCGCAATATATACTGTTGCTAAAGTCGTTTGAAATATGACTTTAGCCTGCGATCAGTAATGTTTTTAGCATAACCTGATGATGCAACCACGCAGGTTTTAAGCTGCCTGCCAAGCCCATACCTTTGCCCAAACTGTCCAGATGCAGCCAAAGAATCACCTTGATCTCTTTCTACCGATGACAAAATTAGCATGATACTTCTCATCTGCAAATGCAATTAAATTCTTAAATTTATTGTTTTGATGGCAGGTCACCAAGTATATGTACAACAACTACGATCTAATCCTATCTCTGAATGCATAGCGAGTCTGAAGAGTGCATCTCAAGCAATGTATTGACTAGCTTCAAAAATTGTATTAACGTTGCTTCAGTTCGTCCCGTAGATCCAAGGAGATTCGAAGTATGCGCGGATTGTTCAAATTATTCTCTAGGCGTCAGTCACTTGCAGCAATTGCAACTGTTTCAGCCACAACCCTCAGCGCTAATCAGAACACTGAGGCAACTGTTTTACCACTAGTCAAGCTTAATCCAAAAGAGCTTTTGAGAAATATAGCCTTGACTGGAAGCAACATATTCGTAGTTTGGAGCGCTGGTTTGGTTAAGGGAGCGAGCCGTTTGGCTTGCTACGAGTTGAATGGCCACCCAAAATGGTCGGTAGATTTGGGGACCACGAGGATTTTCGCGCTTCATACGTGCGGAGACAATGAGGTGGCTCTGTTCACCATCCAAGAAGGTGTGTCAACTGTGGCTTTGTCCAAGTTCAATGCGCAAGGACAGCTAATTCTGGAAGATAGCTTGTCCTTCTCTCGCGCACTTTTGGCTGTTGCGGCTAACGCCTCTGAAGCCTTTGCGCTTGATTTCGAAACAAACTTGATAACAAAGCACCTCGGAGCATCGAAAGAGCCGGATAAGTTCCCGCCTGCGTTTGATACGCCAATCATTGGTGGATTTAAACCGCCTGCAATTGTTGCGAGTGTTCACTGTTTCAGAGATCAGGTACTATTGCTCGACCATGTTAAGGCCCGGACCGTTTCAGTTTCGAACAGTGGTGGCTACCATTCTGGCCAATTGAATCACCCAACGATCAATTCTGCAGTTGAGAGGCAAGATGCTGACGTTCAATCTCGCGCAGCTTTAGCGGGATCTTCGGCCAACTCTCAATTGATGACATTCCCAAAAAGTATTTTCATGGCAGCGTCGGATCAAAACGCCGACCTTTGGATCGTTGCTTCTCTGGGGATGAGGACTATACAGCTCTTGCGATTCAACGTTCTTTCAGGAAAAAGTGAAACTGTCGAGGTCCAATCACCAACTGATCCTTTGCTTAACAAGAAACCCCCCCTCGCACTTGCAGCTTCAACATCACACGTTGCATTTGGTTATAGGGAAGGCGCGGTGGCCATCGTTACTCAACTTGGAGGGACGCTATGATTTCCACCCGACGACTGTTTTCGATTCGTGCGCTTGCTGGATTGGGAATCTTTGCAGGAGTTCGTCGTGCATGGGCTCAATGCTCTTACGTCTTCTTCAATTGCTATGACTTTTGCGAAAACAACTGCTGGGGGTGTGGCTCGACTTCGTTTTCCGCCTGGCAAGACTCCATAATAATTCCAAATTATTAGGGTACTTGTTTTTATTGCCAAACTGGTTGTAGTTACCCTCATGATCTTTGCTTCCAGTACTCAGTTCTGATTAGGGAACGCTGTCCAAGCGAAGGGCCCTACACGGATAGGTATGCATACGTCTGTTGTACTTCGTGTGGTTGGGTGGGGACTTGCTAGACATGATTTGCTAGCAGTAGTAGCAAGTGTAATGGAGGGAGGGATGAGATTTCTCCTTCCTCCATTCGAGATTCGTTGGGAAGCTAGTGCGATCCTTGCTAGAAATCTCACTCTTCTTCGCCAAAACAGAAATGTTGAACCAAAGTTAAGCTCAAAATCTTGGCTAAAAGTTTGAGATTTAGTTCGAAAAACATTAGCCAAGATTTGGAAAATCAAAATTACCCTTAGTCCACGCTAAACGAGAACAACGCATGTCCGCAAGCAATAGCAATATGCTGCTTGCCGTCCGCAGCCACATAACTAATCGGATTGGCAAAAGCCCGCCCACCCATCGGGTAGCGCCACAACAGCTTACCTGTCGTGTCATCCAGCGCAATCATGTCGCCATCGGCAGTAGCCGAAAACACCAGCCCGCCAGCCGTTGACAACACACCAGACCATGAAGGCGAGCTCATCGGATACTCCCACTTCGACTTGCCAGTCTTCGGCTCAATCGCCTTGATCGCGCCCGTAGCTTCCTCACCCGGCTTCGACACAAAGCGTCCAGCCAGATACCAGCTACCTTCCTTATAGGTATCGTCACCGGTGTAGAACACCCCACCCTCGTCACGAGTCATGACGTAATGCAGCTTCGTCAAGGGGCTGTAAGAAGGAGCCTGAAAGTTCGTCGCCCCAGGAGAATTCGGATACACTGTCGTCCCATTCGCAGTCGGGAACGTATTTGGCAAACGAGTCGGCCGGCCCTTCCCGTCCAGCTCCGGCTGCGCCCAGTTCTGCCGCACATACTGCTTACCGAGCAAGTACTCACCAGTAGTCCGGTCGAGCACATAGTAGAAAGCATTGCGATTGGCAAACAGCACCAGCTTGCGCATCTTGCCATTCCACATCTCATCGACAAGCACCGGCACTTGTGCCGAATCCCAGTCGTGAACGTCATGAGGGGTGAACTGGAAGTACCACTTCATTTTGCCGCTATCGGCATCAATGGCCAACAACGAATTGGAATATAAATTGTCGCCTGCTCGCTTATCGTCCTTCCAGTCCGGGCCCGGGTTGCCGGTGCCCCAATAAATCGTGTTGAGATCCGGGTCATAGCTGCCGGTCATCCATGTCGTCGCAGAGCCATATTTGTAGCTATCGCCAAGCCAGGTCTCAGTCGCCTTATCGCCTTCCGAAGGCACGGTCCACAGCCGCCAGGCTTCCTTACCGGTCTTGGCTTCATAAGCCGCAAGGTAGCCCTTGACTCCAAACTCACCACCCGCGCTACCGATGATCACCTTGTCTTTGACGATTAAAGGAGCCACCGTGCTCGAATAACCTTTCTTGTAATCGGCAACCACAACATCCCAAACAACATTGCCCGTCGACGCATCCAGCGCGACCAGATGCGCATCGAGAGTACCGATGAAAATCAGGTCCCCAAGGATCGCGACACCGCGATTCACCTTGCCGCAACAAAACGGAACATTATCCGGCAGCACGCGCTTGTAGCGCCACAACACCTTGCCACTTCGGCTTTCAATCGCAGTCACATCGCTTGGCGGCTCTGAAATAAACAGTACGCCATCACGGGCAATCGGACTCGTTTCAAACTTATCGGTCTTGTCGATCTGCATCGTCCACGCCGGCTTCAGCCTGGCAACATTAGCCTTGTTAATCTGCTTCAGCGCGGAATGGCGATGCCCCTGCTGGTTGCCTTGAAAATGGAGCCAGTCACCAGGGGCCTGAGCGCAGAGCAGGCTGGCCGTCAAAAGAAGAAGATACTTCACATTGCACCTCGGAGCGAGAACAGATAAGCAATCAAGTCGGTCATTTCGTCTGAGGTAAAAACCTTTTCGTAATTGGGCATTGATGATTTCGTGATGTCGCGATCAATCTTGGTAGCGTCCGCCTTAGCCACCGTCTGCATCTTGCCCTTGCCGTCGCGCAGGCTGATGTAAAAGTTGTCTTCGTTGAGACGGATGCCATTCAACTTGACGCCAGACTTCAGCGTCATATGCACCATCGTCCAGCCGCCCACAATCGAAGCGCTTGGGTCGACAATCGAAGTGCGCAAATTCGATGGGCTGCGCATCGCCCCAATCTGTGTCAGGTCCGGGCCCATCCGGCCGCCAGCCCCTTGCACCATGTGACAACCCGCACAGCCGCCTTTGCCCGCATAGAGTGCCTTACCATTGGCCGCATTTCCAGCGATACTGGCCGGCGCAGTGCGCCCCAGCGTCCGGACGTAGCCAGCCACCTGCAGCATCTCCTCATCGCTCATTCCAAGTGCCGGAGGCATATCCGATCCAGGGATCCCGTTCCGGATGATGTTAACCAGTGACGAGTCGGTCGGTGCGTGAACAAGGTTCGGCGTGACCAGATTGGCCGCCATGCCGTCGTCGCCTTTGCCATGGCAAAAAGCGCAATGAAATTGATAGAGCGTGTGACCGGCGCGAATACTTGCTTCGTCGCTAGGTGCCTTCACTTGGGCAGACACGGCCACAGCGATCCATAAACTGAGAATAGTAAATCGCATGTTTTGAAATCCTATCGTATATTGTCTATCTAATGTTGGTTGAGTCTCGCCACTGGCGATACCACTTGGGGTGATGAAAGCGGGCCCATTCCGGTACAACCCAGCCCCGCAGCATCGCCCTCATGGAATGCGGCACCGCTGCCGTTCCCATGTAAATGTGAACAATAATCCCGCTAATCGATCCAATCGCAGCCAGCGGATGCATCACAATCGCAACTAACCGCAAACTCCTTGGCATCCATTCCGGAAACCACATCACGATGCCGCTGGCAAAGAGCAACAGCGCCGTCACCACCTGGCTCCAGAACAACATCTTCTGCCCCGCATTGAAGCGGCCAGACTCTGGCAACGCCCCATGCTGATGCGTGATGTACTTGTCCATCTTGGTTAGCCAGATCTTGTCGTCGCTATCAAGCCCCATCGTCTTCGCCCAGCGAGCAAACATCCAGCCAATCATTGCCGAAAAAAGCACACCAGACCAGGGATGCGTACCGCGAATCACAAAGCCACCGCCAAACACCGCTGCCAGCCAATAGAGCTTTGGTGTCCAAATCGCGAGGCCAGTCAGCGTCGCGTAGAGAAAGCTCAGCGCCGACATCCAGTGCATCACCCGTTCGTAAGCGTCAAAGCGCGGGATGCGAATCTCACTCTTCGTCATGACCATGCACCTCCGGGTCTTGCGGGCCATAAATCACGAAGTGGAAGAAAGCGCCCAGAATAGTGCCCACAAAAGCCAGCGTCCCAATCACCTTCAGCGGACCCTTCCACAATTGCACCGTCCAGGGGATCACAGGGTCCCTCGGCAAGCCATAGCTCTCGGGCTGCTTCACATCGTTCAAGACATAAATGACATTCGTGCCGCCAACCCCCTGCGGGTTGTAAACACCAGCGTCCGGGAATCCATCCGCTTTCAATTCGCGAGTTCGAATATCAGCCACGCGGATCATCTCGTCCCGCTCGCCAAAGGTCAAACAATTGGTCGGGCAGGTCTTGATGCAAGCTGGCTCAAGACCCACAGCCGTGCGGTCTGAACACAACGTGCACTTATAAACCTTCTTCGTAGTCGGGCTTAACTTCGGCACATCGAATGGGCAACCCGTAATGCAATAGCCGCAACCGATGCAGTTGTCATGAACAAAATCAACTGTGCCATTGGCAAGTTGCACAATCGCCCCAGGTGCAGGGCAAGCTGCAATGCAACCGGCATCGGCGCAATGCATGCACTGGTACTTCGACATCAGCCACGAAGTCCCGCCGTTCTTTTCCACCTCGTTGAACTTGATGAGGTTCCAGAAGTTAGGAGCAAGATCCGGCATCGTCTGATAGCTGCCATCAAAGGTGCCCAGCGTGTATTCCTGGTCGTTCCATTCCTGGCAGGCGACTTCGCAGGCCTTGCATCCGATGCAGAGAGTTGTATCGATGAGTTTGGCGACGAGCATCAGATTTTCTCCAGACTCACGAGAAAGCCCTTGTACTCGGGAGTACCCGAATTGGGATCATAAGCGCTCGGGGTGAGGTTGTTGATGAGGGGGCCGGTAATCTTGCCGACAAAACCCCAGTGGATGGGCAGGCCGACATGATACGTCTTCTCGCCATTGACTAGGAGTGTGCGCAATCGTTTGGTCACCAGAGCGGGGCCTTCGATACTCCCGCGTGCCGATGAGACTCTCACGCGATCCCCGCTGGCAATGCCCTTCGACGCCGCAAGTTCTGCTGGCAGCTCAACAAAGAAATTCGACTGCAGCTGAGAGCTGGAGTTCGTATGCTTCGTCCAATAGTGGAAGTGTTCGGTCAGCCGATAAGTGATCGCCACGTAGGGGAAATCCTTCGCTTTGCCAAACGCCACCGGCTCACTCGAATACGTCTTCAGCATCGGATTGGCGCTAGCCTCCGGATGCAGCGCATTGAGCACAGGAGACTCTGCCGGCTCATAGTGTTCCGGGAACGGCCCCTCAACAAGCTCAGGAGCAAAAAGCCGCGCCACGCCCTCAGGCAGCATGATAAACGCCGGCAGCGAACCGGGCTCAGCATCGGCCTTGTAATCGGGCACATCGCCGCGCCAACGCTCGCCATCCCACTGCAGCGGTGCACGAGTCTTATCCCAGGGCTGACCGTTCTCATCCGCCGAAGCCCGGTTGTACAGGATGCGCCGATTCGCCGGCCAACTCCAGGACCATTGCGGATAAAGTCCAAGCCCCGTTGGATCCACCTGTCCCCGGCGCGCCATCATATTGCCCGCCTCTGTCCACGAGCCACTGTAAACCCAATTTCCACAAGCAGTTGAGCCGTCGTCTTTAAGCTCCCCAAAGCCATTCAGTTGCTTCAGAGTCTTCAGGTCGACACCATTCACTTCGCGAGCGATCTCACTCAACAACGGCATAGCTGGCTTCGCATAATCCCAACTCATGTTCATCAACGGAGCCGGGTTTGCCCCGCCATCCTTCTCATAGAGCTTGCGAATCTCAAGAAAGAGTTTTGCGATGATCTCCTGATCCCGCATTGCTTCACCAGGAGGATCCGTCGCCGCTTCTTTCCACTGCAACCACCGGGACGAATTCACAAACGCTCCGTCTTTTTCGGCGAAGTTGGCAGCGGGCAGCAAGAATACTTCAGTCGAGATCCCGGCCTCATCAAGGGCCAGCGGGTAGTCCTTCGCCGCCAGCGTCTTGGCCTTCCAGAATGCCGCCGTCTCGGTCTCAAAGTTCTCGGCGACAATCAGCCATTTCAACTTTGAAAGTGCAGTCAGCATCTTCTTCGTATTGGGTCCGTTTGCTACCGGGTTCATCCCAAAGCTGATGAGACCCTCAAGCTTGCCATGGAACATATCGTCAAAGAAAGCGCCCCACGAATGGTCACCTGTCTCATCGATCTTCGGCAGCCAGTCATAGCCGTATTGATTCGCCTCAGTCGCCTTCTTGCCGTAATAGGCCTTAAGCAGACTCTTGAAAAACTTCGGCGTGTTGCCCCAGTAGTTCAGGCTCTTGGCCTGCAAGGGCTTCGGAGTATTCGCCTTGAGGTACTCCTCGATCGTCGCCAGATTGGCACGAGGAATCTTGAGATACCCGGGCAACATATTCCAGGCGCCCATATCGGTAGAACCCTGAATATTCGCGTGCCCGCGCTGCGCGTTAACGCCGCCACCAGGCATACCAATATTGCCCATCAACAACTGCACCATCGCCGCCGCATGAATCAACTGCACCGCAAAAGAATGGTGTGTCCAACCGAGCGCATAAAGCACCGTCCCAGACTTGTCCTCGGCTGCCGCAACCGTAATCAAATCGGCCGCCTTTAAAAACTCTTCCTTCGTGCAGCCACAAATCTCGGCCACCTTCTCGGGCGTGTAGCGCGAGTAGTGCTTCTTCATCAACTGAAAGACACAGCGCGGATGCTCGAGCTTCGGATCGGTCTTGGCATTGCCACTCCCGTCCAGCTCATACTGCCACGTGGTCTTGTCGTACTTGTCACCCTGCCAGCCGGAAAAGTGGCCGTTCTCAAAGCCAAAGCCCTCGGTGATCAAAAAGCTCGCATTGGTATGCTGCTCGACATACTTGCGCTGATACTTGCCCGTCGAGACGGCATAGTGAATCAACCCGCCCAGGAAGGCAATATCGGTGCCCGAGCGAATCGGCACATAGCAATCGGATACAGCCGCAGTGCGAGTGAATCGCGGGTCAATACAAATGATTTTTGCCTTGCGAAGCCGCTTGGCTTCCATCACAAAGCGGAAGCCTACAGGATGATTCTCAGCCGGGTTCCCACCCATCACCAGCACGACGTCGGCATTAGCGACATCGGTCCAGCCATTGGTCATTGCTCCTCGTCCGAATGTGGCGGCCAAACTGGTCACCGTGGGGCCGTGTCAAAGCCGGCTTTGGTTCTCGTAGGCGAGTAACCCAAGACTGAAGCGGAACTTGCTCAGCAGGTAGTTAATCTCGTTTGTGTCTGTACAGCCGCCGATCATGGCGATATTGCCAAGCCGGTTTACAGTGCGGCCCTTCTCGTCTTTCTCAACAAAGCCCTTGTCGCGAGAAGTCTTGATCCGCGACGCCATCATCGGAATCGCCTCTTCCCAGGTCAGGTCGGTCCATTCCTTAGCCCCAGCCGCACGATGACGCACCTTCGTCAGTCGTCGATCACTCTGAACGAACTCTTCGAGCGAAGCACCCTTGGGGCAAAGTGTCCCGCGATTGACCGGGCTGTCCGGGTCGCCTTCGATGTGGACGATATGCGGTTTGACATTGTGGGCCTTGTCGCCAATCGTATGAATGGTGACGCTGCAACCCACTGCACAATATGGGCATATCGAATTCGTCTTCGTTGTATGAGCTGTCTTTAGTGCGGGGATGTGCGCACCGTTTGAGATCTCACCGTTTGGGGCGGCCAGACCTGTAGCGGTAGTCGCCGTTGTCGCGGCAGACCGAGTAATGAAGTCCCGTCGAGAAGAGCGCTTAGGCATGTGACCCTTGCATTTCATCACAGTTTTTGCCCCTTGAGTTAAGGTTTATCCACAATTTCAAAGGAACTAGCCAAATGGTGCTCTCGCCTCAGGTGGAAAACGGATCGGCAATAAAGCCCTTTCTCTACTCCGCCGATAAATTGTCTGTCCTCATGCGAATCATCCTGCTCATGTTTATGGTCGCTGCCGCCCACGCGGCTACGACCCAGCTAAAGCTGGATGCCTTCAGCTTTGCCCCAGCAGGCATGAAATTTGCCATACAAATCAAGATGATGGGCAAGGATGTGGTAGTCAGCCCAAAGTCCGTCTAGATCACGAATATCAAAACGACAAGTCTGAATTTTGTGACCACTCCTTCCGGCAAAATCACTGGTGATGCAGACGAAGGCTTCACGCTCCTCGGCGACGGCAGCAACTTTCTCTTCACTATTGACCTACTCACCCTGATCATGGGGGGCTCCGGATTCCCACCTTTGCTACATCTGGATCTTCTGGGGCATCCACTCCTACAAGAACGACAAACTCATCGGAAGTCCCACAGCCTTCCATCTTCAGGCTTTTGCTGCTGCCTTTGGCAGCCATCATTCTGCGCCGACGCTAAGCGGAAATTTCCATCAAATATTCAATAGATCTGGGGATATAGGACGCAAATTTTGGGTGTGCCTTGGGCTGTCCTTTAGGCAAAGCGGCAATGCGCTCACGATAGGGCTTCAATTTCGCTCCTCCCACTTCGGTTAACGAGTTGAATGCGGCTATAGCGATGTAATGGTCGCCTTTAGTCGCATCAGCATCATTGAGCAGTACTTCCATCGCTGGCTTCAAGTCCGTGGCTTCGCCGAAGCGAGCGAGCGCTTCGGCAGCGAGAATCCTGACATTCGGCGCACCATCCTTAAGGCTGGCGCGCAACGCATCTGCACAAATTCTAACGGCAGCCCTGCCTTGTCTCAAAACTCCAATAGCGCTCCAATAGCGAACTGCGCTATCCTCATCCCCTAAATAGGTTCGAAAGATTTCGGGCTGCGTCATCGTTGGCCCAGTAGCCAGTTCGGCAGCGTTGATTACTCGATTCGCCGAGTAACGGTTTCCGTCTTGCGCCATTGTGTATGGTGCCTCACCCTTTGATCGGGAGTGGATCTCGTGCTCGGGCAGGAATCCTACGTCACGGATACGAGCTGCCATTGAGGTCTGTGCGACACGCATACGGGTCATTTCGGACTTCTGCTGAGCTGTTGGCCGGAGAGCCAAATTGTTGATTTCGTCCGGGTCCGACTGCAAATCATAAAATTCTTCTGCCGGTTTGGTCTTCCAGAAGCGGCTCTGAACCTCATTCGTCTTGCCCGCATCAAAGGCTGCTTTCCAGCTTCTGGTTGTTGGCATTTCAAACATGTAATCCAGATGTTGTCCATAGATGCGGTGGGGCATGTAGTTTCTGATGTACACATAGCGCTGTGTCCGGACGCTTCGAACCATATCAATCCGTTCGTCCATACGCCCGCGGAACCCGAAGACAAAATCCTGCTCCGGCGCAATCTCTGCGCCTAGAAACGCATGGCCCTGATGATATTCCGGCTTCTTGATGCCGGCCAGGCTGAGTGCCGTTGGAGCTAAATCGACGAAACTCACCAGGCGATCGGACCATTCGCCCTGCTTGTAATCCTTCGGCGCCAAGTGCTTGAACTGTTCTGGAATGTGAACCATCATCGGAACTTGCAGTCCAGAGTTGTAAGGCCATCGCTTCGAGCGCGGCATCCCCGCGCCATGGTCAGAGTAGAAGAAGACGATGGTTGAATCCTTGAGACCGTCGGCCTCAAGCTCTCCAAGAGTCTTCTTCACCATGTCGTCCATCGTCGAGATGTTGTCGTAATATTGCGCCCAGTCGCGGCGAACGATCTCGTTGTCCGGCATGTAGGCTGGCACGTGCACTTCACGCGGGTCGTGCTTGAGTTTATGGCCTGGGGTTCGGATCTGGCTCTCGTGGGTTATGAGGAAGTTGAAAACGCTGAAGAAGGGTTGTTTGGGGTCGCGGTTGCGCCAGTGTGCCTTGTTCGAGCTATCGTCCCAGACCTTGCCCGTATGAATCAGGTTGTAGTCTTCCTTCGAATTGTTGGAAGTGTAGTAGCCTGCCTCACGCAAGATTTGCGGGAACATCTTCTGCCCGGTTGCCAGCTTGGTCTCGCTGCGCATATGCTCAGCGCCAGTCGAAGGCGGATACATGCCGCTGATGATCGTGGTTCGTGCCGGGGCACAGACTGGCGCGCAAGACCAGGCATGTCGATAACGCAGGCTCCGCTCTGCAAGCGCGTCAAGGGCCGGAGACTTGGCGTACTTGTCGCCGTAGCAGCCCAGGTTTGGGCTCATGTCTTCACAGGTCACCCAAAGGATGTTCGGTTGCTTGGTTTGAAGCAGTGGTGCTGCGCTTGTTGCCAGGAATTCGCGACGATTCATTATGCCTTCTCCACCCGGTTTGCACCGGCTTGAACTACAAATTTGGCGCGAGTCTCAATCGGTGACCCAGGGCTTGTGACAGTAGGAACGATCCGGTACTCACTTTTGAACTCTTTACTATCAACCGAGCATGAGACATAGCCCCGCTTGGCCAAGAAATAATGCAGATGCGGGTTCTCCCGCTTGAAGTTCGCCTCGGCAAACGGCAGGTCGATCCCGTCACCACCTGAGGTGATTGAGGTCCCTACAAACTCAACTCCCACGTTCGCGTTCGAGTTGGTCTTGATGTCGCTTACCCAGTTGGAATGGATGTCGCCAGTGATAATTACGGGGTTCTTCGGCTTCGCTTGATCGAAAAACTGGATGAGCCTCTGGCGAGGAACCTCATAGCCACTCCACTGGTCCATAGCGTATTCGGCACCCTCACCTGGCTTTGCGTCGACTTTTGCGAACATCACCTGGTTGGCGAGGATGTTCCAGGTCTGAGGTGCAGCCTTCATGCCTGCCATCAACCACTTCTCTTGAGCATCGCCGAGCATCGTCTGCTCAGCGCTAAGCGCCGCTTCACACTGGGGCTTGCGGCCGTCTCCGCAGGGTTGATCGCTACGGTACTGCCGTGTGTCGAGGACATGGAAGCGTGCCAGCTTGCCGTAGTCGAGACTGCGATAGAGATCGAGGCTCGTGCCTCGCGGTAAGGATGACTTCCTCAACGGCATGTGCTCGTAATAGGCCTGATAGGCATTGGCGCGGCGTTCGAGGAACTGGTCTCGCGGTGCGCCGCGCTCTTCCTTGTCGTTCGCGTAATTGTTGTCGACCTCGTGGTCGTCCCAGGTCACGATGAAGGGAAAGACCTCGTGAATACGGCGAAGGTCTTTGTCGCTGCGGTAGAGGGCATAGCGGTTGCGGTAGTCGGTGAGAGTCTGAATCTCGGGCGAGTCATGCTTGCGTGGGCGGTTGGCTGATGGGCCACCTTCATAGATGTAGTCACCCAGATGGACAACCAGATGCAGGTCTTCCTTGGCCATGTGTTCGTAGGCGGTGAAGTAGCCCTGCTCATAGTTCTGACAACTGGCGAAGGCGAATCGGAGGGGATCCTGACTGTTGGGTGCCGGCGCGGTGCGAGTGCGGCCAATGCGGGATTCGACTCCGCCACAACGGAACTGGTACCAATACCAGCGGGCTGGCTTGAGCCCTCTGACGTCTGCGTGAACCGTATGAGCGAATTGAGGTGTCGCGACTTCCTTGCCTCGCTTGACGATTTTCTTTAGCCCTTCGTCTTCGGCAATGATCCACTCGACATCAAGACTCTCCGTGAGTTGCGGGGATGTGAGGCGAGTCCAGATGACGATGCCGTCGGGGAGAGGATCGCCCGATGCGATTCCCTGTGTAAAAGGGTCGGTGCGGAAGCGAGGAGCGCCCAGGAGTGGAGCGGCGAGGCTCGCAAGAAATCGACGGCGAATCATAGAGTCATTATCCTTGCTGCGGAGCGCGGGCAACGATAGCCGCGCCTGCGAGGGCGAGAATGGCACCGGTCCAGTAAGGGGCGCCGCTGCCCAGTGCGTCGAAGACAAAACCGGCGAAGAGCGGGCCGACGATGCGAGTGGAGCTGAGGATAGCTTGTGAGGAACCGAGCACGGTGCCTTGCTCCCGCTCTCCAACGCGCCGGGAAATCATGCCGGTGAGCATTGGGGCGGCGATGCCGTTGCCGAAGGCCATGATGGCGATAGCCGGGTAGAGATGCCAGGAGGCTTGCGAAAGGCTGATGCCGAGAAAGCCAATGGACATCGCGGTCAAGCCTGTGATGCAGGTGGTGACGGGGTTCAGGGTTTTGGGCATCTTCCTGACGACTACGCCTTGCATGAAGATACTCAGGCAGCCAATGTAGACGAAGATCCAGGCATTGTCTTGAGGGCCCATCTGGAAGCGCTTCAGGGTGAAGACGGCGAAGTTTGATTGCAGGGCACTAAAGGCGACGTTGACTAAGAAGATCGCGATCAGGATGGCGCGGATCGAATCGCGGGAGAGTGCCTGCGAGATCTTGAGGAAGGGGTTGGCGTCGGAGAGTTGCAGCTTGGCTGTACTTCGTTTTTCAAGTGACAGGCTTTCGGGGAGCATGAAGTAGCCGAAGACTGCGGCAATAAGACAGAGCGTTCCAGCGGC
>Ga0209591_10005962_pt1 | contig 13575 bp, 11 predicted proteins | sample MAT01_FD_187207 | JGI IMG/M metagenome (GOLD analysis project Ga0209591, IMG submission 187207) | Freshwater microbial communities from Lake Fryxell liftoff mats and glacier meltwater in Antarctica - MAT-01 (SPAdes) (version 2) | ecosystem: Environmental > Aquatic > Freshwater > Ice > Liftoff...
AACAATAATACCCAGCGTGCTTTTGTAGAACCAGCTTACATTGATAGCATGATTAAGTATGAAAAGTATTTTACATCGAATGAAAATAAAATAGCCCCTTCTGATAAATCTTGGTTTGTTTTTGAATCTGGCACAAAACCTATTTTGTTTATTGCCGGTCACGCAACCGCACAAACAAGAGAAGGAAGAATTAAAGGTGCTGATGGAGGAACGGGCTCATTGGCTATTGAATTAAATAAATTGAGTAAAGTGCCGGTTTTATATACTACTTACCAGTCGCCACAAGATCCAAACTTTTATCCCGAAAGCGCTTTTCGTGATACACTTGCAAAAATTATAGACATAGTAAAACCCTTACTGGTAATAGATCTACACGCTTCCAATTCTTCTCGACCGTATGATGTTGACTATGGAACCATGAATGGAAAATCGTTTTTAAATAGGATTGATTTTTTGGATAATTTAAAATCTATTTTGTACAAGGAAGGATTGGTTAGTCAATCACAAGATTATTTTCCGGCAGAAAAAAATAACACGATCACTAAATTTATTTCGAGCAAAGGCATTCCTTGCATTCAATTAGAAATTAATGGCAATTATTTATCTCCAGAAAAAGGATCGATCTATGCACAAAAAACTGCTCAGCTATTACAAGGATTAATGCGGATGGTCAATAGTCTTTCAAAATAAAAAAAGATTATCATGAATCACTATCTTTTTTCATACGGCACATTGCAAAAGGATAAAGTACAGTTAAGCTCTTTTGGAAGAATATTAAAAGGCAATAAAGATGCATTACCTAAATATCAATTAAAGCAAATAAGAATTACTGACGAAAACGTGCTTGCAACAAGCGAACAAACTTTTCATCCAATTGCTGTTTATACCAATAACCCTAATGACATAATTGAAGGAATGGTATTTGAAATTAGTGAAGAAGAACTTTTATCAGCAGATGCTTATGAAGTAGCCGATTACAAAAGGGTTGCTGTTACATTAAGTTCTGGAATTGAAGCTTGGGTTTATGTAAAAAATTAATGAAGCTCTCCAGCTATTTCGTGATCATCATAAACATTTCGTAAATCCATTAATTCTTTTTTCAATTGTGCAAATAAGCCTTTGAATTTTTCTTGTTTAATTAAATTAATTTGTTCTTGCGGATCTTTTTGCAAATCATATAATTCCCATTCATTTACTGTATAAAAATAAATTAATTTATATCTTTCTCCTCTAATGCCAACGTGCTGCAATACTGTATGATCGGCCTTGTACTCATAAAAATGATAGTACAAACTTTTGCGAGCTAGTGTTTTTGTTTCTCCATTCAGTAATGGTGTTAAATCGATTCCTTGCATCTTACCGGGTTTAGCAATACCAGCAACACCCAAAAAAGTAGGCGCATAATCAATATTTTGCACCTTTGTATTATTTACTGAACCTGGTTTAATATGATTAGGCCAACGCACAAGCAGTGGCGATTTCATCGATACATCATACATCCATCTTTTATCGAACCAACCATTTTGTCCAAGATACATTCCTTGGTCGCTAGTATAAACCACTAATGTGTTTTTGGTGAGTTGATTCTTGTCGAGATAATCTAAAACCCTTCCAACATTTTCATCAACAGAAGCAACGCAAGCCAGATAGTCTTGAAGGTACCATTGGTATTTATATTTTAATAATTCCTTGCCTACGGGTTTTTTTTCTTGCATAATTTTTCCACGCGCTGCATAAATTTTTTTATATGCAGCTCTTTCATTAATAGGTATTCGATTAAAGATGCTGTTGTAATAATTTATCTCTGCCGAATCGGGTTTATATTCTGGTATATCCATTAAATATGCAGGATCTATTTTAAGATCACTGCACAATTTCATATCAACCAATATGCTCATGGTTTGCAAGCGCCAAGGTGTTCCTCTATTTATAGTGTCGTTAAATAATGTTGCAGGCTCTGGAAATTGTTTAGAGTGAAATTGCTCCACATACTTTAAAGGCGCCAAAAAATATCGGTGAGGTGCTTTATGGTGTATGTTTAATGAGAAGGGTTTTGAACGATCTCTTTTATCTAGCCAATCAATTGCTTCATTGGTAATTACATCCGTTGCATATCCATTATAAGTGCTCGTATCTCCTTTCATTGAAATAAATCGTGGCTCAACATACAAACCCTGTCCCGGTAAAATTTTCCAATAATCAAATCCTGTTGGATACGATACTAAATGCCACTTACCAACAATGGCAGTTTGATAACCACTTTGTTGCAATAATTTTGGATATGTTATTTGAGATGAATCGAAACGAGATCGATTATCTAACATTCCGTTTTTATGAGAGTGTTTCCCAGTAAGTAATGTAGCCCTTGCTGGACCACAAATAGAGTTGCCAACAAAAGATTGATTAAACATCATTCCTTCTTTTGCTAAACGATCAATATTAGGCGTTTGAATCAATGATTTATTATACGCACTAATAGCACTACCATCATGATCATCACTCATGATATAAATGATATTTGGACGTTCTTGTGAGAATCCATTTAACGACAGCAATAAAAAAAATAAAACTAATCGCATGGCGGTATTTATTTGTATCTATTTTAAACCCTATAATGATCTGCTCTCCATTGTTGAATGGACTGCTTAATTTCTTTAGATGATAATCCATCTTTTGCAGCTTTTTCTGCTAAGCCAACAAGCTCATCATCACTTGCAAATCGCAAAGCAATTACTTGCCCAATTCTTAAATTCGCTGGTAATAATTTTCCGGTTAAAGCAAAATGACGTAAATTTTCTTCGGCCCTAATTGCACGATCCTGAGCTTTCAATGCAAAAATGCGGATAAATGCAAAAAAGAATCCAAATATCACAGCAATTAAAATAATTAATGATGCTGAATATAAATTTTCGTCCGTAGAGTAACACAAATTTACAATAGCGCCAATTAACAAAGCAAGAATTGCTACAAAAGTAAGTCCATGCCAGCCACCAACTAATCTACTATGATTGTTGAAATTTTGTTCTTTCATATTTTTAATTTTTTGTAAGTTACATGTTACAATTATACTTTATGAAAAAACAATCTCTATTATTACTTGCAGTAGGAAGTTTATTTTTTTATATAAATCAATCTATAGCTCAAGTTTCTAAAGAAGCTTTTGTGCCTTGTCAGGAAATGCCAAATCTAATGCAAAATTTTAGTGCCGATAATAGGGTGCTAAATAGGTTTTACAGTCCAACTACAAACAATAGGGGCGGTGGTTTTGGAGCAGCAGATGCATTAGGGTCACCTAAAAAAAATAAGCGTCTTCAGGAATTGACGAAAGAATACCTTCAAAAATTAAGTGTATTAAACTTCAATAATCTTTCACAAGAATGTAAAGTAGATTATCTGTTATTTAAAAGAGACTTAACCGAAAAAATGCGCTTGCTCGAAAAAGAGTTAGCTGATGTAGAAAAAATAAATGAATGGACTCCATTTGCATCTGCAATTTATGCAGTAGAAGAAAAAAGGCAAAGGGGATTACCATTAAATGCCGAGCTTTTAGCTAAAGAGTGGGCATCTATAATTGCGACAACAAAAATACTTCAAATAAAATTGAATGCCGATAAAACAATTTCTACAGAATCGGCTGCCACCGCTAATGCAGTAGTTTATAATTTAAAGCAAACTGTTCAAAGTATTGTAGAATTTTACAATGGCTACGATCCATTATTTACTTGGTGGGTTCCTGCAACGCATAAATCATTGGATGAAGCACTTACTGCTTATGCAGCAGCTTTTAAATCAAAATCAAATATAACAGTAGCTTCAACTGATAAGTCTGGTATTGTAGGCGTAAGGGCAGGTAGAGAAAACCTCATCAAACAACTACAACAAGAAATGATTCCTTATACTCCAGAGGAGTTAATAGATATTGCTAATAAAGAGTTTGCATGGTGTGATGCTGAAATGCTGAAAGCGTCTCGTGAGTTGGGTTTTGGCGATGATTGGAAAGCAGCGCTTGAAAAAGTAAAAAATAGTTTTGTACCTGCGGGTAAACAACCAGAAGCAATTCTTAAATTATATAATGAGAGCATTGATTTTTTAAAGAAGAATAAACTGATTACAATTCCTCCATTGGCTGAAGAAACATGGGGAATGTTAATGATGAGTCCGGAGCGTCAATTAGTAGCACCGTTTTTTTTAGGCGGACCAGATATTATTATTTCATATCCAACCAACACAATGGCTTATGAAGATAGGATGATGAGTATGCGTGGAAATAATCCGCATTTTTCTAGAGCAACAGTTCATCATGAATTAATTGCTGGTCATAATTTACAGCAGTACATGAATCAGCGCAATAGAAGTTATAGAAACTACGGAACGCCTTTCTGGACGGAGGGCTGGTCGCTTTATTGGGAATTAATTTTATGGGATTTGGGATTTGCAAAATCACCAGAGGATAAAATTGGCATGTTGTTTTGGCATATGCATCGTTGTGCAAGAATTATTTTTTCACTTAACTATCATACAGGTAAATGGGGACCACAAGAGTGTATAGATTTTTTAGTTGATCGTGTTGGGCATGAAAGGGCCAATGCAGAAGGCGAAGTGAGAAGATCATTTACTGGTCAATATCCACCATTGTATCAGCTAGCTTATTTAACTGGAGGTCGACAATTTTATGCATTGAAAAAAGAATTAGTAGATAGTAAAAAAATGAGTTACCAGCAATTTCATGATGCAATCATTAGTTTAAATGCTATGCCAGTAGAAATGGTGAGGGCAATACTTACACAACAACCGCTTACGGAAAACTTTACTAGTAAGTGGAGATTTTATGATAAACAATAATGATTAAACATAAAGTGTTTTATTTAACTTTATTATAAATACTAAGCCAAATGAAAAAAGTACTATCTATTTGCATATTCTTTTTTGCAACAATTTCAATTGTTTCTGCCAAATATTCTATAGTCGATGATAATACCATCATCGGGAGATGGGATTTAACTGTAACTATGGGCGATAGAATTGCACCTTCTTGGTTAGAAGTAAAATTGTCGGGTGTAAAAACTTTGGTAGGTTATTTTGTTGCAGAAGGCGGAAGTGCAAGACCAATTGCACTAGTAAATTTTAAAGAAGGAAAAATTAGTTTTTCAATACCACCTCAATGGGAAAGAATAGAAAAAGACATGGTGTTTGAAGGAATCTTACACAATGATCAATTAAAAGGAACTATAACTAGCAGTTATGGAAAATCGTTTTCATTTGTTGGAGAAAGAGCTCCATTATTAAAAAGAACCGCTGCACCAGTTTGGGGTAAGCCGATCAAATTAATAAAAGGAAATACTTTAGTAGGATGGCACGCTTCAGGTACTACCAATCAATGGCTTGTAATTAATGGAGTTTTAACAAATCCAAAATCAGGATCAAATATTATTACGGATCAAAAATTCGAAGATTTTAAATTGCATGTAGAATTTCGTTATCCTGCGGGAAGCAATAGTGGCGTGTATTTGAGAGGAAGGCATGAAGTTCAAATAGAAGATAATAAAGGAAAAGAACCATCTTCTACTTACTTCGGTGGTGTTTATGGATTTTTAACCCCCAACGAAATGGTGGCTAAAGCACCTGGTGAATGGCAGACTTATGATATTACTTTAATTGGCAGAAGGGTTACAATTGTTGCCAATGGTAAAGCAATTATTGTAGATCAAATAATTCCAGGAATAACAGGTGGCGCACTTGATAGCAAAGAAGGTGAACCTGGTCCAATATATTTTCAAGGAGATCATGGTCCGATAGAGTATAGAAACATTGTGATAACCCCAGCAAAAAAAATAATTAATTCCCCACCAAGTGTAATTTGGTTTGACGCCCATTAATGTATCTAAAACCAGTTTCATCAAAAAAGCCATCTTGTTCTAACATAATTCGAACGGTTTTTTTCCATTCTTTTATTTCAATAGCTGCGTTCAGTTCTATGGAATAAGCGGTATTGTAATGCATTTGAAAATCGCCACTGCCAGGTACTCCGCCTTGCTGGTCCCAAAGGCCAATGGTTGGTCCAGCTGCGTGACCATGATACCCAATTGGGTGGGTATAAATAGTGGCGGCAATATTTTCTTTTTTTGCTTGGGCCAATGCATCAGCTAAAATTTGATTACCTGTTTTGTTGAGTTTGAATTGGTCAGTTAAAATATCTTGTAAACGATTTCCAGTTGCCATTGCCGATTTTAAAAATTCAGGAGCATCTTTTTCTTTAGTTTTTAAAATATAAGCGTGTTCTTGTATATCTGTATTTAAACGTAAATAGGTAATACCAAAATCAACATGTAATAAATCCCCTTGTTGAATAATATTTTTTGCATCATAACCTTTATTGCTAAAAGCGGTTAAATGATCAAATTTAACTGCATCATTTCTTTGTATCTCAACAGATGGATGAAACCAAGTGGTGAAGCCTCTCTTTATGATTTCTTGACGGTACCACCAAACCAAATCCTCTGATGTTGTAATACCTGGTTTAATTACTTTGCTGCTAAAACCTTCGGCAATTATGTCCTTGCTCATTTTAATAAGTTGAGGATATAACTGCATTTCTTTTTTTGTTCTTGTTTCGAGCCAATTAACTGCTAGAGGTTCAGAAGAAACTATTCTCTTTTTATAGGTATCAGATAATGTTTGACTAAACTGTTGGTATTCGGTATGATCCATACCATCTGCGTGTGCAAAGTTTTCAGAAGTATTTACTGCAATTTTATTGGGCTGGTATTTTTCAATTAATAAATTCAGGGCATCCCATTGGTTTGGATATTTTTTCATATCCCAAGCAGCTTCAATTTGGTCGCCTACATTGTAACGAGCAACTGCAGACTTAGTATACACTTTGGTTTGAGGATTATAATAAAAAACCAAAATGGTTCTTCGCCTTGCACTGATCCAAGTGGCAGGTAATAGCGTTTTTACAATCGGGTCTTCATTATATTCTCTGGTTATCATTACCCACATATCTATACCATTACGCTCCATTAATTGGGGTAATAAATTATTGAGTCGATCTGCCAAAACCTCATCTATTTGTTTGGCTTGTTCTCTTAATGAAATAGCTTGAGACGAAGCGTTTAAAGAAATAATCATTAAAAAAACAAAAAGCATTTTTTTCATATCATTAATTTTTTTATAAAAAAATGTACCATTCCTTGTTAGACCAATTAAATACATCTTATCCATATCTTTACACAACAAAAATATACTACAATTGCATAAGTTAATCATAGCGGTTTTCATTTTATTTACAGTTTTTAATTTAGCTGCTCAAGATACATTGGTGCCTCAAAAAGATATTGTTGATATATTATTTGCAAAACGTAAGCTGAAAAAACCAATTGAGAATGATAGTTTAGTAAAAGGGAAATTATATCCTAGTTATTTGCCTGTAATTGGCTACAATCCTGCATTGGGAGGCGTTATTGGAGTAGGAGTAAGTGCTGGTTTACTTACAGGAAATAAAAAAACGACCCATGTTTCATCTGTTTTAGCAAATGCTACAGTAACTACAAAAAAACAAATTAATTTTAATGCTAGGGCTACTATTTATTTACCCAATGATGAGTGGATTTTACAAAGTGATTTTAGGTTATTGATTTTTTCTCAACCAACGCATGGCTTAGGTATTAATTTCATGAATAGTAAAGATGGTTCAGAGAGGGCTCAGCCAATGAAGTTTAACTATTTGCGATTGTATCAAAATGTATTTAAAAGAATTGCAGGAAGGTGGTACGCGGGTTTAGGTATTAATTATGATGGACATACTTCTATTAAAGATGAAAAATTAGATACTACAGCACCAGGTATTAATTATACTTCTCATTATGATTATTCTATTAAAAATAATTTTCCAATAAATGCATATCATACACTCGGCATTACATTCAACGCACTGTATGATAGCAGAGATAATGCAGTAAATGCGATGAACGGAAGTTATGCTCAGCTAAGCTACAGGGTTAATCCTGGCTTTATAAGTTCACAAGCAAGTAGTTCAATTTATTATGAATACAGAACTTATTTTGCAGTTAAGAAAACAGTTCAACATCAACATACCATTGCATTGTGGACTTGGGGTCAATTTTTAACCAACGGAAAGCTTCCATATTTAGCACTTCCTTCAATTACTTGGGACATGTACAATCGTTCAGGTAGAGGCTATATACAAGGAAGACTCCGTGGAGAAAGTATTTGGTATGGCGAAGCTGAATATAGAATGCCATTAACCCAAAACGGATTGTTAGGTGCAGTTGCTTTTTTTAATTTAACAACGGCAAGTAGTGAGCAAAATAAACAAAAATTGGGAGATGAATTTGCGCCAGGTTACGGATTGGGGTTTAGAATAAAAATTGATAAAAAGACCAATGCCAATATTTCTGTTGATTATGGAATAGGACGCAACGGAAATAGTGGGATATATTTTAATTTACAAGAGGCTTTTTAATTAGTTTTTCCGAAATCTTGTAATATTTATTAAAGTATTGGGTTAATTGTTAATTGGCAAAGGGATAACCGATAAATTTAAAATGTAGTCAACATTTTATTTTCAATTTTGACTTTATAGCTTGGCTCTTTAAAACATTTCTTTAATGATGCAATTGGAGTGCCTTCTTTTGAACCAGCTATTTTAACAACAGTTACAGTTGGTGATGAAGCAGCAAGTTTTTTATTAGAGACGATTTGTAAGAAGTAAATATTAGATGCTCCAAAAATAAATCCACTACCTTTTTCATCAATTACTAAAGCGGTTTTTTCATCAATACCAATTCCTTTTGGTTTGATGTTGTATGCAGATTGAATATTAGCCAGAAATGCAATATGCCTTCCCATTCTATTTCGTTGTGTGTAATGAGAATCGGTGATCATATTTTTTAAAATATCAATTTCAACAAATTCTTTGGTAATAGAAATCTTAGGTGATTGCATATTTGCCAACGCATCATCTGTAGTAATGCCATCCATTTTTGCATCAAATACAAATTCACCCATCACCGCTAACCCAGCGCTGGTACCTCCTATTGGCGCATGCTTTTTATTTATTAAATAATTCAAAGCTTCTTGTACTGGTGTATTGCTCCAAAAATTTACATAATTCCATTGATCTCCACCAGCAATAAATACTGCTTCTGCATTTTGAATAATTGTTGCCGTTGCAGGATCAAGTGCTTCTTCTTTGCTATTGATCAGTAAAGTTTCTACAGAATTTACTTTGCATAATTTGTACATGTATTCATTGTAACCTGCTCCACCAGATGCTCTTATAATTACAATATCACCACCACCACTTTTAGCTAAAAACCATTTGATGGCTTCATCTACATCGGTGCTACCACCCATTAGTAAAAAGCCTGAACTACAAGTTGTAGTTGTATCATGTTGATTACCAATTCTACCTAAACTTTTTGCATGGCAATAAACTGAAGTAATAAAAAACAATAGTGAGGTTAAAAAAATTCTTTGCATTTATTTTGTTAAGCGATAAATAAAAACGGTTGCTCTTTTCATTAATATAGGAAACTCTTTTGTGTTAAGCACTTCACCTGGAGCATGAGCTCCTCTACCCGAAGCACCCATACCATCTAAGCAATCTAAGTAGGCCGCAACATATGAAATATCTCCAGCGCCCCTGCTACCCGGATCGCCAGGTGTTACTTTGCCAATACCCATATCCTCACTGGTTTTGCTCAATGCCTCTGCCAACGCTTCATTGCCTTTTGTTGGAGCCATTGATGGTATGCCATCTTTAAAACGAATACTCGCTTTTGTGCCCAATAAATTATTAGTGGTGGTTATTTCCCGCATAGTTTTACGAGCATTGATTTTTTGTTCTTCAGTCAAAAAACGTAGATCACCAATTACTACTGTTTTAGGCGAGATGATATTTGTTTTACCTGATATTGTACCTTTTTGATTTTCAATATCTACGTTCATTTCCGATCCTCCCATAAATACGCCAGGATTAAATGATAAATATTTTTCTTTGCTGAGTGTTTCACGGAAAGTATTAAGGATACGAGTTGCTTCATAAATAGCTCCATAACCTGCACCATTAAATACTCCGGCCGAATGTGCTTGTTTTCCTTCAACTTCAAGCGTCCATCCACTAGCACCTCTTCTTCCTGTTGCAATACCTTTTAAATTACCACCTTCAAATGCAAGTGCCACATCATGTTGTTTTGCACGTGCAATAAAATCGGCCCGGCTTACTTCTCTTGGGTATCCTCCATTTTCTTCATCGCCCGTCATATAAATAGTAATGCTTGCATCATCTAATAAATTTAATTCATGCATAGCTTTCATTGCAGCAATAATAATTACATCACCTCCTTTCATGTCGTTAATACCTTGTCCGGTTATAGTGCTATCATTCAATACAGTAAATGGGTTAACGGGCATATCGGGTTCAAATACAGTATCTAAATGGCCGATCAAGAATAATTTTTTACCTTTTTTACCTTTGCGATACGCTACTAAATGGCCAGCACGTTTTACGGAGTCGGGCATATTAATCCATTCAATAGTAAAGCCCAATGCCTTGAGTTCTTTGGCATATAAATCGCCAACGGCGCGAACCCCTTTCATATTAAAAGTCCCGCTATTTATATTAACGGAGGTTTTTAACAACTCCATCATCTGCGGATAATTCTTTTCTGTTTGTTGAATTAGTTTTTGTTCAATATTGGAGAGGTTTTGAGCATTATTAATGCCAAACAAAGCAAATCCGGTAAAAAGCAAGAACATTTTCTTCATATACTATTAATTGATTATGGTATTAATTTAAAAACTAGCAATCAGGTCAGCAACTTTAGAAGGAGCTTCTTCCATAGGAACGTGTCCAATATTTTTTAAGACAACCAATTTACTTCCTTTAATATTTTTCTCAAATAGATAGGCGTTTTCTACAGGAATTAATCCGTCTTTTTCGCCCCAAATAATAAGTGTTGGTTTTGTAATTGTTGCAATTAAAGTTTCATCATGTTTACTGCCTTTTTTAAACGTACTTAACAATGCAGCACGATTTCCTTTACTAATTGCCATATCGTGATAACGATCTACTTGAGCATCGGTAACCCTGTTTTGATCATAATAGATTCCTTTTAAACTGGCTCTCACCAAGGCTTTTGGCGTAATGTACAATAAGAGATTATTTATTATAGGTGTTGAAGCTAATTTAAATCCAATAGAACCTTTTGCATTTTTTATTGGATATCCGGTAGCATCAATTAAAATAAGTTTGCGAACTTTTTCGGGATGAGCCACGGTAAATTCCCAAGAAACACCTCCACCTAAAGAATTGCCCCCGATATCACATTTTTGTACATTCAACGTATTTAAAAACGAATCTAAAAAAGTACTGTAATAGGCAAAACCATATTCATTTGTTGCGTTTGGTCCGGTTATACCAAAAGCTGGCAAATCCAAGGTAATAACTCTGCGATTATTTTTCAATAAAAGAACAACGGAGTCAAAAGTGTTTAAAGAAGAAGAAGTACCATGAATTAATAACAAGGGAACAGAATCTCGGTTATTACCCTCATCTCTATAATGCACTTGCATACCCATTAAAGGGATGAACTGAGAGTTGGCATTGGTATACAAGCGTTTCATATCGTTTATAGAACGATCTGGCTGAAAAAACGTCACAAATAACACAATCCCCAAAACAAGTATTGCAACTAAAAGATATCCTAGAAAACCAACAAATTTTCTCATTATTTGAATTTTGGTGCACTAAAATACACAAAAAACAATCGTATTAAATGGGCTAAATGAAATATAGTGCAATTTGCTTTGCAACTGTTTATCTTTCTTATCTTGTAATGCTTTTAAAAGAATTCATATGCAACCAGTAGCAGCACAAACATTTATTGTAGAGAAATTAACCAAAGAAATAGATCCAATTTATGAATATCATAATGTAAATCACACTACCGAAGTAATACACCACGCTGCGTTAATTGCAGAAAGAGAAGGAATTGCTGGTCATGATAGAATGTTGCTTTTAACCGCAGCAGCCTACCATGATTCCGGTTTTTTAGAAAAAAGTACTGGTCATGAAGAAGTATCCTGCTCCATTGCTCGTCAATATTTACCCGAATATGGGTTTGAGAATAATGATATCGACACAATTTGCGAATTGATAATGGCGACAAAAATTCCTCAATCGCCAAAAAACAAATTGGGAGAAATTTTGTGTGATGCAGATCTATATTATTTAGGAACTGATGATTATGGAGTGATGGCAGAAAAATTATTTCAAGAATACCTTAAAGAAAATGTGGTAGAAGATAAAATGGATTGGCAGCGGCAGCAAATTAGTTTTTTACAAAAGCACCAATATTTTACTGCATCAGCTATAAAATTATTAGGACCCAAAAGAGATAAGAACCGAATTGTGTTGGAACAAAAAACAGAAAGTCAACATTCTTTAAAACACCATGAATCTACATTTGGCGATATACTAATGATTTTACTCGGAGTAGTAATTACTTCTTTTGCACTAAACAGTTTTTTGGTTCCGAATAAATTTTTTGATGGAGGTATTACAGGTATTTCGCTTTTATTGCACGAGCATTATCATATTAACCTAGCGTATATTATTATGTTAGCAAATATTCCTTTTATCATCATGAGTTATTTTGCGGTGAACAAAGGCTTTGCTATTAAAACATTTTTTTGCATTGTATTATTGGGATTGTGTTTAATGTATCAAGGGTTTCCAGTGATAACAGATGATAAGTTATTGATCTCCATTTTTGGTGGATTCTTTTTAGGGCTGGGCATTGGGTTAACTATGAGAGCAGGATGTGCGGTTGATGGAATAGAAGTATTGGCTTTGTACACTTTACGCAGATCTAGTTTTTCTATTAGTGAAATTATTTTAGGATTAAATATTATCATCTTTAGTATGGCAGCAGTATGGTACGGGCCTAAAGTTGCATTATATTCTATGCTTACTTATTTTATTGCATCAAAAACAATTGATTATGTGGTAGAAGGTATACAAGCATATACAGGGGTAACAATTATTTCTGGAAATAGTGAAGCCGTAAAACATAAGCTGGTAAACGAGTTGGGAAGAGGCATTACAATTTACAAAGGAGAGCGAGGTTATTTGCCAGGCAAGTTTGAAGTACATGATGATTGCGATATTATTTTTACCATCATTACTAGATTAGAAATGCGTAAGTTAAAAAACATGGTATCAGAAGTAGACCCAAATGCTTTTGTTTTTGCAAGTACAATTAAGGAAGCTTCGGGCGGAATAATTAAGAGAAGACATTTGCATTAGATGGTTTTGCTATAATGTAAAGTACTGATAGAGTTCTCATAACTATAAGAATTAAAGTTGAAACAAATGTTGAAGTAAAACAGCACTTGTCATTCAATTGCCAAATCATTCATCATAATGAAACACATGAAATATTTTAAAATTTTATTGATCCTCTTAGTGTGTGGACTCGTAAATGAAGTAGTTGCTCAGCAAAATAGAGTTGATTCTATCGTTACAATGCTGCAGAAAACTAAACTCTC
>Ga0209591_10005965_pt1 | contig 13573 bp, 10 predicted proteins | sample MAT01_FD_187207 | JGI IMG/M metagenome (GOLD analysis project Ga0209591, IMG submission 187207) | Freshwater microbial communities from Lake Fryxell liftoff mats and glacier meltwater in Antarctica - MAT-01 (SPAdes) (version 2) | ecosystem: Environmental > Aquatic > Freshwater > Ice > Liftoff...
CGATGGACAAGATTGCGAGCGCGATCAAAACCTCGATCAGTGTGAAACCGGCTGGGATGGGTCCGCGTTTGCGCATATGGATACCGACCTAGCGACGGAAACTGACGTTGCCAAGCGCATCACCATCGATAAAGCGTTGGTGTTCGTCCGAGAAAACGCGCAATGAGAATGGCGCACCGACGCCGGTCGGCAAAAACGTGACAACCTGTTCGCGACTACCCGCACTGTCGGTGCGCGGTGGAGTATTGCCACCGATGCCGGTGGTGAGTTCAACACGTATCCCGTCACGCCAACGACGAGTGCGCAGTGTTTCGGTCGCGGCGGCACGCCAGGTCGGTTCAACGCTGTTCGGATCGCGTTCAAGAAACTCGATGCCGGATGGCGTCAGCCGCACGGCGATCGGATAACCAGAGAACACCGCCTGATCGCGCGTCTTTTCTACCAGCGCTAGGGTGCGCTCGGCTTCCTGTCGTACCCGCTCCTCGGTGCTGACGAACAAGTTGGACACGGTGATCGATAGCGCGATGCCGATAATGACTACCACCACCATGATCTCGATTAGCGTGAAGCCGTGGCACGCACCGCGAACTTCTCGAAACCTTAAAATTCTGTTTCCCCGGCCCCCAACTAAATCATGTGAGGGCAGGCTATGGCTGGGGTCCAATTTCGCCGACATATCAACCACTAAAAAAACTTGGGTCCCGGTTTCGACCGAAGGAAGTCCCTTCAGGGATGCCGGTATGCGAGGGGGTTTTGCGAGTTTCCGACATTGAAACTCGCCTATTGGCGGGCGGTTTAGGCTACTTTTGCTCGGAAATGCCCGTATATTCACGGGTTTACTCCTCTAGCCCGCATTCTTACAGCGCCCAAGAGCCGATATCGGCATCGTTACCTTCTCCGCCTGTTTGCCTGTCAGCGCCGAAACTGAAGACATCAATATCGCCTTTGAGGCCGGGGTTCAAGTATTGGTAAGGCGTCTTCCACGGGTCGGTCGGCAGGCGCTCAATGTAGCCGCCTTGCTTCCAGTTGGCGGGTTGCGGGTTGGAGGTCGGCTTTTGCACCAGCGCTTGCAAGCCTTGATCGGTGGACGGGTAAATGCCGTTGTCGAGGCGATACAGTTTCAACGCCTGCATGATGATCGAGATGTCAGCTTTTGCGGCGGTCACTTTAGCCTGGTCGGGACGATCCAGAATTCTCGGGATGACCACGGCCGCCAGAATGCCGAGGATAACCACCACGATCATCACCTCAATGAGCGTGAAGCCACGCGCCCTTGTCCGTGCAGATATGTGCTTGGCGGTGGTGCGCGCCGATGAATTACAGGCGGATGATTCGGTAGTGATCGCGGTAGGGACAGCGGTAGGGACAGCGGTAGGGACAGCGGTAGTGATAGCGTTCATGGGTTGCTAGCGAGAGACCAGTTGGTTGAGTTCAAAGATGGGTAGCAATACGGCCAGCACGATCGCCAACACAATGACGCCCATCACCAAAATCATGGCAGGTTCGATCAAGGCAGCCAAGCGGGCGGTGCGTGTTTCAAGTTCGCGCTGCTGCTGGCGCGCGGCACTTGCCAAAGTTTCCGGCAGGCGGCCACTGGCCTCCCCCGAGGCGACCAGATGCAGCATGACAGGCGGAAACAGCGCGGGCTTGGTGTTCTGCGCCTGCAGCGCCCGCGACAGTGACACGCCTTCGCGTACCTGATTGGCGGCGCGGTCCAGCGCTTCGCGCATTGGTAGGTTGCTGACCACCCCGACCGCGGCGTTCATCGCGGTCAGCACCGGCACACCACTGCCGACCAGAATTGACAGCGTTGCCGCAAGCTGGGACGACTCGCGCACACGGATCAGTCGGCCCAACACTGGCAGCCGCAGCAGCAATGCATGAAAACGCCGCCGCTGGTGTTGCGCGCGCATGGCAAATCGAAACGCCGCGATCGCGGCGACCCCGGCCAGCAGCCACAGCCACCATGTAACTTTGAGCAACGCCGAGAGCCCCAGCAGCGCACGTGTCATGAACGGCAGCGTCTGTTTGGTGGACTCGAACACGCCGACGACTTGCGGTACAACATAGAGCATCAATCCGACCACCACCAGAAAGCAAATCACCATGACGATGACCGGGTACACCATCGCGGTGATGAACTTTTGTTTAATGGCCTGCTGGTCTTCTACGTAATCGGCGAGCTTCAGCAACACATCGGGCAATTTGCCGGAGGTCTCGCCGGCACCGACGAGCGTGCGATACAACTCGGAAAACGACTGCGGAAACGCTGACATTGCCTGGGCCAACGACTGACCCTCGCGAATACTGGCGCGCATTTGCGCGACGACTTGACGTTCGCGCTCTGTTTCCGATTGCTCAACCAGCGCGCCTAGTGCGCCTTCGATGGTCAGACCTGCACCCACCAGTGTGGCGAGTTGGCGCGTGATGCCAGCCAGCTGATCAGTTGATAGTGAGCCGGTTTTGCCCGAGAGGCTGATAAAGCGCGCGCCGATCGCGCTGTCATTGGCCGCCTCAATGACCGAGACGTCCATCGGAAACAGACCTTGCTCGCGCAAGCTCGCCCGCGCCAGACGCGGACTATCGGACTCGATGACGCCGCGCTGCTCGCGGCCATCCAGATCGTAGGCTAGATATTTGAAACCGGGCATGGGGGCAGCAGTGAGCTACGTCTAGTCACGCGTGACGCGCATGACTTCTTCGAGCGACGTCACGCCGGACTCCACCCAGCGCATGCCGTCTTCACGCAATGTCTTCATGCCGGCCTTGGCCGCCGCTGCGGCGATGTCGGCTTCGGACTTGCCGTCGTGAATCAATGTGCGGATTGATTCGTTGACGGTAAGCAACTCATAGATGCCGGTGCGCCCGCGAAATTTGCTGTTGTCATCGGGGTTCACCTTACGCACCAAGCGCTGCGCCAACACGCCGCTCAGGGTCGAGGCGAGCAGGTAGGGCTCGATGCCCATATCGACCAAGCGCGTCACTGCACCGGCTGCCGAGTTGGTATGCAGCGTCGCCAGCACCAGATGGCCGGTGAGTGAAGCCTGTACCGCGATCTCAGCAGTCTCAAGATCACGAATCTCGCCGATCATGATGACATCCGGATCCTGCCGGAGAATGGCGCGCAAGGCACGCGCGAACGACATGCCGATTCGCGCATTGACCTGTGTCTGACCGACGCCGTCGAGGTCGTATTCGATCGGGTCTTCAACAGTCATCATATTGCGGGTCGCGGCATCCAGCCTCGACAACGCCGCATAGAGGGTGGTGGTCTTGCCCGAACCGGTCGGGCCGGTCACCAGAATAATGCCGTGTGGCTGCCCGATCAATTTATCGAGAAACCCCAACGTTTCCGGCGCCATGCCAAGACCGTCCAATGAAAGGCGGCCTGCCTGTTTATCCAGTAAGCGCAGCACCACGCGTTCGCCGTGACCGGTCGGCAATGTGGACACACGCACATCAACCGGGCGACCGGCGATTTTGAGCGTGATACGACCATCCTGTGGCAGCCGCTTCTCGGCAATGTCGAGTTCGGCCATCACTTTTACGCGCGACACCAGTGCCGCGTACAAGCTGCGCTTGGGCTCGACCACGTCGCGCAGCGCGCCGTCGACGCGAAACCTGACCAGCGAGCGCCGCTCAAAAATCTCCAGATGAATGTCGGAAGCGTTTTCGCGAACCGCTTGCGTGAGCAGGGCATTGATCAGCTTGACGATGGGCGCGTCGTTTTCTGTTTCCAGCAGATCGGTGATTTCGGGCAGCGACTCGGTCAGCGCGGCGAGGTCGGCTTCAGACTCGATATTGGAGGCGATCTCGGCAACGTGATCATCGGCGCCGTCAGTGCCGTTCGTACCGTCGCTGCCGAATGCATAAGCACGCGCCAGGCGCGTTTGAAACTCTTCGGCGGAGAGCAACACATGCTTGACCGTCTTGCCGGTCAGGCGGCGCACTTCAGCCAGCGTGGCCGACTCCGGATTTGGTGCGAGCCAGACTTCGATTTCGTTGCTGCCGTGAAAGCGCGCCGTGATCACCCCGCGCGCCTTGGCGAAGTGGTACGGCAATAGACGCACCGCGGCGCGATCGGCTGCGTCGACCAGTTCACGCTGCTTGGCGTCGCTGGCACCCATGCTATTTCTTTTCCGCAGCCGACGCCGGCGGTAGCGTTGATGGCGATGTGAGCGGAGGCAACTGCGGCCCGCCGGTTGGGGGCAACAGCGACTCTGCGTCCTTGAGATAGGTGGCTTGTTCGCCGCGAATATAGTCGTAGCGCGAGCCGGTCAATTGCGCCGCACCCTTGCCGTCGCGAATGACGAGCGGGCGCAAGAACACCATCAGATTGGTTTTTTCGCGGCTGCGCGTCTGGTACTTGAACAGATTGCCGATCACAGGAATATCGCCCAATAGCGGCACGCGGCTGTCGCCGTTCTTGGTGTCATCCGAAATCAAGCCGCCGATGACAACCGTTTGCCCGTCATCCACCAGTACCGTGCTTTCGATAGAGCGCTTGTTGGTGATGAGGTCGGCCGAGCGCACGGAGGACGATGTCGGCACCACGCTGGAGACTTCCTGGAAGACTTTCAGCTTGACCGCGCCGCCTTCAGCAACCTGCGGTGTGACACGCAGCGTCAAGCCGATGTCCTTGCGCTCAATCGTCTGGAATGGATTGGTCGATGAGCCGGTGGTTTGCGTGAAGCTACCGGTGACAAACGGCACGTTCTGTCCGACCACAATCTTGGCTTCTTCGTTGTCGAGCGTGAGGATGTTGGGTGTCGACAACACGTTGGCGCGCTGGTCGTTCTCGAGGGCTCGAGCGAGCGCGCCAAGATTGAGCACGGTGCCGATGCCCGGCAAATTGACGGTGCCACGCACCACGCCAATGTTGAGGCCCTGGCCGACGGTGCCGATGTTCTGCGCGCCGCTGATGATGTTGGTGCCCGAGCCGCCAAAGTTGGTGCCGCCGATCACCTGTGTGCCGCTGCGGTTGATGCCGGTCAGGTCCTGCCACTGAATGCCGAACTCGGCTGCCACCGAGGACGTCACTTCGACAATCAGCGCCTCGACATACACCTGTGCCCGACGCTGGTCGAGTTTATCGATGACGCTGCGCAGCGAGTTGTAGACGTGATCCGGTGCGATGATGACCAGAGAATTGGTCGCCACGTAGGCTTGAATGTTGCTTGATGGCGCGGAGGTCGTTGCGCCAGCTGTTGGTTGCTGGGTGGCGCCACTAGGATTGACCACGCTTGTGGCGGCCGATGATCCGCCTAGGAGTCCACGCAGCGTCTCGGCAACCTTGGTCGCCTCGGCATTCTTCAGATAAACGACATTGATATTGCCGTTGGCGGCGGTAGGCGTGTCGATCTGCGCCACCAATGCGCGGATGCGCGTGATCAGCGCCGGCGAGTCGGCACGGACGACGAGCGCGTTGGTGCGTGGCTCGACACCGACCGAGAGCTTTGCCGGTGCGCCCGGGTTGGACGGGTTTGCCGATGCCTCGGGCATCAGCCGCACGATCATGTTGGCGACGTCCACCGCGCTGCCATGTTGCAGCCGGATGGTTTGCAAATCCGAGCTGCCGGGAACATCAATGGCGGTGATGATTTTGCGAATGCGCTCAACGTTGGAAGCATAGTCGGTGATGACCAGCGTGTTGTTGCCCGGGTAAGCGCCGATAAAGTTGTTCTGTGCCACCAGGGGACGCAGTACCGTGGCGAGCTGGGCGGCGGATTCGTTTTGCAATGCGAACACCTGCGTGACGATACGGTCGCCTTTGATCAATGCGCTTGGAGCGATGACACCACCGCCCGTTTTTGCGTCGGCTTCCGGAATGATTTTGATCGCGCCGCGCTCTTCAATCGCGGCATAGCCGTGCACCCGCAACGCGGATAGCAGTATTTCGTAAGCGAGTTCCTTGGTGACCGGTGTTTGCGAAACGATATTCATGTTGCCGGTGACGCGCGGATCGATGATGAAATTCTTGCCGGTGGCTTTGCCGATGGTTTCGACCACCGAGCGAATGTCGGCGTTAACGAAACTCATGGTGATCGTATCTTGCGCATACGCAGCCGACATGCCGAGCGTCCCGGAGAGCGCCAAACCGGCCGCGAGCGCCACGGCGCTGGCGAGAGATTTCAGTCTTGGCGGTGTGCTGCAAGGCATGGATGTGGCAGGGCGACGATCAATTGGTGTGATGACAGGCGATTTCACATGCAGTCTCTCAAATGGGATGCCCGATTGTACGATATGCACACCGTGGCTTCATGACAGCGTCGGGCGTCAGCGCTCAACGGATCGCAACGTGGACAAGTCAAACACTAGCAATGACGGGCATTTCCAACGATAAATGCCTTAAAACGCCCGCCGATAAAGGAGTTTTATCTTTAGGAAAAGTCTTAGAGCCACTGTCATCGCGACCCTTCGACGGTCTCAGGATAGACCGGGCAGTTGCCCCGGCCGGTATCCAAGTTTTGTAGTCCGTTGTTAGATCAACCAAATTGGCCCCAGCCTCGACCGAGGGAAGTCCCTTTCGGGACGTCGGGGAGACAAAAGTTTGAGGTTTGTAGAAGTCCCTTTAATCCGGCTACTGCTGCACCAACGCGGGCGCTAAAACGAAACGGGGTGGCCAGTTGGCCACCCCGTTTCATGCTGCAACTGATGCGAGAACGTTAGTTATCTTGCCGAACGGTCAGGCCAAGCGCACCTGGCACGCCACTGACGACGAAGGTGTACGTGAGACCCGCAGTAAGGTCGGTACCGGCCAAGCTAAGTACCGGTGTACCGGTCGAGCCTTGCGTAATCGTGACCGGGGTTCCAGCGCCTGCGTTGACTTCAATGTAGTTTGACGCCGCGCGGGTTGCCACCACCGGAGTGGTCGGGGTGAAAGACAACGCCAGCGAAAGGTCGGCGCTGCTAGACGCGTTCACCAAACGCACGCGCACCTTGCCCAAGCTCGGCGGGAAGGTCGTATCAAGGACGCGGAAGGCGGTGATCGGACCGCCTGCCAGACCTGGCGACAGGAACACCGAGTAGTCGCGCCCACCGGCGAAGGTGCCGGTAAATGCCGAAATGGTGGCCCCGGCGGTGGTTTCGGCGAAGGTCACGGTCGCGGTACCCGCTGTCGTGCGCGTGTAGCTGCTGATACCGCCGAATGGAATGTTGGTGAACGAGAGCGGGGTGCCAACGCGGACGTTGACGGTGGCATTTGTGGCTTGCGAGTTGATGGCGCGCACGCGGCTCACGGTGCTGGTGAAGATCTGCGGCGCAGCGTCGTCATCCTGCGTCAAGACAAAACCGTTTGGCAGTGCGCCGGAGCCTTCGTTGAACAGGCCGAGATTGTAGTACTTGCGGTCTTCAAATGCGCGTGGCGGCAATTCGAACAGCAGGTCTTTGGTACCGGTGGAGGTGAGGCGCACGGTATAGGTGCCGACCAGCGTTTCGTAAATGCCACCAGAGACGTTGCGAAGTTTTGGCTCAACCGTCCGATAGTCTTCCGTGGCGGAAGTCACATAGACGTCGAAGGCGGCGATGCCGACGGCCAGGGAGGCGATTCGCAGCTTGGAGCTGCCCGAGGCCGAAGCGGGGATGTCGTTGTTCAAGATACTCAAGCCGACACTGGAGCCGCCGCCGAAGGCGATCATCAGCTGCTTGCGCGTTCCCGTGAAGCCTTGTGTGGTGTCAACAATGGTGCCGCCCGCGTTGCTGATGCGCACCCGCTGCGAGCCGTTTGCCACGTCCTTGAAACCAGTGGTGCTCTGGTAGGCGACGTTGGACTGCCAGTTGGTGGTTTCAGCATTGATCACGACGCTGAGGGCACCCGACTCGGGGGCGAGGTTGAGGAAGCGGACCTGCGCGGCTTCGCTCTTGGTTTCGTTCTTACCGCAGCCAGAGGCGGCCAATGCAGCCACGCCGACAAGAAGGCCCGCGCCGAACTGGCGGAGCGAAGGGAAACGGATTGCCTGATACGCGTTGAACATGTTGATCGATCCTATCTAATGCGTGTTGAAACCTGACTGGAGCCGCGTAACGATGAACGCAGCGGCAAAGAGAACTGCAAATGCTACCACCAACGGCGGGCCTGCTTCATGGCGGGTGCGTTGCAGACTTTCCCTAGCAGTTTGTTGAACGTCACGATGTGCGGTTGGCCGACAATCTCAGTGTCTCACTTCCCCCTTTTGGAAAAGGGGGATCGATGGGGATTTTAAGCATTTGCGGGTCGATAACAATCGCAAATCCCCCTTAGTCCCCCTTTCCAAAGGGGGAAATAGTAGGCAACGAATTCACTCGGATTTAGCAGTGCGATTTTCAACAAACTGCTAGGGAGTAATCGCGTAGGTCAGCAGCATTGGCGCGCCGCCGCGGCGAATTTCTGCGCGAATGCTATTGGTTGAGCCAAATTGCCCGTAAAACCGTGCCAGATCGCCGGGCCCGGTGACCGGCTGCCCGTTGATCGAGGTGATGATGTCGCCCAGCTGCAGGCCGAGCTTTTGCGCCAATGAGCCGCTTGGCGCGTCCTTGACCTGCACGCCACCATTGGCGCCGGCGGCGATGCTGCCAAGAAAATTGATCTGGTTGGGGTCTTGCAAAACGTTATTCAGCTCGCTTCTCGACAAGCTATAGGCATTTTTTGTCGTTGAGGCGACGTTCAGACGAAATGCCGCCTGGGGCGCGCCTTTGCCCGCCGCCGTGCTGGAGGTGCCCGCCACTGTGTTGCCAGCGCTCATGCGGTCGAGTTCGATCTTCTCTCTCGCGCCGTTGCGAGAAATGACGATGTGGCTGGGAGCGACTTCGACGAGCTTGATGCCGTCTGCGATCGCCTCACCAACGCGCACGCTGGCGTCGCGACCGCCGCTGTTGACGATCGCGGCAGATAACGTCTTGCCATCGACGGCGAACACACCCTTGAGGCGGATACCCGAGGTGTTGGCGGACGTTGATTCTGCAGGTGCCGCATTGCCGCCGACTTCACCCAAAAGGGTGCGCGCAAGACTGCGATCAATCAATGGCGCAACCTCGGCCATGGCGGCGGCCGGCTGCGGGCCAAGAAAATGCCATCCCCACCAAGCCACTTGGAATGCCAGCGCCACCACCACGACGAGCGTGGCGGCGTTGGCAAGGCGGGGCAAATTGGAGGACTGAAGGGGCAATCGTGCCATCCGGCGATATCGCTAGTTGAGTTTCTTGGTGGCGTCGATGTCGATATAGCGCCAGGGCTCGTGTCCAAAGGGATGCTTGCGATAGCCGATCACCCATGGGTGCATCAGAATCGTGCGTTGACGCAGGTAGTGCACGCGCCATGGATTATCCACCCACAACATATGTACCATTTTACGATAGCGTCCGGTGCGCGCGGGACTGTCGGGCATGACTTTGATTTCCTCATAGAGCTTGTCGTACTCGGGCTTGTCGTACATCGCATAGTTCGCGCCGCCGATCGACTTGCTCCAGAACAGTTGTAAGAAATTCTCGCCGTCCGGGTAATCAGCGATCCAGCCGTAGGTCCACATTTGCACCTTGCCGGCTTGTGCCTGCTTGCGCAGATCAGGCAGCTTCTCCACTTTATTGAAGGTCATGCGAATGCCGATCGCATCCATCGCGCTTTTCCATAACTCATTGCGCTGGCGCTCGCGCAGCACCGGGGCCGACGCCAGGTCGATGACCAGCGGCTTGCCTTCCGGCGTCTCGCGCCAACCATCGCCATCACGATCGACGTAGCCGTAGAGATCGAGCAGCGCCCGCGCCTTTGCGGGGCTGTACTCGTGCCACGCGGCGCGCTCGGATGTATAGCCCGCCATGCCGCGCGCAATCGGTGAGAACGCCAAAACCGACTGGCCTTTTTCCAGAATCGCGATTTCATCTTGCACCGGATAGGCGATCGACATGGCGCGTCGCAACGCAATTTTCTCAGGGGTATAGCCGCCGATGACGGCGTCTTGCATATTGAACATTGTGTATACCAGCCATGCCTGTTCATTCGGTGTCGCGCGTATGCCGCTGCGCGCGAGATTCGGCGCGATTTTGCCGCCCGGAATGGCGATGTCTGCATAGACCTCGGGGACGGGCCGCAGGTAGTCGTGCTCCCGGTTCAAAAACGCCAGCCAGCGCGGCTGATCTTCGTCGATGACGAATACCTCGATGCGATCGACCAAGGGCAACTTTTTGTTGCGCAGATAGTTTGTGATCGCGATGTCGTCAGCGTCGGTGTTGGCGATGGTCGAAAAACGATCGTCGCGGTATGCGGGGTTTCGCACGAGCACGATGCGCGAGGAGCGCCGCCACTCCTTGAGCATAAATGCGCCGGTACCGACGGGATGTTCCGCGACGGCGGCGCCATAGCGCTCGACGACTTCGCGCGCAAGCGCTGCCGTGGCGGGCATGGCGAGGATGTAGTTCAAGTTGTAATCGGGTTCCTTGAGACGAAGAATCAAGGTGTACGGGTCTGGCACCTCGATGCCGCGAACCGCACGATCGTAGTCGAACTTGCCGGTCCGCCTGGCATCGGCTTGCAGCACCTCGAAGCCGACAAATTTCCCTTCGAGCAAAAATTGCCACTGCGCCTTGACCTTAGGGTCGAGCAGGCGCTTTAAGCTGAAGGCGAAATCGTGCGCCGTGAGTTCGCGTCGTTTTCCGCCAAAGACTTCATGCGGCGTGTAGAAAATGCCGCGCTTGATGCGAAACGTATAGGTGCGTCCGTCGGCCGAAATCTCGGGCAGGGCTTCGGCGGCGCGCGCTTGAAGCGCGACCGGGCGTGCAAGGTAGTCATATTGCAATAGCGCATCGTAAACGCTATCGCAAAGTGTGCCGGTGAATTCGTCCGACTCGGCGGCGCAATCGAAACCACGTTCGGCCGAAGGGTAGGCGATACGGACGACTTTTTCGGCGGCGGCTGATGGCATGACCAAAACGAACGCGGAGGCGAGGGCGAGGGCGCCGATGGCGCGGCGGGCGTTCATGGCGGAGTTGGCAGTTTGATGAAATTCACGATATTCGTATTCGTTTGACGGTAGATTTCGGTGTCGGACTTCGCCCTTCGGCGAAGGGGGATCAAGGCGGATTGCCAGCGTTTGCGTGGCGGCAACGTCCGCAACCAAACCCTCAGCCGCCCTTTTTCCAAAGGGGGAAGTGGCACGCAATGCGTCCAAGCGGATTTAGCATTGCGAATTGCAACAAGCGGCTAGTGCAGTATCCGCGATACGCCTTGTTCTTCGGCGACCGTGCCTCGCGGAGACAGCGATGCGTGGTGGGCAATCATGCGCCAGCCGTTCGGCGTCAGCAGGTAGACATTGGTCGCCAGCACCGGCGGGACTTCAACGGGCTCCGGTACGGCCGCGCCGGGCGGCGTATCGACCACAAACGACTCATAGACCGAATGAATGGCGAGGGTCTGACTCTGATGCTTGCGAAGTTCGCTGACCTTGATGCGCGCTTTGCTGCCCGGACCATGAGAAAAAATCTCGCCGAAGGACTCGCGAATCGCCGTCAGGCCGGACAGTCGCGGGCCCTGCGGGTGCACACAGATCGTATCTGGCTCGTCCGCCCACACCGCCATCATGAGTTTGAGGTCGCCGCGTTCGAACGCGTCGTAAAAAGCCAACTCGCAGTCGGCCGGGGTGGGGAAGATTTTGCGCGCCATATTGCGTCAGATTATAGCTGTGCATCCCTGGGCTCTAGAATGTCGAAATGCCGATTCGCTGCGAAATTAATTTCCCGTTGTTGCCGACCCTGTCCGACGAAGAACGGCTGCGCTGCGCGTTCGTCGATCCGGTCGCGGTGCACATCGCGCGGCAGCCCGACGAGGTGGCGGGCGTACTCGATGCGGTGGTCAATGCCGGCGCGCGTGGAAATTGGTGCGTGGGATTTGTCGCGCACGAAGCGGCGCCCGCGTTTGATCCGGCTCTGCAAACGATGCCGTCGGACGGCTGCCCGTTAGCCTGGTTTGCCGAGTTCAAGCAAGCCAGCGAAGCGGTGCTACCCGAGGCGGTGGGGACTGCGGCGCTGGCGTTCGTTGTCTCGCCATGGACTACCGATACCAGCAATGAACGATTCGCCGAATGTGTTGAATCGATCCGCGCCGATATCCGCGAGGGCCGCTTCTACCAAGTCAACTACACGACACGTCTCAACGCTGACTTCGGCGGCGACGCGTTAACGTTCTATCGTGCGTTGCAAGCTGCCCAGCCGCGCGGCTACCACGCGTTTATCGACGCGGGAGAATTTCAGCTGCTGTCAGTCTCGCCGGAATTGTTCTTTTCTTTGCGTGACGGCGTGGTCACCACCCAGCCGATGAAGGGTACGGCACCGAGGGGCGACACGGCCGAAGAAGACGCAGCGCTGGCGGAAGTGCTGACGCATTCGGCCAAAGAGCGGGCGGAGAATCTGATGATCGTCGATTTGCTGCGCAACGACCTGTCGCGGCTGGCGACGCCCAATTCCGTGGAAGTGCCGCACTTGTTTTCGTTGCATCCGCTACCCTCGGTTTGGCAAATGACTTCCACCGTCAGGGCCCGTCTGCGCCCGACATTGACGGTGAAGGACGTATTTGTCGCGTTGTTTCCGTGCGGCTCGGTCACCGGTGCGCCAAAGGTCGAGGCGATGCGCGCGATAGTGGAACTCGAGTCGAGCGCACGCGGTTCCTACTGCGGCGCGATTGGCATGGTCGGGCCGGATGGTACCGCGTGCTTCAACGTCGGCATCCGCAGCGTGTGGATCGAAAACGGCCGGGCAAGCTTTGGTGTTGGCAGCGGCATCACCTACGACTCAACGGTGGAGGGCGAAGCTGCCGAGCTGGTGTACAAAGCGCGATTCGTGCAGCGCGCGTCAAAGCGCTTTGATTTGTTTGAAACCATCCGTCTGGAAGAGGGCGAATTCACGCTGCTCACGCGGCATCTCGATCGGATGGAGAACTCAGCGCGACATTTTCGTTTTCGGTTTGACCGGCGCGCCGCGATCAGTTGCATGGAAGCCGTCAAGCAAGCCCATCCGCGTGGCGTGTGGCGCTGCCGTCTTAGTTGTCCCGTCGGCGGCGAATTGACCGCCAAGGCGGTGTTACTCGACCCGGTGCCGGTGCGGCCGTTTGTGCATGTTGCGACCTCGCCGGTATCGAGCTTCGATGAGTTTTTGCAGCACAAGACGACCCGCCGGGAAACCTACGACCTGCACGCGCCGGCGACCAACAGCGCATTTGATACCTTGCTCTGGAACGAGCGCGGTGAACTCACAGAGTTCACGCGTGCGAACCTGGTGCTGCGTCTGGGCGAAGCCCACGTGACGCCGCAGTTGGCGTCGGGCTTTCTCAACGGTACGCTGCGCGAAGAACTGCTTGCGAGCGGGCGCATCGTCGAACGGGTGTTGAGCAAGTCAGACCTGCAGAAAGCCGATTCCATTTATTGGGTGAACGCGCTGCGCGGACAGATTCAAGTCTCGCTCGTGGGAGCTGCATCTAGTGAATTGAGCGTATCAACTTAATGCAGAGCGGTCGCAATCATCAACACCCCCGCCACCAAGATGACCGCGTCCATCACTGTCTCAAATTGCGAGGCGTCCATGCGCATCACGATACGTTTGCCGGCGATTGAAC
>Ga0209591_10005971_pt1 | contig 13565 bp, 11 predicted proteins | sample MAT01_FD_187207 | JGI IMG/M metagenome (GOLD analysis project Ga0209591, IMG submission 187207) | Freshwater microbial communities from Lake Fryxell liftoff mats and glacier meltwater in Antarctica - MAT-01 (SPAdes) (version 2) | ecosystem: Environmental > Aquatic > Freshwater > Ice > Liftoff...
CTGTTCACGCAGCTTGCGGTCGCCCAGGGCGCTGTCGAACTGCCACTCGGGCCTGGCGGTGCGGGCCGTGCGCAGCTGAAGCACGGCATCCGGCAGGGTGCCGCCGTCATGCAGCAACTCGGCCGGCGCCAGCCGCGCCAGCCAGGTGCCCAGCTCAGCCTCGCAGCATTCGCTCAGACCCAGTTGACCGCTGGACAGGCCCAGCCAGGCCAGGCCCCAGACCCAGCCGCCGGGCCTGCCTTCTGTGGCCTTGACGCGCTGCTTGTGCACGGCCAGCAGCAAGGTGTCGGCGCGTTCGGCCATCAGCTCGCTGTCGGTGACGGTGCCGGGCGTGACCACCCGCACCACCTTGCGCTCGACCGGTCCCTTCGCGGTGGCCACGTCGCCCACCTGTTCGGCCACGGCCACGGCTTCGCCCAGCTTGATCAGGCGTGCCAGGTAGCCTTCCACCGAGTGCACCGGCACACCCGCCATCACCACCGGCTTGCCGGCACTCTGGCCGCGGCTGGTGAGCGTGATGTCCAGCAGCCGGTTGGCCTTGCGCGCGTCGTCGAAGAACAACTCGTAGAAGTCGCCCATGCGATAGAAGACCAGCGTGTCCGGGAAGTCGGCCTTGATGCGCAGGTACTGGGCCATCATGGGCGTGTGCGCAGACAGGTCAGCCGTTCGCGGCGTGGATGGCGGTGTCGGTTCGGTCATTGAACCGAAGATGTTAGGCGAGCAGGGTAGGGTGGCAGGCAGGCGCGGCAGAGGCCACTGCCGTTCATGTTCAAGCGGCTCTGACGCAGTTGATGTTCACCGCAAGCGGCGGCTTTCGTTCACTGCCGCAAACCCAGGCCCCTGACTGCAAAAGAATGCTCATGCGGGCTCGGTGAGTGGCGCCGCAGAACCACCATTGACCAGGCACTGCGCCGCGCCGAGCTCAGGGGCGAACTGCATCTGCACTGGCAGCCGCAGTTGGACATCGCCGGCTGGAGGATCCACGCTGCGGAGGCCCTGGCGCGCTGGCAGCACCCGACGCTGTGCGATGTCTCTCCTGCGGAATTCATCCCGGCAGCCGAAGAATCAGGCTATATCCGGCGCAGCTCGAGCTGTTGCGCAAGGCCCGTTGCGACAGCCTGCAGAGTTGCCTGGTCGCGCGGCCGATGCCCTTGCTCGAATTCCAGCGCCGGGGCGCAAACTGGGACGCGCACCCGCTGCCGGTGAGGCCCGTGCGCCTGCACGCGGTATGACGCGGGTACGTCGCCGCAGCCCGGCGCACCACTGAAGATCATTGCAGCCAATCACTCAAGTTTGCCCGGCGCCTGCCGAAGTGCGCATATGCGAAGAAAAAATCCATGAAGTACCCCGAGCCCAAGGATCAGACCGTTGTACTGCTGCGCCAAGTGCTGGCCCAGGTGGGTCAACATGATGCTGCGCTGAACCCGCTGACGTTCACAGTCTTCTATGAGTACGCAGCCGGCATCAATCGCCGACTCAGCGAAGCCATGGAGCGTGCGCTGCTGTCCACACCGCGACTGTCCGACGCCACGGTTCGCGAGTTGTTTCGGGATTTCGTGGCGGATGTCGGCGTCGAGGAATCAGAGCGCATCCAGCGCGGCATGCAACGAGCGATGGCATCCATCGTCGAGTCAGCGACGCGTACCGGGCAGGCTGCTGGCGCCTTTGGCGAGCAGCTCGATGGACTGAGCGGTGCATTGGCCGGGCCGGATTCGCAGCAGCTTGCGCCTCATGTCGACTCGGCTCGCACCGGCACCAGCGACATGCGCAAGTCCGTGAAAGAACTCGAACTCCAGGTGGCCCGAAGCCACAAGGAGATCGACCTTCTTCGGGCCGATCTGCTGCGCACGCGCAACGAGGCGACGCTCTGCCCACTGACGCGCCTGCTCAATCGCCGCGGCTTTGACGAGCGTCTGGACGCCATGCTGCGCCAGCGCCCGCCCAAGGGCAGCCTGCACTGCCTGGTGATGCTGGATATCGATCGCTTCAAGCGCATCAACGACAGCCATGGCCACCCCGTCGGGGATCGCGTCCTCGAGGGATTTGCCGAAGTGCTGCGCAGCGTGCCAGCTGAACCCGGCATGGCCTGCGCGCGTTATGGTGGTGAAGAGTTCGCGATCCTGCTGCCGGCGGTGACCGTGAACAAGGCTGTGCATGTAGCGGAGACTGTTTGCGCGCGCACCCGTGCAGCCCGGTTCCGCAGCCGGGTCACCAATGAAGTGCAACTCACGGTGACGGTGTCCGCAGGCGTGGCGGCGTGGCGGCCCGGGGAAGATGCCAATTCGCTCCTGGCATGCGCCGACGCTGCGTTGTACCGCTCCAAAGAAGGCGGCCGCGATCGCGTCACGGTCGCCTGAAGTGGGCCCCAACGGCGGTATGCGTCACCCCCGAATGCTGCAACCGGCGCAAGCCTTCCCGCACTTGTCAGAGACGCGCTCGACCAAGCCTGGGCATACAGCGTTTCTCCTGTCACCAACCCTTCAGCGTTAGCTGCTGCTGGCCGATAAGGTGAAGATCAGTCCCCTCATCGCCTGCAAACCACCATGCCTGTCGCTGCATCTTTCCTGGAAGCCGAACGCCACCTGTCCGATCCGGGCCTGGATGCCTTGGTGCTGGACGTCGGCCTGCCCCCACGCCCCCAGGTGCTGGTGGACCTGAGCCGAGAACTCGGCAGCGACGAGCCCGACCTGACACGCGTGGCGCGCTGCGTGGCCAGTGACGTGGCTCTTACCGCCGCCATGCTGAAGCTGGCCAATTCGCCGGCTTACGGCAGTAGCCGGCGCATAGAGACGTTGAACCAGGCGCTGAACATGCTGGGCTTGAAGCAGGTGGGCGTCATGGTGACCAGCTTGGTCATGCGCAAAGTGCTGCGCACCGACGGGCCGCAGCTTACCCGCTTCTGGGACGTGTCAGCCAAGCGCTCGTGGGCGCTGGCGACGCTGGCCCGAAGCCTGAAGGGCGTGGATGTAGACGTGGCCCAGACCTTCGGCCTGTTCTGCGACGTGGGCATTCCTTTGCTGATGCAGCGCTTCTCGGGCTACACCAAGGTGCTGCAGGCGGCCAACGTGGACACAGAGCAATCCTTCACCCAGGTGGAGCAGGTCCATATGCAGACCGACCACGCCCTCATCGGCGCGCTGATGGCCCGCTCATGGGGCGTTTCACAAACCGTGTGCCTGGCCATCCGCCTGCACCACGACTACGCCGTCTTCCTGGACCCGAACGTGCCCGACGCCGTGGCGCGCTTGGTTGCAATGGGCCTGATCGCCGAAGCCGCCATCCAGAACTTCGCTGGCATGAACACGAGCACGGAATGGGCCAAGGGTGGCGACTCAGCCATGGGTGCGCTGATGCTCAGCGAGGACGATATGCACGACTGGCTGGGGCAACTGGTGCAGGGCTTTTCGTCCGGCACCGCCTGAGCTCAGCTCCCCTCGCACCACGGTCGCTTCGCCGATTCCGTCCGCCTCTGGTTCATACCGGGGACCCCTGCCCTCGTCTCCGACGGAACGCTCGTCGTCACCTGTGACGGCGTGTCGGTGCGCTGGACCCACGAAGGGGCGCCGAGGGCGGGCGAGCTGGTGCTCAGCGGACCCGCCTCGTCGTGCCGTAGCGACTTCACCGACACGTTCCACGCGGCCGCTGGGCTGGTGCTGCACGGCCACGTCCAGGGGAGCTCCGTCATCCTGTACGGCACCTACCCGACAGCGCGGCGAGTTGTGACTTGGCGGGTCTCACGCGCTTCATGACCCCTGCGGCGGCGTGTGCCGCACGAAGTCCACGGGGATGCCGTTCGGCCTTGTGTTGCGGTACCGAATGCCAGCATCTGACCCCGCGCATCACCGAGGGCAAACACGACCTCTGCGCAGCCGTCGGGCAGCACCTCGAACGGGTCGTCTGAGGTGGAGATAAACGCACAGTCGCAGATCCAGAAGCGGTCAACGACGCCGCGCAAAGGTGGTGAGGGTCGAAGTTCCCGAAACACGTTTGCTTCCTGCTGCTCCGTATCGCGCTATGGCGCTTGCCACTGGGAGCACGATACCCGTTACTGCAAAGTTGCCGAGCAAATTCGACCCCTGACCGAAGTGTGCCGCAACGGGTTCCTTAGGCCTGCAACTCTACCGGCAGCGCCAGCGCGAGACTCTTTGCCCGTTTTGCCAGTCGTTGGTCGAATGTCACGAACCCGGACGCACGCGAACTGCGCGCGAGATGAAGCGCATCAGCGAAATCGAGACCCTTGTCGAACGAACCGAGCGCCATCAAGACTGCGTCGCGATCTTCGAGCGTGACATGTTGCAGGCTCGCGAGCGCCCGCAATACGCGAGAAACGTCTCTCGTCGGCAGTTCATAGAACCCACGCATGACCCACTCGAGTTCCAGCAGCACGGTCACCGAGACGAACGATCGTTCGGAAAGCGCCGCGACGGCGGCGGGTCGCTGTTTGGCAGCCTGTACATCGTCGGCATCGTCGACGAAGAACCGCGCCAAAACGTTCGTGTCCAAGGCCTTCATGGCTTGCGGCGCCGCGAACCGGTCAGCAGCGACGCAGGGTCGAAGTCTTCCAGCCGACGTGGGGCACCGCGCGCCGGAGCCTTGACCATGCCTGCCATACCGGTCATGTCTGACGTTATTATCGACCGTACGACGCGCAGCTTCAGGCCGTCCGATTCTTCTAGCACCTCGATCCTGGCGCCCGCACCCATACCGAGCCGGCGCCGCAATGCGATCGGCAACACGATTTGGCCTTTCGAGGAGACAAGGATCGTCGGCATGATGGCTTCGTGGTCCATGAGGGTACTCTTCATCGTACTTCGGCTTACTTGGTAAGTCAAAGATTCGCCATTCATTACGACATCGAACCACGCAAGCTCAAGACCGCTTGACGGGACGGCACCACGCATCTGGTGATGTCGCTGCTGGAGTTCATGCAGGGGCTGGCTGCGTGGGCGACCGAAGGGGCGCCCGCTGGGCTGCCTTGCCCAGACCCAGGCTGCACCTGATTCGTTTGGTGTCCGCGTAACTTCGCTTCGCGAAGTGAGCGGACCCCCGCTGCGCGAACCACGGCGTTCTCGCACCCAACGCCAAGCTGCGCGCGCAGGTGGTGCCGCAGGAACCCGAACCACCCGCGCAGGCCGCACCGCCCGCCGAGTGCGAGGCGAAGTGGGCGCATCAACGCCCAGTGCGGCTGAGCTGGGCCAAGCTGCTCAAGCGGGTCTTAGCTATGACATAACTTGGGTCCAAGTTACTTTGCAGGCGGTCCGGTGCCCAGGGCCGCGGAGATCGGCTGCGCCAGAGCTTCGCAGAGCCGAGGTTTAGCGGCTGATGGCCCGGGAAACCCCCGAGAAGGTTACCGCGGATGAAGCTCGTTTGGGCTGCGATCGACCCTCAACGGGCCGCTGCCCAGAGCCATCAAGGCGGCCAGCCGACCACGACCTGCTCGAAGGATCCGAGCGTGCTGCACTGGGATTCCTCAAGGCGCTTCAGGACGCCGACCGCCACATCGGCCGCCAACCGGCCAGTGGATCACCGCGCTACGCGCACGAGCTGAACCTGCCTGGCCTGAGATTGTGGCCGCTCACGCGATACCCGCATTTCGTCTTCGATGTCGGTTCGGTCATGGCGGTGGCGCGCTGGCCAGATGGCCCGGGCGAAGCACGGCATCCTGGCTCAGATCAGGGTGTCGTCCTTACCGGGCGCGGCCGCTTTTCGCACGCGAAGGGGGGCCCGGCTGGTCGGCTCGGTCGCAGCCTGCACGAAGGCCTGCGTCGCATCGGGTGCGGCCTTGTCGGGGCCCGGGCCGCCCTCGGCAACCGGTTCTTCCTTGATGACCCGCGTGTAAGGCGCCAGGATCTGCACCAACTGGCCATACACCTTCGGGTTGCCGGCCACCACTTCGCGCTGGTAGAGGTAGTCGCTTTCGCCCGTGAAGTTGCCGATCAGCCCACCGGCCTCGGTGATGATCAGCGAACCGGCGGCCGCGTCCCAGGGCTGCAGGCCGGTCTCGAAGAAGCCGTCGTAGTAGCCGGCGGCCACGTAGCACAGGTCCAAGGCGGCAGCACCCGGGCGGCGCAATCCAGCGCAGCTTTGCATCACCTCTTCGAACATCTTCACATAACGCTTGAAGTTGTCACCCTTGCGAAAGGGAAAGCCGGTGCCGATGAGCGCATCGCTCAGGCGCGTGCGCTTGCTCACGCGCAGGCGGCGGTCGTTGAGGAAGGCGCCGCGGCCCTTGCTGGCAAAAAACAGGTCGTTGCGCGTGGGGTCGTAGACCACGGCCTGCTGCACCTGGCCGCGGTAGGCCAGGGCAATGGACACCGCATAGACCGGGAAACCATGCAGGAAGTTGGTGGTGCCGTCTAGCGGGTCGATGATCCAGACGTATTCGCTGTCGCGGGCGCCATGTTCGCGGCCCGACTCTTCGGCCAGGATGCCGTGGCCGGGGTAGGCCTCCAGCACGATCTGGATGATGATTTCTTCGGCCCGGCGATCGACTTCGGACACAAAGTCGTTGGGGCCCTTGGTGCCCACCTTCAGCACGTCCAGGTCGAGCGCGGCGCGGTTGATGATGGAACCCGCTGCACGCGCCGCCTTGATGGCGATGTTGAGCATGGGATGGAGCGCTTGCGACATGGGCGGCCTGGGCTGGGTGCGTTGAAGTGGGTAAAGAGCGGCGCGGCGACAATGGTCTTCCCGCGAGTAGCCTCACATTTTAGCTGGCGCGCCCTGGCGGCGCCGGCCCAGGCCATGCCCGACACCACACGCTTTGTGCTGCTGCAGACCAGCCACGCCGGCAACGTGGGCGCCGCAGCGCGTGCCATGAAGGTGATGGGCTTTGCCGACCTGGTGCTGGTGCAGCCGCGTTTTGCCGACGTGCTGCTGCGCGACGAGACTTTGGCCATGGCCAGTGGCGCCGCCGACGTGCTGGCCGGTGCGCGCGTGGCGGACACTTTGGCCCAGGCGCTGGACGGCATCACCTGGGCCTGCGCCACCGCCATGACACCACGCGACTTCGGCCCGCCCACCTTCGCGCCGCGCCCGCACTTCGAGACGCTGGCGCCGTCGCAGCACCGGGTGGCCTTTGTCTTCGGCCCTGAGCGCACCGGCATGGCCAATGACGATGTCTACCGCTGCCATGCCTGCCTGTCGATTCCCGCGCACCCCGACTACGGCTCGCTCAACCTGGCGCAGGCGGTGCAGGTCATCGCCTACGAATGGCGCCAGGCCCTGGGTGGGTTTGAGGTGCAGCCACGCACGGCCGACCCGCGACTGGCCGATGGTGCGGCCGTGCACGGCCTGCTGGACCACTGGCGCGGCATGCTCGAAGGCATCGGCTTCCTGGACCCGGTGGCGCCCAAGAAGCTGATGCCGCGCCTGAACCAGTTGCTCAACCGCGCGCAGCTCACGCACGAGGAGGTGCATATCCTGCGAGGCATCGCCCGCAAGATGGGCAGCCACGGCAGCGGTCAGCAGGAATGAAAGCCGCTGGGTACACTGCCTGCGCCTGAACAGGACATTCCCATGTTTGCCCGACTGCGTGAAGACATCGACTGCATCCTTGAACGCGACCCCGCCGCGCGGTCGGCGTGGGAGGTGCTGACCTGTTATCCGGGCTTGCATGCGCTGGTGCTGCACCGCAGGGCACACGGCTTGTGGCAACGCGGCTGGCGCAAGTCGGCACGTTTGACCTCGCACATCGGCCGCTTTCTCACCGGCATCGAGATCCACCCTGGCGCCACCATCGGCCGACGCGTGTTCATCGACCACGGCATGGGCGTTGTCATCGGCGAGACGGCAGAGATCGGCGACGAATGCACCATCTACCAGGGCGTCACGCTGGGCGGCACGTCACTGGCCAAGGGCGCCAAGCGGCACCCGACCCTGGGCAAGGGCGTGATCGTGAGCGCGGGTGCCAAGGTGCTGGGCGGTTTCACGGTGGGCGATGGTGCACGCGTGGGCAGCAACGCGGTGCTGATGCAGGCGGTGCCGGCAGGGGCCACCGCCGTGGGCATCCCGGCGCGCATCGTGGCCAAGCGCGCCGACGCGCACCGCGAAGAAACGGCGGCCAAGATGGGCTTTTCGGCCTACGGCGTGACGCAGGGCGATGACCCGGTATCGCAGGCCATGAAGGGCCTGATCGACAACGCATCGGGCCACGAACACCAGATCATGCTGCTGTGGCAGGCCATCGAAAAGCTGTCGGCGCGATCGCGTGAACTGCCATTGGGCGACTGCGTGCCGCAAGACGCACAGACCACCGGGATCTTTGACGCCGAGGGGCTGAATCGGCTGGTGAAGTAGGGCGTCAAGCGTGGCCGATCAGGCGGGCTGTGGCCTGATCGCACTTTTTGGCCTGAAGGCCTTGCACACCGCTTCGTCGGTGTCGATGTAGGCGCCGCCGATCAGGTCCACGCAGTAGGGCACGGCGGCAAAGATGCCGTGCACCGGCGGCGAGGCATGGGGCAGGCCTTGCAGCGTTTCGGCAATCGACCTGGGCTGACCGGGCAGGTTGATGATGAGCGAGCTGCCCCGCACCACCGCCACCTGCCGGGACAGGATGGCGGTGGGCACAAAGGCCAGACCGATCTGCCGCATCTGTTCACCAAAACCCGGCATCACCTTGTGTGCAACGGCCATCGTGGCTTCGGGTGTCACATCGCGCAGCGCCGGGCCGGTGCCGCCGGTGGTCAGCACCAGTTCGCACTTCACTTCGTCGACCAGTTCGATCAGCGCTGCACTGATCTGCGCCTGTTCGTCGGGAATCAGCCGCTCGTGCCACTCGATGGGGTTGCGCACGGCGCGGAACAACCAGTCTTTCAGGGCCGGAATGCCTTTGTCCTGATAGACGCCGCTGGATGCGCGGTCGCTGACCGAGACCAGGCCGATGCGCACCGTTTCCAAGCCGGCGTTCATGGCGACAGCAGCGGCCTGATCAGCTGGAACAATTCTCGGTGGCTCTTGGGCTGGCGCGACTCGGGCGTCAGGCCCGCGCTGTCACGCCGCGCCGCGCGCACCAGGCTGCGCAGCTGCTGGGTGTCGGTCTGCGGGTGCTCCAGCATCCAGCGCGTCAGCGCTTCGTCGTCGGCAATCAGTTCGGCCCGCCACCGTTCGGCTTCGTGCAGCGCCAGCGTGTCCTTGGCACTGCCCAGCGTGGCGGCGGCCACGGCTTCACGCAAAGTCGCTTCGTCCGCGCTGCGCATCAGCTTGCCCACGTACTGCATCTGGCGGCGCTTGCCTTCGAAGCTCTTGGTGCGGCGGAACTGCTCGATGGCCTCGCGCAGCGCATCGGGCATGTCGATGGCAGCCAGGCGGTCGGTCGAGAGTTCGGTCACCGCCACGCCCAGCGTCTGCAGGTCTTGCGACTGCTGCTTCAAGCGTGTGCGGCTGGGGCGGGTGGGGGCACCGTCTTCGTCGAAGGCCAGCGGCTCGCCGTAGTGAACGTCGATGCCGCGGTGCGGTGCGGCTCTGCGGGCCATGGGGCTGTCTTTCCAGGATGCGGTGGGGGTGGCCGGTATCATAAGTGCGCATTCCCGCCCGCCGAATCTGCAGCACTTGCACCAGCCGATGACCACCTCTTCACGCGCCATTTCAAGCCAGGACAGCGGCTTTGCCTACCGCAAGGAACAGTTTGAGCAGATCGTCGAAGACACCCTGTCGCTGGCGCGTCAGCTGGGCGCCAGCGATGCCGGGGCCGAGGTGTCTGAAGGGGTGGGCCTGTCGGTGTCGGTGCGCTTGGGTGAACTGGAAAACGTCGAGCGCAACCGCGACAAGAGCCTGGGCGTCAGCGTCTACCTGGGCCAACGCCGCGGCAACGCCAGCACCTCTGACTTTTCAGCCGCTGCGCTGAAGCAGACCGTGCAGGCGGCCTATGACATCGCCCGCTTCACGGCCGAAGACCCGGCCGCAGGCCTGCCCGACGCGGCCGACCTGGCCACGCCGGCCGAAGTGAACCGCGACCTGGACCTGTTCCACCCCTGGGCCGTAGACGCCGCACAGGCCGCCGAACTGGCGCGCCGCTGTGAAGATGCGGCCCTGTCGGTGGACCGCCGCATCGCCAATTCAGAAGGCGCGGGCGTGTCGGCCCAGCAGGCGCATTTCTGGGCCGGCAACAGCCGCGGTTTTCGTGGCGGTTATGCCAGTTCGCGCCACTACCTGTCAGTCTCGCCCATCGCCGGCAAGGGCAAGAACATGCAGCGCGACGGCTGGTACACCAGCATGCGCGACGCCGCCGACTTGGCCAGCCCTGAGTTGGTGGGTCGTTATGCCGCCGAACGTGCGCTGTCGCGCCTGAAGTCGCGCCGTGTGGCCACGGGCCAGGTGCCGGTGCTTTTTGAATCCACCGTGGCGGCGGGCCTGCTGGGTGCCTACGTGCAGGCCACGTCGGGTGGGTCGCTGTACCGCAAGGCCAGCTTCCTGGTGGGATGCCTGGGCGAGACCGTGCTGGCCAAGCACATCGATGTGGTCGAAGAGCCGCACGAACTGAAAGGCAAGGGCAGCGCGCCCTTTGACGACGAAGGCGTGCGCACGACGGCACGCCGGGTGGTGGAGGCGGGCGTGGTGCAGGGCTATTTCCTGTCCAGCTATTCAGCACGCAAGCTGGGCATGAAGACCACCGGTCATGCGGGCGGTTCGCAGAACCTCAGCATGAGCAGCCGCCGCACCAGACCCGGTGACACACTGGACAAGATGCTGGCGAAGCTGGGGCGCGGCCTCTTCGTCACCGAGCTGATGGGCCAGGGCGTCAACTACGTCACCGGCGACTACTCGCGCGGTGCCGCCGGCTTCTGGGTGGAGGACGGACAGATCGCGTACCCGGTGCATGAGGTCACGATCGCCGGACACTTGCGTGAGATGTTCAAGGACATCGTGGCCATTGGCGCTGATGCGTACACGCAGGGCAGCAAGACGGTGGGCTCGGTGCTGATTTCGCGCCTGAAGCTGGCCGGGTCCTGAGCCTCGCCCCGACCCCTTCGATCGGGGGCGGCTTGTGCTGGTGCTTTCCCTGATTTCAGCTTCCGTTTAGCTGGGCCGCGCACACTGTGCTCGGCTATTCGTTTTGCCGGGAGCGGTGAGCATCTGACCGAGCGGGTAAACCCGCCCGAATCGGCCTGAGCCGACTCCTAAAATCGTCCGCCGTTGACCCTTCAATTTCACCACTGGTTCCAACAGGAGACACACACATGGAACGTCGTTCCTTCGTTCGCAGCGCCGGCTTGGCTGGCGTTCTGGCTGCCGGCACCGCACCGGCCATCGTGCACGCACAGGCCAACATCCGTTGGCGCCTGACCTCGGGATTCCCCAAGGCGCTGGACACCATCTTCGGCGCCGCCGACACCTTCTCCAGGAAGGTCAAGGAGATGTCCGGTGGCAAGTTCGAGATCTCCACCCACGCCGCCGGTGAATTGGTGCCGATGCCCGGTCTCGTCGATGCGGTGCAAAACGGCACCGTCGAAATGGGCCACACCGCGCCCTACTACTACTTCGGCAAGAACGACGCCTTCGCCCTGGGCTGCGCCATCCCCTTTGGCCTGAACAGCCGCCAGATGACGGCCTGGCAATACGACGGCAACGGCCTGAAGCTGATGCGCGAGTTTTATTCGAACTACGGCTTCACAAGTTTCCCCATGGGCAACACCGGCGCCCAGATGGGCGGCTGGTACCGCAAGGAAATCAAGACCGTGGCTGACATGAAGGGCCTGAAGTTCCGCGTCGGCGGTTTTGCCGGCAAGGTCACCGGCCGCCTGGGCACGGTGTCGCAGAACATTCCCGGTGGCGAGATCTACCAGGCGCTCGAAAAAGGCACCATCGACGCCGCCGAATGGGTGGGCCCCTACGACGACCAGAAGCTGGGCTTCAACAAGGTCGCGCCCATCTACCACTACCCCGGTTGGTGGGAAGGTGGTCCGCAGCTGGACCTGTTTGTCAACCAGAAGGCGTATGACACGCTGAGCGCCGAGTACAAGGCCATCATCGAGTGTGCGGCCGCCTACGCCCACACCGAGATGCAGGCCAAGTACGACGCCCGCAACCCGGCCGCGTTGAAGCAGTTGGTGGCCGGCAAGACGCGCCTGGTGGCCTTCCCCAAACCGGTGCTCGACGCCGCGTTCAAGGAAGCCATGGCCCTGTACAGCGAGCTCAGTGCCTCCAACCCGGCGTTCAAGAAGATCTACGAGGACTACAGCAACTTCCGTCGCGATTCAAATTTGTGGTTCCGCTTCACTGAAGCGCGTTTCGACAGCTACATGCAAAGCGTGAAGCTGTAAAGCGGCCCCGCGCCCAAGACGAAGCCCCGCGAGAGCGGGGCTTTTTTCTTGGCGTCGCCCCGGGTCGCGCCCGGGGTTCTTGCCCGGGTGGCGGGCGAACCGAAGATCAAGGCTTTTTGGTGCCCGCCGCGTCCTTCTTCATCGATTCTTCCAGCGCTTTCATCGGGTCATCTTCGGCCGCGGCCGCAGCCTCGCCCTCGGCTGCGCTGGCGCCGGGATCGGCTGCCTCGGCCTCACCGAAGGGTGAAGATGCGGCCTCTTCGGCCGGAGGCAGGCCCATGGTCTCCAGTGCCTTGTCGGCGTCGATCAGCTCCACTTTTTCCATGCCGCCACTGACCAGTTCGGGATTGATGATCACGGCTGCCACCATGATCACCTGCAGGATGATGAAGGCGATGGAGCCCTTGTAGATCTGCGTCGTGGTCACCGCCGGGATCAGTTGCCCCGTGATGCGGTCTTTGTAGTCGGCCTTTGCCGCCACGCTGCGCAGGTAGAAAAGTGCAAAGCCGAAAGGCGGCGTCAGGAACGAGGTCTGCAGGTTCATGGCCAGGATGACGCCGAACCAGATCAGGTCGATGCCCATCTTGTCGGCCACCGGCGCCAGGATCGGCACAACGATGAACGCGATCTCGAAGAAGTCGATGAACATGCCCAGGATGAACACCAGCAGGTTCACCACCAGCAGGAAGCCCAGCTGGCCGCCCGGCAGCTTGTCGAACAGGTGTTCCACCCAGATGTGGCCATCCGCCGCATTGAAGGTGAAGCTGAAGACCGTGGAGCCGATCAGGATGAACATCACGAAGACCGACAGCTTGGCCGTGCTGTCCAGCGCCTGCTTGAGCAGCCCGAAGCCGAGACGACGGCGCGCCACGCTCATGATCAGTGCGCCTAAAGCGCCCATGGCGCCGCCTTCGGTGGGTGTGGCCACGCCCAGGAAGATGGTGCCCAGCACCAGGAAGATCAGCACCAGCGGCGGAATCAGGACGAAGGTGACCTGCTCGGCCAGCTTGCTCAGCAATCCGAAGCGCAGCACGTGGTTGGCAATGGCCAGACCCAGTGCGAGGAACGACGCAATGGTCATCGACAGGATGAAGCGCTCGTCACCGGGCGCGGGTGTCTCACGGCTGAGCAAAGGGTTCATCACCGATTCATGCACCTGCGACCACGCAAAGCCAGCGGCCGCACACACCAGCAGCAAGACCAGCAAGGACCGGTGGCCACTGGCGCCGTTGCCTTCGCGGTAGATGCGGGCTTCCACCGGCAGCGCGGGCACCCACTTGGGCTTGATGAAGGCCACCGCCATGA
>Ga0209591_10005973_pt1 | contig 13561 bp, 4 predicted proteins | sample MAT01_FD_187207 | JGI IMG/M metagenome (GOLD analysis project Ga0209591, IMG submission 187207) | Freshwater microbial communities from Lake Fryxell liftoff mats and glacier meltwater in Antarctica - MAT-01 (SPAdes) (version 2) | ecosystem: Environmental > Aquatic > Freshwater > Ice > Liftoff...
CGCGAAGCACGACGACTCCAGACGAGCGCGCTCCCTGCAAGAGGGTGAACCACCCGCGCTCCCAGCTCATGCAACGCTCACGGACGCAGGTGTTGCTAAAGATGCACGGACCTGCTGCGGGAACACACCCGCGCGGACCAACGAACTGCACCTCCGCCGCATGCACCCCCGGGGCACGGCTGGCGCCCTGCTGCTCATCCCCGCGTCGCGGGCGGCCCGCACAACGGCGCTGCGGGCGAGGGGAGCGGCTTCTTGGCGGACGTTCGACGGCGAGCTACGCGGAGTGCGGATGGGTGGCTGGCGTCTGAGTGGTGGCTGGCCCGGCCAGGTCGTGGACGTGCTGCTCCAGTCGTGCGGCGAAATCGTCCGCCACCCCCTGGGCCCAGCCGCTCGTGAACCGATCGGTGTGCGACCAGACGTTCGCCTCGTGCCGTCCCTTGCTCGCGGACATAACGAGGTGCATGCCAGGAACCCGCGTCAGCCGCCCGAAGTCCACGTCGGCGAGGAACGCGTCGCGCACCGGACCGAGGATCTCCACCACGCGGACGCCGGTCGTGACCGGAACGGGCCGGTAGTTGGAGAAGTTGATCGCGACGTCGGAGAAGTAGGTGTCCTCCGCGTGCCCAGCGAAGCAGTCGACGACCCTCGGCAGGTCGGTGACGGGAAGGGTCAGCGCCCGGCCGATCACAGCGGTCGCGACGGTATGCGCCTGCCGGGCCAGTTCGTCCGGTGTCATACCGGCGGGGCGGAGCGGGATCGGCACCGGTGCGGTGAAGGCGCCGATGGTGCGGGCGAACCGCTGTTCAGGTCGCGCCCCGGTGATCGAGCTGACAACGACCTGCGGAACCCCGGCCCGGGCCGCCACCACGTCGGCCCATGCGCCCAGGGTGAGCGCGAAGGGCGACACTCCGAGCGCAGCAGCGGCGGTACGCAACCGGTCGGGTGTGACGTCGAGCGCGGGTGTGTAGCGCTGCGCGCTCCGGGCCCGGGTGACGGTGAAACCACCGTGGCCGGGCAGCGAGGTGCCACCAGGGACCCCGGCGAACACGCCGCGGAAGAATTCGTGCGCAGTGGCGTCGCCAGCGGCCGCCGAGGGCAGCCACTCGGCGTACTCGGAGTACGCGGTGGCGGGCGCCAGCACGGGCACGCGCCCGACACGCCGCTGCGAGTACGCCGTCCACAGGTCCTCGGCAAAGACGCCCAGGCCTGTCCCGTCGAAATCTATGTGTTGCACCGAGAGCAGCAGGAAGAACCGTTGCGGCCCGTCGGGCACGCACCGGACGCTCCAGGATAGCGCCTCGCGAGGGTCCGGGACCAATGTCCGTAGCTGCGCGACGGCATCGGCGATTCCAGCAGAATGCAGCAGCTCCGTCTCGGCCGGGACACAGTCCTCCGGATCGAGTATCGAGAGACCCTGCGGTCGGTAGAGGTATCGCAGTGCTTCGTGGTGGGCGACGACGTCCAGCAGGGCGGCGCGCAACACCGCGGCGTCAAACGGAGCGTCGACGACCAGCGGGACGACGCGGTGCCCGTAATGCGCCTCGGTGGCGAGCTGGAGCCATCGACGCTGTTGTGCGGTCAGCGGCGGGACGGTGTCGGGACGCGCGGCCAACGGTGCGCACCGGTCCTCGGTGGGCGTGGCGGAGGACCGGTGCGCCTTCCGCCACGGCTCGTCCAGTACCTCGGTATCGAGGTAGTCGCCGAGCAGGCCGACAGAGGGGTGTTCCAGGGCGCAGAAGGCCGGCAGCGTGCAGTCCAGCTCGGCAGCGAGCCGATTGCTGATCCGGATGGCGGACAACGAGTCGAGTCCGCCTGCCAGCAGTGAGTCCTCCTCGTCCCTGACAGCGTCCAGCAGGTCGGTGAGGACGGATCGAACGACCTTACGGACAGCGGCGGACCGCTCCGCCCCGGACAGCGCCGCGATCGAGGCCGCGGTGTCCACCGGACCGGTCGCGGACCCGGCACGCGCGTTGGGCATAGCAGCGTGAGCGGGAGCGCCAACGACAGCGGCGAAGAACGGATCATCTTCCCGGCCATCGGTGCGAAGCGCTGTTCTCCAATCCATCGTCAGCACCAGCAGCTGTGTCCGGTCCATCGTGAGAACGGCACGCAGCGCGTGCGCCCCGGCGGTCGTATCGATCAACCGCATGCCCGATCGCGTCAGGTGTCGGGCGATCTCAGGTCGGTCGCGCAGGAATCCGACGTTCCGCCACGGCCCCCAGTTCACGGCGACCGCGGCGATCCCGTCGGCCCGCAGAAAATGTGCGTAGGCGTCCAGGGCAGCGTTCGCAGCTGCGTGCGCTGCCTGGCCTGAGTGTCCCAGGACCGAGGTGACGGAGGAGTAGAGGACGACGCGGCCGAGCCGCACCCCTTCCTGTCGTATTGCGTCGAGAAGCAGGCGGGCGCCTACAGCCTTGGACTCGAAGGAGCGCTTGACATCTGTCCACGTGACCTTCGCCAGGACGGCGTCGTGCATCTCACCGGCGCAATAGAGAACGCCGAGCGGCCCGGAGACAGCGCGCAGTGTCCGTGCGAACCCGGCGACGGCGACGGCGTCGGTGACGTCGAGCAGTTCCGTCCGCACGTCGGCGCCGGAGCGGCGCAGCTCCTGCATGAGGGTGAGATCGTCGCCGGCGGGCTCGGTCCGCCCAACCAGGACCAGCCGCCGCATGCCGGCCCGCACCAACTCCGACGCCGACCAGGCACCGAGTCCGCGCAGACCACCGACGACGAGGTAGGTTCCGCCGGCCGGATCTGGCGGCGGTCCGGCCGGCAGCGGAGCCCGCTCCAAGACGGGCACGTACCAGCGTCCCTGTCGGTGCGCCGCCTCGTCCGGGCCTGCGGCCCGGAGCAGGTCCACCACCCGCGGTGCGGCATCGGGAGTCTCCAGGTCGAGCGCGCGGAAGCGGGTGCGCCCCACCTCGTTCCGGGCCACCCGGACGACGCCGATCAGGCTCGCCTGCGGCCAGCCCGCCGGGGCCGGTCCGGCGACCGGCTGCGCGAGGTGGGTCAGCACGGTGACCCGTGCACGGTCCCTACCGTCGCGGCGCCGGGTCACAGCGAGCAGGGCCCGCATCGGGTGCTCGATCGCCTTCACCGGATCGTCGGCCGTCTCGGCGGGTGCCGCGCAGATGACGATCTCGTCCACCCCGTCCGGGATGTGGCCCGGATCTGCCACCGCGTGAACAACCTCGCCCCGGCGGCTCAGCTCAGCGGCCACGCTCGCGGCGGGCTCGCTCCCGTCCGTGCCGTCGCCGAGCACCGCCCAGGTCTGCCCGGGCGGCGCCGTAGGGCCAGGCGGCGGAGCGGGGCGCCAGGTGACGACGTAGCCGTCCGGCGCCGCCGGAGGCGCCGGCGCCTCCGGAGGCGCCGGAGGATCGATCCACACGCGCCGGCGGTGAAACGGCGCCGTCGGCAGGCGCATCCGGCGGCCCGTCGCCCAGGGCACCCGGTTCCAGTCGAGATCGGTCCCGGCCCGGTGAAGTGAGGCCACAGCCTCGGCCACCACGTCGTCGTCGGCACTGCCCCGCCGCAGAGTCGCCGCGATGCCACCCGTGAAGCCGGCGAGATTGGCCGCGACCAGGGAACTCAGCACGTCGTGGCCGCCGACCTCCAGGTACGCCGTGACGTGGAGCGCCGCGGCAGCCGAGACGCCCTCGGCGAAGCGCACCGGATGCCGCAGGTGGTCGCGCCAGTACTCGGGGTGCGTGATCTCCGGGCCTGCGACGCGGCCGGTGACGTTGGAGATGAGCTGCCGATCCGGCGGGCGCATTGGGGTACGGGCAGCCGCCTCGGCCATCGCGTCGAGCACCGGATCCATGTGGGACGAGTGCCCCGCCCGGTCGACCTTGAGCAGCCGTGCTTTGACACCGGCAAGCGCCGCGTGCACCACCAGGTCACGCAGGGCGGGCACTGTGCCCGAAACGACCGTCACGGCGGGCGCGTTGATCGCCGAGACCTCTACGCCCTCGACGCGCGCGGCGAGTTCACGCGTTGTCGTCTCGTCCCCGATGACCACTGCCATCCCTGTGCCGTCCGGGAGCGACTCGAGCAGGGCACCACGCCGGGCCACGAGAGCGAGCCCGTCCTCCGCCGAGAACACCCCGGCTGCGCAGGCGGCCGCGAACTCGCCGAGGCTGTGGCCCATGACGACCGCCGGGTCGACGCCCCATGCGCGCCACATCCGCAGCATCGCGATCTGGGTGACGTACACGAGGGGCTGGATCAGCCGGATGGTCGCCATCCCGGGGGCATCGTCGAGAACCTGGTCGAGCGGGTGGCCCGTGCACTCCATGAAGGCCGGACGCAGATCGTCCAGTGCAGCGGCGTAGTCCGGCGCGATCTCGGCCAGCCGCCGACCCATGCCCGGGTGCTCGGCGCCCTGGCCGGAGAAGACGGCCGCCACGGGTCCGGCTCCGGCGCGGTCCTGGGCGCGCTGCGCGGACCGCAGTGAGCGGCGCAGCGCGGCCGGGGTGGCTCCGACGAGGGCGGCGCGGTGCTCCGCGGGGCGACGGCCGGTCGCCGCCGAGGACGCCAGCGCTGCAAGGTCGGCGTCTTCGGTGAGCAGCGCCCCGTAGCGTTCGAGGGTCAGGGCGAGCGCCTCTGGGCTGCGGGCGCTGAGCGGCACCACGACCGTCGTCGGGGTACTGCCGAAGTCTGCGGGAGCGTCTGGTGGCGGCACTGGCGCAGAGGTGACGACGACGTGCGCGTTCACCCCACCGAGGCCGAACGCGCTGACGCCCGCATCGCGCTCGCCCGCCGACCAGTCCAGGGAACGGCCGGTACCCCGGAACGGCGAACCCGGCTTCGCCAGCGCCTGGCACGGGTCCTGGAAGCCGGCGGTACCGGGGATCGTTCCGTGGTGCACGGCGAGGACGGTCTTGATGAGACCTGCCACGCCGGAGGCCCAGCCGAGGTGCCCGACGTTCGACTTGACCGAGCCGAGGACGCAGGCGCGCGCGGGGAGGTCGCTGAACACGTCGCCGAGGGCGGTGACCTCGATGTCGTCGCCGACCACAGTGGCCGTTCCGTGCCCTTCCACGAAGCCCGGGGTCGTTCCCCGTTCGGCCCAGGCGGCTCGGATGACCGCGGCCTGGCCGGTGGCACTCGGTGCGGTCATCCCACTCTTCGCGGCGCCGTCGTTGCCGATGGCCGATGCCGGCAGCACGGCGTAGACGAGGTCACCGTCGGCGAGCGCGTCGGTCAACCGCTTGAGCGCGAGCACCCCTGCGCCATTGGAGAACACGGTGCCACGGGCACGGGCGTCGAAGGGTAGACAGCTGCCGTCCGGCGAGTACATCATCCCGGGCTCGTGGTCATACCCGTCAATCTGCGGCACGCTCACCGCGGCTGCGCCCGCGAGGGCGACGTCGCACTCGCGGCGCAGTAGCGAGATCCGTGCCTGGTGGACGGCGACCAGACCGGTCGAACAGGCGGCGTTGACGTTGATCGAGGGTCCGGTGAGGTCGAGTAGGTAGCTCACCCGGGAGGGCAGGAAGTCCTGCCCGGAGGCCATCAGCAGTTCGAGTTCCTCGACGGAGTCGATGAGGTTGCGACCGGGCCGGGCCGGTCGTGCGGGCAGGACGTTGTTTTGGAGGTAACTGCTCGGCCCGCAACCAGCGAAGACACCCGTGCGACGGCGGGCCGCCGGTGACAATCCGGCGTCGTCTAGCGCCTCGGCGCAGCACTCGAGGAAGATGCGGTGTTGCGGATCGAGGAGGGCGGCGTCGCGCTCCCGCAGCCCGAAGTACTCGGGGTCGAACAGGTCGATGCCCGGCAGCGTGCCGCCTGCCCGCACGCGTCCGCCACGGGCGCCGTGCTCGGGACTGGTCGTCGGGTCACGCTGGACGCTCACCCGCCCGGCGAGAAGGTTGTCCCAGAACTCGGCGGGGTTGGCCGCATCCGGGAACCGGCATGCGAGGCCGACGACCGCGATCTCCTCGGTTGCAGGTGCGGCGTCCGCCACGACCGCACGGATCGGCGACGCCGATCCCGTTTTCCGCCCGTCGACGTACCGGGCGAAGGTTCGGACGGTGGGATGCCGGTATGCCTCCGCCACCGGGAACCGGCGGCCGAACTCGGCGCTCAGCCGCAGCACGGTCTCGGCGGCGAGGAGCGAGGTGCCGCCGAGTTCCAGAAAGGGGTCCTCGGCCCCGATACCCTCCACGCCCAGCACTTGGCACCATATCTGGGCCACCCGGATCTCGGTCGGCCCGAGTGGTGCCCGGTACGCGGCCCGCAGCACCGGCCGCGCCACGGGGACGTCCGGCAGGGCCGACCGGTCGGTCTTGCCGTTGGCCGAGAGCGGGATCCGGTGCACCTCGACCCATACGGACGGCACCATGTGCTCAGGCAGTGCGGCAGCCGCCTGCGCCACCCAGGCAGGCTCGTACCGGCGGGCCACCGGCGTCGACGGCGAGGTCACTGCGCCGTTCGTAGCGTCCTCGATGTAGGCGGCCAGCAGTAGGGAACCTGCGATCTCCACGGCGCACACCGCGGCACGGCCGAAGCTTGCGTTGTCGGCAAGGACCGCCTCGACCTCGTCGACCTCCACCCGGTGACCACGGATCTTCACCTGCCCGTCGGCCCGGCCCACGAACAGGATCTCGTCTCCTGCAGCCCGCACGAGGTCGCCTGTGCGGTAGGACCGGGTGCCGTCAGCGAACCGGAAGCGTTCCGCAGTCCGCTCAGGACGCCGATGGTATCCGTCCGCCACTCGCTCGCCGGTGACCACCAGCTCGCCCGTCTCACCAGGCAGGACGAGCCGTCCCTCCGCATCCTCGATCCGCACCGAGATGCCCGGCAGCGGCCGCCCCAGCGACGGCCGGCGGGACCATGCCCGTACGTCCGCGGGCAGGGTGAGCGCGGTGACGACATGCGTCTCGGTCGGGCCGTAGTGGTTGTGCAGCTGGACCGACGGGTGGGCCAGGAAGAAGGACCGGATTCCTGCGGTGACCGTCAGCTGCTCGCCCGCCACCACGACGTCGCGCAGCACAGCCAGTGGCATGTCGGCTGCGGTACGGCAGAACGGGTCCAGCATCGCGGTGGGGAGGAAGATCCGGTCCACGTCCGTCCCGGCGGCCAGCTCCACGAAGGCGGCGGGGTCTTGACGAGTCTCGTTCGACACGAGCACGAGTTCACCGCCGCCACCGAGGGTCGAGACGATCTCCTGGAAGGCGACATCGAACGACAGTGGCGCGAACTGCGTTGTCCTCCGCGGTCCACCGTCGCTGCCGAGATGCCAGTTCATCAGCCCGGCGAGCGCCGGGTGCGACATGACGACACCCTTCGGTACGCCCGTGGACCCGGATGTGTGCAGGACGTAAGCGGTTCCCTCTGCCGGTAGCGCCGTTGAGTCGCCCGGGGCGGCATCCATGTCGAGCGATGCGTCATCGTCGAGGGGGAGCCGCACCGTCGGGCCCGGCGAGAGCCGCACCGCATCCGGATCGCTTGCCATCAGCACGGACGGGTCCGCGTGGGCGAGAAGGGCGGCGAGGCGCGCCGGTGGCGTGTCCGGAGCGAAAGGCAGCACGGCCGCGCCGAGGTACCAAGCACCCAGGACGGCGACAATCGGCGCCTCGTCCCGGCGCGCCTCGATCGCAACCAGAGCGCCGGCCCGAGTGCCTGCCGCGCGTAGCCGAGCGGTGCAACGCAAGGCAGCGGATCGCAGTGCGTCGTACCGAAGCTGGGCGTGGTCGCCGCGCAGAGCCGGCGCCTGCGGACTGGTCCGGGCGATCTCGTCGAACCGTTCCAGGAAGCCGGGTCCCGGCAGGACGGCACTCATAGCCCGGTCCTTGCCGTGACTGTCGCCCGGGAACGCAGCACAGGCCGGGGGTTCAGTAGCTGCGGGCCACGACCGCGACGAGCCCGTCCTCCGATGGGCTCTCCGGCAGCCCGCCGTCGGGGCCCTGCAAGCACCGAACGGTTATCGCGTGCTGGGCGAGCGCCCGTTCGCCCTCCTCGCCGAGCGTCGCCCAGGGGATCCGGGCGAATCCCGTGGCCGCCGCGACCCGGGCCTCCTCGATGGTGTCGACGTCCACGGTGCGCGCTGCCAGTGTCCGCCGTGCGTGGGCCAACATGCTGTCCTGCATCTGCTCCAACAGCGTGGCCGCCTCGGCCACGACCACACTCAGGGCGATGCGGGCCCGCTCCGACTCGTCCCGGCGCGCGACGGTCACGACACCGTCGGCCAGATCGCGCGGTCCGACCTCGATCCGCAGCGGAACTCCCTTGAGCTCCCAGTCGGTGACCCGGCGCCCGAAGCCGGTCCCGGTCCTCCGGTCGAGCCGCACGCGCAGGCCCGCGGACACCAGCTCGGACTCGAGCTTCTCCGCGACGGCGAGCGTCTCGGCGTCGTCCTTCACCGCCACGATCACGGCCTGGATCGGCGCCAACCGCGGCGGCACGACCAGACCGCGATCGTCGCCATGCCCCATGATCAGTCCACCGATCATCCGGGTGCTGCTGCCCCACGAGGTGGTCCAGCACTGCGCGCGCTGCCCGGAGGCGTCGGTGAAGCCTATGTCGAACGCATTGGCGAAGTTCTGTCCCAACTCGTGGCTGGTCGCTACCTGTAGCGCCTTTCCATCGCCCATCATCGCCTCGCACGCCAAGGTGTTGATGGCGCCGGCGAACCGCTCGCGCCGGGTCTTGACCCCCATCAGCACGGGTAGCGCAAGGACGTTCTCGAAGGTGTCCCGGTAGACGTCGAGGTGGATTCGGCGGGCGTAGGCCGCGGCGTCCTCGCGGGTCCCGTGCGCCGTGTGGCCCTCCTGCCACAGGAACTCGCTGGTCCGCAGGAACAGTCGCGGCCTCATCTCCCACCGCACGACGTTGGCCCACTGATTCAGCAACAGGGGCAGATCGCGGTAGCTCTGCACCCACTTCGCCATCATCTCGCCGAACACAGTCTCGCTCGTCGGTCGTACGACGAGAGGCTCCGCAAGTTCCTTCCCACCCGCCTGCGTGACGACCGCCAGTTCGGGGCTGAACCCCTCGACATGCTCGGCCTCCCGGCGGAGGTAGCTCTCCGGGATGAGCAGCGGCAGGTACACGTTCTCGGCGCCCGCGAGCTTGATCCGCGCGTCGACCTCGGACTGGATCCGCTCCCACAGCGCATAGCCGTACGGCCGGATGACCATCGTGCCCCGGACCGGACCGTTGTCGGCCAGCTCGGCCTTCTCGATGACGTCCTGGTACCAGCGAGGGAAGTCGTCGGCGCGCGCAGCGAGGACGGACCCCCGCTTGTTGGAACTCATGACGGATGACCCTACTGGGCACGGCGATGTCGGGTGTCACCGTCCCATCAGCTCTCGTGCGGTAGCCACGACGCCCCTCAGGAAAGCCGGGTTGTCGCCCGGTGTCCCGGCGTTGATGTGGACCCGGGCCCGCAGCTCGCCCTCCAGCGCCGTCACCTCGACCGCCACCCCAGGGATGCGCTGCCGGATCTCCCGGACCGGCCGGAGCATGTGGGACTCGTCCCGGACGATCCTGTACGCCGACACGCGCGGCAGATGATTGACATACAGCATCAGATGCGTCGGGTCCGGGGCGGTCGCAGGGTGGTCGACCCGAAACCATTCGTACGACTGCCCGAGGTGAGGTGCCCGCCCGGTCTCGGTGCGCACTGCCGCGAGCGTCTCCGCCGCCGTCCCACCACGGCGGACGACGAACGGATGGTGGTGCGACAGCATGCCCACGGTGAAGCTGTCCTCGATTCCGGCGCGGAGCCCGCGCCCGCTTTCCACCACCCGGCAGGCGAGTGCGCGGCCGCCGAGCAGCGCAGCGGTGTGATGCACCGCAGCGGCGAGGACGGCGTCGTGCACGTTGCGATCCGCCGCCTCTGGTTTAGCTGGGGCGTGAATCTCGTGCGTGACCACCAGCGGAGGTTCGTCGAGCCCATTCGGTTGGGCACGATCCGGGGAAACCGCTGCGACATGGGCTGCGCGGTCTGCCAGGGCCGACCAGTGCGTCGCGTCGTCGTCGTGGGCGAGCGCGGATCGGGTCGCTGACGCCCAAGCGCCGAACGTGGCACTCGACGGGATCGCGCGCCCGGACGCCAGCCTGCTGTCCACGAGAGCGGCTACAACCTGCAGCGACAGACCGTCCGCGACCACATGATGGGCGGCGAGATAGAGGTAGTCCCGTCCGCCCGCCGACGCGACGACGCAGCGGGCGAAGCAGCCCGCGATGACGTCCACGCCGCGCGGCACCTCCCGCAGCTCGGCAAGGAGCTCTTCGACCGATGCGACGTCGCCCCACTCCTCGACCTCCACCCGACTCCGCGGACCAATGACCTGCACCGGGTCCTCGCCGGCCGGCCGGTCGACGCGCTCGAGTCGGAACACGTCGGCCGACTCCAGCACCTCCTGACCGGTGACGACCAGCTCAGCCCGGGACGCACCGGTGCTGAGCAGCAACTCCAGCACGTTGTCGCGGCGGACCCCGTCCGGCCCGAGCAGCACCCGGCGCTGCCCCGGAGTGAGCGGCAGGCGCACCCGGCCGGCCTCCCCGACTCTGGGCGGTACCCCAGCGGCCGCCTGCGTCACGAACGGCACGAGGTCCGAGATCCGAACCGCGGACCGGATCGCCGCTCCGGTGACGTCCGCACCGAGTCGTTCGTGCAACCGCAGCCGCAACCGCGCTACGCCGAGGGAGTCCAAGCCGGCCGCAGCGAGCTCGACGTCCTCGTCGACGGGCGTACCGAGGACCGACGTGACCGCCGCGAGCACCGCCGCGGTCGGTCCTGCGGCGGGAAGATCGAGCGCCACACCCGCCGGCCGGAACGGCTCGGTGGCGAGCAGCGCTCCACGGTCGAGCTTCTCCGTCGGGCCGAGCGGCAGCCGTGCCACCACGACGTACTCGACCGGCCGGTCGTCGGCCGCGAGCCGCACCCGCGCCAGGGCAATGACAGCGTTGTAGACGCGGAGCTGATCCGGCTGCGAGGTGGCAACGCACGCGCGCAGCCGATCGCCCGGTGTCACGAGCGCGACGACCGCGTCCACGCCCGGCCCGTCGGCGAGGGCCGCGGCGATTCCCTCCAGCTCGATCCGCCGGCCGCGCAGCTTCACCTGGCCGTCGAGGCGCCCGGAGAAGTCGTAATCGCCGCTGGGGCGGCGTCGCACCTGGTCCCCGGTCCGATAGCTGCGCGAGCCGTCCACGGACCCGACGAACGCCCGCCGTGTCTCGTCGTGCCGGTCGAGGTAGCCCGGGGACACTCCCGGACCGGTGATCCACAGCTCGCCGGTCGTGCCGTCCGCGACGGCGGCGCCCGCGTCGTCGCGAACCGTCCACCGAGATCCCGCGAGCGGCCCACCGACGACCGGCCCCGTATTCGCGGTGACCCGGACGGCGCCGGCCCAAACCGTCGTTTCTGTCGGCCCGTAGACGTTCCACACTTCGGTACCCCGTGCGAGCAGTCGTCCGAGCAGATCCACGGTCAGGGCTTCGCCGCCGCACAGGACGGTCAGTGACTGCCGGTGCATCCAGGGAACCGTGAGCATCAGATGCCAGAAGCTGGGTGTCCCCTGCGCAACCGTGACCCGATGCGCTGCCATAGCCGCTGCGTGAGCCGCCGGGTCCCGGCTGTCGATGGCAGGAACGGTGACGATGCTCGCCCCGACCGTGAGTGGCAGCAACAGCTCCACCGTGTGCGGGTCGAATGACAGCGACGTCCGAGCCAGGAGCACGTCCTGCGGGCCGAGCCCGATCCGCTCTCCGAACGCGGTCAATGACCAGCGGATGTTCTCGTGCGAGGTGGCGATGTACTTGGGGGCGCCGGTCGTCCCGGAGGTGGAGATCAGGTAGGCGGGCCCCGGGCAGGGCAGCGGCTCCAACGGCGCCCGGGCCGCACCGCGCGTCAGCCGCCCCAGCGGGACAGCGCCCGACCGAACACCGGGTACCGGCATGTCGTCGCCGTGCACGAGCAGTGCGGCGCCCGTCGCGGACAGCGCGGCCCTCGCCCCTGCAGTCGGGAGGTCGTGCGCCAGGGGGACGTATGTGGCACCGGCAGCCCAGATCCCCAGCAGCAGCTCCGGTACGCGCTCCTCCACAGCGGCCAGTACAGCGACCCGGTCACCGGGACGGACGCCGTGGGCCGCGAGCCCGGAGGCCGTCGCCGCAATCCCCTCCAGCAACTCCTGGTATGAGACGACCCCGTTCGCAAAACGGATCGCCACACCGTCAGGACGGCGCGCGGCAACGTTCGCGATCCGGGTGAGGAGAGGCGCACATTGGGCGCTCATCCGCGGTCCCCAGCGGCCCGGAGCTGAAGGTTGGTGCGGTGGAGCCGGGGAACGCGAGCTCGGACCGTCACCTTCGTAGCACCCGCTCCGATCGGCGCGGCCCGATGCAGCACCCGATGGTTGTCCCAGACGAGCAGATCACCGACGGCCCAGCGATGGGAGTACCGGCGCGGAGACGCCTCGACCCGAGCGGCGAGGCCGCGCAGGACCGGGACAGCCTCCTCCTGGGTCATGCCCCGCAGGGACCGCATCCACACCTCGTTAAGAATCACCGCACGCCGCCCGGTGTACGGGTGGATCCGCACCACGGAATGCTCGGTGTCCTGGGTCCGGGCGAGCATCTCCGACGACTCCAGCCGCATCGCCCGCAGATCCGCTGCCAGGGTCGAGCGATTCGGGAAGACGCCGACGAGCGTGTCGAGCCACGCCCGCTCCGGTGGCTCCCAGTCGTCGTAGAGCGCGGCGGCATCGACGAACTCGGTGCCACCGCCCTGGTTCGGCGCCTCCAGGCACAGCAGCAACGTGACGTCCATCGATGCCGCCATCCAGGACCCGTCGGCGTGCCAGTAACGGCCGCCGCCGTCGACGCCCTGGCCGGGACGGTTGGACTGTAGCCGCAACGCAGTCGATCCGGGCAACCGGTGCTCCGCCGGAAGTACGACCTCCGAGGTGCCGAACAGTGGCAACAACCGATGCAGCGTCGGCAGCGAACAAGCACGAAGCACCACCAGGCCCTGCTCGTGAACGTCACGAACGATATGCCGCACGTCCTCGTCCTGAGCCAGCTCACGCATTACGGGAGGCACTAACTTACCGTACATGGATCGTACACTCTCCGGAGTGAGATGAGCATCTCATTAACGCGGCAGGTGCTTCATTAAAACGACACCATGAGGCTTATTCAGGCCCGGCGAGTCGATCTTCGCGCACCGGCACTGAGCAGCGGCGATGTGGAACCGTACGGGTGTCCTGAATAACCCTCCATGTCCTGCGTTCCGCGTAATTCAGGTCGACTAGCGACCTCGCCCAGGAGACCACCATGCCGATCACCTGACCGAGCCGCGCCGGAGGTGGCCGCCACTGGGCAGGTCCCATGGCCACCACCGGGCAGATCTCGTGACCGTCTCCGGGCAGTTCTCACTGGCCCTTGACAGCGATCCAGGCCAGGCTCATCGAACGGCGCGGCGGCAAAGTGATCCGGGACGAGACACGGCTCGGTACTGCCACGGCGATCGAGGACGCCGTGCGGGAAGCCGGTCGTCACGTCGCGGACGGATTCACCGCATGGATCTATCGCGTGGAGTCCGGCGCCGGGCCGA
>Ga0209591_10005975_pt1 | contig 13560 bp, 6 predicted proteins | sample MAT01_FD_187207 | JGI IMG/M metagenome (GOLD analysis project Ga0209591, IMG submission 187207) | Freshwater microbial communities from Lake Fryxell liftoff mats and glacier meltwater in Antarctica - MAT-01 (SPAdes) (version 2) | ecosystem: Environmental > Aquatic > Freshwater > Ice > Liftoff...
GGTGAATTTGATAATTTGATAATTTGATAATTTGATAATGTGGGAATGAGGGAATTTGATAATGTGATAATCTGGGAATTAGTGAATTAGTGAATTAGTGAATGTGATAATGTGATAATGTAGGAATGAGGAAATGTGATAATGAGGGAATTTGATAATGTGATAATCTGGGAATTAGTGAATTAGTGAATGTGATAATGTGATAATGCAGGAATGAGGAAATGTGATAATGAGGGAATTTGATAATGTGATAATGTGGGAATTAGTGAATGTGATAATGTGATAATGTAGGAATGAGGAAATGAGATAATGAGGGAATTTGATAATGTGATAATGAGCGCCTGATGTTCTAAAACTAATTCCCCCATTCACTAATTCCCCCTTTCCCTAATTCCCGCATTCGCACATTCCCCCATTCACTCATTCCTTCAACCTCCCCTTTTCACTGCGAAAAATTTATTTTTTCCAATTTTTGGAATTCGTATCCAGATTCATTTTTCTCTGCATTCATTTGTCACACAATAGCAAAGCAATTGGATGCGAGTAGCAGAAGAAACTCAGAAATATATCGCAGAAATAATTCTGAAGTGACTGAGTATTCTTTCCTTCTTTTCATCCATCAGAAGTATCCGGTGACACATATTATTTTGTCCCAACGGGGAGAAATTATTTGTCTGGTTAAAAATGGAATGGCTTGAACTGGAAAACTAAAAACACATTTTTAGTCACCGGGTACCTCTGATGTATGAATACTACATAGATATACATCGTTTAATAGATCTCCTGGTTTTGGTTAATTGGTTTTTTTAAAAGAAAAAAGGCACCCTCAACGGAGGATGCCTTTTTTTATTTAGAAAATTTTTAGAGCGACCTCTAGGGGACCTCTAATTATTGCTTCATCAACTTTTCTGTTCCGATGATGTTGCCATTTGACATAAGTGTCACATAAAATATTCCAGACTGAAGGTTGGAGATGTTTAGTTCCAATCGCTGCATTCCTGGATTCATGATTCCAGCTTGTACATACTCCACTTGTCTTCCAAGTGCATCTGTTACCAACAATTCAATCATAGTGGTTTGAGTGAGACCGATGTTTACAAAGCTAAGATCAGTTGCCGGATTTGGCGATATACCAAAATCAGCTACTACCGCCGACTCATCTACATTTACACTACAAGATAGCTCAACCAATGCCTCTTCAGGAAAATTGGCTTCAAGTGTTTGAATACCCGAAATAGGCCAAATGTCATGATTCAACAGAATATTTTCCGGAGAAATCGCTATGATAGTTGGAAATGCAGATGGGCCATATGCAGCATGAACCGCAGCTCCACCACCTACTAAGCCACTAGCTGATGGATATGGATTGTCCACATCAATTCCCGCCCAAGCTTCAAATTCGTGGGTTTGTTCTTCTGTTCCCTCGTATTCTACTCCAAGTACGATTACATTTCCTTGATTACAACCGTATTTGTGATAGAACTCGTTCACAGTAGGAGCATTCGCAGCGCAGGGTCCGCACCAGAATGCAAAAAAGTCTACAAGCACCCATTTTCCGGCTGCTGTATAATCATATAAGGTATGCACATCGCCATTTAGGTCTGTAATGGTGAAATCAGGAACGATGTCGCCTTCGTCAAAGGTTACTTGGGCAAAGGATGCTGATCCTATCAGCACAAGGGAAAGTAATGTGTAGATTTTTTTCATGTAAAATTGATTTTGGTTTGTACGAAGATAGAGTGAATGCTAGTGCAGATGTCCCTTTTCATGTTCTATTGTTGGTTGGCTATCTGGGCTTGTGATGGTTGGTATTGGACAGGATGGTATTTTTCAATAATGAACTATTTGCGCGTATTTAGAGGTAAATATAAATTGTTATTACTCATGTAGGGCTAATGAACATTGATGTTTAAGCTTTTTTTGCCAGAAATTGGAAAATGAGTTGTCGCGTCAATTCTTTGTGCCATGTTTGCATTCAACAATAGCTGATTAAAAACATGAAAAACTTGATTCCTAATATGCACTCATGGACACGACTAGCACTTATTTGCTTTTTTGCGCTAGCCATTTCTTGTAAGAAGGATTCACAGTCGGAATCTTATATCTACGGTAAGGTCCGCGATTACTATACGCATGAGCCCGTTCCATTTGCCCGCGTGGGTGTTATTATGCATAAGAATACAGACATTTTCACAACCACCGAAACAGTCGTAGATACTTTAATTGCATTTGGTGACGGCGGCTTTCGCCTCGATCGGTCAAAATATGAGGACCTCCAGCGCGTGCACAATGCAACTGGCTTTTACGTTTGTGCAGATGGTCCTATTGTCGGGGGTGAAGATTTTTATGATGATAATTGCAGCACAGGTGCTTTTTTTATCCCTAATCAGCAAACGCCTATCTTATGCGACATTACTCCGCTGGCATGGGTTCGCATTTTTGTGAATGATGAGGATCTACCGAATCCAGAAGTCTACAAAATTAATTTCTTTACTCCATGGTCTTGGCAAGGAGCTATTGGAACGTTTCCGGAAAATTACGATCCGGATAATGGTTATGTTGCACAAGTTGCACCGATGCAAGAAGTCGAACTTACAGTCAATCTTTTTTATTGGGATGAAGAAGGCAATTCACACCTCCTAGATTCTAGTCTCGTGTTCCAATCAACAGGTCTAGATACGGTCGACGTGTGGTTCGACTATTAGTCTAACTCTTTTTTCCGAATGCGCATTTATAATTTTCTTTTTGATTGAGGTGTTTTTCTAAGTGTAATTCTGGTAATATGCTTAGCTATGTATAGCACAGCTATGCACGAATGTGCCGTCATCCATTCGTGTTTTGAATTAAAGAGGGCGGACTGAATAAACTAAAAAACTTTAACATGCTTACAAACTATCTAATCCATCATGGACGGCCCATTCTATGGCTATCTGTGTTTTTCATCGCACGTCTAGGCGAGGCCTCAGCCCAACTTGACAGCCCGTACACCTATTTAAATGAAGCGGAAATACACACCGGCTATTTCTACCCACAAGCATTTCATCTCGAGGATGTTCCGAATGGTACTTCGTATTCTCAGTTGACGCCGGCTCAGTTCAAACAATTAACTATGCAGGTAAAAAAGGCACAAACACAGGGCAACATACCGGAATTGGCTGAACTCAGAAGAGCCGTACAAACTTTTGTTGAGGAAGACAATGCGATTGCAATTGTGGCCTTCGATCTAAATGTTCAGGATTTCCGTGAGGATGCTTTTATTGATGGATCTCTCTTGTTTGAGAACGGATATCTTTATGATATAACCAACAATTTTGTCTCACCATATGAAGAGAAAAAAATGTTCTTTGCCGGATTGCACGAGGAAGAATTGGTTGGCATGGATCACCAATTTGTAATGGATCCTTCCTGCTATTTTTCAAATATGGTATTGCCCGAATCGATTCAGGTTGATTTTGATGATGGTATTGGTTTTCGCAGCATGAATTGGTCTCAAATTTATACAGTTCATTATTCTGTTGTGGATGAAGAGAAGTGGATTCGATTCCGCTCCACCCGTAATGGTCTTGAAAGTTATTCGGGCATGAAATTACTTGTCCGTGCAGGAGGAGGGGGAATATTGCAACCTCACTTGCCTCCTCTTGAATGGATATCTGAATCTTGTTTTGATGACCCAAATTTCCCTTGGCAATTTGGAGTTACAGTTGAGAACAAATGGGTGCAAGGAAATGCATATACGCTATGGAGTGATGATGGAATATTCGATAAGCCATTCATTTTTGTCGAAGGGATAGACTTTGCAAATCACCGACTACCCGATAGGAATGGAGAATTTGGATGGTTTGAATTTAGTAGTGGTCTTTCTGATGAATACGATTTTTTGGAGCACATGCCTGTCTTAATCAATGAGCTAAGGGCAAATAACTATGATATCATTTTACTCGATTTTAGGAAGGGTGATGACTGGATTGCATACAATTCAATGTTGCTTATCAAATTGATTGATTTGGTGAATGCGCACAAAGTGGGAAAGGAGTCGAATGTGGTAGCCGGTGCAAGCATGGGTGGTCAAATCACCAGGTATGCTTTGAGATATATGGAGCTCAATGAAATGAAGCATTGTACACGACTATGGATTTCTCTCGATTCTCCTCATACAGGAGCATACATTCCGCTTTCACTGCAAGAATCAATAAAGTGGCTCGCTCAATATAATGCGGGGGCCGAGTATTTCATAGATGAATACTTGCTTGAGCCTGCTACCCGACAAATGCTCGCTGTACAGGCATTCGAAATGGATATCCACGAGGCATATTACAACGAAATAAATGCAATGGGTTATCCCCAGAATATGCGCAAAGTTGCAATCGCAAATGGAAACGGATTCGGAAATGGAATGGGATATTATCCTGGCCAACCTATGCTGCAATATGATTGCGACCTTTCGTATACTAATCCAATTCTGAGATTTCACCTCCATACGTTGCCGGGCGAAGAGTGGACTCTTCCTGTTCCTCCTTACACTACGCATTACAAAATTGCGGAGTTAACTTATTCGGAAAAGAATAACGGATTATTGGAATTTTTGCAAGAGGGTTCAATTGTACAACACAATAAGAAGATATTTAATACTGATTTCTTGAATATCCCAAATTTTGATTTGGCACCAGGAGGTACTAGGACTTCTCTTCAAGATTTCGTGAATTCAATTAACGGTGGTTTGCCCTCAGAGTGTGGACAAATTTCCAATTATCTGAGTTTTCACAACTTTATTCCAAGTACTTCGGCTATTGGCTTGTGGGGTGTTGATCCAACCGTCAATGCCAGTGAATACATGAGTGATAATCCCGGGAGCTGCCCTTTCGACAGAACTTATTTGGCCCCGGGTACATCAAACCAACGCCACTCAGAACTAACCATTGCTGAATTGGGAAATATCCCATTTACCTTGGAAGAGGTTTTGAATGGCGAAAATCATATTGGCAGTGATTTATCGAACGAATCGCCCTTGGGAGCTCTATTCAACTATGGTGCTTTGGGTGATTTCATTTTACCTGATCTGCATGTTCATCAGGGTGGACAATTATATATGAATGGATTTCCAGGTCTGGTGCATTTTGATGAGGAGGGTCCGCTTCTTGCCCACCTTGTGATGCAAACTTCTGAGTGCTCGAGTTATGTCTTAGTTGACAACGGAGGATATTTTGGAATGGGTTATTCTGATGCCTCTGCTACTGCCGAACTCATTATTGGCGATATGGGAGTGCTCGAAATGGGAGAAGGCGGAATACTGGAATTACATCCACAGAGTACTATCAGAATCAAAACTGGAGGTGAGCTTCGACTCTCAGGAGGAGAACTTCGTCTGTGGGGCGCGGCTTCCATTATTGTCGAAGAGGGCGCGCGGATTATAGTGGATGAAAATACCGACTTGACTCCAATAAATGGTTTCAGCACATTAACCTTAGGTGGACATATTGTATTTGAATCGAACTACTGCAATTTAGAATTGATTGAATCAAACAGTTCAGGTATAGTCTTAGCTTTGAATTCTGCGAATGATCAATTTCTTGGCAACTGGAGCAACAAAGTGATAATACAGGGAAATGATCCCAACCACGTCTCAATAATAGTTCCCGAAGGAAAATGGTTGCGGCCTTTTTGGGGGCTTGGAGAATTAGAAATTATAAACACAACAATAGAATTGGATGGTGAACTTCATGGTATCTGCAAGTCAGATTTTGATGGAGTCAGTTTCATAGGAGGCGGCGACCTGAAAATCGAGGCATATAATGATTTGGACAATTGTGCATTCGAAGGCGTTGATCTCAAAGCGATATTTACTTCAAATATGATGCTCCATATCGATGATTGTTCTTTTGCAAGTGGATCCCAAGTTCACACATCCGGAGGAGGCTATAAGCTGAGAGATTGTGTTTTCGAAATAGGCGAGGGGCAACCTTGCATCGGTTCGCATCACTTAACTCTTGGAAGTTCGGTTCAAAACTCTGTCTTCGTAGATGTAAACGAGGGAATTTTTGATGATAGTAATGTTGATCTAACGCTCAAGGGTTGTTCTTTCAACAGTAACCTCATTGCCGTGCAAAAGATTGGCGGCAGATTAAATCTGAGATGCAATGAATTTAACAATAGCGATTGGTGGGCTGTTGTTGCTGGCGAATATTGCTGGCTCAACATGAGTGCAAATCACGCTGCCGGTTACAATCATTTTTTAGACAATGAAGTAAACATACTTCTTGAGAATGCATCTGCAATTGATTTGAAAAGAGGCTACAATACTTTATCGGCTTTTTATGATATGAATATTATCGGCGATATAGCCGGACGATACTGTCAAACAGGCTCTTCTAGTGCAGTATATCTCGACGCGACAAGGAATGCATGGTCATACGCACCAATACCTGTGCAACCTTCTGCGGCCTTTATCAACATCGAAACGGCTAATGAATGTGAGGTGCTACTTATCACAAGCGACCCTGTTGTTAACGCATCTTGTGGTGAACAAGACAGCGGTGGAATAGTTCCTGTGAAATCTTTGGCCACTTCGATCGAAGTAAACAAACAAATTGACGAGGTTTTTTTGAAGACCGAAGATCCTGGAAATCCATTGATATTTAGTTCACATTTCATTGGAGTAGAACTTCAGGAAGCCTTGGGAGAAGCCGCTTCGTATTGCACAACATGGAACGAAGCAGGTGATGATGAAGTAGCTGTGGATCTGTTTTATCAAATTTTGAGTAATGATCTGGATAGAACAAATGCTGATATTCGTTGGAGAATGAAGTGGGGACAGCGTTATATGAAAATTAGTTTGGAGAATTTGTTCTCTAGTGGTTTCGAGAGTTCAATTCAAAATCAAACATCGTTTTCTTCCAATGTTGATCGGTACGTGCAGATATTAAATGTAATGACTGATTTGAATGTTGCGGATTCAACCTACAGTGATCAGTTTTACCTAGAAATGGATAAAGCCCAACTTTTCAGACTCATAGGTAAACATAATATTTGTCTAGAATTACTCCAACGCACGGACGATTGTCAATTGGATTCATTGGAGCAAGCTCACCTGAACTTTTGGATTTCTCGTCTGCAGGAGGAAACTGCCTTGATAGCCGATATGAGCGATTTTGTGCAAAATCAACTCACGTATGAAATTGATTCAACGCTCTTTGAAAATGCGATTGAGTATTTGACCGATCAATATTACTTCGGGGCACATATATTCAGCCCTTCCGACATTACTTATGCACTCTGCGAAAGCTGGGATATAAAGTCAGACGATGGGAATAATAACCTTTGTGAAATATCCCCCAATCCAGCGACAGATTTCATTAGAATTGCACAATGTGATGAGCTAGAATGGGTGCGTTGGGAAATCTATGATGTGCATGGAAGAATTTTGAAATGGGGAGCTCTGAATAATGGACATCTTATTTCGGTGGAAGGAATAAATCGAGGAATTGTATGGTTAAAGATTTATTCCGAAACGGGCTTTGAAGTTCATAAGGTAGTATTGGGATAAATATAATTTTATACCCTTGCTTCAGTGCGGTCTTAGTTACCCTGCATTGGATTCCTGCGAATTCAATGCAGGGTCTTTTTATCTTCCTGTTTTCATTCAAGATTCGGTGTTCAATGTTAAACAAAAGTATTTTTTATTTGGAAATAGGGGGGGAGTTGATGTGAGTTGTCATTCCCTACAACATCCAACCGAGACAATTATGCCCCAAATTGCACCGATTTTCAGTTTATTGCTTTTCATGCTGCGCAAATCTCTTATTTTATTTTGTGCTTCAGCCATTTCAGTATGTCTAGGAGCTCAATTGCCAATTCTCGAAAGGCAGGTGAGTATCCATGCTTCAGGAACTCGTCTGACTGAAGTATTCGCACAAATGGAGGGGCAGGCTCAATTTTCGTTTAGCTATAATTCCAAATTAATACCAGAAGAAAAGTTGGTTACCGTGGATGTGCAAAACCGTCCGGTGAGAGAGGTTCTGAAGAAGATGTTTGGCGAATCATTGTCGTACAAACAACGAGGTCGTTTCCTCATTTTAGCAAAGGCTCCGAAAGAAGAAGATAAAAAGGTGCTGGTGAGTGGTTATGTAGAAAGCGCCAAAGGAGAACCCATTCCAAACACTACTGTCTATGATCCTAACACCCTTGTATCAACCAACACAAATGAGTATGGTTATTTCGAAATGAAAATTGAACGAAAGGAGATTCCTTTGGAACTTTCGGTGAGTAAATCTGCTTTTCGAGATACTTTGATGCCGGTGAATCCACAATCAAGTTCTTTTCAAAACATTACACTTGAGGAATCGCCATTTGATTCATTATTTCGAAATTCTTTGACGAATATAGCCGAAGGAGCCAAGTCTGGCTGGTATCAGTTTGTCGACTTCGTTTTTCCAAGCAACCCGGAGACAGCAAATGTTTCGGACACTTTGTATAGAACTTTTCAATGTTCTCTTTTTCCTTATGTTGGCACCAATCGCAAAATGAGTGGCCGTGTGGTCAATGAGTATTCATTGAACATTTTCGCTGGGTATTCAATGGGTAACGAAAAATTGGAAGTGGCGGGTTTTGCGAATATCAATCGTGCGAATGTTCGGGGGGCACAAATTGCAGGTTTTTCGAATATTGTGGGCGGCAATTTAGAGGGATGTCAGATTGGTGGTTTTGCCAATATCGTTGGTGGCGATGTGAGAGGATGTCAGATTGGTGGTTTTTCGAATACCGTGAGAGGAGATGTTGAGGGAGTTCAAATTGCGGGTTTTACAAATGTGACCAACGGACCGGTGGGTGGTGTGCAAATTGCAGGATTTAGCAATGTGAATATGGATACTACGAAATCTATTATGATAGCGGGGTTTAGCAATCACACATTGGGAAAAGCTTCAGGTATATCTATTGCCGGATTTTCGAATGTGCATGTGGGTTCATTCGATGGTGTTCAGTTGGCAGGATTTGCAAATGTGAATACAGGGAAGATTTCTGGGACACAGATTGCAGGGTTTGCCAACATTGCCCAAACAGTGCATGGATCACAGATATCAGGATTTTTTAATTATGCCGATTCTATTTCAGGTATACCCATTGGTTTTCTAAGTTTCGTGCGCAAGAATGGATACCACAAATTCGAGATAGCTTATAATGAGATCTATCCGTTTAGCATTGCATTCAGGACTGGGGTTCCGGCATTTTACAATATTCTGCAAGCTGGAATGAGATTCGATGGACCTTCCGATACTACCAGGTGGTCGTTCGGTTATGGTGTGGGTTCAGCCCCCAAGTTGTCGAGGACACTGCGACTGAATATCGATCTTACCGCCAATCAAATGACCTATGGCAACGACTTCGATTATCTTAATTTGTTGAACAAACTCGATCTTGGTTTCGAATGGCAATTCACAAAAGGTGTAGCCCTGGCTTTTGGAGCTTCGGTCAATTTACTTATCAGAGAGAATCAAGGAATTTATCCATATTTGTACGGAGACTACAATCCGCAAATTCTCGAAACATGGAACCGCAATGGCTACAATGCACAGGCATGGATTGGCTGGAAGGTTGCCATAAGGCTTTTTTGAGAAGAACGGCAGCGAAGCTGCCGTTCTTCCCCCCCCGTGGTAGCGATCGTCACCCTGACGAGCGTTCCACAGGAATGGTCGTCAGGGCCTCCTTGTATCCACGAAACATTGATCTGCAACACCTCCATTTAAAGACATGTTTCTCCCTCTCCATTATTCCCATCAGTGCTTTTCTTTTCCACAGGAATGGTCGTCAGGGCCTCATTTGCGTTTCCTTAAAACCTCGATCTACAGCATGCAAATTTCAATTCTTGTTTCCCTTGCTCTTAAATTTTCACCAGGATGTTTTACAGGCAGTGCGCCTAATTTACTTGTTTCACAGCCAGTGTGGGCCTTGTGCATCTATTTCGAACAAAACTTTCGACTGATAGCCATTGTACTCTCCTCCTGAAAGTTCATAGAATATACATGATATATCAACTAATTGTTTTTCAGATTTATTCTTCTTCCGGTGTATAGTTATTCAAGTTTACACCATTGGTGTTAAAACTAACCCATGGACTATCTCCAAGAAGTTCAGTGTTTTTGGTAAAGTCCGATTTATGCGCCTCCACGTGTATACTGCTGCTATTGCTTCCCAAAATCAAATCGCGATTGTCAATAGTAATATGTACACTTAAGGATCCTAATTTCTCACTTAAATGTGGTTCAAAGCTCATTTCTCCAAGATCTTTTTTAAACTGAACTAGTTGTTTGGAGGAGAGATCAAAGGTTCCGGAATTATTGTACATCCTTACTTTTTGAATTTTATCTACCTCTAAAAAGTCTGAAAAAGAATATTCACTTTTTGTATGGCATGAAAACAAACAGAGTAATAAAGAAGGAAGTAGTATATAGGCTATTGATCTCAAAATATTTTTTTGTGTAAGTGGTTCGACGAAGGTAAGCCCAGAATATTATACCCATTCTACTTATAAAATGGTCCAAAAACTAATTTATAAGCATGAAGCGCTATACCTAGGCGGTATTACATAATTTTTTCCATGCTTATAGGGGTACAAAACTTCATGGTTGTCATTCCATCAAACAACCACAATTATGAATCGTTTTATTCTAACTTTCGCTGTATCTCTAGGAATTGCAGCAGTTTTTAATCTGAATGCCCAAGACTATACTCAGATCATCAGAGGTACTGTTTTGGATAAAATATCGAATACTCCTCTAGAGGGCGCTGTATTTGTAGTGCTCGAAACAAACCCCATCTTAGGTACTGGCTCTGATGAAAATGGAGGTTGGCGAATTGCCAATGTTCCTATAGGCCGACATACTATCAAGGTTACTTACGTTGGCTACAAAGAACTTGTTGTTCCCAATATAGTTGTCAATACTGGAAAAGAAGTAATTCTAAACCTGATGATGGAGGAGGACATTAACTTGTTGTCTCAGGTGGAAATTACAGCAAGAAAGAATAAAAATGAGGCTATTAACTCTATGAATACTGTGAGCACTCGAACTTTTTCTGTTGAGGAAACACAAAAATTCGCTGCTGCCATAAACGACCCGGGGAGAATGGCCTCTTCATTTGCAGGTGTAGTGTCCGCCGATGATGGGACAAATCAAATCTCAATTCGTGGAAATTCGCCCACGAGTCTGCTCTGGCGTATGGAAGGAGTTGATATCCCAAACCCGAATCACTTTGCCCAAGCTGGCAGCAGTGGCGGTGGTGTGTCTATTCTAAGTGCTCAACTTTTAGATAACAGCGACTTTATGACTGGTGCATTTTCTGCTGAATATGGAAATGCTTTAAGCGGAGTGTTTGATCTCAAACTTAGAAAGGGTAATAATGAAAAACGGGAATACACTTTTTCAGCAGGCTTTCTTGGTCTCGATGCTGCTGTGGAAGGACCTCTTTCGAAGGCGCATCAAGGAAGTTACCTCATCAATTATAGGTACTCAACTCTGTCGGTACTTCAGAATTTTGGCATAAATATCGGCGACGCTGTTACCAATTTTCAGGATCTGAGTTACAATGTTTATATGCCTACCGAAATGACTGGGGCATTTACATTATTCGGTTTTGTAGGTATAAGTACCCAAGCCCAAGAAGCGAAAAGGGATACTTCTCTCTGGGAAGATAACTGGTCAGATCTGGATCAAACTTACTACAGCAACACTGGAAGCCTTGGTTTGAAACATCAAATCCCTCTTTCTGAAAATGCATATTTGCTCACTACAATCACCGCCTCTGGTCACGGACAAGCATACAAAGCTGAAGAACTCGACTATAGTTTTAAAGCTATCGAAAAGTATCGAGAACAATTCTTGAATAGCCGTCTGATGTTGTCCTCTGTGCTGAACAATAAGATTAACTCTAGACATAGTCTTCGTTCTGGAATTTACGTTTCGCAATATTTCTTCGATTTAGAGAACAGTTATATCGATGATAATTCGGGAGAGAAAGTTGTTCCCCTCGAAATCAACGGAAACGCACAACTCGTTCAAGCATTCTCACAATGGAAATACAGAATGAGCGAAAGATTGACTTTCAACGCTGGTGTCCATTCTATGTACCTCACCAATAACCAGAGCTATTCAATAGAGCCGCGACTCGCTGTGAAATGGGATTTAGACAATAATCAATTTTTCACTATTGGATATGGCTTGCACAGTCAAATGCAGCTTATGGGAACCTACTTCGCTCAAAAAACCGATGAAAGCGGAAGGGTAGGTATGCCAAACGAAAATCTTGGTTTCAACAAAGCCCACCACTTGGTGTTGGGTTATCAAAGAAACCTAAACGAGCATATGTACTTGAAACTTGAAGGGTATTATCAACACCTCTACAATATTGCAGTTGAAAACGACGCTCATTCTCCTATTTCAAGTCTCAACAATGAATTGGGGTACATGTTAGATTCAATGGTTAACAGCGGATTTGGTCGCAATGTAGGTCTGGAGCTTACACTCGAGCAGTTCACCCATCGCGGACTTTATTTTCTGTGGTCAGCTTCTCTTTACGATTCGAAGTACAAAACACTCGAAGGTGTTTGGAGAAATACCAGATTCAACGCCAACTATGCAACCACTTTTACTGCTGGAAAAGAATGGTCGGTTGGTAATCCTGACAAACACAAAACTTTGGGTCTAAACATTCGCACGGTATTTACGGGCGGATTCAGAATTACACCTATCGATCTAGAAGCGTCAAAGGCCCAAGGCGAAACAGAGTATATACTCGATAAAACATTTGAAGACCGACTCTCAGATTACTTCCGTACAGATGTAAAGTTCAGTCTGAAGAGGAACAGAAAGAATTCGACTACTACCCTGGCATTGGATATTCAGAATTGTACGAATCATAAAAACATTTATGGAAGTTACTTCGATGCGGATGCGGGTGAAGTGAAGGAATGGAGCAACTTGCCATTGATTCCGATTATCAGCTACAAGGTGCAGTTTTGAGTGGGTGGAGCTGTGGGAATGAACTAGAACAGGTACTAAAGTTTTTGCAGCGGTTTTTGCCCAATGATAAGGCCTTCTTTATTTCTGAGAATGGTGAAATATTGTCCAGGTTTTACATTATCATGATTGATTAGAATTTCTTGCTGCCCCGGAGGGATTATCTGCCGAGAAATTTCTCGTCCGGTGATATCACAGAGATATACATTTAAGCTCTCATTGAACGGTGAAGATAATTTAACGGTGGCATTATCATTCGTTGGATTTGAAAACAGTGAAATCAATGATGTTGTTTTGGTGGACCATTCCTCTACGCTGATTCCACCCAGACAATCCACCTATTCCAAATCTCCACAAGGATCAGTTTTGAACATCCAGTTGCGTTGTTCTTGAATTTCACCTATTTCATCAACATTCACATAAGAAATTCCAGTAACTACAAAACCACCATCATGGGCAAGTACCATGTCTGTTGTATGACTGTGTGGAATTCCGATTGGCGGTTGGTATGTTTTGAACCATTTCAAATTACCCAAACTGTCCGTTTTTAATATTC
>Ga0209591_10005976_pt1 | contig 13558 bp, 11 predicted proteins | sample MAT01_FD_187207 | JGI IMG/M metagenome (GOLD analysis project Ga0209591, IMG submission 187207) | Freshwater microbial communities from Lake Fryxell liftoff mats and glacier meltwater in Antarctica - MAT-01 (SPAdes) (version 2) | ecosystem: Environmental > Aquatic > Freshwater > Ice > Liftoff...
GGGGGGGGGGGGGGCGGGGGTTGTGGTGCAGGCATCCTGCCTGCAGTTGTGGTTGTCAATGCGTGCAGGCTGGAAGCCTGCACCACAACCGGACCGAGCTATTCGCCGAGCCACCATTTTTTGCGGGCCTGGGGGTGGCGTTTGAGGGCGAAGGGGGTGACGGCCCACTTGTCGATGAAGGCGACGGCCTCGGCGGGGTCATCGGTGAGTTTCAGGAGTTCGACATCGCCGGGGCTGATGGTCTTTTCGCGGAGCATGGTGTCGCGAACGAAGTCGATGAGCGGTCGCCAGTAGTCGATGCCCATGAGGACGACTGGGAAGTTTTTGATCTTGCCGGTTTGAATGAGGGTGAGGGCTTCGAAGAGTTCGTCGAGCGTGCCGAAGCCGCCGGGGAGGGCGATGAAGGCGTAGGAGTACTTCACGAGCATGACTTTGCGCACGAAGAAGTAACGGAACTCGACGAACTGATCGACGTAGGGGTTGGGTTCCTGTTCCTGCGGGAGTTTGATGTTGCAGCCGATGCTGGGGCCGCCGACATCGCGGGCGCCGCGGTTAGCGGCTTCCATGATGCCCGGGCCGCCGCCGGTCATGACGGTGAAGCCCATGGTGGAGATGGCGGCGCCGGTCTCGCGGGCAAGTTTGTAGTAGCGGTGGTCTTCGGGGAAGCGGGCTGAACCGAAGATGGTGACGCAGGGGCCCACGAAGTGGAGTTTGCGAAAGCCGGTGATGAACTCACCGGAGATTTTGAGGACGCGGAGGAACTCACCGAGGCGGCTGCGGGGGCCGGCGAGGAAGCGGGCGTCTTCTTTATCGCGCGTGCCTTTGGCCCAGGCGGGGCCGGAGGCGCCCATCGTGGGCGGCGCGCTTGTGGTCAAGGGATCGGTCGGTGGTGGGGGCGGGGGCTGATCGCTCATGGGTTGGTAGAGCCGGGCTTTGGGGCCGGCGGCGTAGGAGCGGGGGCGGCGGGAGTTTGGTTCGTCTCGGTGGGACGGGAGCGGGTGCCGAGGGCGGCATCGTACCAGACGCTCAGGCCGTCACGAACGATGATGAGCGAATCGGGCGTGGCGACCATGCAGGTGGTGCCTTCCTGGGGCCGGACTTCGACGCGGCCGCGGAGGAGTTCGATGACCACGCGGGTGGCGGTGGCATCGCCGGTTTGGGTGTCCATCTTGCCCAGGCGTGCGCGGGTGAGGCGATCGATCCGCACGGCGGCGGTGTCGCTGAGGCGGGCGTCGAGCCCGCCGGCACCGCTGGTACGGACTTCAACAGTGCCGCTCAGCGTTTCGCTTGGTCGGGCCTCGCGCCAGGAGTCGCTCGAGCGGGTCGCGCCGATAACGACGCGGCGGAGTTCGGTGCCGTTGCCATTGGTGGACGTGATGAGGACGGGTCCTTCTGGGCGAGCCATGGCGCGGTAGCGCTGGGCGATGGCGTCGGGGCCGACGGCGGGTGTTTCTTCGGGCCCGGTCGCTTTGGCGATCTCGGCGCGTTCGGGGGCGATATTGGTGACCGGGCCGGTCGAGATGGGGGTGGTTTTGGAGGGGCCTTTGGGGGCAGCGCCTGCGTCGGCCGCGGGCTTGGCGGCGTCGGGGGCGGTCTCGCCGGGGGCGGCCGCATCACCCTGTGGCATGACTTGACCGGGGCGAGGCTTTTTGGCAATCTCTTTGAGATCGATGGGCGGAATGCGGGCGGCGAGCCGGGGGCGTTCCACTTCCGGGGCGGAGAGCTGGGGAGTTGCGGCGGCCGAGCCGGAAAGGACGAGTGCGCCGGCGGTGGCCGCGAGACAGACGGTGTGTTGCCAGAACCGACATGTCATTGCGAATCGCCCCCTTCAATGCTGCCGCCGTGCCTGGGAAGCTGCGGCAGCGGTTCGGGGCGGGGCTTAGGGAACTTGCCGCCGGTGAGTTCGGTGGTATCGAGAACCGGTCGCTTGGCGGTGGAAGGCGCTGCAGGCGCGGCCGGTTTGGCGGCGCTTGGTGGTGCGGGCGGGGCGTCGTCGAAGGATTCGCGCGGCGCGCTGGGTGTGGTGGTGGCCGTGGCGGTGGCGGCGGCCGCAGCAGTGGCGGCTGGCGCGGCAGCGGCGGTTGCAACGGGCTTGATTTCGGAGGTCGCGGCGGGGCGTTCCTGGGGCGAGGGGGTCGTGATGGGTGGCCACGGCTCATTGACGCCGGCGCGAGCGATTTCGGCCTGAGAGGGCGCGGCGGATTTGGTGACTGGGGGGATGAACTTTGACGGCGGCCGCATGACGAGGGGTTTGGGAGAGACGGGCTTGCCGGTGGCGCGGGCGGCTTTGTAGTCGGCGGCGGCGCTCACGGCACCGAGGACATCGGCACCGCTGAGTGTGGCTTTGGCGGCGGACGCCTTGCTGAGCCAGCCTTCGGCGGCCATGGCGGGGAGGGCGGTGTTGGGACCGGCGGGCCGCTGCAGCGCGCCGGCGCGGGCGATGGCATCAGCGGCTTTGGCGGCCGTCACAACGGTAGTGCCGGTGGTGGGGAAGTCGGCATCGATCCAGGCGAGACCGGCCGCGCGCTGGCGGAGGGGCGCGTATTCAGCGGGGGGTTCAATGCCCATGGAGATCGCGAGGGCACGAAGGACATCGTCAGCCGAAGCAGTGGGCGTGGATTCGAGCGCGTCGAGAAAATCGAGGGACGAGGCGGAACGAACGGGCGCCATGGGCCGGAGGGAAGGTGCCGATGCGCGGGCGTCGCCGCTGGAACTGCATCCTGAGAAGGCACCGAGCGCCATGCTTGAGAGAAGGACGGCGATCGCGCGATGGAAATCGCCCCGTTGGATGATCATGGTCAGTTACTCCGCCGCGGCTGAACCGCCCCGGAGCATATGTGCATCGGCTTGGGGCGATCGGTCGTCTGAACTGAATTTGGCAGCCGGGAGTGATCGGCGAAGATTTCGCCCCCCCCGGGGCAGGGGAGCCTATTTGACAAAAATGCGAGCCATATTCCGAACATGGTCCTAACGAAAAGAGGGTGGTAAAATCGGTAACTTGCTCAAACAATACCCGATCGAGGGACGAAAGATAGGTCAGTATACCTAAGAACATTTTTTGATTGCTCGCCAGTCTCAGGTCAATTGGGAGGAAAATCCCCCAAATACTCGGGGGTTTTCCGAGCGATTGCGATAAAGTTGGGCACCAACGGCAATCAAAGATCGAAAAGGATGTCGTGCGAGAATCACCACCGGTTCGGGTGGTGGATCGGAAGGGGTTCTATGAAGACTGTTGCAGCTTTAGCGTGCAAGGTGACGGAAGGACTTTGTCAACTTCCCGGCGTTGCGACGCTGGATTGGTGTGATCGGGCGGCCGGGGTGCTCTCGCTGGTTCGTCCGGGTGCGGTGGCGACGATCGCCGTAGGCCTTCTCGATAACCGGTCGGCGATCCAGTTGATTGAATCAACGGGAACAGCGCGGTCGGGCCGGGCCGTCATGGCGAGCGGGCGTTCGGCAACGGGCAATGGCGTGCCTCGGCTGGCACCGCAGGTGGTCGATCGGGCCCCTGCTGACCTAGATGGTGTTCGCGAGCAGTTTCGCGAGGGGCAGTGGCTGGGGTGGGACTTTGCCCCCCTCAATGAGGGCGAGGTATACGTGCAGTCGGTGAAGCTGACGCCGGCGACGAATCGCCGGTTTGCGCCGCCGCTATCACAGCGCTACGACGCCATGCTTCCGTCTGACATTGTGCTGGCGGCGGTGGGCTTGTCTGGGGATATGCACACGGCGTCTCACCATCGGCGCGTGCTGATCGCGGAGATTGCGCTTGATGCTGCGCAGCCGGGCGAGGTCGAGCGGATCGAAGCGGTGCTCTCGGCGGTGCTGCCGATGCTCGGCTCGAGGTACCTCAATGCCATCGGCAGCGAGCCGGCGACCAAGCAGTCGTGGCTCACGCCGCGGGAAGAGGTGATTTTGTGGAAACTGGTGGCTGGAAAGCGAGTGCCGGTGATTGCCGACGAACTGCACCGGAGTATCTACACGGTGCACGATCACGTGAAGAGCCTGCACAAGAAGCTGGGCGCGAACAACCGTGGGCAGCTTGTATCGCGTGCGCTGGGGCATCTTGGGCCGCTGCTGAGCGGCGAAGAAGCGAGCACGGCGACGATTGTCGATGAATGAGCCGGGGCGGTGACCGTGAGGAGCTGTTTGTTTATTGGGTGGCGGCTTTGCGCTCAGGCGCAGCCGGCGAAGTACGCGCCGATGAAGTCGGCGAGGTCGTCGGGGTTCACCTCGGCGTCGGCGTTGAAATCAGCGCCTTCGCCGGGGGGCTGGGCAAAGAACGCGCCGATATAGTCGGCGAGATCGTCGGGGTTGAGTTCTCCGTCGGCGTTGAAGTCGGCGGGGCAGAGTGGGGGAAGCTGGGTATCGAGATAGGCCTTGGCCAAATCGGCGCGGACTATGCCGTAGCCGTAGAGGTCGTCGCGACCGGGTGCGCCACGATCCTCGGCGGAGAGGAGGAGGGCCTGGCGCAGCATGGGGACGTGAAGGCGATCGGGGCCGTAGAGGGCAACCATGAGCGCGGCGACGGCGGCGACGTGCGGGCAGCTCATGCTGGTGCCGGAGAGTGGCAGATAGGTCGATGCGTTCTGGGTGAGATCGATCGTGGCGAGCGAGCCGCTGGCGGGCTCGAGCGCATCGCCCGTGGATCCGGAGACGGCAATGCAGGGAATATCAATGATGGCGAGGAGGTCCTCGTCGAAGGGGCCGGGCGCGTTGTTTGAAATGATGCAGCCGGCAGCGCCCGCGACGAGGGCGTTGAAACATTTTTCGGTGACGGAGATGGGCGAAGCGTCGAGGTGCGAGCCGCCGCGGCGGATGTGGGCGATGGCGCCGACGACGGCGGGAGGAAAGTCGGCGGGTTCACCTCCGGTGCCGCAGAAGATGGCGGGAGCGGTGACGGCGATGCCGGTGGAAGAGTTGGACAGCTGAGCGCAGAAGGTTTCGCTGCCGAGGACAGTGCAGCGCTCGCGAAAGGTGGCGGTGGTGGAGATGACTTCGAGGCCTGGAGCGCCGATGTCGATGGTGGGGCCGAGGGAGGAGAAGAACGCGCGGTTCTTGTTTTCGTCAACGGCCATGACCGAGACGACCGACTCGTAGGCGGCGGGGTAGTTGGGTGAGGCGTCGGGCGTGTTGCCGGCGGCGGCGACGCAGAGGACATCGGCGGCGGTGGCGGCATCGCAGGCGTCCATGAGGGCCTGGGAGAAGTCGGGACCACCGATCGACATGCTGATGACATGGGCGTTGTTGGCGACCGACCACTCGATGGCGGCGATGATCTGTTCGTAGGTGCCGCCGCCGGCGTTGGTGGCGGCTTTGGCGACGAGGATGTCACACTCTGGGCAGATGCCGACTACGCCGATGTCGTTGTCGCGGGCGAGCGCGATGCCGGCGCAGTGGGTGCCGTGCCCATTGCCGTCGTTGGCGGTTTCGCCGGGAATGAACGATGCGATGGCGACGGGTGTGGGCAGGTCGGGGTGCGCAAGATCGAGGCCGGTGTCGAGCACGGCCAGGCGAGCGCCGCTGCCTTTGGTGGCGGGCCAGACGGGCTGGGGGTTGACAATGCCGACGCCGTAACTTGGGGTTTGCTCGAAGATGCGGGCGGCAAAGGAGGGTTCGGCGTAGAGCACGCTGGCGGAGCGGCGAAGGGAATCGACGGCGGGGATGACGGCGCCGGGCGCGACCACGATGCAGGTGAGGCCGGGAACGAGTGTGGAGGACCAGGCGGTTTGCGTGGAGCCGGCGAGTTTGCAGAGCTCCGCGCGTTCGGCCGGTGTGGCGGCGGGATCGAAGCGGACGAGGACGCGGGCGGGATCGATGCGGCGGGCATCGAGGATGCGCGCGTCGCGGGGGCGAGGGCGAGCGGCAAGGCCGTCAGCGGACACGGCGGCACCGGATGTCAGCAGGAGGGCGAGTGCGGCGAGGGTTTTCATGGAAGAGCCCGCGAAGGCGAACTGGATGAAGGCCGTGAGCGATCCGGGAGCGCGGATGGCGCGGGGCGCTGGAGTTGGCATCAAGAAGATATACGGAGCGGCCGCCCGATCGGCTCTGTGGGAGCGGCTTGGGTTCAATACGGGCATTGTGTGTGTCGGGCGTTGGTTCTGTTCACTTGCGGCCCGAACGGTGAAGCAATTGAGCGGCGATGCTTTCGCACGGCCGCCCGGAGGGAGAAAGAGAGAGAAACCATTGACCTCCGCCGTGGTCGGCGCGGGCACCGACGACTTGCGAAGGTTGAAAGCAGGATCAGGCCGACATCATCGACTCGACGTCGGTGATGGCTTCGCCGAGCTTGCCCTTGATGATCTCAAGGTCTTCGGCGGTGAGGTTGAGCTCATCGAGCCAAGCTTTGGGGACTTCCGTATTGGGGTTGTCGAGGCGGAAGCCGGCCTTGTTCTGGGCGGCGACACGGTCGGCGACGGCCACGATGGTTGCGAGCAGTCGGTTGTCGGCGGGGAGATCGAGCGGGCGATGGTGATAGCCAGTCACGCCGAGAAACACGCGAGGGAACTTCCACTTTTCGCAGAGGCCTGCGCCGAAGTCCTGGTGGTTGGCACCGAAGACTTCGTCTTCGATGGCGAGCATGTCGGCGGGTTGATCGGCGGGTGCGGCCTCGCAGCGCTCGATGACCTGCACAAGGCGGTTGCGGTCGTACTGGAGCTGCACCATGACGCCGACATCGTGGAGGAGGCCGGCGAGGAAGGCTTCGTCGGTGAGGCCGAGCTTGAGGTGCTGGGCGATCATGCGGCTGCACGCGCCGACGGCAACGGAGTGTGTCCAGAGCTCTTTGGCGCTGAAGGTGGGGGTGAGCGCGCCGCCCTTGAAGAGTTTGGCGAGCGAGGCGGCGATGGCGATGTTCTTGACGGCGTTGAGCCCAAGCAGGACGATGGCGCGGTTGATGGAGCCGACCTGGCCGGGGAGGCCGTAGAAGGCCGAGTTGACGACCTTCAGGATGCGGGTGCAGAGCGCCGGGTCTTTGCTGATGACGTTGTGCAGATCGGTCGCGGTGCTCGTCGGAGACTCCACGAGGTTGATAATCTTGAGAGTGATCTCGGGGAGCGTGGCGATATGCGAAATCTCGCGGATCGCTGATTGCACGGCTTGCTCGCGTGAAAGGCTTGGTTTCGCGGTCACAGTCTGATCTGCCATTGGTGTTTCTCCGAGAGGTCGGTGCGCGGCACGCGCACGCGAGGCCCCGGAGCATCGGCGTAGAAGAGAATCGACTTGTGGCTGTGTGGGCACCGGCGGTGCGATCGGGTCCGTTTGCGCGGGCGCGGCTGGTGTGCGGGCGGTTTTGATTATCGGGCCGTGACGATGCCGGCGGCGACGACGACGCGGGCAGACCACAGGGCGGTGCGCACCCAGTTGGAGCCAACGAGGAGGGAGTGGGTTCGCGGGCTCAGGCCCTTCGCCAGGCGGGCGTGGAGCGGGACTTGCACCAAGAAGGTGCTGAGCCAGATAGCGATGAGCAAGATCATGCCGGTGAGTTCGAGGCCGAGGCCTGGACGATGCTGCCAGCTTTGCCAAAGCAGGAGCGAAGCGGTGAGGGCTTCGATGAGCATCATCGGGGCGACAACCAGCGTGGTGAGGGCCTGGTGGCGGCGCGCGTACGCGACGAAATGGCCTTCGCCGACGCTGCCCATGAGCGGGTAGTGCACGACCTGCACAAACCAAATAAGCCCGGTCATGAAGGCGGCGGCGAAAAAATGGATGAGCGGCAGGGTCATGCGTCAGGCTTGGCGGTGGCGGCGGTTGCTTCGCCAGGCGTAAAGGAGGATGAGTCCGAAGGGGACCCACCAGATGACATCGTTGGTGATATTGGTGACGCCCATCGACCAAGGGAGCTGGCCTTTGAGGGCGGCATCGATGAAGCCGATGGGGCCGAAGATCTTGCCGAGGAAGCCGACGAGCACGATGGGCCAGTGGCGAGCGGGATTGAAGGCCGCGGCGGCGTAGCCGACGCCATAGACGCCGACGATCATGCCGATGCATCCCCAAAGCTGCGGCCAGAGGCGGGTGCTTTCGAGCGTTTCACCCAGGAGCAGGCTCATGGTGGCGACGGGGAAGAGAACGACGGCGGTTCCCCATGCGACGTTATAGACGGCGGCGGCGAGGAGAGCGGCCTTCATCCAGCGTGGCGCGGGAGCGATCGGGTCGGCCACCGGAGCGTGAGTGGTCATGGCTTGCCTTTGGGCACCTTCCCAGATGCTGGGGCAAGTCTATTCGCACCGGTCCGGCGGGCCGGAGTTATTTGCGTTCAAGGACATCGATGGCGGCTTTGACGGTGAGGCGGGGGAAGCCGGGATCGACGTTGAGCTTTTTGGCGAGCGGGAGTGTGACGGAGCGGGAATCTGGGTATTCAAAGGCGAGCGCGGCGGAGAGGAGGGCGATGTTGGCGCGATGCAGGTTGGCGTTTGCGAACCGATCGGCAGAGGGAGCAGCGGTGCCTTCGAGCATGGGGAGGAAGTCGGCGGCATCGGGGCCGGCGAGGCGGAACTCGCTGAGGGCCTTGGCATATTGCTCGGTGGCGAGAGCAACATTGCCGGCGACTTTCGCGGCGAGGTAGACAGTGAGATGGGCGATGCCGGCAGAGACGGCGGTGGCGGGTACGGACGTGCCGACCAGAGTTGAGACGGCGGATGCGGCGGCCGAGGCTTCACCGGTCGCGATGGCAATCATGAAGTCGTCGTCGGGGCTGGTTCCTTCACGGCCGACGGCGGCGACGAACTCGGGGATGGTGCCGGCGGCATAGTGCATGGTCGATTGCAGCCGGGAGCGTGCGAAGGCCAACCCCTCATCGGAACCCAGGCGCGAACTGGTGAACGTGTTGATGTGTTCGCGAGCCTGATCGGCCTTACCGGCCTGCACGAGCAGGGTGACCCTGGCAAGGGCGGTGTCGAGAGCGTCGGCTTGCGGGTCGCCTGAGAACATCAGCGAAGCCAGAGCCTCGTCATAGCGGCCCAACCCCTGCAGCGCTGCAACGCTGAGTTCATTGATGCCGTTCATATCGGGGTTGATCTCGCGCGCCCGAACCGACCATGTGAGGGCGGCCTGATTATCGCCGGTGAGGACGCCGTGATGGGCGAGGGCTCGGGCGGCGAGAGCGAGGGGCTTGCCGGGCGCATCGGGACGGCAGGCCTGCTCGTAGAGCGCGGCGGCGGCGGGCCACTCGTGGGTGACGCGGCCCAGGAGGTAGGCGGTTGTGGAGGTGCGTGTTTCCTGGTGGAGTTTGGCGTATTCGGCGAGGAGCGCGGACTGGAGCACTGGGCCTTTGCTGTGATTCTGGTATGAGCGATGTGCCTCGACCAGTGGCGGCCGCTTGGCGAGGAGGGGCTTGAGGGTTTGGAGCGCGGCTTCCGGCTCGAGTATTGCGTCGAGGGCAATGAACCAGAACTCGCTCTGCGGCTCGAGGGTGATGGCGCGGCGAACAAGATCCTCGGCGGCCTGCTCGCCGTGCTGCGACGCGGTGATGGAGGCGATGTCGAGAGGGCTCACATCCTGAAGCGCCACGAGGGACGTTCGTGTTTTGGACTCATTGCGCTTGAGTTTGAGTTGTTGCGGCGGCGGTGTGAAGGGGAAGTCGATCCCGCGGAGATCGTGGAGGAGTGCGGGGGCGAGGTATTCGTCGGCGGGCGAAGGGGCGGTGTTGGGAGTGTTGGAATAAGTGTGGACCTCTTTGAGGAGCACGACGAGCTGATCGGGGTTGACTACGAAGGTCGCGTTGGTAAACGGGCGAGCGAAGAAGTTCGTTTCCATGGCGAACGACTGCTCGCCGAGGGGGCTTGCCGGATCGACAGGAGTAATGGTGTGTGAGCCCTCGGCGAGTTTGATTCTGACGGGCGTGAGGGCGCGGAGGACGACGGGTTTACCGCCATCGATGAGGTAGCGAGTATCCTGCGAGAGGCCGGAGATGAGCCAGACCTCGCGGCTGCTGCCGCGCGAGAAGGCGGTGGCGAAATAGACGATGATGACGAGGGCGGCGATGGAGGCCGCGATGAGGCGCGGGGCCCAGAAACTGCCCTTGCCGGATGCGTTCTTGGGGGCATCAGGGCGGATGAGCGCGGAGGTGATCTTCTTGCCGCTGGATTCGTGCTTTGTCGAGAGTTTGTAGTAGCGCTTGTAGTCTTTGCTCGAGGCGTCGACGAGGGATCTGGCGGCGGCGGACTCGAGTTCCTGGCGGGCCTCTGCGTGTCGGCCCTCGGCTTGGAGGGCTTCAACAAGGAGGAAAAGGATGCCGGGCGCGTCGGCGGGTGAGGCGTTGATCACGGCGCGGGCGAGCGGGGCGGCTTCGTCAACGTTGTGATGCTGGAGGAGATGGACGGCGAGATCGTGCTTGCGGGGGTGGGAGGAAGGATCGAGCTGGACGGCGGCCTCGGCGGCGGCGCGGGCGGGCGCGATCATTCCGAAGCGCTCCATGCCAACGTGGAGCACGCTCTGCACGTCGGCGTTGTTGGTGACGGCGGGGCTGAGCGACGAGGCGAGCCCGAGAAACTCGTCTTTGGCGGTGAAGCTGACGGCGGCGGCGAGGGCCTTGCAGGCGAGGTCGGGGTTGTCTGGATCATCGGCGAGCGCGAGCGCGCCGTCGCCGATGCTCTCGGCTTTGGTGCGTTCCCACTCTTTGAGCGACATGATGCGGTGCTGCTTGCACGAGGGGCAGGAATCGATGATGCGTTTGGTACCGAGGGGGATGACGGGAATGAAGACCACGACGATGTAGAGCGTCGTGTCGTATGAAGCAAGGTGGCCGGCCTTTGCGCAACTATCGCACACCCCGTGCCGGGTGGTGAGGTTGCGTTTGCCGTAATACCAGGTTCCGATTCCGTTGACGACCGTTGGCATGATGCCGAGTTTACGGCGGGCCGGGCGCGGTGTCCTTCAGCGCGCTTCAGAAATGGCCTGGTGGAGCATCTCGGCGAGAACGGCCTGACCGCCGGCAAGGAGGTGGATGTCGTCGCGGTACGGCTCGCGACCGTCGCGCTGGGCCTCGCGCATGGCGTTCAGATCGTTGACGACGGGGACGGTCATGTCGCGCAGGAGTGAACGTATGGCGAGGGTGCCGGGCTTGGGCTGGCCTTCGAGTTCGCTCTGGGCGGCGTGAAGAACGACGACGACCTTCACGTTGCGGGAGCGAAGCAGATCGATAAGTTCGCGGAGGGCGGCGAGGGAGGTTTGGGTATCTTTTTCGAGTTGCTCGGCGGAACGGGTGGGCGCGGCGGCGCCGGTTTGATCCGAAAGCCAGAGGGGGATGTAACGGAAGACGGCTTCTTCAAGCGCGAGGATGGGCTTGCGAGTGGGAAGGTCGCGACCGAGGGGGGCAAAGGTGGGGACGTCGGCGGCGTCTTCGTGGTTGAGGACGATGGCGGCGCAGTCGGCATCGAAGGTGCCAAATTTTTTGACGTACGCAAGAAGGTTTGGTGGGCCCCAGGAGCCGCAGGAGATGTTGGCGACGACGACGGGGGTCGAGCGCTGGCTGGCGAGGACGGGTCGAAGAAGCTCGGTGGCGAGGAGGGACTGATCGGTCTGGGGGCCACCGTTGACGACGCTATCGCCCATGACGAGCATGCGGAACTCTTTGGTGTCGGTCTTCTTCTCGGGGAAGTCGCCTGAGCGCATGGACCACTGGTTGTATTTGGAGATGGCGTTGAAGCGCTCGTACTGGCTGCTGGGGACCATGCGGTATTCGATCTCCGGGTCGGCCATGTAAAGGGGTGGATCGCCGAGGCGGAAAACGAGGCGGCCGACGAGCTCGGCGGCGATGAGGCCGACAATGAAGAGTGTGGCGAGGATGATGAGCCAGCGGCGTGTTCGACGCGGGCGCGGGGCGGCGGGTTTGCTCGCGGCGGCGGTCGGGGCGGGCTGGGGGGGTGTCGTGGCCGGATCGGTCATGGGAGGAGTATCGCGCGTGGGGTGGGCCCGGTCAATAACCAAATGCGGATGTCGGGCCAATCCGGTGAGCCGGCGTCGGTCATCGTCGGCCATGAAAAAGGGCCGCCCGAAGGCGGCCCTTGAGAGGAGGAGCATTGATCGGGCGATCGATTACTTGCAGGCGGACTTGAGGGCGTCAACCTTGTCGAGTTTTTCCCAAGTGAAAAACTCGAGCTTGGGGCCGCGGCTTTCGCGCTTCACGCGGTCGTAGTACTGGCCTTCGCTGGGCTTGCGGCCGAAGTGGCCATGCCGGGCCGTGGCGGAGTAGATCGGGGTGCGGAGCTTGAGTGACTCGATGATCTTGCGGGGGGTGAGGCCGAAGATTTCGCGGACGGCCTTGCTGATTTTTTCTTCGTCGATCTTGGCGGTGCCGAAGCAGTCAACGTAGACGCTGGTGGGATCGGCAACGCCGATGGCGTATGAGAGTTGGAGTTCGCACTTGTCGGCGAGGCCCGCGGCGACGACGTTTTTGGCGATGTAGCGGGCCATGTAGGCCGCCGAGCGGTCAACCTTGGTGGGGTCCTTGCCGCTGAAGGCGCCGCCGCCGTGACGGCCCATGCCGCCGTAGGTATCGACGATGATTTTGCGGCCGGTGAGGCCGGTATCGCCGTGGGGGCCGCCGATTTCGAAGCGGCCGGTGGGATTCACGTGCACGGTGATGCCGGAGTTCCACCAACTGCCGAGCATGGGCTTGATGACGTGCTCGACGATCTGCTTCTTGAGCTCGGGCTGGCGATCGTTCCACGAGGCATCGTGCTGGGTGGAGAGGACGACGGTGTCAACGCGGACGGGCTTGTTGCCGTCGTATTCAACGGTGACTTGGCTTTTGGCATCAGGACGGAGGCCGGGAACGGTGTTTTCGCGGCGAACGTGGGCCTGCTGCTCAACGAGGCGGTGGGAGATCTGGATGGCCAGCGGCATGTACTCGGCGGTCTCATTGGTGGCGTAGCCGAACATCATGCCCTGGTCACCGGCGCCTTCGCGATCAACGCCCATGGCGATGTCGTTGGACTGCTTGTTGAGTGCGACCATGACGCCGCAGGAATCGGCATCGAAGCGCATGTCGCCCGAGGTGTAGCCGATCTCGCGAACGGTTTCGCGGACCAGGTCGGGAATGCTCACGTAGGTGTTGGTGGTGATTTCACCGGCGACGACCACAAGGCCGGTGCAGCAGAGGGTTTCGCAGGCGACGCGGCTGAAGGGATCGTCGGCGAGCATCGCGTCGAGGACCGCATCGCTGATCTGGTCAGCGACTTTGTCGGGGTGGCCCATCGAGACGGATTCAGAGGTGAAGAGACGGTGCGCCATGGAGAAGGTCTTTCAGCAGTGGGAGCGAATAGTTCCGAACAAACCACGAATAGACAATGCGGACAGAGAACCGAGCGGCAAGGATAGACAAACACACCGCACGCGTCGAAGGCCTGCGGAGGGCTCTCATCAGGCCCGCCCGAGAATCGATGGGCAAAGGTGCAAGCGGCTTGAGAACATCGACGAGGGCCGAAGGTGACTTGCACCTGCCGCGTGGGCGGGCGGCCGGTAGTCGGCATGGACGGTGCTGCCTGCGAGTAGAACGTCCGAGACTTCGGATCACGGGTGCGATTGGCGCGAACTGATGCAGACTTGATGGTGTCTGCCACCGCTG
>Ga0209591_10005978_pt1 | contig 13557 bp, 9 predicted proteins | sample MAT01_FD_187207 | JGI IMG/M metagenome (GOLD analysis project Ga0209591, IMG submission 187207) | Freshwater microbial communities from Lake Fryxell liftoff mats and glacier meltwater in Antarctica - MAT-01 (SPAdes) (version 2) | ecosystem: Environmental > Aquatic > Freshwater > Ice > Liftoff...
CATCTCGCGGGCCGGCTGGTCGGGCAGGGCGTCCAGCTTCTTCAGCACGCTCTCGACGCTCGCGAAGATGCCGCTGGGGCCGCTGACGATCAGCGTGCGGGTAGCTGGCTCGGCCGAGATGGTCACCGGCGCTCCCGCGGCGGCACCCGGGGTTCCGAGCGATCCCCCCGCCGCCAGCTCGCGGAGCGTGCCCGCCGCGCCCTCGAGGTTGGCCCGCTCAACGCGGTACGCGCGGAGTTCGACATCGCCCGAGAGCTTCTGCTGGTCGAGGCTGCGGACGAGCTGCTCGAATCCGTCGAGACGGCGGACGGGGGCGTCGACGATCAGCGCGTTGGTCGCGCGGTCGGCCCGCACCACCACCTCGCGGGGCGGCTTGAGGTCCGGCCTGGGCTGGCGCGTGCGCGGGTCGAGCGGCACGGGCGGGTCCGGGTACATCTGGTCGATCGTCTGGGCCAATTCCTCGGCGCGGGCCACCTTCAACGGGAAGATCCTGATCTCCCGCCCGTCGGCGTCCGCGGCCTGGGTCTCGTTCAGCTGCGTGACCATCGCCTCGATCTCTGGCAGCACGTCGGGGTGCGCCGAGACGATCAGGGCGTTCGTCCCCGCGTCGGCCTCGATCGAGACGGGCATCTTCCCGCGCTGCTCCGCCGGACGCGAGTCGTACGCCTTCTGCAGCACCATCGCGAGGTTCGCGGCGTCGCTGGACCGCAGCCGCAGGATCCGCAAGGGGGGGCGGTCCGCCTGCTCGGCGCCGTCGAGGCTCCGCACCAGCGGCTCGATCACCGCGAACTGCCCGGGCTGCGCGGCGATCATCAGCGAATTGGTCGCCTCGATCGCCTCGATCACGGGCTCGGGGCCGCCCCGGATGGCCAGCGACGTGCTCGACCCGACGAGGTCACGCAGGAACTCGACCACCTTCTCCGCCTTGGCCAGCTTGAGCTCGATCAGGCGCACCTCGCGCGCGGGGCCGCCCTGGCGCTGCAGCTCTTCCATCACCCCCATGAAACGAGCCATGGCCTCGCCGTCGGCGACGACCATGAGCGAGTTGGTCGACTCATCGACCGTCACCTCGATCGGGTTGGCGTTGGGCAGCTGCGCCACCTGGGCGTCGTAGATCTCGAGCGCGCGGATGCGAACCGCCGCGGCCCGCTCGTTGGCGATGGGAACGACCCTGAGCCCCTTCTCGACCGGCACGAGCGAGAGGTCCGTGAGCACCGTCTCGACCGTGGCGAAGGTGCGCGCGTCGCCCGCGACGATCAGCGTCGAGCTCTTGGGCTCGGTCTCGATCATCACCTGCACGGGCTGGCGGCCGGGCTGGGCGGGCTCGGTCATGATGCCCCGCTGGGCCATGGACTGCAACGTCTTCGCGACGGCGTCGAGGCTGGGGCCGCGCACGCGGTAGGTCCGCAGCTCCGCGGCGGGGGGCAGCTCGACGCGGTCGAGCTTGGCGGCGAGCTCCTGGAGCGATTCGAGGCGGTCGGCCGGCGCGTCGATGATGAGCGAGTTGCTGGTCGCCTCGGCCGAGACGACCACCTCCTTGGGCTGTTGCAGCCACGGCTGCGGCCGCCCCAGCCGGTCGGTCGGGGCGGGCGGCGTCGGGTAGAGCTTGTCCATCGCCGCGGCGACGTCGACGGCCTTGGCCACCTTGAGGGGAAAGATCTGCGTGACCCGGTCCGACCCGGCCTTGGCCTCCTTGTTCAGGTCCTCGACGAACTTCCTGATCTCGTCGAAGAGGTCCGGGTGGGCCGAGACGATCAGCGTGTTCGTCGCCGGGTCGGCGCGGACGTCGACGGGCTTGGCCGACCGCTCCGCCTGCGCCCGCTTGCCGTACTGCTCGCCGAGCATCCCCGCGATGGACGCGGCGTCGGCCGTGCGGAGCTGCAGCAAGCGGAGGGGCGGAAGGTTTGCCGCGTCGAGCCGGTCGAGGCGGGCCACCGTCTCGGCGACCATGCGCTGCTGGGCCTCTTCTCCATGAATCAGGAGCGAATTGGTGCGCTCGATCACCTGAACGGTCGGCGCGGGCACCTTCCGCGCCGGGTCGATGGGATCGGCGCTCGCCAGGAGCTCCCGCAGCGGATCGACGATCTGGGCCGCGGGGACGTTCTGCACGTCGATGACCCGAGTTACCCGTTCTGGAGGCAGCAGCATCTGGGACTGGGACAGGCTCTCGTCGAAGATCCGCATGGCCTCGGGGCCGCCGGAGAGCACGGCCGCGCCCGATGCCTCGTCGAGCTCGACCGCCACGGCGCCGGGATCGGGCGCCATTCCGCTCACGCGCTCGTCGAAGAGCTTGCGGGCGCGGGAGAGGACCGCGCCCGGGTCCGAGCCCGACAGCCTCACGACCTTGGTCTCGCGGCCCGCGGTGTCCCGGGCGTCGAGCCGCTCGATCAGCCCGGCCAGCACGTCGAACTGTCCCGGCTGGGCCCTGACGAGGAGCGTCGATAGCTCATCGATCGCCTCGACCTGAGGTTCGACATAGGCCGAGCCGTCGGCGGGCGTCAGAAGCGGCCGGGCGAGGCGCGACAGCCTTCCCGCGAGCACGCTCGGCCGGGCCGAGCGGACGGTGAAGGTCCGCGACTCGAGTTCGACCTGCGCCGCCGTCTCCGCCGACTTGAGCAGCGCGTCGAACGCAGCGAGGCCCGACTTGGTCCCGATGAGCGTCAGCGTCCGCGACTCGGCGTCGAGGGTCGCGACGACCGGCTCCTTCTCGGTCTTGCCGGTCTGCTCGTAGAGCGCGACGGTCCGCGCCAGGACCGCGGCGGGATCGGGCGCTCCGATCTTGACCAGCCGCACGTCGCGGTCGACGTCGGGAGCGACGTCGATCGCCGCGACGAGGGCCTCGACCGCAGCCACATCGCGGTCGGGACCGGCCACGATCACGCCCTTGCCGTCGGGCGCGGGGGCGAGTCGCACGACCTGCTGCTGCCTGGGCGTGAGGAGGCGGGACGCCAACCCCTCCACCGTCTGAAAGGTCGCGAATCGCAGACGGACCGTCACGGCTCGCCGCTCCGGCATCGCCTGCGTCCCCCGGGATCCCTCCGGGCCGCCGTCGGGGTCGACCTGCGCCAGCAGCGACGCCGCCTGGGCCAGCAGGGGTCGGGTGCCGATCACGGTCAGCTTGCTCTGCTGCGGCATGGGCATCACCACGGGCCGCCGCTTCGCATCGACCGACGCGAAGAGCGCGTTCACCTGCCGCGCGGCCTCCTCGGCGCCAACCGTCCCCAGCGTGAACGTCATCATCGTCGCGTCGCCCTGCCCGGCCTCGGGCACGTCCAGCAACTGGACCAGCTCCTCGACCGTCTTGATCCGCGCCTCGGGGCCGACGGCGACGATGGAATTCGTTCGCGGGTCCGCGGCCAGGTTCAGGCCCGAGACCTGCTGGTCCTGCACCACCCGCTGCTGCCCGTCCTTGTCGACGATCACCATCTTCGTCCGCTCGCCCACCAACCCCTTCAACGCGGCGAGCACCGCCTCGGCCTGGGCGTGCTTCAGCGGGAATAGACGGAACGCGGAGTCCGCCGGCCGCACCGCATCGACCGCCTCGATGATCTCTCGCAGGCGCCTCACCTGGGCCGCGGTCTCGACGATGATTACCATGTTCTGCGCGGGCACCGCCAGCACCCCGCCCATCGGTCCGACCAGACCCTTGAGCTGCTCCGCGACGGTCTCCGCCCGGGCGTTGTCCAGCGGGATGCTCACGGTGACGATCTGGTCAGGCGTCAGCCTGTCGACGCCCGCCGCGTCCGTCACCGGCGAGGGCTTCTTCATCGAGTCGGCCGTCGTGGCCAGGTAGAGGTACTGTTCCTGGCGGCGAAGGTGCACACCGAACCGCTGCAAGTTGAGGTTGAGGATGCTCAGGGCGTCGTCCACGTCGTACGCCGACCCGCTCACGAATGTGAGGGTCCCCGCGGGGGCCGGCGCCTCGAAGATGATCGGGACGCCCGCCTCTCGCGCGAAGAAGTCGAGCACCTGATCGATCGGCGCATCCTTGAAGTTGAACTGCACGGTGCGGGGGAGCGAGACCGCCAGCGGAGCGGCAGGCGGCGTTGCCGCGGGCTGGGGCGGCGCGACGGCCACGGGGACCGCCGCGGGAGGCGGAGGGGCCACATCCTGCCCGAACACCGACACGGGCCACCCCGCCGCCGCGACGACCGACGCCGCCACCACCAAACCTTGTGCGATCGGTCGGGGCATCCCGCCCTCCCTGTGTCGTGCGGAACGCCGAGCGCCGTTCCTGTTTCCCGCGGACGTCCGCCCCGGACGCCGCCTCTGGCACCATCGAAGACCCGCCCCCGGCGGGGTCACGCCGCAGTCTACCGCGCCAACGCCCAGCCGTCAGGCCGATCGGCGAACGTCGGGACGATTCATCCAAGCGGACGGCGAGCCGCCAGCGTCTGGCCGTTGCTGATCTCGAACCGTTTCCCGCCGATCTCGATCACCGCCCGCTCGCCCGAGCCTTCTACGAACAGGGCATCAAGCACCAACCCGCCCTTGGGCACAGTGACCCTGGCCCCGGTCCTGACGTTTACGAAGAAGGCCTCGGCCCCGCGGACGCTACTCACCGTCACCCCCGCCAGGCGCCATTCCTCGTAGGGCGCGAACGGCTGCGGCGGGGGCTCCGCGTTCGCCACGTCGGCGACCAGTACGGACGGCTCCGCGGCTTTGCCGGCGGGTGGCGCCCGAAAGACGTTCTTCGCCGCGACCGCCCGCCAAAGCGGCTCCGCCTCCACCGGTGTTTGAACGACGACGGGCGCGGCGTCGGGCGCGGGCGCGACGGCCGGCGCGAAGATCGTCGCGACCCGCAGGGTGAGGTCGAAGCGCTCACGGTCCTTCCCGGCCGGGGCGATGGAGAAACCCTCGATCCGATGGGCCCAGGGCTGCGCCTGCGCCGCGGCGATCGTCCGCAGGGTCTGCTCGAGCGATCCCGACCCGCGCAGGACGCCCCGCACGACCTCGAAGTCAGGCGCCCGACGCAGTTCCCGCTTCAGCCCAGTCGCGATGCCCTTGGCGTTGAGCAACGGGCTCGGCTGGGCCTGCGGGGTGCCGTGGTCGACGACGACCGACGTCAGCCCCTCCGCCTCGGCCAGGCGGCTGAGGCCGGTGCGGAAGCGATGCTCGAGCGTGTCGAGCTTCCCGCCGAGCGTGGTCGCTCCGACGGTGCGCAGGCGAGCCCGAAGTGCCGGCCGCCCCTCGAGCTGCTTCTCAAGTCGCTGCACCGATTCGCGAGCAACGGCGACCTCGCCCGAGAGCGTCGCGCGGGGGGAGGCGTACTGCGTGATGTACGCTCCGATCACGACGGCGCCCACGACGAACACGCCCGCCGCGAGAGGCAGCCGGCTGCGAATCGCGGCCTTCATCGTGCACCTCCGCTCGGAGGAGCCGCCGCCGCGGGCTTCACGGGCTTCTGAACGATCGGCGGGGGCAGCGTGGTCAGTTCCAGGGAGAACCGATCGGGGGTGTCAGGACCGCGGTTCTCGACGCGGTACGCGCCGCTCTCGAGCAGCGTCTGACGCAAGTCGGCAGCCACCTGCCGCGTCCGGACTTTGCCCGCAAGTTGAAAGTCCGCCTGCTCGCGGACGCCCCACGCGCCGTCGGGATACGACCTCCCCCGGGGGGTGTACGTCGTCGCCGCCGTCAGGCGCCCCTCCATCTCGTCCAGGGTCGCGAGCGACGGCTCGGGGAGGAAGTCACTCAATCGCCGCACGTGCGCCAGCCAGTCGACGCGCGTCGCGGCCCACCGCTCGAGGTGGTTGGCCCGCGCATCCTCGACGAGCATCACGTCGACGCTCTTGCGGAGCTCCGATTCCTTGGCGGCCAACGCGTCCCGCTCGGCCCGGAGGCGGCCCAGCGCCCGATCCTTCGCGACGAAACTGAGACCTCCGAGCACGATCAGCGCGAAGACCCCCGCGAGGGCGAATTGACGCCGCCGCGCCCCGGCGTCGGGCAGGCGGCGGGGATTGGCGAAGTCGAGCGTGGCCCGACCCACCGCTCGCTCGACGAGCATCCCCACCAGCGGCAGCGCGGCGGCCCGATCTCCTTCGGGCATGTGGGAGGGGAGCTCGACGATCGAAGGGGCGCCGACCGCCTCGACCGATCGCTCCAGCGCCCGCCCGCATCGCTCGCCCACCAATCTCGATAGCTCTCCCTCGCCGAGCACGCCCACCACCTCGATCTCTCCGGAGGATCGCGATGCCCGATGACTCGTCCACGTCCGCTTCGCCTCGATGGCAACGCGGTCGGCGAAAGCCTCCATCTCGGCCCGGGCGACCGGCCGCGCCGCGTCGGTCGCCCGGGCGAAGATCATCTGCCCGTCCTCGACAATCACGAACTCCGTCGATCCAGATCCCACGGCGACGCCCAGGACCGGTCCGGCCCGGCGCTGCGACAGCTCGGCCAGCAGCGTCGCGGCGCCCAGGCTCCGCAGCCCGATTCGATCCACTGTCAGCCCCGCCGCCCGAGCGACTGCCCGCAGCCACGCCACCCGCGCCGCCGGCATCGCACCCGCCATCACCCATCGCGCCCCCGTCCCGTCCGCGCTCGCCCCCGCCATCGGGGCGTAGTCGATCGCCGATCCCTCCGCGGACATCGGGAGCTGACGCGACATCTGCAGCCGCACCACCCCCGCGACCTCGGCATCGCTCGCGGGCAATGCCCCGGGCCCGGTTCCCTGCGGCACCGACAGCTGTTTGAGCACGATGTCGCCCCGCGAAACCGCCACCACGATCCGCCCGCGCGCGAGGCCCGCCCGCTTGAACTCCAGCCCGATCCACTCCCCGACCGCCGCGGCGTCGTCGCCCGCGACCGTCTCGGGCCGCACCGCGCTCAGCCAACGCTTCACCTCGACCCGCCCGGTCGACACGACCGCCGTGATGGCGGTCAGCCGCGGACCGTCGAGCTCCAGCACTCCGTACTCGCGCTCGCCCGCCATGGCTACGTCCCCCCTCGGCCCCGGCGCGGACCCGCCCAGCGCCCGAGCCGCCCATCGCCCGGCCTAGCCGCGGCCGGAGCCGCCGAACCGCGCGCCGAGCCAGAGGATACCGCCGCCCCCGACTCCGCCTCGATGCCCAGATCCAGCCCCGTCTCCAGATCGAGCCCACCCCCGAGATCGAGCCCCCCGCCCGGGTCGAGGGGGATGGTGTCCGCATCCGACTTCGGCGAGGCAGTCTCCGCTGCGCCATCGGGCGCCGTCGCTCGAGCCTCGCCGGCGCCAACATCCCCTCCCGACGCCGCCTCCCGCACGTCGCGCAGCGCGAGCCCCAAATGGGTGACATCCCGGAGGTACGCGACGCGCGGCCGGTCTCCGGCCACGTCGATTACCGCTTCGTACACTAAGCCGGGGCGCCCGACCTCCTGCTCGACATCGCCCGCTCCTTCCTGTTGCCGCCCGAAGCCGGCCTCTACCCGCACCCGCCACTGCAGGCATCGGGTGGTGAGGAAGTCCACCGCATCGGCGAACCGCTCCGGCGTCAGGATTCCCCGTTCCACCGGCCACGTGACACGAGCCCTGGTTGGCTCATCGAGCGCGCCCCGCTCCGCGACGATCCGCCGCGCCCCCTCCGCGTCGATCCCCGGGATGCACGCCAGCACCTCGGCGAGCGCGGAATTGAGGTCCGTCCGCCCCAGCACGAACTCCGACTCGACGAACCCCAGCACGTCGATCACCCCCGCCCACTCCGAGACCGGCACGCCGGTGGCCGACAGGATGCGCACCGCGTCGGACTCGCGCGCCATCCCGCCCGCCCGCAGCAGCGCCTCCGCGGCCCCACCGCCGATCTCGCCCAGCCGCCGCACCAACCCGCTCCGGAGCGCGTCGTCCCATCCCTCCCGCACCATTACCCGCGCCTCGCCGGCGTCGTTACCGCCCGACCCCCCGGCGCCAACACCCGACTGGACATTCGGCTCGGCGCCGAAAACTGTGACCATCTCTAGGAGGCCCGCCACGCGCCCCTCGGCCCCGTCATCGCCACGGTACAGATCCTCCGCGTCCAGCTCCGTGATCGAGCACAGCGCCTCGGGCGCGACATAGCCCACGCCGCGCCCCGCGACCATCGCCGCGGCGGGCCCCTCCCCCACGCCCGGCAGCATCGCCAGCATCGCCTCCGTCGCGGAGTTCAGGTCAAGCCGCCCGGCCTCCGCCACGGCGATCCCGCCCGCGGGCTGGACCGCCAGACGCACGGTCCCCCGCACTCCGTCCACGGTCGACACGTCCCACGCCGTTGTCAGCCGGGGCGTCCCCGACGCCATCAGTGCGCCCCGCTGCGCGCCGAGCTCCGCCATCACGGCCTGCACCCCCGACCACGCGACGGCGCGAAGCCGCGCGCCGTCCCTCGTCGCTCCCGCCCGCGCCCGTTGCACGTCCGCCCGATACACCACCGTCGCGCCCACCAGCGTGGCGAGCACCACGACCACCGCCACCGCCAGCAGGATGGAGCCGCGTCTCCGACGGTCCCCCGCGAGCGCCCCGGCGCCAGCGCGTTCCACGCGGTCCGGCCTCACGCGTCACCCCCGCCTGCCGCGTCGGGCACCGCGATGGTGCGAACCCGGTCCGGCGCCCGGCGCGGAGGCTCCGCCTCGGCATCCGCCTCGCCGAACCACAGCGAGATCTCGACGGCCCGCGGCAGCACCCCTGCCTCCGCGCTGTCGAACTCGCTCCGCCACTCGCGCCCGTCGTGATACCGAATCCGCAGGGACTGCGCGCCCCCGCCAACCACCTCGGCTGTCCCTCCGGCCGGGCCCAGCCGCGTCCCGCGGACCTCCCCCGAGGCCGCGTCGAATGCGAACTCGACGCCCAGCTCGTCCCCGATTCCTGAACGGGCCCCGGCTCCGGCAACGACCGGCACCCCGCGACCCCGCACGGTCAACGTGGTCCCCGTCCCCACGATCCCGGCCCCGCCACGCGAATCGGTCACCATCGTGGTCGCGAGCATCCCCTCCACCTCCTCAAAGACCACACCCGCCACCGCCCGCCGCTCGGACTCCGTGGTCAGCGCCTCCCGCCGTTCCAACATGCCGAAGAGGAAGGACACCACGCCTCCCGCGAGAACCGCGACGAGCGCGATCGCCAGCAGCACCTCCAGCAACGTGAACGCCCGTCTCACGAGCCGCTCCGAAGCGTCGAAGGCACCAGCTGATCGAGCGCGAACGAAGCCTCCTCGCGCCCCGACCTTGGCTCCGTCCGAATCGCTCGCACCCGCACCCGCGTCAGACCGTCGAAGAGGGCGGGTTCGGTCGTGATCTCGAGCGACCAAGGCCCGGGCGTTGGCGGCTCGTCATCGAACGCGGCGTCCTCCTCGTCCCTCCACGCGGGGACCGGTCCCTCCAACTCCTCCGCCGTCGCGATCCCAGCCTCGATCTTGGCGATCGCCGAGCGCGCGAGGTCCACCGCCGCCTCCAGATCTCGCGTCCGCTCGACCGATCGCACCGCTCCGTCCACCAGAGCGAGCACCGCCATTCCCGCGCTCACGAAGAGCGCCAGCGCTAGCACGCACTCGAGCAACACCGCCCCGCGTCGCATCGCCACGCCTCCATCGCCCGTCGTCACTTGATCAGGCCGTCGGCAACCGCGACCCCCGCAGCCTCCGCCAGCTCCCGATCGGGCGCATCGCCCTCGACGCCAGACTTGATCGCCCCCACCTCGAACACGCCCGTCCAGCCGTTGACCGTCAGGCCCGCCCACAACCCTGATGGGCCCGCGATGCGCACGCCGGGCATCCCGGCCGCGGCACCGCCCGGTCGGATCCGAGCGATGAGCACCGTACCGGCCTCCGGGTCGTCGGTCGCCCCCTGCCCCGATCCCGCAATGACGACCGAGCATCCCGCGGGCAGCTCTGCCAAGACCTCGCGCCACGCCGTGCCCGCCGCGTCGTCGCCGCTTTCGCCCCTCGCCTCCACCGCGACGATCCGCCACCCGCCGCGGAACTCCTCAGCGACGGCCTCGACCACGAAGCCCCGTCGAATCGCCTCGGAGCGCGCCAAAGCCCCCGCAATGCGCACCCGTTCGCACGCCTCTCCGAACACGGCGCGCGCTCCGAACCCCATCGCGACGGGCAACGCGATCGCGCCAATGACGATCACTAGGACGATCGCCACGAGGAGCTCGACCAGCGTGAACGCGCGTCCGCCGCGGCCGGGGCTCACGCCCTCACCCGCCCGAACCCGGCGTTCCCCTCGACTCCGACCCGCCCCCGCCCGCCGGGGCGCCGTCCTCCCCGTCCGCGGCCGCGTCCCACGACACGATGTCGTCCGGGGTCCCCTCCTGCTTGTCCGGGCCATACGACCACAGGTCGTACATCGTCTCGTCGCCGTGCTCCCCGAGCTGCCTGTACCCCCACTCGTTCCCCCAGCGGTCCTGCGGCATCGGCTTCTCGATCAGCTTGCTCCACTTCGCGAGGTCAGCCTCGTCCGTCAACGCCTCCTTCTCCCACAACGCCCGCAACCCTTCCTCGTCCGTCGGATACCGCCCGTGCTCGAAGCGGAACTGCTTGAGCGCTGCCTGCAGCGTGTTCCGGTCTATCTTGCCGATGTCCGCGTCCGCCTTCTCCTTCGTGCCGAGCAGGTTGAACGCGACCAGGCCGCCCAGCGCGAGCACGATGAGGATCACGATCATCACCTCAATGAGGGTGAAGCCCCCGCGCTCCCCCCGCCGCACCCCGCGACGAACCCCGCCACCCCGCACGCTCGCGTTTCGAGTCATCAGAACCTCCGTGTACGGCCCGCGCCTGAGCGAGCCTTCCTGTCATCCACTTCAGCCACGTTCCGGCGAACCCCGGGACGGTGCCGGGTCGTTCCCGCTTCCGGGCAGCCATCGCCCAGCCAATCATAACCCCCGCTCGCCACCCTACAACGCCCCGCTGACCTTGCTCATGGGCAGCAGCAGGGCCGCCGCTACCACCCCCACCAACCCCGCGATCACCACCAGCAGCAGGGGCTCGATTAGGCGCACCGCGATCCCCAGCTGCCGGTCCAGCCGCGTCTCGATGGTCTCCCCGACCTTTATGAGCACCTCATCGAGGTTGTTCGCCGACTCCCCGACCGCGATCATCTCGACGACGTCGTCGTCGAGCAGGCCGCTCGCCGACAGCGGTCCCGCGAGCGCCTGCCCCGCCCGAACCGACTCGGTCGCCGCCTCGATCGCCCGCTCCATCAGGAGGTTTCCCGCCCCGTCCTTGGCGATCTGCAGGGCGGTCAGCAGCGGCACGCCGTTGGCCAGCATCGTCCCCAGCAGTTGGCACAGCCGCGCCGTTGCGAACCCGCGCACCAGGGGACCGACCACCGGCATCCGCGTCTTCCACGCCTCGAGACGCTCCCGCACGCCCTCGCGCCGAAGCAACCGCCAGACCGCCACGCCCGCCACCGCGCCCACGAGCGCGGTGATCGGCGCATACCGGCCCAGCGCATCGCTCGCGCCGAAGACCACCCGCGTGATGAACGGCAACTCGCCGCCCATCCTTTCGAACACCGGGCGGAACTTGGGCACGAACACCCCGAAGATGATCCCTCCGACCGCGACGCCCATCACCACGAGCACGCCCGGATAGACGAGATTCCCCACCACCTTCGCCCGCATCTCAGCCTGCCGCTGGACGAGCCTCCCAAGGCGCCCCAGCACGCTCTCTAGGAAGCCGCCCCGCTCTCCGGCCCGCACCATCGCCACGTGCACCGGCGGAAAGACTCCCTCCATCTCCGCCATCGCGGCCCCCAGGTCCGCGCCCTTCTCGACCGCGTCCGCCAGCGCGCGATACACCGCGGCGAGCCCCGGCCTGCTCTTGCGTCCGCCGAGCAGCCGCAGCCCCCTCAGCAGCGGCACCCCCGCATGCAAGAGGTCAGACACCTGCCCGTACGATTCGCCCAATGCCCGCGCCCCGATCCCCGATCGCTTCAGCCAGCGCGGCCCGGACCGATCGGCCGCGGCCACGATCGAAACAGGCGTGAGACGACGGGCCTCGAGCTCCGCCAGCACCGCGCCCTCGCTGGGCCCGGTGAGAACGCCTTCGACCCGGCCGCCCCCCGCCTCGATGGCGGTGTACGTGAATGATGCCACGGCGTCCCCCGCTCGTCACACGCTCCCGGCGCACGCCCGCGCGCACGCCGTTCAGCCCGCCGCGAGCAATTCTTCGATCGTCTTCTGGAATGCCGAGTCTTCGGGCTTCACGCGCGAGTCGAAGCGGGCCACCACGTTGCCCTCGCGGTTGACCACGAACTTGGTGAAGTTCCACCCCGGATCGCCCCCGACGGGCTCGGCCTGGGCCGCGAGCCGCCTATACAGCGGGTGCTGCTCCTTGCCCTTGACAGAGATCTTCTCGAACATCGGGAAGGTCACCTTGTACGTGGCGGAGCAGAACTCCTTGATCTCCTCGTTCGACCCCGGCTCCTGCCCGCCGAAGTCGTTCGCCGGGAAGCCCAGCACCACCAGCCCGGCGTCCTTCTTCACCAGGTAGAGCGTCTCTAGCCCGGCGTACTGCCCCGTGAAGCCGCACTTGCTCGCGACGTTGACGATCACGAGCACCTTCCCCTTGTACCTCGCGAGGTCCACGTCCGTCCCGTCGATGTCCTTCATCGTGAAGTCGAGCACGTAGGGGGACTCCGGGAGGGCTTTCGCGTCCGTCGAGGCGGGTGGGCCCGCCGCGAGAGCGTCCGCCGCGCCCGCCGGCTTCGCGGCGGGCGTGGCCGCCGGCTCGTCCGCTCCGGCCTTCGCCTTGTACCCACGCACGCCCATGAGCACTCCGCCCGTCAGGATCGCCAGCACCCCGAGCCCGTTCACGATTAACTTTTGGTTCATAATCGCCCATCGCCGCCGCGAAGCGGCGACGAGCATCAGGTGCATGGTCCGCCCGCTCGGGCTGGACCCGGTCGACCCGCTGTTCAGCTCCCGCTGGTCGTGGGCGACGTCGTCGCCCCCCCCGCCGGAGGCGTCGGCGCGGGATTCGCCGGCGTCGCGGGCCGCACGGGCTCGGCCTTCTTCTCGCATCCGCTCGCCAGCAACAGCACGCCCGCGGCCACACCACCCAGCACCGATGCCTTCAGGATCCTGCTCATATCGTTCCCTTTCGTGAGCGGAGACCGCGCGGCCCTCGACCGCCCGTGCCTCCGCTCGCCCTCCATTATACAGTGATCTCCGTGCTCCACCTGACCCGCACCGTCCGCTTCGCGATCAACCCACCTCCCGCCCCCGCCGCGCTCGATTCCCCCTCGCCCGACGACCGCAACGGCTACGGCGGCCGACCATCCATGACCGGGGTCGGAGCCCATCACGAGGTCCGAATCCGCCTGACCGGCGTGCCGGGGGCCGACACCGGCTATCTCATGGATATCAAGAAGATCGACCGCGCCGCCAGGTCGACGCTCGTTCCGGCGATCACCCGGGCCTTCCACGATCCCGCCCGCCCCGATCCGTGCGATGTCCTGCGCCCCACCCTCACCCCCCTCGCCGAAGCGCTGGGCTCGACGCTCACCTCCGTCCGCTGGTTCCTTTCCCCGTACTATTCGATCGAGATGTTCCCCGCCCCCGCATCCCTGCCCGCCGCCGCCATCCTCCGCCAGCGTTTCGACTTCGCCGCT
>Ga0209591_10005982_pt1 | contig 13553 bp, 16 predicted proteins | sample MAT01_FD_187207 | JGI IMG/M metagenome (GOLD analysis project Ga0209591, IMG submission 187207) | Freshwater microbial communities from Lake Fryxell liftoff mats and glacier meltwater in Antarctica - MAT-01 (SPAdes) (version 2) | ecosystem: Environmental > Aquatic > Freshwater > Ice > Liftoff...
AAAGCTTGGTACATTGAAATGGTCATTGAGATTTCTCCATAAAAAGTTCAAACGACTTTGAGTCGCCCCATCTAATATTAGGGGGTATTGACTGTGATGCGAAGAAGTAGTACAAAAGTATCTGCCTGAGCTTTGGGGTGGGGCGGTTGGTGCGATCGCTAACTGTGGCGGCTGTGTGTCAGGCTGACGGTGGAGTGTCTTTTGGGGGCGAGGGGTGGACGGTTGAGTTTAATGACTAAATAATCTTCCTCTTAAAAGGCTAATAATTAAGGTAATTTAGAAGCTTGCTTAGAGCAACAAACATATGTCAAAGTAACTCAATTTGCGGCGTTGCTGAATCACAATATGAATTATGCGATCATCACAACCGGATGCAGGATGATTTTTTACGCTCAATTAGGGTGTCAAAATAGCGATTATCCCACAGTCCCCAACTTATATTCTATAGATTAGTTCAGAGAAAACTCTATTTTTGAATCGTGTCGAAGCCCATCCCGATGGATCTATTTCTTACTCTTGAGACTCTATCTTTTGGATAAACTTCAGAATTGCTTGTAAATACGAGTTACTTCCAGGTTGATAAATTTGGACATGTTTTCCTTTTGGAATTAATAAAAGTTGTTTGGGTTCAAGGGCAGCATTATATAACTGCTGACTCATGTAGGATGGAACAATGCTGTCATCAGTTCCATGAATAAATAAAACGGGAAGACGTAGAGAACGAACTTTAGAAAGAGAATCAAACTTTTGTGTTAGCAGCAAATCGATGGGAAACATCCGTAACCAATCTCTATATTTGATTTGCTCTGCCATTGATGTAAAGGAGCTTTGCACAATTAATCCGCTAGCTTCTGGATGTTTTACTGCCAAATTTATAGCAACTGCTCCCCCCATTGATTCGCGGTAAATAACAATTTTATCAGGAGGTATTTGTTGGATTTTTACTAAATAATTCCAGGCTATTTGACTATCTTGATAAAGCTGAGACTCACTGGGAAAACTCCCATTACTACTACTTACTATAATCATCTTTTACCAGCATTCAGCTTATACTTTAGTAATTATTTATACCTCTTTTATCTGGCTATTTTATATGGATCATTTTGCGGATCAGCCGGAATTCACTGACCTGGGTGAGTTTGCCGATAATGAATACCTAGCTGCCGTCCTCCACAAAACTTGTCAGCAGATGTTTGGCAGTGCCATGAAGATTACTGGCTTTTTCTTGATCTACATAGCTCCGTATCGTTTATTTCATGGAGCTTTCCAAGTTGAAGGACGTATTGGGGGTGTGATTTATTTCGAGGATATAAAAATTGGGTTACTTGCAGTGTCGGCGGATTCTCCCCCTACCGATGCGGTTAAGTATTCACGTTTTTCTGAGATAATTCAACTGTCGGCATCTAATCGCAACGATGTCTACGACGGGCTACGCCTACGCAATTGAGATTCACTCTTTAATGTATAGTCAAGGGAATCCCGTTATCTTTGGGTTTTAAATTGAGAATAAACGGAACAGCTTTCAATACCCAATCGGACACGGGTGTATAATTGGCAGCTTCTTCTCCAAAGCTGATAGAGAGCATATCAGTATGAATAATCCCTGGATTGAGGGGTATAGCTGCCATACCAGTTGGCAATTCTTGTGCCAAAGAACGAGTTAATCCTTCGATTGCCCACTTGGAAGCGCAGTATGGTGCAACTTGGGCTGAAGTCGAACGTCCCCAGCCAGAACTAAAGTTAACAATAATACCCCGTTTCTTTTTCACCATTGCTGGTACGAAATGGCGAATTATATTCGCTACTCCTTTTATATTGATATCTATAAGATTAGAAAATTCTTCAGATGGTATTTCCCACAAAGGTGCTGGATAATTGGTAATTGCCGCATTATTAATTACTATATCTGGCGGTTCATATTTTTGAAGTACGTCTAGTGCCCATTTTTCTACAAGCTGTTCATTTGCCACGTCTACAGATGTGAAATCGTTGGGCGCACTAAACTTTTGGCGTATTTTATCGAGCGCATCTGATGAACGAGCGCAACCAATAACAGTATGTCCCTCTTGAATAAAACCCTCTGTCATCGCATAACCTAGACCTTTGCTTATACCTGTAATTAAGATCAGCTTAGTCATATTTTTTTGCTATTATTAGAATTGAGTTTTTTTCCGGTCGGTTTCGTAGAGGTATGGTTCATCCATCATAAAATTGAATAACCTTGATCGTCTTCTAGAACACCATTGTGTCCGGTGTGGTAATACCAACGCGGTCTGAGCTTAATAAACCAACCTGGAAGTTTATCAGGAAACGAAAACTATCTCTGACATTAACTTCTTTCTCAAACATTAAAAATCGTCATGCGATCGCCAAAGCAACACTAATTGCTACCTATTAGGCTTTTTGTGAAGAGTGGGGTCAACTAACCTATATGATTGGTCAGGTTTACTCGTTGGCGGAAACGGATGCCCAGTAGTTGATGTAACTTCTAGCCCTGTGCCTTCTCCATCAGAATTTATTAGTTCGTACTGTCCGCTTATTGGAGTGCGTTCGCCTGGCCTATGTAAAGAAGATTGAGACTCCAATGTTTGCTCATCTGACTGGTTTAACTGTGTAGTACCAGCACTATAAATTAGAGTAAATTGGCGATGAATCTCGAAACCTGGAAGATAGCCACCGTGGAACGGTATTTCTGAGAGTTGACTAAGCGCCCCTTTAATTTCTGAGACTGGTTTAAGCAATTTTTCGTTGTCTTGGCTCCAGCTAATAATTTGTGCATCTAGCAATTCTTGAAACTCAAGAGCGTGTAGCGTCGCCTCATCTGAGAGAGTTTGGCTATCTACAACAATCGATAACTTGAGAGTAAACAAAAGTTTCGTTTGTATTTGTGAAGAATCGTCGTTAGAGGGAACTTGCGTACAATACTCGTCTACATGAAAACCAAACTGGGCCTTAAAATGTGAAAATTTCTGTGTTTGAAGTTGTTGACTAAGATATGGTAGCAATCCAGTATCGGCATCTAATAGGATTTGGCGAACCATTGGTATTTGTATCATAAATGCTCTACAAGTTTTAAATTAAACGTTTTCTTTGCTCTAACTATCTCACAAGATTTAAGCACTCTGGGACATCCATCAAATTGACGAGAGTTAGCTCAATCGCTCTACCGATTTACTTCAAACATCTTTCGTGCTGCTTTCACGCCAGATAATTGGTAAATCCCTGAGCAAGAGACTCGTATTTTCTATAGATTTAGTGTACCTTGTTAATTCTGTGCTTTTTATTTACACCCGACTGACGCCGACTTTCTACAAATCTACTGTCATCCAAATTTTAAGCCAATGCCTTTGAGGGAACAGCCAATGAATACTTCTAATGAGATACATACAAAGAAAATCATCAAAAAATCCGACAAGCTTACCCTGAAACAGATGATGTTAATCGAAGAAGCAGAAGACCAACTTCTTCAAGCTAATACTGTCAAATATACAGCGCCTGTGGTTGAGGAGAAACCAGTAATCACTCCAGAGGCTAGAGTCCCTGACTATATTCCATTCCTTGATAATCCTCCGGTACAATCTATGGGCAATTCCGGCTGGCAGGTTTCTGATGTCTGGCGGGATATTCGGGTGGATGATTTTTGTAGTTAATTAAAGCAGGCAGTTTATATTCCCAGATGGTTGACCATTGAGGCGATTGCAATTATCCATGATCCGAATGTCAGAGGTTGAAGAACAGGCACCTCTTCAGGGAGAAAAGTTTTCCCGAATGCATTCTTGTGCAGCAATACCCCTGTCTCTTCGTTAAAACAATAATATCCAACCGCCTGAGCAATTTTTGTAACCTATCTTTGCACTAAGTCAAAGCTATAGTTCAATTGTGCCTATAATAAGTTACGGCTAAGTATAACTAAAAGTTAGCACCCTGTAACCCTGTAAGTGTGTATCGCTGGATTACGCATCAAAGACGATACCAAAGACAAACAAAATTGTTCGGCAGCGCAATAGTTTCTATTTTCGTTGCCAATATGCTCAGTCAGCGATCGCATATTGGTGAAAGTGTTGTGTATCCGGGGAAGTAATATTAATCGTATTTTTTGTTGGATAAAAGATAAGGGTATCTTATTTTGTGTTGAACTCTTGTACTACAACGTAATCTAAAGCATAATATGAGCAAACACCTTAGTTCATGGTTGGAGATGTGGCAAAATTAACCATTCAAATACCAGATGAACTAGTCGGGCATTTAGAATCAAAGCAAAGTTACTTACCCCAGTTGCTTTGCTTATTCTTGGATAGTTGGTATGGCTCGTGATTTATTCCACAATATTGTGAGGTCTGCACTAGAGAAAGATGGTTGGTTAGTTACAGATGACCCGCTAAATATTCGGTGTGGTGGAGTTGATGTTCAGATTGATTTAGGTGCAGAACTCCTAGTTGCTGCGGAAAAATCTGGAGAAAAAATAGCAGTTGAAATCAAAAATTTTGTTAGCGCATCGAAGATTTCAGAATTTCACATGGCACTAGGACAGTTTATTAATTATCGGACTGCATTACGTGCAGAAGAACCTTCGAGAAATTTATATTTAGCTGTACCATTGGTAACTTATAATGATTTTTTTAATTTGCCTTTTATTCAAACTGTAGTCAACGAAAACAAATTGAAGTTAATTATTTATAACCTTGAGACTGAGGAAATAGAGCAATGGATAAGTTAAATGAATACCGCACAAAAGTTAGGCAATTATTAACTAAGTATATCGAGTACAAGCCTAGTTATGGAGATGTAGAGGTCGAACAGATTTTTGACGTAGAGTATGACCATTATCAAATTATTAGCATTGGATGGAACAATCAAAAACGGATCTATGGCCCAATAATGCACCTAGATATCAAAAATAATAAAATTTGGATTCAACAAAATACAACGGAGGTAGATATTGCTTTAGAGTTGATAGAAATGGGTGTACCTAAGCAAGATATTGTCATCGGTTTTCATACTCCTAAAATGCGTCAGTTATCGGGATTTGCTGTCGAATAAACATGATACAAAACACAGAATCTTTGCTGCCATTCTGTTTGAGGATGTATTAGTTAATAGACAGCTATGAGGTAGTAAAAGGACTACTTTGTTTTGTATAAATTCGGGTAAAATTTTGTTGTGATCGCCACAAGTTATTAATCATGCGTTATTATTACAAACTCGTAGGACATACCCCTGTTGCTGTTAATTCATTGTCAGAGTGGCAAGATTATTTACACTCAGTACAAGATTCAGGACAACATCTAGTTGCCGAAACTATAGTTGGGGATGCCAAAGTATCAACTAGTTTTTCAGGATTCGATCTCACTTTTGGAGATCCCCCGTTGCTTTTTGAAACGATGGTTTTAGGCGGGCCTCATCACGGGAGAATGCAGCGTTATTCTATATGGGAGCAGGCACGCTTCGGTCACGATCATACCGTCATAGAAGTCATGACTACCTCACCACCAGATGATTAGATAAACAGAAAGTTATATTTAATACTTAGTAATTAATAATAATTTACACAGAAGTGGATGAACTACAGCGCAGATTCTTTACCTGAGATTAAACTCATTCCCCTTGATCGTGAAGCTCTACATTTCACACAGCCAGCAGAAACTAGAAGACCACCAACCGATATTCGGTGGGTAAAAGTCCTGGAATTTTTACGCAGCAACAATCTCGCACCCAACAGCCGTAAGCTTTATGAGCGCGAACTCAAAAGGTTTTTGGCTTGGAGTGAACTACATTATCATGAACTGCGTCCACGTCACCTTGCGCTATATAAAGAATACCTAAGAGATGAAATACGGACTGATAGAGGTAAACCGCTTTCCAAAAGCAGCATCAATGCCGGAGTTGCTGCACTCAAAAGCTTTTTCAAATGGATGTGCTATACGTATCCTGACATAATTTCTATTAATCCCACGCTGGGAATTAAACTGGAAAAAGTGCCACTGCCACCAGCCCAGAGTTTAACCCCAGAAGAGATGGAACGGGTTTGGTCAGCTTTGGAATTGCTTGGAGAAACAAAGCAACGGGATACAGCACTGGTTCACATTCTCAGTCATGGGTTGCGTGCTGGAGAAATTGTGGAGTTAAATGTTGGGTCGTTTGATGGCAAGCTACTGTTTTTACCCGATACCAAAACCAACGAACCACGCTTAGTTCCACTAAAAAAAGAGAGTCGGGAAGTTTTGGCACAGTATTTGCTTACGCGAGAAGAAAGGAGTGAGGTGTTGACCAGCCTTAGCCCACTGATGATTTCACATCATGCTTCATATAAGGGTGAACGCTTAAGTTATCACGGCATTTACTTCGCTGTGGAAAAAATCGGTGAACTTGCTCTTATCGAAGATTTGCATCCTCACTCCTTTCGGCATACTTACGCTACTGACTTATTGCTATTGGGAGTTGACCCCAGCCATGCGCGGAAGTTGACGGGACATCAAAGTGAGAAAGCGTTTAGACGGTATACGCTTCGTAGCGAACAAGAAGCAGCGATCGCAGCTTACTATCGTGCGATTGGCGAAGAAGTGGAGTAAGTAAGGTATGCCCAAGCCACTTGATCCAAAGTGTCAGTTATGCGCCAAATTACCAACAACTCAAGCAAAACTACTACATGGGCCACAAGGGGATGGGTGTTGGAATCCAAAAGTCTGCCACAATCGCCGCTCATTCTATCGCCACCGCTCCCAAAATAATTCAGCAGAAATTGATGCGATCGCAGTCGAACCACCAGCAACATATTTTGCAGTGCTGTATTTGTATAAAGAACCAGGGAATAAACCACTACACGCGTTGGGTGCAGAACTCTGGTTGGGGCAAAAACCTGTTTGCCGCCTGGAACCAATTCACTGTTTTGGGTTAACGGCTGGTAAAATACGCGCCTATACAGATCAGGTGTTGCAGGCTTTTGCAAAACAATATGGTGTTTCACTATATCAATATAAGGATATGTTTGAGATTACCTCAAGCTACTGCCCAGTGCGCCCTTGCCCCTTGCATCCAGAATAGTAATTCAAAATTCAAAATTCAAAATTCAAAATTCAAAATTCAAAATTATTAGTAATTACGTACTAAACAGGATAAGATAATTATTATAAAGGCAATTTTTATAATAATGAATCAGCATCAACATATTACAGATAGAACATTTAACTTTGCAGTAAGAATTGTTAATCTCTGTAAAATTTTAGATGAAAAACCTGGAGTAGGCAGGGTTCTATACAAACAACTAATAAGGTCTGGAACATCTATTGGTGCTAACGTAGCAGAATCTCAATCAGCGCAAAGCAAAGCTGATTTTCTAAGTAAATTACAAATCGCTTTAAAAGAGGCTAAAGAAACAAAATATTGGTTAAGAATATTAATTACTACTGTTATTGTTGAAGAACATAAATTGTTGCCTCTTGTTACAGAGAATGAAGAAATTATCAAAATCGCGTCGCTTTGCTCCGAATTCAAAATTATTAATTCAAAATTCAAAATTAAAAACACTATAATTAAAATCTAGTTGTTTTGATGTAATGATACTGCGCTTTTAATGTTTTTTATTTTTAAAACCAGTTGCTCTGCATCCTCAAAAATTACTCGTAGTCTCTTACATTTTGAATTTTGAATTTTGAATTTTGAATTGTTTTAGTCATTGCAGCTATAGTAGTGAAAACTAAACAAAATGAGTCCAAATAATTTTGAATTTTGAATTTTGAATTTGATATGACCATCTGGGATGTATTAGATGAGTTGTCTGAATCTCCACCAACTTCTTCCCTTGATGCTATGTGGGATTGTTTGGATGCCGAGCTAGAGAATTTACCCTTGGAGGCACAGTTATCAACCGCAGCACTTGCCTTCAGTCAGATTGCGGATATTCTCAAGTCTCGTGCCGAAGTGCTGTTGCAAGATACCCGCGATCTCAATAACCCAAAGGGGCCAATTGTTAGCACGGATCTCTTTGCTGGTCTAGTGCGGACAACAATGCACCTAGATTTAGATGATTTGATTGAGCCGCAAACACCACAAACCTTTAAACCACATGTCCCACACCAATTTTCATATCCTACTGAGTTGGGTGATTCTGTAGTAGCACCTGTTGAAAAAGCGAATGTTTTGGCAATGCTCGATCAGGTGACAACTTTAGAAGATGTCCGCAATTTGGCATCAGATGAGGATGTGGAAAAATGGCACAGCGCCATCGCTAACCATCTGATAAATGTCAAAGATGAGATTTCTTTAGTTAAACTGCAACGTGTGTTGCAAATGCCGATGGTGGAGGTGTGGTTAGGATTGTTACTTGGTGGTTTTACCTTAGAACAACGTGGTGATTTTTATCACAACCATAATGTCTGGGTGAAAAGCTCTCCTTCCTACTACCAATAACAATACATTCGCCATATAGGAGAGTCCGCGAACGCTTACCGCTTTCATACACCGAGTTAATTGTTACATTGTGTCTTTGTTGGATTAACCTCTTGTTTACTAGCTGTATCGTCACTTTTGCTGTCTCCAAACAAGGTTGTACTCTCTCTCAACTGCTGGCAGCTTTGCCTGCAAGGATCACAGATACGGTGGGAGCTTGTTTCCTCAACCCCTGCAACTGCAAAATGCTTGAAACCCTTGATTTATCGTTACAATAGTATTAGTAGTTAATAACCCCCAGAGGGTTAGTCTGAGCGCTATTGAGCTTACTCGTCGTCAGAAGATTCCTTATCTTCTTCGTCATCCTTGTCAAAATTTGTATTGCTGAGGGGGACTTATCCCGGATTTCTCACAAGAGAGAAAAAAACACCTGGATTAGGCAGACTTAGGATAAATTAATTGATACATTGTTAAATTCCCCACGATTAAAAGGATTCAACAGTAAAAACCGAAATATAAAAAGATATATAAAATACATTTTACCGGAAGATACTTAGGGACAGAAAAAATACTGATAAAAATTGGCATGACAATTTGTTGGGTTAAGTTAAGCAAAACAACACCAATAATAGTTATTTAAAATCAGAATTGGCTATTACTTATGAAACCAATTTTCTCATTATCCAGGGCAAGGGAGTCGAGATAAAAGGTCATAAATCGTTGCAAAAACTTCCTTGTAAGGGCAAGCACTACTAATTTCAATTAAAACTCGTCTTCTGCTAATAGTAATAACAGCCCCTAGCTTTAATAATTTTGTGCGTATAGTCCCAATCGTTGCATTTTTGAATTCCGTATTGACCAAACATTTCTCGCGTATGGCATTCATTAAAATGTAAGCAATCGCAGCAAACCATAAACGTAATTGATTTCCTTCAAATGTATGAGTACTTGTTCTATCACTTTTTAAATCTAATTTTTGTTCTTTTAGACAATTTTCTAGGTTGCCTCTCGGGCAATATTTTTGAGTATAAAGCTGTCCTGGAGGAATTTTATTAACAGGGAGCGAAGTTACTACAAAGCGAGTATCAACTTCTTCATAGCTATAATTAACCTTGGCGACAACACGACGGCTGCGACTCCAACTGTCTAAAGTTTGATAATCAAGAGAACAATACCAAACTGAATTATCACGCTAATCATTAAATTTGCGGTAGATCCATTCAGTTTCCCAGGTAATGTTATTCTTTGTGCGATCGCGGCTCTAATCTTTAGTGTGATTCTTAGTCTGGCGCAATGGCTGATACTCCGTCAATCCGAGATGACACCAAGAGTCTTTGCTCTGATCAATACAGTTATTGGAATTGTCGTCTACTTCCTACTGGTATCGCTCAATGAGGGTAGTTTGGAGTGGAGCGGTAATCCCTTTGGGGGCTGGAAAACTGTAATAATATTTTTAGCTGGTGGTGCGATTACCGGAGCAGCCACAGGTAAAGCTTTGGATTTCTATTGTGAGCGAGTGGAACAGCGATTAATTCAAATCGAGAGAGACAGGGTAGAAAGAGAAACCAGAGATAGAGAAAGAATGGAAAAAGAAAGATTTGAAAGAGAAAAGCAAGAAATAGAAAAGCTTGAAAAGGAAATTCTAGAAAGAAAAAGGATCGAGAGAGAAATCGCTTTGGAGGAAGAAAGAAAGTGGTATGAAGAACATGGTGATGATGATTTCGATTATGAGGATGATGAAGATGAATAATAATATCTTGGCTTCGTGTTATCAGTTATACAAGATACTACAATCTTAACCATACAATTGTTAGCTTCGACAACTACTCAATCACTTTTCATCCTTATTTATATATGTAATATAGCTATCAAAGACCCTGTTTTACTTGCACTGTCAACACTCTCCATTATCTATAGTGGGGTACAAAACCTTAAGGATCTTGCGAAAGCCTCTGATTACAACGGCGATCAGAATTTAAAATATACAAAGTAATCTTAAAAAGCGTTGTACTGCACAGAAAAATACACCCCGTTATCCTGCCAGGTTCTTCCGTTTGAGTCCACCGACATCAAAGGAATTCCCCAATCAAGACGAGCGTTAAAGTGATCGCCCCCGCGCCACTGCAACCCCAACCCTACAGAAGCCAGAGTATTCGAGTCAGGATTCTGTGTACCTGCATTCCAGCCAATACCAAAATCTGCAAAAGGAATCATTTGCAACGTACCACCAGCCCGTAAAATTGGTACTTGCACTTCTGCAGAAGCAAACACTCCATTATCAGTCAGCAGGAAATTCTGACGATAGCCCCGTACACTTTCCTGTCCACCAACACCAAATTGTTCCAGTGGCACGAGTGATGAGGTACTCAAGCCGAGAATAACTTATTTCACAGCTTTCAAAATTTTTCTGTCCCGACTAGCGGCATTGTTTTCTTTAACAATTCTGCAAATATTCAAAACATTATTAGTCGGGTAACTGGTACATCAGCTTCTAATATCGATGGATTGATTCGTGCGAATGGCATAGCTAACCTATTTCTGATCAATCCAAATGGAATAGTTTTCGGTCAAAATGCACGGTTAGATATTGGTGGTTCTTTTTTAGCCAGCACAGCGAATAGCATTAAATTTGCTGATGGCTCCCAGTTCAGCGCTGTAAATCCCGTTAATCAGCCAATACTGACTATTAGTGTACCTAGTGGTTTGCAATTTGGGAGCAATCTTGGAGTGATTCAGGTGCAGGGTACAGGTCGCATTATTCAAGATTCTGATTTTAGAGTACCTCTCGATGCCAACAAGTTTTCTGATAGCTTACAAGTGAAACCCGACAAAACTTTAGCTTTGATAGGAGGAGATATATTATTGGAGGGAGGAATTCTCAGTACGAAGAATGGAAGAATTGAATTAGGAAGCATCGCCAAAGGAGATACTAATATTAAGCAAGAAAAAAATGGATGGTCATTTAGCTATGACAAAACTTTAATTTTTGGAGATATAAAATTATCAGAGCATGCCTTGGTTTATGTTAATAGCCTTAAAGGCGAAGGAAACACTATCAATATCCAGGGGCGCGATATAAGAATATTAAATGGCTCCTTGATTTTCAGCCAAAATCAAGAATACAAGCAAAACGGAGGGATTACTGTTAATGCCTCTGAGCTTTTAGAACTTAAAGATTCAACACAATTTAGTCTGAGTGCTATTTTTACTAGTAATTTTGGGAAGACAGCAGGAGAAAATATTCAAATTAATGCAAATAAAATTAACATTGAAGGAGCACAAATAGCTACTACTACTTTTAGTGACGCTTCAGGCGGAAACATAGTGGTAAATAATGTTGCCAATTTAAAAATTATTGGTTCTGCTCCATCTACTGCTAATCCTTTTGGATATGGTGGTATAAATACTTTTAGTTACATCAATCATGGAGTTGGCGGCAATATTGCTGGAAAAATAAAAACTTTAATATTAGAAAATAGGGCAAATATTACCACAAATTCTAGCTCTTATGGAAGCGCAGGAGATGTGAAACTATCGACGGAAAACATCACTCTTAAAAATGGAGGTGGTTTAGGTTCTACAACTTTTAATATGGGAAAAGGTGGTAATGTTTTTGTAAATGCAAGTAATCAGATAGAAATAATAGGTGTATCGCCTTCCGTTGGGCCTAGCACAATTAAGGCTGGTACTTTTGGCAGCGGTGACGCTGGCATTTTAGAAATTAATACCCCAAGGCTATCTATTCGAGAAGGCGCAGGTGTATCTACGAGTACAGTCTCTTCTGGAAATGGTGGTAGTCTCACCATTAATGCTCCTGATTTTATAGAAGTTTCGGGCGTTGATTCAAATTCCAATAATCCTAGTTTTATAGATTCATCGGCAGCTATTTTAGACGAAAGTTTAAGGGTAAGATTCAGCAGAGTACCACCAAATCCCACTGGAGATGCAGGAAAGCTAACCCTTAAGACTGGAAGCTTAAATGTTAAAGACGGCGCTCAAGTCAGCGTTGGGAACTATGGCTCTGGCAATGCAGGAAAACTTGAAATCATTGCTAAAGACATCAATATCAAAAACAACGGGAGTGTTAACGCAACCACTGCTGTTGGTCAGGGGGGTGATATTGATATTGACTCAGAAAACTTGTTATTACGCAATAGCAGTATCTCCACAACTGCTGGGCAGCAAGGCACTAACGGCGATGGTGGCAACATAGCTATTGATACAAAAATCTTATTCTCGTTGGGCAACAGCAGCATAACAGCTAATGCTTTTACAGGAAAAGGCGGAAATATCCTCATTAATACCGACTGGTTCTTTTCTTCTCTTAATAGCCGATTTGAAGCCAGATCACAATTTGGCATTAACGGACAAGTTGAGAACAACGGCTTTTACTTTTATCCTAGCAGCATTAAAGCAGCGCCAGAAGCAATTAGCGAAACCCCTAAAATTGCATCACTTTGTCAAAGTCGATCAGATATAGGGATAAGTAAGTTTGTTGTTACTGGTATTGACAGTTTATTACCTAGCCCTAACGATTTGCCATCTAATAATCCTATTTGGCAAGATAATTCTATCTCAGTTCAGGTCAACATTAGCTCAGAAGAACTAAAATCAATACTTCAAGAAACTACACCAATCATAGAAGCGCAAGCTTTGATAAGCAAACCTGATGGTACAGTCGTCTTGACGGCAAAATCTGATCAAGTCACCGCCGATGCTGCATTGTTTGCTAGTCTGTGTTCTGCTGAAGCTAAGACATCAAAAAATCAATAATATCAGAAAGAACATAGAACGATGTTTAAACGCCGAAATTGGATGAAGTATTTATTTTTAAGCATTTTAGGGTTATTTACCGTTGAGAGTAAAACATTTATTACCCCTGCTTATGCTAATAAGAAAAAAGTACAAAAACACCATCAGGCGCAACTATTGATCCAAAGAGGAAAAAAGTATCTTGATGAAGGCCGAGCAGTAGAAGCGCTTCAAAATTGGAAAGAAGCCACAAAAATTTATCGTCAAATTCACTATGAAGAAGGCGTTACTGGCAGCTTAATTAACCAAAACCTTGCCTTACAAGCTTTAGGCTTAAATCGTCAGGCTTGCAGCACACTTTTACAAGCTTTAAAGTTAGACACGGATGCTGAAATTTGCGCTATCCCGTCAGAGCA
>Ga0209591_10005983_pt1 | contig 13551 bp, 9 predicted proteins | sample MAT01_FD_187207 | JGI IMG/M metagenome (GOLD analysis project Ga0209591, IMG submission 187207) | Freshwater microbial communities from Lake Fryxell liftoff mats and glacier meltwater in Antarctica - MAT-01 (SPAdes) (version 2) | ecosystem: Environmental > Aquatic > Freshwater > Ice > Liftoff...
TCTGGATTCAGCGAGGTCACATCGGGTGGGTCCGCGAGAATCTGGGCCGCCGACGCCCGCTTTCGAATCGCCCACCGAGGTCAACCCATCACGATCGAGCAGCAGAACGAGTTCGACGCGCTTGCGTCACTCGCCGGCCCAGTGCCGGCGCTGACGTCGAACAACGCCGCGTTCACCCAGGCGCGCGACCGCCAGGTGCCGCCTCGACCGGCGCTGATCGATTTTCTTGTCACGGAGTTTCAGGCCGAGCGCCATCGTCCACATCAGTTACAACGACAGCGAGCACCACGTGGGCGTGTGAATGGATCGCGGCACTGATCCGGCGCTCGTGGCCACCATCGCCGAACGCTTCGACGCCGCGCTCGCCACTCGACGGTACGACCACCTGTTTGGATCGTGACCCGGGCGTACGTTCGAGTCTATCCGCCGCCGAACTGCCGGCCCGTCGTCGCACTCCAGCGAGGATTGACGACGTTGTTGAAGATGGAACCGAACTGGAAACTGAAGCCCACCTGCATGCGATATCGGTAGCCCGTCTGGAGGCGGCGCAGTCTCAGGAGCACATCTTCGTCAGATGCCTCGCCGACCGGCAGGTATACCTGGTCACGCACGCGCGAGTAACTGCCTTCGACGTTCAGACTGAATCCACGAAACAGCCGGACGTCGGCGTCGGCGAAGAAGTCGAGATTGTACTTCTTGTGGTCGTGGAGGAACGCGGCATAGGCCGCTGACGCGCGCCAGGTTCCCCAGGGTTGCCGCAGGGCGAGAATCGCCGCCAGGCGATGATCGAACAGCGTCTCCTCTTCCTTTCCAAAAATTGTCGGCGCGTAATACTTCACACGCGAGACGCCGGTCGAGTACTGGACCACCATCGACCGTCGCGTGGAATCGGCGTAGGGGAAGTAGTCCCACTCGACGCCCATCGAACCGCGCACATCGAGTTTCTGATTCGACTGCGTGCTTCGTCGCACGTCGGACCGGGCGGCCGCGGCCCAGTGAGACTGACCGAGACTTTTGACCACCGATCCGCTGACATTCCAGGAGTCCGACGAACTCTTGACCACGCGCCCGTCACTCAGCGTGAAGTCGGACCGGTTGAAGTCGCCATTGCTGGTGAACGAGAGCTTCCAGCGCTCAGTGGTGCGATTAGCCGATATGTTCGTGCGGAAGCGATTGCTGTTCTGCCGTTCTTCGCCGTTCAGCTCGGTGCTGGCACCCAGCCGGAAGATCCACAGATTCCAGCGGTCGTTGGCCGGAGTGGCGTTCAGCGTCGCAGCCGCACCGGCGGGACTTCGATATTGCAGCGAGAACCGGTCGCCCTCCGGCGTGCGCACCAGGAAAGGCGCCAGCCCCAGCGCAAACGTCCGCGACACGCCCCTGCGGCGTTCGTCCTCGGTGTCCGAGCCGCTGCTCAGGAAGGAGAGCCGCTGCTTCAGGTCGGCAAACGCCTTCTGTCCGATGAAGTCCATGGCGAATTCGCGACCACCCGATGCCGTGTTCTGGGTGGAGATGAGCACATGGACATCGGCGTCAGCCTTGTCACGAACATAGTTGACGTATGTCACGTCCTGCCGCAGGTTGTTGAAGTCACACTGTGCGCAGTCAAGGAACACGCGCAAGGCACCGTCGGCGACGCCCGTCGCCTCCTGTGCCTGGGCGGGCGCGACCAGCGCCGCGACTGTTCCCGCCACCACCACCACTCGTCCGAAGAACGCCGCCGCCCGTACGTGTGCCACTCTAGCCATACTGGTGACGGATACGACCGTACGCGCCTCTCTGTTGCTCTGTGAGCACGATCTCGCCCTACTTCGGGATCAGTACCGTGTCGATCACGTGATTCAGGCCGTTCGAGACCAACCTATCGCCGAATCACCGCGGTTCGCTCTGGTTCGACGTTCTCGAAGAACAGCCCCTGGAACCGTCCCGCCGGAAGCGGGGGCACACGCAGCACCACCTGATGTGTCACGTCTGGCGCAAGCGTGGACACGTCGGCATAGAACCCCAGAAACGTGCGTTTCGGTGCGTGCCCGTAGATGCTGTTGTACGCACGAATCAGCGGCACCGGTTTGCCGTCAATCGTCAGGGCCACATCAAGGCTGTCGTCAGGCTCGGCGATCTGCACGAAGAGCAGCAGGCGATCGGACCCGAGCCACGGCGCCAGCAGGTCATCAGCCGTGTAGGCCACAGGCCACGCCGCCTTGCGCGCCGCCAGTTGCGCGAACACCCGGCGAGGGATCGTGGTGGCGCCGGTCAGCGTCCCGCCCGTGAACGCCGGGTCGTAGGGAAACACGCTCGCCGCGCGGCCGAACGCCTGCCCCGCGAACGACACGGTGGCCTCGATCACGTCGTTCCTCCGGGTGAACGCCGTCTCGCTGCCGTTCACTGTCAGCCGCGACACGTCAAGGCCGGGCACCAGCGCAACCTGCATCCTCGTCGAGCTCCCCGGCTCACCGGTCACGCCGGTCACGGTGACCACCTTCGACGCAGCAACCCGTCCGCTGACATTGAACAACCTCGGGGTCACCATGGTGGCTGGCGTGATCTCCAACACCATCGCGTCGGTGGCCGGCATTGGAAGCGCCACGACATCGCCGTAGGCCCACACTCCCGCGCCAGGCTTGCCAATGAGGCGACCCTCGGCGGGATACAGCTCCCTGATGAGATAGCCCGACGCCCGGCCTGCCTCGGTGAGCCCGATGGACTGATCCAGCGTGAATGTGCCGTCCATCGATCGGTAGTTCGGATTAAAGACGAACACGAAGCCATGGTCGCGGTCGATCGCCGCCGTGCCGTCGACCCGTCCCATCATCGGCGGCCCGATGATGGGCTTGAGGTGACGAAGCACCTCGGCATTGGTGTCTGTCCAGTCGAGCCAGCGTCTGAAGAACGCCTTGTCGGCCGCGCTGAAGGCGTTGAACTCGGCCTCATCCCTCGCGGGGATATAACTGATCGTGTGATTGAACGGGGCCGTGCCGACCGACGACATCAGGGAATACTTCCAGCCCAGCACGTCCCAGTCACGCGGTCGAAAGCGATCGCGGCGCATCACGTTCTCGCCGTCGGTGCGCTCGGTCTGGTGGGTGATGTAGCCAGGCATGATCTCCGGCGGCGTGAACCGTTCTGTCCTGTACTTCCACGCCGCGAACCGCTGCCGGTTCGCCGACACGCGATCGGTGTGCAGATCAGGGAACGCCAGGAAACTCTCCGGCTGCTCGTCGGTCAAGGTCGGATGCGGATACGAACCAGCCAGCCACGTCCAGGGCCCAAAGCTCATGTACTGCTGTCGGCCGTCAATGACGATGTCTGGCACGCGGCGGCGGAGTTCTTCAAGAATGCGGCGGGCGCCGAACCACTGCGCGTACTTGCTGGTGGCCGCCGGGTCGTCGTACGCAATCCACCAGTGGTCGAAAGAGAATCCGCCGGCGCCAGTGGCCTTCACGAACTCAACCAGGGTGTTCACCCACCAATCCTGAAACCCGCGCTGCCCCGTATCAACGCCGCGGTATCCGCCGAGGTCGCCCTTCGCCCACGCCGTCCATGACGGATCCTGCATGAACGGCAGCGTGGGGTATGCGTACGCCACGAACTTCAGGCCGCGCTTCGCGCCGCGGTCGAGCATCGTACGGAGCGATGCGGGCACCGGATCGCGACCTGGTACCCACTCCCCCGTGCGGATCTTCTGGCCCATCCCGAAGAACAGCAGATTCTCCCAACCCCAGGCGTCGCGATTGTCCTTGAGGGCGGCCAGCGCCGAGTTCGACGGCGCGAACAACGTGTCGCGCACGCCCAGTTGCGCGGCCATGTCGATGATGCGCTGGTATTCCGTCCACCCCGCCGGCGTCGCGACGTCGATCTGGTAGTCGTTTTCCGTCCACGGCACGTGCACGCGGATGCTGCGGTCCGGCCGGTACTGCAGAAACGCACGGACGAAGGAGACGAGCGCGTCTGACTCAGCCTCGTCGATGACGGGGTTCTCCCGCAGATAGCGATCGTAGTCAGTGACGTGCACCCACTCGGGCACGGATGTGGCCGGCATCATTTGGCCGCTGCGCGCGACGAGCCCCAGCAGGAGCCGGTCGCTCTCGAACGGACCGTTCGCGGGATTCCAGTCCATGTCAGGCGCGTACGACCCGCGCACGTGCGCCCCATCGATTGTGTGCACGTTGTAGGGATTCTGATAGAGCGCCAACAGCGATCTGCCACGCGACACGGTTGGCGACGCGGGTAGCCGGTAGACCATGCCGAACCGGCCGTCAGTCAGCGCCAGTTGATCGACCGCCGCCGGCGCCAAGGTCGCATCCAGCGCGCTGATGTGGTTGACGCGAAAGACGCCCGGCGTGGTCGCCTCGATCGTGAGCTGCTTCGAGAGAAACCTCCAGCCCGCCCGCAATTCGTAGGTCATCGTCACCCGCGCGGTCGGCAGCGCGAACTCGAACCTCGCGGTGCCCGCCGGCGACGCGACCTGTGTCGGCGCGATGGACGACACCTCACGGACCTGCCCGTTGATCGTGACACTGAAGCGATCGTCGGTGAACCTGACCGAGTCGCCCGTCGTGAGGTCCTCAAGCGCCTCGAGTCGCCCGTCGGTCAGCGTGGCCCGCAACAGCCCGTTCTCCAGCACCGACACCGCTGACCTCTCCCCCGGCACCTTCGCCGTGGCCATGATCGTCAGCACTCCTACCAGTAGCACCAGCAGTCGTGTGCGCATACAACCCTCCCGAGTTCCTAGAACACCAGCCAGATGGACCCGCGAAAGCGCGGCCCTCAGCGCGACAACCAGTACGTCATCTTCACTGCCAGCGACCGTCCCCGCACCCGCCGTGATTGAGGACCGGGAACATCTGTTTCCCAACCCTGCTTGTACACGACGTAGAAGTCGCTGCCAGGTCGATAGATATACCAGAGCAGCAGATTCAGACTGGCCGTCCGGGTCGCGTCGTTGTACTGGGCAAAACTCTTCACGAACAGGTTCGGAGAAAAGGAGTAACTGACACGCGTGCTCAGCACATTGGTGACGTAGGGGGCCGTGGCGGGCAGGACGATGCGGTTTCGGGAATAGAAGTTCTCGATGAGGAGCGTGTCCCTGGGCACGACACTGAAATCAGCCCGATACGTCTGCTTGTCACCGCTGTAGTACCCGCCCACGTCCACGCCGACGCTGCCGTACGCCCGCCGCGACTGGTTCGAGCCGTACGACGCCCGGACCGTCTGCCATGAATACCCCGCACTGGGAATCACGCCGCCGCCTGTCGACCAGTGAAACGGCAGGAAGTCGTACTGCGTCTCAACGCCGACCCGGTAATTGGAACTGTCCTGGGCGGTCACGATCGTGTCGAATCCGGTGGACTGCGATTCCCTTCGTCCGGCATGGTTTTCCACGTACGACGTGTTCACGTTGAAACGCAGTTGCCGTACCCCTGTCCACTTCGGACGAGGGGTCCAGGCGGCCTGCAGGCCCAGCGTCCGGATGTCGACTCGGGGAATGAACCCCATCTCTGCGTTAAAACGCTCACCAACATCGAGGTAGGTCAGTCCGCTGTCGAACTGGTCCAGTGTGAAGCGGAGCCGAGTGGCCAGCGCCGCGTCGCCGCCGCGCACGCCAGGCGTAAAGGTCTTGGCCGCCGCCACAATCCAGTCCACATGGGTGCCAATCGTGAACACGCCGTCCACCCCCACGCTCCGATTGTCTGGACGTCCGCCGCCGGTCCGATTGAGGACAATGCCGCCGATTGACGATTTCGAAAACACGTCGCGTTTCACGCGCACCACCGAGTAATTCGCTCGAGGAATGCGGAGCGCGCTGGCGCCGCTGCCGAGTGTGGCTGCGTCCGTTTCAATGTTCATCGCGCCAAGGGTGGTGTGGCCGATGCGGCCGGTGACCCTCGCGCCGGCCAGCAGCGGCACCTCCCGACCATCCTGCAACCCGACCCGGCGACTGTAGAACAACGTCAGCAGGCCTGGGCCGGCATTGGCACCCGCGTTCTGGCTGTAGTCAAATATCCCCGCGCCCTCGGTGAAGAACTGGCGCTTTTCCGGAAAGAAGAGGCTGAACCGGGACAGGTTCACCACCTCCTGATCGGCCTCGACGTGCGCGAAGTCGGTCTTGTAGGTGACATCGGCATTGAGGCTCTGTGTCAGGCCGACTTTGAGATCGAAACCGAAGTCCTTGGTCGTGCGCGTGGGGGTGCCGGCATCGTAGTCGCGCACGACGTGCGGACTGGCAAACGGCACAAACTCCACTCGGCGTCGCGGCACCAGATCGCGAAGCCCCTTGAGCACACCGGCGCCAGACATGCGGGCAAAGCCGATGGCCTGCCACTCCCGGGGAAACGGCACCCAGTAGGCTTCTTCCTGCTTCCTGATGATGATGCGGCAGACGTTCAACCCCCAGACGGTGTCACCCGGTCCGCCCTTGAAGCGCAATTGACTGAGCGGCACGGCGATCTCCACGTACCAGCCGTGCTCGTTGATGGAGGTGCGGTTCTCCCACACGGCGTTCCAGTCGTAGTTGATCGTCCGGCCCTCTTCAACCGAGTGCGCATCCTTGAGCGCGCCGAGGGGATTGGTCGAAAAGTAGAAGGCGTTCCGGTGATCGTGAAACGTATCCAGCGTGATCTTGATCTGGTCGCCCTTGCGTAATCCTGCGTCCCGCTTCAGTTCGCTGGCGACGATGCCCGAGGGGAGTGAGTCGTAGGCCCAGATGCCGATGTAGAGCTTCATATCGTCGTACAGGATCCGAAACTCCGTCCGCTCGCTGGACTCAAAGCCGAAGTGGGGCTCGCGCTGGATGAATCGCCCCTGCACCGGCGCCATCTGCCACTCCGCGTCGTCGAGCACGCCGTCGATTTTTGGCGCGCGTCCCGAGGGCAACCGGGCCGCCATGGCCTCAAACGTTTCCGGGTTGATGGTTGTGATGTCCGTCACGACTGGCCCCCGTCCGGCAGCCTGAGGGGCGACGGCCTGGGCAAACGCCTGAGCCGCCGCGAACGGCAGACCAGACACCAGAATCAGAAGAACGAAGAGGCGGGCCAGACGGGACAATCTGTCAGTCACGTCCGACTAGATGTTGGAGCCTTCCATCATGGTACTGCTGAAGTTGGCGGGCTTCGGGACCTTCGCCGTGATTCCACCAGGGGCATTGCACTGCGCAACACCCCCAGTGACCGTCTCCAGATCCTCGACTGAAATCTCACCGGTATTTGGTGTCGACCTGGATACGATTGGCGTCTCTTTCTCGCTCATGATGATGGTCTCGAGAATCTGAGAAATGTGATTGGTGCGGCTGGAGATTGGAGCCTTCCGGCGCATGGTACCACTGAAACCGTTCGTGCGGCCCTGACCTCCAGGATAGGCCTGGACCTGCACCGTGGCGGCCACCCAGCCAGCAGGATCGGCATCAGACCTGAAGACGCGGGAAAGGTCGATGATGACTCTGCCCCCGCCCTTGCTGATCGGGAAGCGCCGCAGCCGAGAAGGATTGCCACCACACACCCGCCGCTCTCGAGGAATCCACTCGCGTCGTGTCAGACATTCGGTAACGCATGCCGCGGAATTCGCCGCGCACTACTCTGGAAGCGTGCAACGCGGTTGAGACCCGGCTCGGCCTCGGCCGCCTGGAGCAGATCCGCTACGATGCTCACCGAGTTGTTCAAGGCCGCCTCCAGTCGCCCGTGATCGACGGAGTAGCGCCTTCCAACTCCGAGGGGCGTGCAACCGCCGTTATTTGGCGAGGTGGTGGGTGGCGGTGTGAGCGAGTGAAACGCCATCCGGCGGGGCCGGACGAGGGGAGCTCCACGAAGTCGACCACGGTGGCCACATCGCCGACTCGCAGGGCGTGCACTGCCTGATCCAGATACAGAACGACCGGCAGCTTCCCGGTCGGCCCCTCGATCACGATCCTTCACTGCATCCACCCCGTATCCGAAACGTAGCTCGGGCTGAGCCTCAAGCCCGAGAGGGATCTGAGCGCTGTGACCGACAATAAAAAAAGGACTTACGGCGAGTGTCGTCAGGAGGCACCCTGTTCACCGCGTTTCATCGGCACGCCGAACTGCTCACGGCCCTGCGCGCGCGGGACTGCCTGTTCGTTCATGCCGGTGTCGTCGGCTGGCGCGGCCGGGCGCTGATCATCCCCGGTCGATCGATGACCGGCAAGACGACCCTCGTCAGCGCGTTGGTGCGTGCGGGCGCGACGTACTACTCCGACGAGTTTGCGGTGCTCGACAAGGCGGGGCACGTCCACCCGTACCCGGTCCCGCTGTCGGTTCGAGGCACCGGCGGCGAGCCCGGCGTCTTGACTCCGGTCGAGTCGCTCGGTGGCCAGGCCGGCACCGTGCCGCTTCCACTCGGGTCGATCGTCGTCACGCGGTATCAACCCAGTGCCAGGTGGCGCCCGCGCCCGCTCTCGCCGGCCCGTGCGCTGCTGGCGTGCATGGACAACACCGTCGCGGCGCAACGCGACCCCGAGTCCACCATGCCGATCCTGCGCCTGGCGGTCCTTGGCGCGCACGCAATCGAAAGCGCGCGCGGTGAGGCGCACACGGTCGCGCCCCTGCTGCTTCAACAGCTCGACGGCCGATAGTCCTATACTCTCCCCTCGATGCGATCACGCCGCAGGGAGGACGTTCGGGATGTGCTTGGCCGTCCCGATGCCGTGCGCGACTGGCTCATGACCGCCGCCCTCGCGCAGAGCGACGATGCGGTTCGCGCGTGGAGACAATGGTCCGGTCGCCCCGCGGCCGCCTCCCTCACCGCCATCGAGGCGCGCTGGCTGCCGCTGGTTGCGGGCAACCTCGCGAGACTTGGCGCACCTGAGGCGACTGACGACGTCCTTCGACGAGCGCGCCGCGAGGCGTGGGCCAGCAACCAGCTCATCCTCGATCGGGCCAGACCTGCGCTGACGGCCCTCCATCGCGCCGGCATTCGCACCGTTCTGCTCAAGGGCGCCGCGCTCGCACTCGCCGTGTACCCTGATCGCGGGGCGCGACCATTTGGCGACGTGGACGCGCTGGTCGAACCGGCGTTGATCTCGCCGGCCCGGGCGATCCTCGCCGGGCTGGAGTGGACGTGTCCTCACACCGCGGGCGCGCTTCCTCAGACAGCCCGACACAGTTTCGGCTACTCGGCCGCAGACGGCGGCGCCCTCGACGTGCATCAGTACCTGCTGCAGGAATGCACCTGGCCCGGCGTCGACGCGGAGGTCTGGCGACGGACGGTGTCCGTCGAGGACGAGCAGACGCGCTGGCTTGTCCTGAGCCCTGCCGATCAACTGCTGCACGTCTGCATCCACGGTTTGCGGTGGAGTCGGGTACACGCCGGGACCTGGGTGGCCGACGCGGTCGAAGTGCTCCGCCGGGCCGGCAACACGCTGGCCTGGGACGTGCTCGTGGCGGAAGCACGACAGCGTCAGCTGTCCTACCAGTTGCGGGTGGCACTCCGACTGGTTGCCGACATGCCGGACGTCGCCGTGCCTGCGACGGTACTGACGGAGTTGGGCCGTTCGCCCGGGTCGTGGGCAGACCGCCTGGAATGCCGCGTGAAGACGCGCCCGGTCGGTCCGGCCGTGAACCTGTGGTTATTCTGGCGAGGGTGGCGACGAGCGAGGCGCCGCCATCCTGGAACCACTGGTTTTCTGCGATTCACGGCGGGCCTTGTGGGCCTCGACGCCAGGCGCCAACTCGTCCCGTGGCTGATGCGCCGCGTGCGACATCGATGGTAGCTGGGACGAGCGGTCGTTGAAGCCCCATGGCGGCAATCGTCGCCAATCCGAAAAACGTAGCTCGGGCTGAACCTCACGCCCGAGACGGATCTGAACGCTGTGACCGACAACGAAAAAAGGACTTACGGCGAGTGCCGTAAGTCCTTCGAGAGGTTGGTTGCGGGGGCAGGATTTGAACCTGCGACCTTTGGGTTATGAGCCCAACGAGCTACCGGACTGCTCCACCCCGCGTCAAGGAATCCTAATGGTATCTCGCCGGGCCCGAAACCGCAACCTCGTCAGTCCGCGACCAAAATCACAATGATGATGATCAGCAGCAACGTGGTCAACGAAATCACCACGGTGTTGCCGCCCGACAACTGCACCTCGGCCTGGCGGGCGGCATCGGCAGCCTGCGCCAGCTCGACGCTGTTGAGCGTAGCCACAGCCGTTTGGGCACTCGCCACGGTCAGGCCAAGACGGCCGGCCACTTCACGCACCTGCGTGCGCTGCAACACGCCGACAACGGCCTCGCGGTTCTGCTGGTCGGTCTGCGCCTGACCCGCAATGGCCTGACGCATCTCGGCCGGAGTGACCACGTGCCGCTGCTGCGCGAAGGCCGGTGAACTCCACACACACAACGAAAAAATCAACGCCGCAGACACAGTTCGAATACGCATGCTCACTCCTTGAGACCTCGTGCCCGGCATACGCGCCAGACAGACAGCCTCACGTTACCGAACCGGGCCCGCAGCCGCTGTTCCATTCGGCACACCGCCGGCTCACCACGGCCAGGCGCGTCCCCATGTGACCGACACCCTGGTGCCTCCACCACGAAGCCCCTGCGCCACATCGATCCGTAACACATCCGTGCGGCCCGCCGTGCTGATTCTCACTCCCGCGCCCGCGTCCACCAGAAGCGCCGATCGGTCCGACGTGCTCAGGCGATGCCAGGTCCGAGCCACATCCACAAAACCCGCGACCGCAATGGCACCAGCCATCACACGGCCCACCGGCCGCGCATACTCCGTGGTGCCATACGCAAACGTGCGCCCAAACGCCTCCCCCGTCACCACATCGTCTGTGAGCAGACGATGGGCGCGGAGCAGGCCCGAACGGGCATGCCCGCCGCCGGCCCCTTCCCACAGCGCCAGCGGCGCCGACCGCCCCGCACTCGCAAGCGCCACGCTGCCCGTCCACAAGGGCGCATGCAACTCCATCGTCGATCGCCACGCGGCTCGCACACGCCCTGACGCAAATGGATCGCCGCCCGAGAGCGGGACCCAACCGCCGCCCAGCATGCCAAGCGCCACGTGATCACCGGCCAGGCGGAACTCAAGGCCGCCATCCAGCGCCACATGGCCACGCGAGTCAAAGCGATCCATCGCGATGCCGCCATGCCACCGGATCCGGCTCGTGGCCCAATCAGCCATCGACACGCCGGCACGACGGCGCCGTTCCACCAGCGGCTCCGCGGCCGCGGCCGTCGTCGCGGGCGTCTGGTACGACTGGCGCTCCCACAAGCCCGTCACCGACACGACGCCGGGAATCCAGTGGGGGGACGGCACCGCCAGACTGAAGGCGACACGCGGCCGCGCCGATCGCCATCGCCACGAGAAGGCCGCCAATTCGCCGGCTCCCAGTGCGCCCGCCACGTCCACGCGCACTTCGCGACTGACCGCGGCGCGAATGCCGATGGTGGCCAGCGGCCGCCATCCCCACGGCACCACTGGCCGCTCCGCAATGACCGCATCGACTTTGGCCAGGCCGGCATCGAGCGGTTCATATTGAAGGCGCGCACGCGAGGCAACCGGCAGTGCGTCCAGTCTCCGCCGCGCACGCTCGAACACGTCGGCCGTCAGCAGTTGACGTGGCTGCAACCCTGTGGCTCTCACCACCACGGGGTGGCGGGTGCGCTCGGCGCCCCGCACGTCGATCGCATCGATACGCGGCTCACCAAGAGGCGTCCACGCGGTCAGAGCGCCGACCTCATCCCCAAGCAGATACCGGCTGGTACCGAGGAGCCGACGCGCGTACTCGTCAGTGGGCGCCAGCCGCACAGCCATGCTCGCAAAACGCTCGCTCTCGGCCCACCGTGACTCGGAGAATCGCCATCCCGCCAGTTCCTGCCATGCGACGGGATTCTTCGGACACATGGTGGTGGCCGCCACAAGTGCCTGCTCGGCCGCCGCACCCTCACCGCCACGCGCCAGGGTCACGCCGCGCGCGACGAGCCCGTCACAGGGAGTCACTGGACCCTCAGGGCCGGGTATGGCGGGCTTGACCGTGACCGGCGGCGAAAGCAGACGACCGGCCTCTGGCGGCAGGATCAGCATGCTCCAGCGATTCGTGACCGCCCACGCGCGGTCGAACTCTGCCCACGTCAACACCCGAAACGGCGCCCGTGCGGGGTCATGCAACACCACCTGATCACCGGTGGCGCCGACGATGACGACGTAGTGGTAGGTGCGGGGCGCGACTTCGATCAAGGCGATGAGCGGACGCCCCTGGGCCACCTCGGTGCGAATGCGCGCGTGACCCGTATCATCAGTGACCGGCAACACCACGGCCTGCCATGCGCGGTCGCGGACGGCCGCCACAAGGGCACCCGTGGGAATGCCACGCTCGCTGGGGACGACGAGTGCGGCGAAGTCTTCGGCGAACACCTCGCGTTGCCCCCAATAACGCAACACCATGGCGACCGCCGCGCCGCCGCACAATTCGGGTGTCTGAGTCACGTAGGGCACGTCAAGCAACGCCTGCCCGGCCGACGGCCCAGGCTCGGCCGCCGACGCGATCGCCGCACCGCCTGCGATCACGATGGCGGCCGCAATGACGCCGCCGCGCCAGAGTGAGGGGATCAGCACAAGAAGGCAGTGTCTCACGGGGGAGCGGCGTACACGCGGAAGTGCGGCCCAGGTCCCAAGGCCGCGGGTCGCCGCGGCCTTGAGACCCAGGCCGCGCTACGGACGGCGGCCGCGCTACGGACGGCCGCTAGCCTGATTTACGTCCGGCCACGACCAGCACGAGACCCACGAGCACGGCCGCGCCTGCGGCGATGGGCGGAATCGCCACCGTCTTCTCGGTATCGGCGTGCGCCTCAAGCGGCCCGATATCAAGAACCTTCTCGCGGCTCGTGTAGGAGAAGCCCTGATACGCCAACGCCAAAAGGCCGAGCACAATCAACACCACGCCAACAAGAGATCCTGTTTTCATGGAGACGATTCTGGCGCCCGCGACGTCAGAATCGCTGTCCCCAACAGCACAGCACTGCGTTCCTAAGTTCCTAAATCTTCGGCAGGGTCACGCCGGTCTGCTTGAGGTACTTGCCCTTTTTGTCGGCGTAGGAGCGCTCACACACTTCGTCGCTCTGGAAAAACAGGACCTGCGCGATACCCTCGTTCGCATAGATCTTTGCCGGCAACGGGGTCGTGTTCGAAATTTCGAGTGTCACGAACCCTTCCCACTCGGGCTCGAATGGCGTCACATTGACGATGATGCCGCAGCGGGCGTAGGTGGACTTGCCGAGGCAGATGGTCAGGATGTCGCGCGGGATGCGGAAATACTCGATGGTGCGCGCCAACGCGAACGAGTTCGGCGGCACGATGCAGACGTCGGCCCGGATATCCACAAACGACCGCGGGTCGAACGCCTTCGGGTCGATCACCGTGTTGTTGATGTTGGTGAACACCTTGAACTCGTCGGCCACGCGAATGTCGTAGCCGTACGACGACAACCCGTAGGAGACGACCCCCGCGCTCACCTGAGTGTCGACAAACGGCTCGATCATGCCGTGGTCGCGCGACATCTGACGGATCCAGCGATCCGACTTGATGCTCACAGGTCGAGTCCGC
>Ga0209591_10005984_pt1 | contig 13550 bp, 15 predicted proteins | sample MAT01_FD_187207 | JGI IMG/M metagenome (GOLD analysis project Ga0209591, IMG submission 187207) | Freshwater microbial communities from Lake Fryxell liftoff mats and glacier meltwater in Antarctica - MAT-01 (SPAdes) (version 2) | ecosystem: Environmental > Aquatic > Freshwater > Ice > Liftoff...
TCAATCGATCCCGCGCAGCCGCGGATCGAGCCGGTCGCGCAAGCCGTCGCCGAGCAGGTTGAAACCCAGCGAGGCCAGCAAAATCGCAAAACCGGAGAAGATGCAGGCCCACGGCGCAATAAAAATGCAGTCGCGCCCCTCGGACAACATGCGCCCCAGCGACGGCGCCGGTGGCTGCGCGCCAATTCCCCGGAACGACAGACTGGCTTCCAGCAGGATCGCTGTGGACAGGGACAGGCTGGCCTGCACCAGGATCACACTGGCCAGGTTGGGCATGATATGCCAGACCACGATGCGCAGGTCGCCCGACCCAAAGCTGCGTGCCGCATGAACATAGTCGGCAGAACGCAGCACCAAAGTCGGCCCGCGCACCAGACGGGCGAGGACGGGGGCATACACCACGGCAATCGCGATCACAGTCGATGTGGCGTTGGCCCCCAGGATGGCAATTACGCCGATCGCCAGCAAAATGATGGGAAACGCGAACAACACGTCGGCCAGTCGCATGATTACGCGGTCAACCCAGCCGCCTTTGAAACCGGCCCAGATCCCCAAGGTGCCGCCAAACAGCAGCACCGCCAGTACTGCAGAAAAAGCGATGCCCTGCGAGGACTGGTAGCCGTGCAGGATGCGCGACAACACGTTGCGGCCGAGTTTGTCGGTACCAAGCCAGAACTCCGCGCTGGGTGCGGCCAGACGCAACTCCACCGCCTGCGCCACCGGATCGTAGGGCGCAATCAACGCTGCAAACACGGCCGCCAGCACCTGCACCACCACCAGGGCGGCGGCCAACATCAGCACCGGGTTGTGGGCAAACGCATGCGCCAGAATGCGCCACAGCCGTGTGTCCACTGGAGTACCTTCGTCTGGTGGCTGCGGTAACGCGCACCTTGGGGACGGCCCGGCAACGCTCACACAGAAACCCCAGCCCGTTTGTCGATCACGCGGTACAACAGGTCAATGATCCTAGAAACCGCAGTTGAACGCGCCCGAGTGGGCTGCGATGGGGTGCGGTTTCCAGGATCATGGTCGAACCTTGGGCATATCGGGGCAGAACAGCTCGCACACCCAGTCGTGCAGGCGCGGGCGCAAGTCGGCGAAGGCACGGTTGTCCCGCCCCAGGGCTACGCGGTTGCTCAGGATCAGCACCAGCAAGTCGTGCTGGAGATCGAACCAGATCGAGGTCCCGGTGAATCCGGTGTGGCCAATCGAATCCGCAGACAGATAACTGCCGCAACTCGCGCCGCGCGCCGACGGCAGCATGAATCCCAAGGCCCAATCGCCACACGTCGGCGCGATGGCGCGCCGTGCAAACCACTGCGCCGTAGCGTGGCCAACCACGCTGCCGGGCTGTCCCAGCACCTGGCCACGCAGCATCAGCCCATAAGCCGCCAGGTCGTCCAGGCTGCCGAACAACCCGGCGTGGGTGGACACACCGCCAAACGCCCAGGTGTTGTCGTCATGCACCTCGCCCTGCAACACTTTGCCGCGCCATGGACAGTTCTCGGTGGGTGCATAACGCCCGCGCGCCTGCAGGGGCACATTCTGCGGATGAAAGGTCAGCGCCGTGTTGGCATAACAGCGCGCGCGCAGAGCCGCCCATACCGTCAGCAGGTCGGCACCGTGCAGCCGCTCCAGAAAAAAGCCCAGCAGCATGATGCCCAGATCCGAATAAACGGCGTGTCCGGTGGGTTGAACTTCCGACTGCGCCAACTCACCAAGCAACCAGCGCCTTTTCTCCGCCATGCCCATGTCCAGCGCAATCGACTCATGAAACGGCTTCCACCAGGCCATGCCACTGGTATGGGTCAGCAGGTCCACGATCCGGATGTCGGCGTGGGCGAATCCGGGCAACTGGTCGCCCACACGGCTTTGTGCATGCCACAGGCCTTGCTCAAAGGACTGCATCATGGCCTGCTGCGTGAAGACGACCTTGGTGACCGAGGCCAGATCATAGAAATCGTGGGTGACCCCGACATCGATTTCACACAAGCGCTCACCACCGCGATAGGCACGCAGTAAAACGCCTGGAGTGGCGCCTGCGATGGCGCTGTTGGCACGGCGTGCCAGTTCGGTTTGTGCGGCAGTCATGTGTGGCATTGCGTCGGCGGCTTGCCTGCCCGACCGCTCGCGCAGACAGGCATTTGCGACATGCTATTGTCGGTTAAGCGGTCCACAGATCCGAGCCGAGCCGGTCTGTGCCACGTCCCGATTGCCCATGACCAGCCCCGAACCCGCCCTCCTCGACGTACAGGGGTTGACCGTACGCCTGAAGACACCGCAAGGCTGGCTCACGGTGCTCGATCAGGTGTCGCTCACGGTGCATGCAGGCCAGACACTGGGCCTGGTGGGAGAGTCGGGCTGCGGCAAAAGCGTCACCGCGCTGGCCATCATGCGTCTGTTGGCGGCGCGGCAGACCGATTACGCCAGCGGCCGCATCCTTTTCGATGGCAGCGACTTGCTGCAACTCAGTGAAAAAACCATGCGCAGCCTGCGTGGCAGCCGGATTGCGATGATCTTCCAGGAACCAATGACCAGCCTGAACCCGGTGCTGCCGGTGGGCGAACAGGTGGCAGAAAGCCTGCGCCTGCACCGCGGCATGGATGCGCGGGCGGCGCGGGCCGAGGTGGTGCGCCTGCTCGACCTGGTCGGTATCCCGGCCGCCGCCCGGCGCGCCAGTTCTTACGCACACGAGTTGTCGGGTGGCCAACGCCAGCGCGTCATGATTGCGATCGCGCTGGCATGTCGGCCCAGCCTGTTGATCGCCGACGAACCAACCACCGCTCTGGACGTGACGGTACAGGCCCAGATTCTGCGGCTGCTGGACGACTTGCGCCACGAGTTCGGCATGGGCATGTTGCTCATCACCCATGACCTGGCGCTGGTGGCCGACCATTGCGATCGGGTCGCCGTGATGTACGCAGGTTGCATGGTCGAACAACGCAGTGCGGCGGCCCTGTTCGGGCGTCCCTTGCACCCCTATACAACTGCCCTGCTGGCGACGACACCGGCGCAACACGCTCCGGGCAGCATCCTGCCCGTAATTGCCGGCGCCGTCCCGCCGCTCGGTGAGCGCGGCAGCGAATGCCTGTTTTCCTCGCGTTGCGAACGGGTCAGCGCGCGGTGTACCGCGGCGCCAGCGTTGCTGGCCGAAGGTCCCGATGACCAGGAGCGTGTCGCCTGCTGGCACGCCGATGCGCACTGATAGCCAAATGATGGCGCAATCGGAAATCCCGTCTGCCGACAGCCAGGCGCCACTGTTGCAGGTGGACGGGTTGTGCAAACACTACCCGTCGGCACAGGGCAAACCGGTGCTGGCGCTGAATCGGATCAGCTTCAGCCTGTTTGAGCGCCGCACCCTGGGCGTGGTGGGAGAGTCTGGCTGCGGCAAGTCCACACTGGGGCGCACCCTGATGCGGCTGCAGGACGCCAGCAGCGGCAGCGTGCGGTTCGATGGCATCGACTGGATTTCGACTACCGCAAGGCCGGGCCGGGAAGCGCGCCGGCGTATGCAAATGGTGTTCCAGGACCCGTTTTCCTCACTCAACCCAAAGCACAGTGTCGGCGACATCGTGCGCGAACCGCTGGACATCCACGCCGGCAGCAGCAGCCGCGCCCAGCGCCGCAGTACAGTTCAGGACCTGCTTGCCACCGTCGGACTGACTGCGCGCGATGGCGATAAATTTCCCCACGAGTTCTCGGGTGGTCAAAGGCAACGCATCGCCATTGCGCGGGCACTGGCGCTGGAGCCGCGCCTGCTGATTGCCGACGAGCCGGTGTCGGCGCTGGACGTGTCGATCCAGTCGCAGATCCTGAATCTGCTGATGTCTTTGCGCCAGCAGCGTGACATGGCGATGATTTTCATCTCGCACGACCTGTCGGTGGTACGCCACGTGAGCGACGACGTCGCCGTGATGTATTTCGGCAGCATTGTGGAAATGGCCAGCGCCGCCGACATCTTCCGGACGCCCGCCCATCCCTACACCCAGCTGTTGCTGTCATCCATTCCCGCGCGTAGCCGGGTCGGCGGCTTCACGCCGCCAGCGGGTGCGCTGGAACTGGCGGGAGCGGAGTTGCCGGATGCGGCCAGGCCACCAGCGGGCTGTGCCTTCGCGCCGCGTTGCCCGCATGCGATAGCGCGCTGCCAGACCGAGGCGCCGCAACTGCTCACGCGCCAGCTACCGCAGCCCGGCCACACGGCGCTGGTGGCTTGCCACCTGCTGCCCGAGGCCGTAGTAGCCTGATACCGACGCGCGTTCGAAAGACAAGAACTGGGGTGATGGCATTGGCCAGCCAAGGAAGCTGGGCGGGCACCTCTGCTCGTGTCACCCGAAACGGGCTGCGCCCATTTCTCCTTCTTTACCTCGCCGAGGCGCCCACCCAGCCTCCTTGGCAGCGAGCGGCGTTTGCACTCGGTACTCTCACCCCGCTTGCCAGCCGCGCTCGCTGGATCAGGACGGTGCGGTGCTCTGCGCAGCGGCATAAAGGAGGAGTCGTCGGCCCCAGGAGGCTGCCGGGCTTTGGGTTGGGTCCACGCCGGGGAGAGTCGCGCTGGCAGCCAAGGCGTCGGCGAGGCCGTGTGGCTTGGCCACACAACGAGTCGGCAACGACGGGTGGCGGCGCGAATCTCCCCGGCCCTTCGGGTTGGGTCTGCAAGGGGGTCCATGCGGCGTTGCAAATGCTCGCCGGATGTGCTTTTCCGGTGCGCTTTGCGCCTTGCCTGCACCCCCTTGCAGACTCAACGCGGACCCAACCCAAAGCCCGAAAGCCTCCCAAGCCGGCACGGGGGACAGCCGCGGAGCAGAGTGCCGCGCCGTCCTGATCCCGCCCGCACAGTGCCGCAAATCAGGATCTTTGAATGCACAATGCTATGAAGCCCGCTCAGGACGCCATCGAGTACGGTCCACCGCGTTCCAGCGCCTTGCGGTACGCCGGACGCGCCTGGAAGCGTTTCACCCAGGCATCGATGTGCGGGAACTTTGCGCGCAGACCGCGCATGGCTTCACCAACAAAACTCATCTGGATGTCGGCGCCGCTCAGGCTGTCACCGACCAGCCATTGCCGGGTCGCCAGATACTGGTCGACAAAACCCATGTGGTTCCCAATTTCACCTTCGATCCGCGGCGCCAGCGGGGCACCGGCGTCACCCAGGCGACCCACATACAGCTTGAGCAACAACGGCAGCATCGCCGAACCTTCGGAGTAATGCAGCCACTGCTGGTAATCGTCGTAGGCCGGCGTGTCTGCCGCCGGCTGCAGGCGCCCACCACCGTAGTGGCGGATCAGATAGTCCACGATCGCGCCCGACTCGATGATGGTGCGCCCGTTGTCGGTAATCACCGGCGACTTGCCCAGTGGGTGCACTGCCTTCAGTTCGGCTGGCGCAAGTCGGGTCGTGGCGTCGCGCTGGTAATGCGCGATCTCGTACGGCAGACCGAGTTCTTCAAGCAGCCACAGAATACGTTGCGAGCGCGATTCGTTGAGGTGGTGGACAACCAGCATGGGAACTCCTGATCTGGGTAAAGTGAAGTGGAACAGACCCGATGATTGTGGTGCATCGGGCCGCCGGGCCGATGATTGTGGTGCATCGGGCCGCCGCCGCTCAGGCCTTCAGCGCCAGCGTCGCCAGCACCTGGATAACCACGCCGGGCGCAACGCTGACCAGCAGGCGCAGCCAGCCGCCGAAATTGCTCACCCGCGCAAAGCAGAGCGCGTCCTTTTGCGCCAGGATGTCCATCGACGTGCCCTCATTCACCCAGCGCAGGCCATCGGGCGAAATCTGCACCTGCGCCAGCGCCTCACCACCAGCACCTTGGGCGACCTCCATCACATGCACAAAAAAGACTGCCTCGGCCGCCCACGCCGCCTCATAGGGCTCGGTGCAGACGACACCTTCCCAGGTGTCGCCTCGCGCAAGCACGGCCGTATAGGCGTTGCGAATGGTGCCGGCCATGTCAGAACTCCCCCGAAAGAAGCACGCTGTCCAGATAGAAAAAAGTCCGCTTGGCGGTATCGGCCTCGCAGTAGAAGGCCAGGTTCAGCATGCACGAGAGATTGGGCATGGCCGGCATCCGGATCGAGTCCACCCCGGCGCAGTCGAACACCTGGTCGTTGCACTGGAAGCCAAGCCAGCGCATATGCTCCAAGTCAAAGTCGAAGCGCAGGTAGTGCCAGTTGATCTTGGTGGGAATCTCGTTGTAACAGAGGTCCTGCGCGGCGCCCGGAACATCCTCCCAGTCCTGCGGGCTCAGGTGGTCGTGTGTCACCGTCTCGCCGCGTGCGCCGATGGCGCGAAACTGCGTGCTGCGCTGCTTGAACTGCCAGCGGTGCATGCGCTGGCCATTGAGCGTGTTGAGATACCGCAAATGTGGCATGACACGCTGCCCAGCGTCCTGCAGGTCGAACAACAGGCCGACGCTGCGGACGTCAAGGTCGGACAACTTGAGCTCGCTGGCCTCGGGTTTGAAGGCGAAATAGGTCTCCATGCGGATGCGCGCGGCGCGCCGGTACGTGACGCGTTTGATCGCTGTATTGCGTTCACCCGCGACCGGGCGTGTCGCGATCTTCAAGGCGTAGGTGCCGTCGAAGGAGCCGTGCGTGCCGCTGTCCCAATGCGTGATCTGGCTCAGCATGGGTTGCGTGTGGCGCGCGTAGGAACGCGTCATGGTCGCCAGCGATTCCTCGTAGTTGCCCACCAGACAGGTCCAGCCATTCATGCCCTGATCGAAGTCGTCAAAGTACATGATGCGCGTCAGCGGGTCGTAGCGCGACAAGCGTGGATCGGCGTGGGCGGTATGGGCGGTGTGGGGTGGGGACATAGCATCAGCCTTTCGCAGCGCCGGCGGCGAGGCCGGCAATCAGGTACTTCTGGACAAGCAGCACGAACACGAGGATCGGCAATAGCTGGCAGGTGGCGGCTGCGAACAAAATACCCCAGTCGACGCCGTCGATTGCCCCCACCATTTCGGAAATCACCACCGGTGCCGTCTTGGCGTCTACGGCGGTAAAGATGAAGGCAAACAGGAAATCGTTCCAGGCAAACACCATGATGAACACCGAGGTGGCGATCAGGCCGGCATGCGACAGCGGCAGGATGATGTGCCACAGGGTCTGCCACAGGGTCGAGCCGTCAATTGCCGCAGCTTCTTCCAGTTCCAGCGGCAACTGGTCGATGAAGGCCTTCATGATCCAGGTACCCAGGCTGACAAAGAACGCGCAGTACAACACAATCAACACGGTACGGGTGTCGTTGAGCATCAGCCAGTTGACGGCCGGGAACAGCGGCAGGGTCAGTACGATCGGCGGCAGCAGCCGCACCAGGATCATGAAGAAGGCCGAGGCCGTGAGCCAGCGGCCCTGGCGGCGTGCATACACATAACCGGCGAGAAACGACACGACCAGCGTCAGTGCCGTGGCCCCGAGCGCGATCAGCAGACTGTTGGCCAGGTTGTGGAAGAAGTCCGGCCAGCGCTTCCACAGATTGACATAGTTCTGGGTGGTGGCGCTGAACGCAACCAGGTTCTTCTCCGAAAAAATCTGCGCCGCAGGGCGCACCGAGCCGATCACGATCAAGGCAATCGGAAACGCCGACCAAAGCAGCACCAGCGCCAAGGCGGACATCCGCAGCAGCGCCAGCAGCAGGCGCCGCAGTTGGCGTGCGGTGCGGGAGAACTCAGGCGCGGCCACCAACGAACATCCTCTTGTACATCTGCTGGATGTACCAGGCGCCCATGAGCAGCGAGCCCAGCAGCATCAGCCAACCAGTCGCGGCAGCGGCACCAAAGTCGGCGTAGCGAAACGCCTGCCGATACAGATACACCGCCAATACCTCGGTGGTGCGGGCCGGGCCGCCACCCGTGAGCAGCCAGACTTCGGAAAAGATGCGAAACGCGAAGATGTAGCGGAACACCACCGCCACCAGCATTGCAGGCACCAGTAAGGGCAAGGTGACATCGACAAAGCGCCGCCAGGCACCGGCGCCATCGACCTTGGCCGCCTCGTACAGATCGCGCGGAATGCCCAGCAAAGCCGTGTACAGCAAGATGAAGGTGAACGGCAGGTGATGCCAGACCGACAACAGGATCACCATCGCCAGACCATGCGCTGGCTCCACCGACCAGTCCAGAACCGGCAGTCCTGCGGCCTGCAATGCCAGAGTGACTGGACCCGCATAGGGCTCCATCATGAATTTCCAGATCACCACGCTCACCACTTCGCTGATCGCATACGGCGCCAGCACGATCGCAATCATCAGGCGCCGCCATGGGATCCAGCCCGAGAACAGCATCGCAATTGCCAGCGCCAGCAGGAACTCGAGCAGCACCACGGCATTGACGACAATCGCCGTGTTGAGTGTGGCGGTCCAGAAATAGGGGTCCGCCAGGACCGTGGCGTAGTTGGAGAATCCGACCCAGACCGGGCTGACGCCGTAGGTCGAACGGGTCAGGCTGAGCCAGAATACATACAACGCGGGCAGGAACAGCAGCAACACCAGCAAGGACTGCGCCGGCAGCACCAGCATCCAATGCCGACGCTGCCGCATCACCGGTCGATGCGGTAGCGCTGCACCGCGTCCCAGTTGATCTCTATTCCCAGCCCAGGCCCGGTGGGTACCGGCAGTTGCCCCTCGCTCAATTGCGCCGCCGAGCCCCAGGCCACAGTGGTCAGTTCGTCGCGCAGTGGGTTGGCGATGAACATGCATTCGAAGCTCACAAAGGCCGGCATGGCGGCGGCGAGTTGCAGGCTGGCGGCCACACAGACAGCACCGGACCATCCCACATGCGGGGCGTAAGCCACATGGAAAGCGGCGGCGAGGGTGGCGATGTCGCGCGTCTCGCTGATGCCGCCGGCGCGCGCCACGTCGGGCTGTATGAAGCCGACCAGGCGCTCTTGCAAAAGTTGCAGCGCATGCTGGCTGGTGTAGTCACTCTCCCCCGCTGCCAGTGGAACGGCCACAGCACGGCGCAAGTGGCCATAACCCGCTACGTCCTCGGGCAGCAGCGGTTCCTCGAAAAACCAGTACCCGAGTTCGTGCAATGCCTGCCCGACCCGGATCGCTTCGTCGAGCGAGTAGGCCCAGTTGGCATCGACCGCGAGCGGGAAGTCCGGCCCCACGACCTCACGCACGGCGCGCGCCGCCAGAATCGCACGCGCCACCGGTTGACCGAGTTTGACCTTGATCGCCTTGAAACCGAGGTCCAGCGCCTGTTGCGTCTGTGCCCGCATGGCGTCGGCGCCGGCCCAGTTGATCGACGAGGCATAACAGTCCAACCGCTGCCGCCCCATGCCACCGAGCAAACGGTGAACAGGCTGCCCAACTGCCTTGCCCGCCAGGTCCCACAGGGCGATATCCACCCCGGCAATCGCCTCCACCAGCATGCCGCCGGCGCGGCCCGACAAAGACGCGCGCATCAACTGCCACAGGCGCCGGATGGCAAATGCGTCCTGACCCAGCAAGCACGGAGCGAACACCCCGTTGATCAAGCTGGCATAGGCGCTGGCGCCGAAACGTCCCAGGCATTCGCCATACCCCTTGAGGCCGTCCACCGTCGTTACCTCGACCAACACCATGGACACCGCGTCGAACACGCCCTGCGCAGTCCGGGTCCCGGACTGCATTTGGGCAGTCAGCGGGATCGCCCGCACGGCAGATATCTGCAACTGGCTCACTGGCATGCGATGGCCCTTCGCGCAGCGCGACCCGGCCCCCCCGGGCACAGTGAAAGGCTCATGGCAACAAGGCCTTGAGCGCCGCTGCGTTGGCAAACAGCCCCGGCGCGCCGCCGGAGTGGAAAAACACCAGCGCCGGGGATCCCCCCCACAGTCCGGCACGAATCTGCGCCAGCATGCCGGCCAGCGCCTTGCCGGAGTAGACCGGATCCAGCACCAGACCTTCGGTCCTGCCGCCCAGCAAGATGGCATCCACCGCGGCCTGCGTGGGCACGCCGTACGCGCTGCCGATATGGCGGTCATCAAAGTCGAAGTCGGCGGCCGTGATCCGGCTGTCCAGTCCGAGCAGGGCCGCCGCGGCGTTGGCCCGCTCGACGATCAGCGGCACCATGAAGTCCGCTTTGCGTTGCACCGAAATTGCCACCACACGCGTCGACAACCCCATCGCCTTGAACGCCAGGGCCATGCCAGCCACGGTCAAGCCGGCACCGGCGGCGACGAATACCGCCTGCGGGGTTTGCCCCAGTTCCTGAAACTGCCGTGCCAGTTCCTCCCCGGTGCAGACCATCGCCGCCGCGCCCAGCGTTCCGGTTTGCCCCGGCAAGTGCAGTATTTCTGTGCGCAGCCCGCGGCGCTTGAAGTCAGCCACAAATTCGTCCAGCCAACCTGCCACTCGCGGATCATATGGGTCTTGCGTCGGAATAAAACGCAGTTCGGCACCCAGCAGCGTGTCGAGCAGGTGGTTCCCCTGCAACTCCTCCTGCCCCGACCCGCGCAACAACAAGCCCACCTTGATTCCCAGGCGGGCGCCAGCAGCCGAGCAGGCGCGGCAGAAGTTGCTCTGCACGGCCGCTGTCGTGACGACCGCCTGCGCGCCCTTGGCAATGGCGTCGGCCATCAGGAACTCGAGTTGGCGTGCCTTGTTGCCGCCCAGGGCCAAGCCACTCTGGTCTTCGCGTTTGATCCACAGTTGCGCCGCTCCAGATTCGGCCGAGAGGCGTGGGGCGCATTCCAGCGGCGTCGGAAACTGGCCCAGCGGCACGCGTGCCAGCACCCGCGTCAGACCGTCCGCACGGTTCACGGCAACAGCGGCTTGACCCGTCTGGCGACGTCGTCCATTGCCAATGCCACGCCCTTGCGGCCGAGCACGGCGGCCTGCAGTTCCTCGACAAAGATGTCGCCGGCCCGGGCGGCATTGTCGAACGCCGGGATCGGCACGCGCGCCACCTTGAGTGTCGCGGCTTCGGCGGCCGCATACGGCACATTGCCCAAAAAGCGTGCGTCCTTGTAGGTCGATGCGCGCACCGGCCCATTGCCGTTGAGAGCCGCCTTCAAAGTGTTTTCTTTCGAGGAGAGTTCCTTGATCAGGCTCCAGGCGAGTTGTTTGTTGCGCGCGTTCCTGGGGATACACATGGCCCAGAACTCGGTCTTGGCCGGCGCGGAGTCACGGTATTTGCCCTGCATTTCGCGCGCCGCCGGCAACGCCATCACCTTGATACTGCCCGGGTTCTTCGACTTGTCCTTGTCGTTGTAAAACTGGGTCCGGCCAAACGAGTTGATCGTCATCGCCACGCGCCCGGTCTGCATCCAGGTGTTCACCTCCTCGCCCCGGATCGCCGCCCAGTTGCGCGGCATCACGCCGGCTGCGTACAACTCGCGCAAAGTCTGCACCGCGCGCAGCATCGGGCCCTCGTTGATCACCAGTTTGAAGTTCTGGTTGATGAAGTCGCCGTCGTAGGCACGCGCCATATCGATCACGTTGGGGTAGTTGTCACCCTCGATCAGGAAGCCGAACACCTGCGATCCGTCGGCACGTGTGAAGGTGAGCTTTTTCGCCGCTTCGATTACTTCCTCGAAGGTCTTGGGAACCGCAACACCACGCTCCTGAAAGATCGCCTCGTTGTAGTGAAAACCGGTAGTCGCATGGCGCTGCGGCACGGCGTACTGCTTGCCGCCAAACTTCATCGCGGCCACGAGGCCAGGAAACAGATCGGCCGCGTCTTCCAGCGGATCGGACTTCAGCAGGCTGTCCAGTGGTTCGAGCAGATTGGCCACGTTGGGTATGGCGCGCGAGTTAATCATGAAGGCCATGTCGATCGATGTCGACCCCAGACTGGCCTCGCGGAACAGCCGCTCGTGCAGGGGGCCGGTGTCGAGCGTCACCCAGTCGATGCCCACACCATTGCGCTTGACCCATTCGGCTGTTGCATCACCGCCCTTGGCACCGGTCAGCACGGACATATGTACCCGGTGCGACAGGATGGTGAGTTTCTCCGGTTTGGGCTGCGAGTGCGCCAACACGGGTGCGAGCAAAACGCCGACGGAACTGCTGGCTTGAATGAAATCGCGGCGATTCATCATGGCGGTCTCCTGATTACCCTGCCCTGCAGGCAGCTTGTAAGAACATACTAGCATGTTCGCTGCGAGGTATTGAGCTTGCTTGTGCCAACGAAAAATGCCGTGCGCGACGCCGACCCGTCGCATCGCCCGGAATTGGCGTAGCGATATTGACGATTTCCGGTCATGGTGGGACAATCCCACCATGATTGTCACAATCGATTCCAAACGTCGCATCACCCTTCCAGCAGCCTTGCTCACCGCCCGCCCGGGACAGTCTTTCGACGCCCGATTCGATGCGGACGAAGATGCTCTGATCTTCCGTCGCCTGCCCGATAAGGAAAATTGGCTCGTCGTTTTGACGGAGTGTCCGGTCAGCATGGACGACATGCCGCCCCGGCGACGCGAAATGCCCAGGAAACGCGCCTTGTGAGCTGGCTACTCGATACCGACGTGCTCTCGCAGCCGGCAAAGCGCCTCGGCGATGCGCGCGTCATTACTTGGTTGCGGCAAGAGCAGGACCGCTGCTACACCAGCGCGGTCGTCATTGGCCAGCTTGCGTACTGGGTGCGCAGCAAGCAGGGCCGGCAGCGGGTCGCACTGCAGGCCTGGCTGACGCGCCTAATTGAAGCGATGGAGGGGCGTGTCTACGGGTTCAATGTCGGCGTGGCGCATGTCTGGGCGGACCAGGAACATTTGCTGGAGAAAGCCGGCCAACGCATGCCGGTCGAGGACGGATACATTGCCGCCACGGCACGCAAGCACGGGCTGACCATCGCCACCGGCAATGACAAGGATTTCCGCCGGCCAGGGCTGAAGGTGTTCAATCCGTTCAAGGAGCTGACAGCAGAGAAATAGAGCTATGCATTGCCATTGCCAGGCGGACGTCGTCCTCAACGTCGGCTCCCGCCGCTTGACTCGCGCGGACATTAAGAAGCGCCAGTCCTTCGAAAGCGTTGCCGCCTTGGGTGAAAACCTTTTGGCCTCAGTGGCTCTTTTGACAATGAATGTCAGCGCGCGCTGTATGAGCTCTCTGAAGTTCGCCATGCGTTGGTCCACCGAAATGGTGTTGGCGACCGAACACTGGTTGAAGCATGTCCCTGGCTTGACGTGTCACCTGGACTTCCGTTGCCTGTGTCTTCCGAAATGTGGCAAACGTACGGTTGGGCCCGCAGGCTTTATGTATTCGCGTTAATGCGGCGCGCCCGAGAGTATTTTGGTATTGGCCGAACCGCCATTGACCCCACGCTGCTTCGCCGCCCGTGATGCCATCGTGACGCCGGCTAAACGGTAACTTGCTGCTCTACAAGACGCGCGCTCTTTCTATCTGGAGAGCCTCGGGTGCCCGCTGAACATAAACCACCTGCCGCCCATCTGCAAAGCCGATCCCGGCTGCCTTCAGCGCCGCTTCCAGCCGCTTGATGGCCTGCGCCCGCACGTCGAACTGCTTACCCGGCGTGGTCTCGAACTTGCAGCGGAAGATCTTGACGCCGGGATCGATGCGCGACAGCTTGCCCTTGAGCGGTTCACGCAGCATATGGCCG
>Ga0209591_10005986_pt1 | contig 13547 bp, 12 predicted proteins | sample MAT01_FD_187207 | JGI IMG/M metagenome (GOLD analysis project Ga0209591, IMG submission 187207) | Freshwater microbial communities from Lake Fryxell liftoff mats and glacier meltwater in Antarctica - MAT-01 (SPAdes) (version 2) | ecosystem: Environmental > Aquatic > Freshwater > Ice > Liftoff...
CTTTGCATTGTTCAAACTCTCTCCGCTGTTCGTAGGTCATATTGTAGTATAAATCAGTTGGTTCTACGTTTAAGTTGAGTTCAAAGTCGCTTGAAACCTTGGATAATTCTATTACTGCAATTGAATTGGCTTGTGACAAAGGCCATCCGTATTCGCTATCGCTAAGTTCAAGAGCCTCTACTTCTTTCCAAAGCATATAATGCTTTTCATCGACTGTTTCTCTATCTATTAGCTTTAAATAATTTGCCGCGATAGCATCTTTTGGGATGCCATATTTCTTCCATAAAACATCTAAATACTCTTTGCTAAACTGAATATACCATTCTGCGTCTGTAAGTTTTCCAAAAGGAACGGTGATTAAGGCTTTGCCATCAAGAGCCAGCAAATCGTATATTTTGGCGATCGCCTTCAGCGGAGCTTCCAGATCGCGAGTCTGTGCTTGTTCCCCATAGCCTCCAGAAGGATCGTCTCCTTGCCCTACGTGCTCTACACTAGAAATTGATACTATTGCATCATATTTCTCTGCTGATGGCAAGCTCATTAAGTCTTGATTTTCTACACCTAAATCGATCTCAAATTTATCTACAATTCGTCTCGTTCTGATGCCAATATTTTCGCTCAATGAGTTTTCATAGTGCGAGAGTACATTGCCAATTTCCAGAATTTTTTGAGGATTTGTTAGATTAGCAATAAAGTCAAAGGCTACAGAAATTTCGACGGCTCTTTCTGTCGGATTATTAAACCTAATCCGATTGTAATATAGTTCTTTACCTTTAAAAGTAAAGGTTCTTGTCCACTTACTCATTTTTTCCTCAAAAAGCAAACTCTCAATTTGTCCGGCGGGGCTAACGCTGAACATAGGGACTTCTCGGCGGGACTATAAAATTCAATATTCCACTAGCCATTATAGTTCCCAATTGACCACAACTTATAAAAATTATCGAAAACGTTACCTCAGCTCAAGAAAACTCATCCTTGGTACTCGGAGGTATACTCACAAGTCCTTCCCCATGTAGTGAAGCGCTACGCTTTTGCCTGTGAAGCTGAGAGCCGCATCTGTCAAATAGATCGCCCTACACCTCAATATCCTTGAGTCGCTCCTCCAAGAACATCCGCACGATATCAACTTTCTTGCACCCAGCTTTGGTTGCTGCTGACATTTTGCGGTGCAGCGATTCGGGTAGATCGAGGGTGAACCTACGGGATAGCTTCGCCGCGTACTCATCGCCATGTACCAATTGCATAAGTCCTGAATTATTCAACCAGACATCTAGACGTTTGGGTAATTGAAGCAGGTGATGCAGCCCCTAACGGTATCACGCCAAGACAGCGATCGAATAGGGGGCGAACTCTAGCAGTGCAGCAACTGCTTGATTTTTGGGAAGCTCCACCGCCTCCAATCGCCCATAACCAAGCGCTACGTTGTTATCGTTAATTTATCGAGCCAACCCGACTCATAACTGGCAAGAAATAGCAGCATTTTAAACATTCAATCATTCAAACTTCTAGACATTTAGATGATTGAGCAGTAAAATTGAGTAAATCAACGTATCGGTACACCTATGATCGTGACAATCGCCTCATTTAAGGGCGGAGTCGGAAAGACAACTACAGCGCTGCATATAGCGGCTTACCTGCAAACCAAAGCACCCACTCTCTTGGTTGACGGCGATCTCAATCGCAGTGCTTTAGATTGGGCAGCGCGGGGTTCCCTGCCGTTCAAAGTGGTGGATGAAAAGCAAGGGGTGCGGTTTGCCAGAGATTACGAGCACATCGTGATAGACACGCCAGCCCGACCCGACCCCGACGAACTCAAAACTGTAGCTGAAGGTTGCGACTTGCTAATTTTGCCGAGTTCTCCCGATGCGATGGCGCTCACTGCTATGGTGCAAATGGTCGAGGCTTTGCATTCCCTCAAATCTAATTACCGCATTTTGCTCACCCTCATCCCGCCCGCTCCCAGCAAAGTCGGGATAGAGTCTCGGAGAACGATCGAGAAAGCTGAGCTGCCGATATTCAAAGCTGAGGTAAGGCGGCTGGCGGTATTTCAAAAAGCAGCCCTCGCCGGGGTTCCTGTAAGTGCTGTCAAAGATGCCTATGCCAAAGCTGCTTGGGGTTGCTATGCCGCTGTCGGCAAGGAGATATTGCCATGACCACCCGTTTTGACAATTTGTTCAAGGTGAAGAAACTCAAGCCTGATGAACCCGACCTCGAACCCGCCCCAACGAGCGCGCTGCCAAAAAGCAAAGACCCGAATTTTGTCAGGGCTACTGTTTACCTGCCCAAACAAATGCACCGCGACCTCAAATCTGCTGCTGCACAGTCAGGCGAAGCAATCAGCGAGCTTGTTGAAAAGTCCGTCGCTCAATACCTCCAGCAGCTTAACGCTGACAAAAACATTTAAGCGTTTAAATATTTGGACGTTTCGATGCTTCTAACTTTCTCTCTGATCTGCGGCGGTTGGCTTTCCGGTCAATCGCTGCATTCTTGAGGCAAGCGTTAGGTAGGTTTTTGTGCTGGAAATAGTTCGAGTTGCTTCACAATGTCGGTCAAAATCAAAGTTGTTAATTTAAAATTTGTTGAAGTAGATGGAATCCCCGTCCGTTTTACGGCGGGGTGGATGTCTATCAATTATTTGACCGGGAAGTTGACCCGTATCCATTCCTCAAGTTCGTCTCGCGTCCAAGTCCGATCGCAAACGTGGTCATAATCTCGCCACCGGACGTAAGCTTCTTTAAGGGGTGAATCAATATCAATGTCGCAACTGTTAGACCTTGGATCGTAATTTCTGATGATTAAAATCTGCGGGTTGACCAAACTCGGTGAGGAACAGTCTGAGATATATGTCTCGTATTCCTTCACCCTGTTTTTGTACACCGTCATTTTTACTGCACCGTCTTTGTCCTTCTTGTAAGTGACCGATCGACTCTTGTACAACGCTAAGAGTTTTTGGTTCGCTTCTTTGATTAAGCCCGATAGTTGTTCGCTAGTGGCGGTGGGCATTATGTAACCGCCACTAGCGCGTAATTTTGGGAGTAGGTCAGAGTAAACCCATTTCTGGAATTCTTTAGCTTGAGGTGTTTTTGCCATCATTGCTAATTGGTACAAACCAGGTTCTTTGATCATCCAAGAATTTGAACCTTTTCCCAACTCAACAGGAGCTTTGAAGCGCCAATCTTCATCTACATAGCGTTGAATTGTGACTGAAGGGTTCTTTAGTTCAAAATAATCACAGACGCTAGCGCCATGAAAGCTAAAATTACCACTTTCATCCTGGAACATCTCAAATTCCCAGTTAGCCAATGGATACACTTGATCCTGAATTCTAGTAAGCATAACGTTCATTAGCCTTACGTTTATTAGTGTTATGAACGTAAGCCTAACAAACATAAGACTTAAATGCAATGAGCAAAAATACCTAATTTTTCAACAATTGCCCGTAGCGAAGCGGGGCGTAAGCCATCGTTCGCTTCCTTCAACAAACCCCCTAATTGCGCGCTAGTGGCGGTGGGCATTATGTACCCGCGCTCCTGATGATGGTGGCGATCGCTAGACATTGAATTTATTTCACAAAACTGAGAGAATTTTTGCGCTATGTGTAGGGAATTATTGGGGAAGCTTTGCTAGTAAAGCCAGGAAAACATTGATAATCAAAGCTTTCGCGATCAAAAGCGGCAGATTGCTAATCTGTTAAGGGTGTTAACATCCTTCGAGGGTTCAAATCCCTCCCTCTCCGTTCTATAACTTCCTTGTTTAGCAAGGAATTCAGGTTAATCATATTAGCTAAAGTCGAGTTTTTCGCTTAACTTTCGCTCTCTGACGATTAGGCCCGATCCCCCCTAACCCCCCTTAAGAAGGGGGGGACAAGACTCCGAGCGACAGTCCCCCGACTATCCGGGGGATAACTGGTTCCCAGGCCAGAGCCTGGGAACCTATATCTAGAGGCTCTGCCTCGATGCCAAAAAGGGAGGCAGAGCCTCCGGATCAGCGTTACCAGGCTGGAGCCTGGTAACGAGCAATTTTAGCGGCCAGTCTTCAACCCGCGGAGGCGGGTTTTGTTTGTATAGACGCGGTTTCAACCGCCCGGTCTTCTTAATCTAATCAAGCACTTTCATCGCTTCGACAAATTGCCGCGAAATAAAGGGCAAAATATCTTCATTTTTACTATTTTCTTTACCCTCGGTAAATACAACCAACAAATACGGCCGCAAACCAGACATTTCAATATAAGCAGCATCGTGACGAACTTGACTTGTCAGCCCTGCTTTTGACCACAATTTTGCATCTTCTGGCAATCCGCCACCTAAAAAACCTGTAACTTGATTTTCAGGATCAGCTTCTAATTCTGCTGGTTCTAAACTGCGTTTCATTAAACCCATCATCTCTTGCGATGCTTTTGCAGAAACAGCTACGCCGCCGATGATACTGTGCAGCAAACGCGCCGCTGCATTTGTGGTGAGCATATTTCTATTTTCCATTAATTCCCCCAGAAATGCTCGCTCGCGACCGTAGGGGCCGTCACACCAGGTTTTTTGATTGGCGTTAATGTTTTGTAATTCCGGCCAATCTAATGATTGAAAGTAACGGTTGATGATGTTTCGCTGCTGTTTCCAAGTTTCAAAGGGGCCTGGTGATAATTCTGGGCCGCTGGTGGTGCCGGTGAGAGCGTCTACTACTAAACTGGTGGCATCGTTGCTGGAATCAACTATCATATCTCGGACGGCGCGTTCTAATTCTGGCGATGTTTGAATCATGCCTTTTTGCGCCCATTCCCAGATGGCAACGAGGTAGAATAATTTGACGATGCTGGCGGGATAAATTCGTTCGGAAGCTCTAGCGCTAAAGCCTCGCGGTTGATATTTCCAAAATTCTTGTGCACTTAGGGCGCCGCCTGTGTTGACTCGGACTGGCGGATCGTAGACGATCCAGGTAATGGCTGTGCGATCGCCCGTTAATCCTGTAAATTCTGCCTGGGCGGAGTCTATAATGCTACTGCCGAGGGTTTCTAATTGTTCGTCTTTGTGGAAAAATGTCATGGTTAATGGCTGACGGTTAACGGTTAACGGCGGTTGGCTAATGGCAATAAATCGTTAAGTGCGAACAATTAACAGCAAACAATTAGCAATTAGCAATGACCAATTATCAATTATCTGATGGTGTGGAGTATCGGGCGCGATCGCACATAAATATTTACGATTCCCCAAAGTGCGATCGATTAGCAACTCAAGCGGCACTGGGGCGACGTTTGCGCGTAGTTGACCCCCCCCAGCCCCCCCTTATGAAGGGGGGGAGAAATGGCATAGACTCGGTTGTTCAGGGGGATACAAAGGCTGTGATGGTGCGGCTGTCCGAAGACGATTATCCGGGATGGCTGGATCTTCGAGATCTGGAGTTGCTCGAAGTCACAGAAACATTGTATCATCCTCTGGTGCTTTCTGAGGCAGAAATTAGGGATAAATTGCCGATCGCAATTACTTTTACTCGTGAGGCTATGCAGCAATCCAATTATTATCTTTGGGGCGGTACAGTCGGGCCAAATTATGATTGTTCAGGATTAATGCAAGCTGCTTTTGTGGCTGCGGGCATCTGGTTGCCGAGGGATGCTTATCAGCAGGAAGCTTTTACTAAGCCGATTAGTATTAGTGATGTACAACAGGGAGATTTAGTGTTTTTTGGTACAGCGGAAAAAGCAACTCATGTAGGATTATATCTCGGAGATGATCGCTACATTCACAGTTCAGGAAAAGCCCAAGGTCGCGATGGTATCGGTATTGATGCTTTGTCAGAAAAGGGCGATGCAGTTAGTCAAGCTTATTACCAGCAATTGCGCGGATATGGTAAAGTTGTGGCAAGTTATCAACCTAGTTAGTTGATTCCTGGATACACTACGAACTAAGAAACCGGGTTTTTTACCGAGATTGAGGGTTTGAACGAACTATTTCGTAAAAAAACCCGGTTTCTGGCCACCCCTGCATAAGTTCTGTAGTTGCGAACTAAGAAACCGGGTTTTTCACCGAAATTGAGGGTTTAAACGAAGTATTTCGTAAAAAAACCCGGTTTCTGGCCACCCGTGCATAAGTTCTGTAGTTGTTAATTAATGACTAATGACTAATGACTAATGACTAATGACTAATGACTAATGACAACTGACCAATGATGTTATCTAACAAAACAATGGACGCTGCATTATTTTTGGAAAAATTGGCGGCACAGCAGGCTGCCGATCAGATTGTTCTCGATGTTTCGGTGGTAGTGCCGGTGTATAATGAGGTGGAAAGTTTGCCTCATTTGATTGAGGCGATCGCCTCTGCGATTCAACCATCAGGACTCAGCTATCAAATTATCTGTGTAGATGACGGTTCTAAAGACGGTTCTGCGGAACTTCTCAAGCAATTAGCCAGCAGTCGCGATGACCTTTGTGCTGTGCTTTTGCGCCGCAATTATGGGCAGACTGCTGCCATGTCAGCAGGTTTCGATCGCGCTACAGGTCGTGCTATTGTTACCCTAGACGGCGATTTGCAAAATGACCCTGCTGATATTCCGATGTTGTTGGAAAAGTTAAATGAAGGCTACGATTTAGTTAGCGGCTGGCGCAAAAAACGACAGGATAACACTATCAGCCGCCTGATTCCTTCTAAAATTGCCAATTGGTTAATTGGTCGCGTTACAGGCGTAACTTTGCACGACTATGGATGTTCTTTGAAAGCTTATAAATCCGAGTTGGTGGCAGACTTGAATCTCTACGGGGAATTGCACAGATTTTTGCCGGCGTTGGCATTTATTGAAGGGGCGAGAATTGCAGAACTTCCGGTGCGACATCACGCCCGCCGTTTTGGTCAAAGTAAGTATGGAATTTGGCGGACTTTTCGGGTGTTGATGGATTTGTTAACTATTTCTTTTATGAAGAAGTTCCTAACTCGACCGATGCACGTTTTTGGACTTTTGGGTATGAGTTCGATGGCGTTCGGAACGGTTTTAGGGATTTATTTGACTTTCGTGAAATTGGGTCTGGGTCAAAGTATTGGTAATCGTCCTTTGCTGATTTTGGCTGTGGTTTTGTTGTTGACTGGTGTGCAGTTATTTTGTTTTGGTTTGCTGGCGGAAGTGATGATGCGGACTTATCACGAGTCCCAGGGAAAACCGATTTATCGGGTGCGTGAGGTGTTTGGTTCTAAGTAAACAATTAATACCAATTATACTCGGCGATTGAAATCGCTACTACACAAACAAAGTCCGCCTTCGCGGACTGAAGAAATAGGAAATTTTTAATACCAAATCCGGGTTTTAACCCCCCTTTATCTCTTAGTCCGCGCACCATCCGGACTTCGTTTGTGTAGACGCGGTTTCAACCGCCGAATGATCTAACTCATGACTTTTTGAGCTTGGCGGAGAGATTGGATGGTGGCGATCGCGTGTTGGGAGACAGCATCTATTTCAGCAGCGGTATTAAACCTCCCAATTCCAAAGCGAATTGAAGCATAAGCTAATTTGTCCGATCGCCCGATCGCAGCTAAAACATGAGATGGAGACATTTTCGCCGAAGTACAAGCAGAACCCGAAGAAACTGCCGCCGCCGGTTGCAAGCCCAACAGCAACGCTTGACCGTCAACCCCGCCTACACTAATATTGAGATTACCAGGCAATCTCTTAGTAGCGTGACCGTTGATCACAACATCACCCAATTCACTCAAATTTTCCCACAAACGCTGCCGCAGATTCACAACTCGTGCGGTTTCCGACTCCATTTCCGCAATTGCTAATTCTACTGCTTTGGCAAACCCGACTATTTGCGGTGGGTAGAGAGTGCCCGATCGCATTCCCCGTTCATGGCCTCCTCCGTGCATTTGTGGCGCTAGTTGCACCCTCGGTTTGTTGCGGCGGACGTAGAGAGCACCAATGCCTTTTGGCCCGTAAATTTTGTGCGCCGTCAAGGACATTAAATCAATGTTCATCTCCTGTACATCCAGGGGGATTTTGCCGATCGCCTGGGCCGCATCTGTGTGGAAAAGAATATCATTTCCGCGACAAATTGATGCAATTTCGGCGATCGGCTGAATCACACCAATTTCGTTATTAGCCGTCATCACGGAAACTAAAATTGTCTCAGCCCGAATCGCTTTAATCAAATCGCCTATATCAATCAGTCCGTCACTTTTCACTGGTAAAACAGTAATGTCAAACCCCAATTTTTCCAAATATGTACAAGGGTCAAGAATTGCATTATGTTCTGTTTTTACCGTTATAATGTGCTTCCCTTTGCTGAAATATGCTTCAGCGATGCCTTTAATCGCTAAATTATTTGCTTCCGTTGCACCGCTGGTAAAAACAATTTCTTCTGGGGAAGCGTTGATCGCTTCTGCTATGATTTGTCGCGATTGTTTAACCGCTGCTTCTGCTTCCCAGCCGTAGACGTGGTTGATGCTGGCTGCGTTGCCGAATTGTTCGGTGAAATACGGCAACATGGCATCAAGTACCCGTTTGTCTACGGGGGTTGTGGCGTGATTATCGAGGTATATAGGACGTGCGGACATAGTGAAAATTTGGTTGAAAAAGGTGTTAGGTTTATTGTAGACGAACCCTTAGTTGTACCTCAAAACTTTATATTTAACAAATATTTGTGAAGATTTATGCGAGCTGACATTCAGGGATTAGAAATTACTGTCGGTGAGCTCAAGCACCTCAGCGGTGGGGGGCCCGATCGCCTATACCGGCCCGCGAGTGCGACTAAGTTTGCCCACGAAGCTTTGAAAACAGTCGGTTTAATTGTTTTGGTTCTAATCAGTTGTTGGCTGCTGGTGGCGATATTTCCTAGAGCTTATTTGGTGTGGTTGGCCCTGCACCTCGCTGCGATCGCAGGTTTAATCTTTGAGGATGCGTGGAAAATTTGGTGCAGTCGCCACCACAAAGATTTAATCCACCTTTTTGATGATGTCGATCGCTATAATGGTATAATTAAGGCGATCGAAATTAATGACAAGATCGAAGATGCTGGCAATGCGGAAGTCAAAATAGGCGATCGCTCGAAAGTCATTGAAGCCATGCAGCTAATTAGAGATGATTTAGTTCGAGCTTTGAAAACCGAGAGAATTCTCAGGGAAAACAAAAAATTTGTCGCTACTAACTCAGAACTGTTTGCCAATAATTTGAGAACTTTGAATGCTCTCCAAATTAGCGATCGAGCCACCGAACAAGGGCGATTACTCAACGAAGCTTTGCAGTTAGCTGTGGGAGTTCAAGCAGAAATGAAAAAGTTACAAGATCGAAACGCTGCTAATTGAAAAAATGGCAAAGCAGACGGCGGTTGAAACCGCGTCTACACAAACTAATTCCGAGCTCAGAGGGCATGAAGAGAATAACGTAATTTTACAAGCAGACGGCGGTTGAAACCGCGTCTACACAAACTAATTCCGAGCTCAGAGGGAATGAAGAGAATAACGTAATTTTACAAGCAGACGGCGGTTGAAACCGCGTCTACACAAACGAATTCCGCCGACGCGGAATGAAGAGAATAACGTAATTTTACAAGCAGACGGCGGTTGAAACCGCGTCTACACAAACGAATTCCGCCGACGCGGAATGAAGAGAATAACGTAATTTTAGCCAAATACAGTTCAGTTAAAAAGCTAATTTATTCCCGCACATATCAATTGATAACTATCATAAGCTGTTCTACATTTAAATTGTGTGTCAAAAATCAATAAAATTCTTGTGGGATGGGCTTCTAGCCCGTCCCGAATATGCAATTTAAATGCTCAACAGCTTAGTCTCGGCGATGCGATCGTCGCGGATCACTTCGCTAACGCTAAGAACTCTCTTCGGAGATTAGCGTTAATCCAACCGTATTGAATTTTAATCGCCTGTTCTTCAACCCGCGGAGGCGGGTTTTGTCTGTATAGACGCGGTTTCAACCGCCCGGTCTTCTTCGTAGCAACGCGCACCAACCGTGAACCGATCGCACTCAGACACATTTTAAAATTCATGAGTCATGAGAATTGTTAAGAAAAATCATGATTGTAAATTGCTTGCTGTTACGTAACAGGTAAGGATATCTTGGAAAGGTGACGTTAACAACAAGGTCAGTATGTCTTCTACCAAACCCAAGATTATAGTTCTCGACGACGATCCGACAGGTTCTCAAACCGTGCACAGTTGCTTGCTGCTGACACGTTGGGACGAAGAAACCCTACGTTTGGGACTGCGGGACAAGTCCCCGATTTTCTTTATACTGACAAATACTCGATCGCTACCTCCCGAAAAAGCAGCCTCCGTCACCCGCGAAGTGTGCCAAAATCTCAAAAGGGCGATCGCGATCGAAGAAATCGAAGACTTCCTAATCGTTAGCCGTTCCGATTCTACCCTGCGCGGCCACTATCCGATCGAAACCGACGCGATCGCCGAAGAACTTGGCCCCTTCGACGCACATTTTCTAATTCCCGCCTTTTTTGAAGGAGGCAGAATTACCCGCCACAGCGTGCATTACCTAATGGTTAACAGCGTCCCCACGCCTGTTCACGAAACCGAATTTGCCAAAGATTCAGTCTTCGGCTACAGTCACAGTTACCTGCCAGAGTATGTAGAAGAAAAAACTAAAGGTCGCATCCCCGCTGATGCAGTCGATCGCATTTTACTCGCAGACATACGCCACGGAAGTTTAGATCGACTGATGGACATGACAGACAACCAATGTGCAGTTGTTGACGGCGAAAGCCAAGGCGATTTAGACACATTTGCCAAACACATTCTCAATGCAGTCAGTCAAGGCAAAAAGTTTTTATTCCGCAGCGGGGCGAGTATTTTAACATCCTTAGCTGACCTCGGCAACCAGCCTGTAGCAGCCGACGAAATGGCAAAATACGTGAGGGAAGGCAAACCGGGTGCAGTAATAGTTGGTTCCCACGTTAAAAAAACTACTGATCAATTGGAACGCTTGTTAAAAGAACCCAATACAGTTAGCATTGAAATAGATGTATCTCACTTGCTAGAAGATTCACCAGAGTATCGCACCCAGATACTTGATGAAACTCTCGAAAAAGTCCGCACTGCTCATGCCGATGGCAAAACGCCTGTAATCTATACCAGCCGCAAGGAACTACAATTTGAAAATGCAGAAATCCGATTAAAATTTGGAGCTGCTGTTTCTGCTTTGTTGATGGATGTCGTGCGGGGAATGCCTGCGGATATCGGGTTTTTGATTAGTAAGGGTGGCATTACTTCCAATGATGTTTTGAGTACCGCTTTGTCGCTGAAAAGTGTCAGACAAATCGGTCAAATTATCCCAGGTTGTTCGGTGGTAAAAACTGAGCCTGATCATCCTCTGTTTCCCAATTTACCTGTGGTTTTGTTTCCGGGAAATGTGGGAGATAGTCATGCTTTGGCTACGGCTTACAAGCGGCTGAGCAAGCCTTCTAGCTAGTTAAATCGCAGATTGACGCAGATGAATTGACTTCTATAGCAATCCTAAATGATTTGTACATATTTGTAGGGGTAGTGCCAAGAGTGCCTACCCCAGCATCTGAAGAGGGCAACCACGGGGGGTTGCCCCTACAAGAATTACACTGATGAACAGACTGTTATAGTCTGGATAATGATTTAGGATTGCTATAGTCACGGAGGACAATATTCATCTGCGGTTGGTCTTGAGCCACTCGACGGCAACGACAAAAAAAATATCACCTACATTCTACTTGCCAAAACCGTCCAAATATGCTATAGTACAGGGTTGGGATTTAAATAAAATAAATCGCCCAATCTCCAAATCGCCCCTGGGCAGCGGCTCTCAAAAAAATCAAATTTAGGAAAAAAAAATCAGGCCGAACTCTACATATAGGGCCAACAGCGCCACAGCTACTGCTATCAGTAGCGTTTCCAGCTTGTATCAGCCGCAATTTTCAAATTAAGTAAAAATTTTCACATAGTAATTTTTAGCTGAAAGGATTAGCATATAACGGTGACAGAACATTACCATCCACTAAACTCATTAAAAGACGGCCATTGGTTCAAGCTGATCTGTGGGGCCAGTTTTCAACACCTGCCGTCGGTTCGGAATCTCACATTGGCTTACACCTTAGCAGGTGCTGACTGTATCGATGTGGCGGCAGATCCCGCCGCCGTCGCAGCAGCGAAAGAAGCCCTACAAGTTGCCAGCGAATTACAGGTAAGAACTCAAAACCGCAGGTTTGGCGGCAAAGGTTTGCCCTGGCTGATGGTGAGTTTAAACGATGGGGAAGACCCGCATTTTCGCAAGGCCGAATTTAACCCAGCCGATTGTCCGGCGGACTGCTGGCGGCCCTGCGAAAAAATATGTCCAGCCGAAGCCATAGTTTTTCCGAGTGCTGGCGAAGGCTTTTCCGGGGTGATAGATCAGCAGTGCTATGGCTGCGGTCGCTGTCTGCCGGTTTGTCCGAGCCAATTAATTTACACTCGTTCTTACGTGTCTGCTCCGAGCGCGATCGCACCTTTAATCTTGCAATCCGGTGCGGACGCCCTAGAAATCCACACGCAAGTAGGCAGAGAGGCAGATTTTGCGCGACTTTGGTCGAGCATAGCTCCCTGGGTAGATCAACTCAAAGTAATAGCAATTAGTTGCCCCGATGGAGACAGTTTGATTGACTATTTGCGGACACTCTATCAAATAATTTCCCCCCTTCCTTGTCCCCTAATTTGGCAAACCGACGGTCGGCCAATGAGCGGAGATATCGGAATAGGAACTACTAGAGCCGCGGTCAAACTCGGTCAAAAAGTTTTGGCTGCCCAGTTGCCAGGATACGTGCAACTTGCAGGCGGCACTAATGCTCACACTGTCAGCAAACTTAAAGCCTGCGGACTGCTTTTGGATGGCGGGAAAAATTTGTCAGTTCCCCCTGTCCCATACATTGCAGGTGTAGCTTACGGCAGCTATGCCAGGGTTTTGCTGTCGCCAATTTTAGAACAATTAGAAACCATGCAGACCGATCGAGCTTATGCCGTTCCGGTGGCAGCCGCTTGCAGCGCAGCCGCAGATCTAACACCTCGGTTGACTCAGCTCGAAGCCGTCCCAGAACTTCTCTGGCAGGCCGTGAGTTTAGCTCGTTCTCTAGTTTCCCAGATCAAAAGTCAGTTGATAGTTGATAGTTGATAGTTGTCAGTTGTCAGTTGTTAGTTGGCAGTTGGCAGTTGTTAATCAAAAAAACTGAAAACTGATAACTAACAACTCTAGTTCGCGATCGCACTTGCGACTTCAGAAACCCGGTTTCTTTCGTGATTTCTCGTTTGTGTTGGCAAAACTCATAGAAACCGGGTTTCTATCCACCGATGCGTCAACTGTCCACTGTCAACTGTCAACTGTCCACTGTCAACTGTCAACTGTCCACTGTCCACTGTCCACTGTCCACTGTCAACTGTCAACTGTCAACTGTCAACTGTCAACTGTCCACTATCAACTGTCACCGAACACACCGAGGCGAATGCAGATTACAGACGACCTCAACAGACTATTAGACATCGTGCCAGATGAGATCCGGCAGCCCTTAGAGCAGCACCCGCAGCGCAACAATCTCATTGAGATTGTG
>Ga0209591_10005991_pt1 | contig 13541 bp, 9 predicted proteins | sample MAT01_FD_187207 | JGI IMG/M metagenome (GOLD analysis project Ga0209591, IMG submission 187207) | Freshwater microbial communities from Lake Fryxell liftoff mats and glacier meltwater in Antarctica - MAT-01 (SPAdes) (version 2) | ecosystem: Environmental > Aquatic > Freshwater > Ice > Liftoff...
CCCTTCATATGCGCCCGTGATTGAGATGCTGGAATCCGTGATCAAGAGGTGTCCTAGGTAAATCGGCTCTTCATCAGCTTCGCGCGGTCGTCGATGAAAAAGCAGCATATTGCTGTCCGGCAAGTATTCACTCTCGATAAAAAGCTTATTGAATGCCGGATGGCGTTCTCCTTGGGGCGCAAGCACCACCTCGCCATAACTCGTCACGCGCAAACGACGGGGTTGATCGCTGTGGTTAATTAGGTTGATCTGCCGGATTTCCACATCATCATCTGGGGCAACAGTCACCTGCATATTCACCGTGATATCATGATCGCGGCGCTGAAACTCAGCTTGATGCGGATAAAACGCCACATGCTGATAATCTCGTGGAATTATCGTGGGTTGGTATCCCGCTGACCAGAGCGCACCACTATCCTGATCTTGCAGGTAAACCCATGTGCCCAAACCATCCAAGGTGGTATCCGCCTCCCAACGGGTCAAAGATAAACCTTGCCACTGGCTATACCCGCTACCCACATTGGTGATTAGAGTCGTGAAACGCCCATTCGACAGGCTGTGTACCTGCGATATGGTCGTATCCTCTGGCACTTGCCACGGCGCAATGTTCACCTGAACCGCGGCTACGGCTCGCGGAACTATTTCTATAGGGTGGGGGTCCTCTTGGGGAAGTTGCGTAGGGATTTTTTCTTGTAGCAATAGGGCGAAGCTCTGAACACGGGCATCAGTATGAAACCGCCGAATCATGACATCATCCCGCAGGTAATTGGTCAGTGAAATTAAAATCATCCCTTGGTGATGCGCCATATAGGATCGGACAATGGCGTGTTCTTGGCGCAGGGGCAACCGTGCGGGCGTATAGTCAATCGCTTCATAATAACCGTAGAGTCCGCGCATTTTGAGCGCGTCAAGGTGATCCATATTCTGGAGGACCGCTTGCGGGCGCAGGGGCAATGCCAGCAGCGAAGCGTAGGGCGTAATCACTAAATCCTCGGCAAAACCTCGTTTGAAGCCTAATTCTGGCACACCAAAGGCATGATATTGATACGTCATATTGTTGTCGAACGCATAATACGAGGACTCAGACACGCCCCATGGCACCTGCTTCGAGTGACCATAAGCGATCTGATCATCAACAGCGGAACGGCAGCTTTGGGTGAGGAAAGTTTGCTCATAACTTTCGAGAAACAGCGTCGGCATCAGATATTCAAACATCGTCCCACTCCACGAAAGGAGGGTGAGGCTATTCTGTACCCGTGTCGCCGGTCGCCCTAAGTGCAGCCAATGACTTGGGGGGACTTCGCGCTTGGCAATTGCCAAGAAACTAGCAAGGCGGGCTTCAGAAGCCAGTAAATCATAGAAGCTATCGTCCAACCGGTCGCCGCTAACATTGTAGCCAATATGAAATACTTTACGACGTGGATTGAATAAAAAACCGAAATCCATCGCCTGAAAGCGCATTCCTGCCCGCGTTGCCAAAGCTTTATAACTCATGAGCATGGCGACAGACTGTGTTTGTGTGTTTTGGAGCTTTTCGGCTAACTGAACGCACCAAAGTTGTGCCTCTTGCAAATGAAGCGTTGACTCCTTGCTTGCTGATAGGTGAGCTTGCAATTGACTGAGAGAAGCAATCGCTGTTTCACAAATCTTTGGCAGTTCGCGCAGACGGGCTGAAGTCGGAAGCCCCGCCAGCAATGCTTGCCATGCGACTGCACGCAGCGGATCAATCGAGGATTGCGCAAATAAGGCTGGCGGTTGACTGACCGGCAGCAACCACGGCAGCAATAAATCGATATCGCGCTGCATACTGGTCAAATGGTGATGAACACGCTCAGAAGTGATTCGCAAGCTACTCAACGTTTCAGCATTCGGGGTAGCGGTGTTCGACTCCAGCACAGCAATAATTAAACTAGAAAGGCTTTCCCATGCTTCCTCATTCAACCAAGTTAGGAGCGCCGCCCATTGATCAGGCGTTTCTAAAATGACTTGAATCGTTTGATGGAGCGTCGCCATATAGATGCGCAAATGAGCAGTGGCTTCAGTTTTGCTATTGCTGTAAAGTTCATCGAGTCTTTCTTCCAAAAGTCCTAGAGTATCTAGCAAGCCCTGCCAGCGTTGAGGGCGCATCACAAAAGAGTCGGCAAAACTGAGACACGCCTGCTCAACGACAATCAAACACCCCGCCAGATTACCGCTATCCACCGTCGAAATATAACGCGGTGCCAGCGCTCTAAATTACTAGTATCGTACCAATTGAGGAGATGACCTCGGTAGTGTTCTAGTTGGTCAAGGGTATCGAAAGTCGCGTGTAAGCGCGTGATGAGATCACGTTGTCCCGTATAACCCAAATCATAAGCCGCCAATGTCGATGTGAGCAACAAGCCAATATTGGTCGGGGATGTGCGATGGGCGACAAGGCGGGGCGCATCTTGAAAATGATCGGGCGGCAACCAATGATCTTCAGGACCCACCATTTGCTCAAAAAAGAGCCACGTCTGTCTGGCAAGGTGTCGCAAAGCCGTCTGTTGATCGACCGAGAGCTTCGGATTAGCATAGTTTTTGGGGAGGCTTATCCTATGGGCAATTTCTGGCGAAAAGAACCATAAGGCTAAGATTGGCAGGGCGATAGGGAGAATGGCGGGATTTGCCCCCACGATGAGCAACAGGAGTAACACCGCAAATAACGGAACGACAAGCATCTCGCGCCAAGTGGCTTGTGAACCTTGTTCGGCGCGAAACGATTGAGCGGTTTGAGCAGCAGTTGTCCATTGCAGCAGTTGCCTGCGGGTAATGAACAAGCGCACAAGGGTCGTGATGATAGCACTCGCCGCCAATGACGCTTCATAAGGCAGAAAAACCAATGCCAACAACCAACGCAGCGCGTCAGTACCGCGTGAGCGCAACACGGAGACTAAGGACTGAGTGGAAGAACGGCGGTACAAGCCGGAATAAAGCGACAAGAAAAGCGGGAAACCGAGTGTTGCCAGAACGATTATCGTCCAGACGATTGCCGAACCAATTAACCCTAACCATGCAGTGCCGAGCAGCAAGAGAAGCACTGGATTGACTAAGGTGCGCCGTAGATTGTCAAAGATTTTCCAGCGATCTAGGGTCGAAAAAGAATTCGGCATCGTTTCGCCAGCTTTGCCGGTCGGAATGCGGTGTAGCAACCACGGCAATAATTGCCAGTCTCCACGCATCCAACGGTGCAAACGGCGCGTATGTCCCACATAACGAGCAGGATACTCTTCAAGGAGCATGATATCGCTGACGAGCGCGACACGGGCGTGAATGCCTTCAAAGAGATCATGACTTAAGAGCGCGTTTTCAGGTATTCGATTTGCAAGGCATAACTCAAGAATATCGACATCGTAAATGCCTTTGCCCACATAACTCCCCGCGCCAAATAAATCTTGATAGACATCGGAAACAGCATGGGTATACAAATCTAACCCAATATCGCCCGCAAAAATCTCCGTGAAGCGCGTTCGATTGGCGCTGGACGGTTTGATCTCGATCCGAGGTTGCAGAATAGAATACCCAGAAACCACCTTGCCCTGCACGGGATCATAGACTGCCCGGTTGAGCGGATGAGCTAGGGTGGCAACAAGACGACGTGCCCCCCCTTCTGGTAAAATCGTATCTGCGTCTAGGGTGATCACATATTTGATGTGGGGTAACACACTCAAGTCACCGAACTGCACGACATAAGAGGTGGTTTCGGCTCCGCGCAGCAAATGATTGAACTCCATTAATTTGCCACGCTTGCGTTCCCATCCGATCCAACTGCCTTGCGACGCATTCCATTGACGATGACGATGAAACAGGTAAAACGGGGAATAATCACCCAGTTGATATTTGGCGTTGAGTGCCGCGATGCCTGTTTGAGTGTAGTCAATTAAATTTTCGTCTTCGGGCATATCTTGAGAAGGTGCGTCGGCGTAATCGGTCAACAGTGCGAAATACAACGATGAGTCGGTGTTCCGCAAATGATGCATTTCTAACTGTTGTAGTAACGAGTCCACCTCGTCGGTATCGGTCAACAAGGTGGGGATAACCACCATTGTCCGATAATTTTGTGGGATACCGTCCTCGAAATCCAAGCGAGGTAATACACGCGGCGCGATTCTTTCCGTCACCGCCCAGTTCACAATGGTGCTGGCAATCGAGGTCGCAGGTAAAAAGGTGAGCAAGCCGATGCCAAGAATTTGCAGGAGGCTATCGCCAGTCGATGCCACATAATTCACAAAAACAGCCATCAGCAGCAAAATGAGCAAGCCCATGCTCAGGAAGTAAAGAGGTGTCGGGTGTGTCAGAAGCCATCTACGCACTGCGCGCCGCCCCGCAGCATGATACTGAAACGAATCCTCTAACTGGCGACGACCGTCCCCAATCAGATAATAACCAACATGCTGTTGAGAAGAAAAAGGCGGTGCCGCTTGACTGAGCATGATTGCTTGCTTTGCAATATTTTCTTCAGTCTTTTTTGTCCGACGGGCGAGACGCTCAATCACTTCTCGATAGCGGTTGCGCGTTTCAAAATCCATCGTTGTATAAATGTTTGCCGGATCTAGCCGGAGGATTTGCTCCACGAGGCTGACCTGCTCAAAGAACACTTTCCAATCTTGGACGGCGAGTAATCGTAAACTTGTAATGCAAAAACGCACTGCGCTATCTGCCCCAACGGCGGGTGTGGGGGATGTGAAGGTTTGGGTATCATCATGAATAAGCTCAACGAGCGTATTCGCTAGGCTGCTCAAAATATTCAAACGCAGCATTGTGGGGAACGCCCACAACTCGCCCATCGTTAGCGGCACCTCTGCTTGGAACGCTTGGAGTAGCTGCACAACCTGCTCCATATCAAGCCGGTCGCGCGCATAGTCAATGAATTCATGAGCAAGCGCATAGTTTCGCGGGGTATTCATCCATTCGCGAGTTGCGAGTTTTGGCAATTCGGAATAATAGCCCAGGGGCATATCTTCCTGAACTTGCCGGATAGCCTGCTGCACAATTTGAAAGTTATCCATCAACCATTCTGCTGCATAGGTGGGCGGCAACTCCGCTTGACTACTTGCGCTGAACTGCTGATAGGCAGCGATGATGATCTGTTCGTGTTCTAACAATCGATTAAGCAGCAGTGGTTTGCCCATTGCCTTTTCAGCGAGAATATATTCTTGCGCTAGACGATGAGCAAGCGTTGTCGCAAAATCTTCACTGAGGGTTTCTTGCGTGGCGGTGGTTTGCACAACATCTCCTGCAATTGAGTTAAATGTCATCTGCTTGTCGGACAGGCTGTCTGGTTTCCGTTTCTCCGCGTGCGGTCTCTGCTGAACCTTGGAGTAGGTCTTGGACGATCAACAAAGGGGTTGTGCCATTGGTGATAAATCGACTGGTGATACTCCCATAGGGCCATCGTGCCTCGCCAGAATAACCATGCGCGCTCAATATCAGCAGATCAATTTGCTCTTGCTCGCTCACACTCTGGAGCGTAGCCGCAACATTGTCGCTCACCAATAATCGTGTTTGGACATTCATTGCTAAGCGCGTCCGAACCTGTTCTAAATAGGTATTGCCTTCGCTTTGGTTGCGCTCAATGCAGCGATTGATGAGCGCGGAATCTTCTTGGCTTAGCGGCATCAGGCGCGCCATTTCAGGTTTACTGACCACATGTACCAGTAAAAGTTCCGACTGATATACCCCAGCAAAAGCTGCTGCCATCATCAGTGCCGACCCTGCTCTTTGCGATCCATCCAACGGAGCCAGCAGTCTGTGATAATGCACCTCGTCATTGGAATCCGCCAAAGGTTGGCTTGTCCGAATAATCAGGGTTGAAATTCGTACTCGCTGAAGGATGTGTTGGGTAATACTACTCACCCCTTCCCCATTGAGATCCGTTTCGCCATAACCACTCAAAATCAGCAAATCTGCTTGCGCAGAATGTGCTACTTCGACGATTTTCTCGACAGCGTTCCCTTCGAGAATCATAGTTTCTGTAGGCACACCACTGGCGTTTAAGCGAGCCTCAACGGTCTCTAAGTACAAATTAGCTTCTGAGCGTTTCAGATACCAATCGAGCGGATCTGTTTTGGGTAACCGAAGTGATGGGGCAGGTTGTTGCAAGATGTGCAAAAGCGCAATTTTGGATTTAAACGCTTTGGCAATCGCAATAGCGTGAGGCAATACGCATTCGGCGAGTGGCGAACCATCTAAAGGAACGAGAATATAACCCAACATAGGTTCCTCCTAAAATTTCGTGGTATTGTTGTAGCTGTTGAATAACAGTCCCCTGATTTATGGTATCCCGAAGGATACAGCTTCAAAGGTATGGGGAAATTTCGTTTTACAGGCGTACAGGGCGACGGCGGCGATAAAATCCCCCAAAAAGGAGCAGGATAATCACTGCACCAACGAAGGCAACGAAAATGTCCGCCCATGCCAAAGTAATCCCACCGCTAAAGGCGGCTGGTACTGGAATACGCAGCAGAGTAAACAGAAATCCGCCGACCAGCGCGCCCAATAAACCGACGATTACGCTGGAACCAAACCCGATACCGGTCCCGCGAATGAGTAAACCGGCGAGCAATCCCGCAACTAATCCGATGATCACCCACGTAATGATCTGCTCTGGCACAAATGTAATCGTTACAGATTGGTCCATTTGGAACTCCTTTTAACAAATCACTCAAAGAGCGACTAAAGCAAAATGCCAACATGGGGCATAATAATGAAGTATAGGACGTTGCCTCAACTGAGACATCCTTCTTTAAGTGGATTTATGAGTAGTCCGATAGATCGATCTTTTTTACTTTTATGGATTGTCTAGCCAATGCCCCATGCTGCAAGTCTTGTGCGAACTTGGCTTAGACACCAGCCAAGTTCGCACAAGGAACAATGGTTTAAGCAAAAGCTAGAACCAGTCGGACGACAGAAGCATTATGTCCTCACCCCAGAGCCGCTTGATGAAAAATAAAAGTGACTACTCAGGTATAGAAACAGAAGAAAATAAATAAGGAGGCATGAAGACGTGAAGAAAAACAGGAAAATACCCCTCGAAACGTGGGTGTAGGGGTGGATTAGGCGCTTGTCAATCGTTCGTTAACATGAAAGTTCACGCGCCGAATATCCACCCATTTGCCGGCAACGGTCATTTCCGCCTTTATTACCGACCGTTTTTCAGCCTGAGCAGTTACAAATAAAAAACATTCCCACAGCAGCATTTCTTTATGAGATAACATAACAACATGAACAGTTATCCGATTTCTATTGACAACGGACGTGCGAGTTTGTATATTCTAGTCATTGTAGAAAAGTTTTGAGTGACCACCGTGCAATCCATCTGGGCACAAAATATTTCCTGTTTAATGCCTGTCAACAACGCCTTCAGGGATGTTCTTGTTGGCTCTAGGAAAGTGTTGCTCAGTCCCCTTTTCTATACTATTGATCTTGTGACCCATTTTTCACCCCCCCCATGTGCAGTAATTTTGTGCGCTCACTGTGCGCTCATTCATTTGGGCTGGCAAATCGTAGACGACAATCGTCTGCCCCGACGTCGCTAGACGCTCCTTTGATTCCTATTGTTCGTGCTTAATTCACGACAGGTACCTGTCGTGTACTGCCCCATTGCTGATTCATAGCTTACAAGGAGACTTCATGGTATTCGGTTTGGTCATCCTGCTTCCCTTTTTGCTTGCCCTCGTGGTGAGCAACCTAAAACTACGGGCTTCCCTGCTTGGAGGACTCGCCGCCGCCACGATGGGAATCTTGTTCGCCCTGTCTCTAGCACAGCTACCCTCAGTGGCAGAATCCGGCGCATCGACGTTCATCCTCCCGTGGATACCGGAAATTGGGTTGACACTCTCGTTATATATTGATGGCTTGGCGCTCTTGTTTGTCCTGCTAATCACGGGGATAGGCACAGCCGTCATGTTTTATGCGGGAACCTATTTTGACGATGGACGGACAGCCGGACGCTTCCTCGCCCTCTTGCTGGCGTTTACGGGCAGTATGTTGGCGCTTGTCCTTGCTGGCAATGTGCTTACCCTCTTCATCGCGTGGGAACTCACCAGTATCACCTCGTTTCTGCTCATCGGCTTTTATAGTAAAGATGAAGCGGCACGGCGCGGGGCATCACAAGCCCTCATGATCACGGCTGGCGGCGGGCTAGCGCTCCTCGTGGGGTTGTTGTTGATGGGCAGCGCTGGTGGTTCGCTCGAAATTGTCGATCTGCTGGCAAATGGCGACATGCTCCGCGCTCACCCTTGGTATAGCGGCATGGTACTCCTGATTCTCGTGGGCTGCTTCAGCAAAAGCGCCCAGTTTCCACTGCACTTTTGGCTTCCGGGGGCGATGTCGGCACCCACCCCCGCCAGCGCCTTTCTCCATTCTGCAACAATGGTCAAGGCAGGGATCTACCTGCTGCTACGACTTTCGCCAGCATTGGGCGATACCGCCCTATGGAACACTATTCTGACTGTCGTCGGCGTGGTCACATTATTTGTCGGCGCAGTGCTGGCACTGCGTCAGCGCGATCTCAAAGCGATACTCGCCTATTCGACGATCAGCCAATTGGGTGCCTTTGTCGCTTTGATCGGTTTACCACATGGAGAAGGCATAAAAGCCGCCCTTGTCGGTGTCCTTGCGCATGGGTTGTACAAATGTACGCTCTTTCTCGTCGCGGGAGCCGTCGATCATGCCACCGGAACGCGGGACATTACGGTGTTGGGTGGGTTACGTCGGTCAATGCCGGGTTTTGCGGTGGTCACGGCGGTCGCGGGGTTGTCGATGGCGGGCGTACCGCCGTTATTCGGCTTTATCGCCAAAGAACTGTTGATTGAAGCCGCCGAAATCAATCTATTGATGTTGGCAATCGTCGTCGTCAGCGCCGCCTTCACCGTGACGGTGGCAATACGCCTCTTTTGGGATGTCTTTGTGCGTCCACCATCACCAGAAGAACAGGAACATCTCCACCCACATGAATTGCCTCGTTGGATGGTTGCTGGACCGGCACTCTTAGCAGTCGCTTCAGTCATTGCCGGGATTGGCATCAGCCCACTGATCACACCCCTGGTCGAACCAGCGGTCGGCAAACCGATCAGTCTCTATTTATTCCCGCCGAGTGGCATCAATATCGCCTTTGTCCTCAGTATGACGGCACTGGCAATCGGTACAGGGGTGTTTTTGGCGCGCCATCGATGGTTGGCATGGCGACTGCCCACCCTGCCAAGTGGAACCCAAATTTATAGCAATGGCATCCGTGCTGTGGAGCGGTTTGGGGATCTGCTGCTTACGTCACAAGGCGGAAAGATCCGTTACTATCTGAGCGCGATCCTCACCGCTGTGGTTTTACTCCTAACCATTGCGATTGTTCAAATTTTGCCGTTCGAGACGGAAGCCATCGTGCTGAACAACGCATCGGATATATTGAAAGCCGTCCTACTTGTACTAGCGCTTGTCGCAACCGGTGCCAGTATCGTCTTTGAACGCCATTTATTGGCGGCGTTATCACTGGGCGTGGCGGGCTATGCTATTGGCGGCATTTTCCTGCTCGAACCCGCTCCCGATGTCGCACTCGTACAATTTTTGGTCGAGACACTGGCGACCGTACTCATCATCCTCATTCTTGCGCGTACCAGCCCCGAAGAACGTCAACAAGCCATCGCCAAATTATGGGGGCAAACACGATGGGGACTGGTGCGCGACTTAACCATTGCCACCGCACTCGGTTGTGCGATGACACTCTTCGCGCTGGCAGCGGTGAACAGTCGCCCAACACCCAATACGATTGCCGCGTGGCATCTGGAAAACGCACTGCCCCAAGTGGGGGTCAATGATGTGGTCGCCGCCATCGTCACCGACTTTCGCGGCACCGATACCCTCATCGAAATCACTGTCTTTGGCATCGCCGCATTGGGCGTGTTGACGCTGCTAGCGCGACCTGCCCACGGCAAAATTACCCGTTTAGTAGTGCACCGACGCAAACTATTCGAAATGATCTCTGTTCCAGCAAGCGATAGCACCGAAATCGAAACGCCGGACAGATATCAAGCGCGCTTTACTGACCCCGTCACCCAACTCGGTGCGCTTTTGGTACTGCCATTTTCTGTCGTCATCGCGCTGGCGCATATCGCCTATGCGGGTGTTGCGCCGGGGGATGGCTTCACGGCGGGCGTGATCCTCGGATTAGGGGTGACATTGTGGTTTGTGGTGTTCGGTTATCAAGAGACCAAAGCGCGCTTACGTTGGCTCCAACCTACCCCCTTGATCGGGACCGGTATCGCCCTCGCCCTTGCCAATGCCGCGCTCCCCATCCTCTTCGGAAGGGAATTCCTCGCCTTTACCCAAATCAAAGGCATTTCTGTGGCGGATATCAAAATCGCGTCAACCTTGTTATTCGAGATCGGCATCTGCCTGACGGTTTTTGGCGGTGTCAGCATGATTATGGAAGCCATTTCTCACCCAAAGGAGTGCGAACCGTTATGAACACGCTATTTGCAATTGCCACCGGAATTATGTTCGGTATGGGCATCTTTCAACTCTTACGCCGTGACCTGATCAAATCCGCAATGGGTTTCTATATTCTATTTACGGCGATCAATTTCCTGTTCCTTGCGGTCGGGGCATATGACGGCATCATCGCACCTTATGTCAATGCCAGCAACCAAATGAATGAACAGTCCAGCGATCCCTTGGTGCAGGCATTGATCTTGACGGCAATTGTCATCAGTTTTGGCTCCTATGCCCTCCTGCTCGGTCTGATAGCGGTGTCGTCGCATCGTTTTCGCACCATTGACAGCGACAACCTTGACCGTCTGAAAGGGTAAACGGATGAACAATGCCTTACTTTTGGGTCCGATCTTCTTTCCGCTTGGCGGTGCCGCGTTAGGCATACTCCTTGTGCGTAACCGTACTTATCAGCAGATGCTCGGTCTGCTCGTAGGGGTGCTGGCGTGGTTGTGCAGCATCGCCATCCTGCTGGCAAATCTAAACGGAGACATCCTCACCTACAATCTCGGCGGGTGGGTGCCTCCCTATGGCATCGTACTCGTCGCGGATTTACTCACGTCGCTGTTTGCCGTCATGGCGACCACCGTGATGGCGGCGGGCATTCTCTATATGCTCGGCTGCCGAGACAAAAGTGTCGCAGTCCCCGCTTTCATGCCTTTGTTCCTCTGTATGGGCGCGGGTTTGAATGGCGCACTCTATACCGGTGACATCTTCACGATGTTCGTGTTCATCGAATTGATGGTGATCGCCTCCGTCATTCTGGTCGCGATCTCCGACAATCGACTCGGTTTAGAAGCGGCGATCAAATACCTGTTCATCAGTGCGATGGGAACGCTGTTTCTGCTGACGGGGATTGCCGCGCTCTATGCCAGCTTCGGCACCCTCAATATGGCGGATATTGCGCGGTTGCTGGCATCGGGCAACCGACCCGTGTTATCACAAGCGGCGGCAGTCATGCTGATGTGCGCCTTCCTGCTCAAAAGTGCCGTTTTCCCGTTTCATTTTTGGCAACCGGACTTTCACACGGCTGCCCCAACGCCAGTTCACGCGGTCCTCTCGTCAGTGGTGGTCAAAGTGGGCATATACGGCTTGATCCGAATCACCACGCTGATGTTCACCGATGAAACCCCCTTAATCCACAGTTTATTACTGGTCTTGGGGGTGATTGGCATCTTTTTCGGCAGTCTAGGCGCTTTACGCACCTATGACGCCAAACGCCTGCTGGCATACTCCACTTTTGGTCAAATCGGGTTCATCCTCGTCGGCATTGGTTGGGGCGCGCCGGCGACACTGGCGGCAGCACTCATCTACGCCGTCAATCATTCGTTCATCAAATCCGCTTTGCTGATGATCACCGGCGTGATTGCCAGCCGAACAATGACCAAAACATCCCGCCTTTCCGAGATTGGCGGCGTTGGCAAATCAATGGGTTTCACCAGTGGTTTATATTTGATTGGGGGCTTGGCATTGGCAGGGGTACCCCCGCTGAATGGCTTTATCAGCAAGGTCACATTGGTGCAAGGGGGGATCGAAACTCAACAATGGCTGACGCTGGGACTCGTAGTTGGTGCTGGCACGCTCACCTTGCTGTATATGACCCGCACATGGCAATTGATTTTTAAGCAAGAGCCGGATGAGAAGGTGCAAATAAAGCCTTATGGCGACAGTATTCTTGCGCCTACCCTGCTCATTGGGGTCTGTATTATGCTGGGTTTGTTCGCTTCGCCCCTCATCAATCTCGCGCTACGGACAGTAGACCAAATAGGTGATCCATCCCGCTATATCCGCGCCGTCCTAGGAGGTTGAAATGAGCAATACTGTTATTCCGGCTATTGTGATCGGCATCGCTTGGATGATCATCACCAGCCGTTTGACGCTGGAAAGTTTTTTGGTTGGCTGTGTCGTTGGTATAGCAATCGTGGTCTTGATGGGTCAGCGACAGCTAAACATTCGTTGGAAACGACTGCCCGATCAAGGTTTTGCGCTCTTGGTCTATATCATGATTCTCTTACGTGACATCACCCTCTCCGGTGTCGATGTCACCCGCCGAGTGCTGGCTCCTACGATGCCGCTCAATCTGGGGATTATTGCGGTTGAAACACAGGATGAGCAGCAAGACCCCTTCCTCGCCGCATTAAGCGCGGATGTAATTACACTCACACCGGGGGAACTGGTCGTTGAGTTGGAAAATAACCACACGATGTATATCCACTGTCTTGATGTCGATATGAGCAGCAAGAGCGCTGACCTTCAACAGACAAAGAGATTGAAATTATTCAAGCGTATCTTGGGGAGATCATCATGAGTGAATTCGCGCAGATTGTAATCCAAATCGCACTCATCATTATGGTGGCGCTGCTACTACCGTGCGCCTATCGCTTGTTTGCCGGTCCCAGCGTTGCGGATCGCTTGTTGGCGGTCGATACGATTACAACGTTGTTGATCGGCATTATTGTCCTGTTGGCACTGGTGCAAAAATCAGAATTTGTCGTTGATGTCGCGCTGGCATTGGCGGCATTTTCGTTCATAGCAACCCTCGCTGTTGCACGCTATCTATCCGAAGGCAGGATGTTCTAATGGTCACCGAAATACTTGGTCTCATCTTCATTGGTCTGGGAGTATTTTTTTCGTCTGTAGGCGTAATCGGACTGATCCGACTGCCCGACGTCTATTCCCGAAGCCATGCTTCAGGCAAAGTGGCGATACTCGGCATTTTCGGATTGCTCGCTGGAAGCGCGTTTCTTTTTCCGGGGACAACCCTCAAGGTCATTGGGCTGGGGGTGTTCCTGCTGATCGCTACCCCTGTGGCTTCTCATGCCATTGCCGCAGCAGCATATCGATCCGGGGTGCCCTTGATCCAAACCAAACGCGATGATCTCGCGGCACGGTCAATAGCGGGCACGGCATCAGGAGAGCAACAAATCTAGTGCTGCTCTCCCTCTAGGTAACACCTCACCCATTATTTACCAATGACGATGCTGTCAGTGGCACCACCCAATGATGCGTCCCCGCCCCCACCTCATGGGTGATGCCACTGA
>Ga0209591_10005993_pt1 | contig 13535 bp, 10 predicted proteins | sample MAT01_FD_187207 | JGI IMG/M metagenome (GOLD analysis project Ga0209591, IMG submission 187207) | Freshwater microbial communities from Lake Fryxell liftoff mats and glacier meltwater in Antarctica - MAT-01 (SPAdes) (version 2) | ecosystem: Environmental > Aquatic > Freshwater > Ice > Liftoff...
GCCGCCGCCGCCGCCATCTGGCACTTCGTCTGGCTCAAACCCTACAGCGTCACTGCCACCGAGTTGCAGGCGCGCTATGCCTACAAAGAGCAACTCACCCCGGGCAACGCCCACTCGGTCGATATACGTCTGCAAAGCTTTGATGGCGTGCTGTTCAACGGCCGTATCGTCTATCCCAGCGACCCGGCACAGGGGACCCGGCCCTTTCCAGTGCTGATCGGCTTGCACGCCATGGGCAGCACCCACATGCGCTGGTGGCAAGCGGAGTTCAACGGAAGACCCACCATCGAGCAGACGCACCGGATCACGCAGATGGCGCTGCAGCAGGGTTACGCCGTGGTGGCCATCGATGCGCGTGCGCATGGCCAGCGCAGGAATCTGGGTCAGCCGCATCCGATGCGTATTGCCATGCGTGACATGCATTGGTTCGGAAAGCGTCAAGCCTATGAACAGATGATCATTGACACGGTGCGCGATCACCGCGTGCTGCTCGATTGGCTGGTCACGCAGCCCCATCTGGACGCCAAGCGCATCAGGGCGGCCGGCTACAGCATGGGCGCACAGGGCGCGCTGCTGCTGGCCGGGCTGGATGAACGCGTACATGCCGTAGCGGCCATGGTGCCACCGCATCTGGGTAACAATGTTGCGGTCGTCGCGCCCATCAATCTGGTCGCCGGACTGCGAGGCAAGCGCGTGTGGCTGCTGACGGGCGACGAGGATGACGAGGCCAGCCCGAAGCAAAACCAGGCCCTCTTCGACGCCATACCCAGCCAGGACAAGAAGCACCTGCGTTTTGAATCAGGGCATTTGTTGCCACAGGATTATGTCGAGCAGTTGTCGGACTGGTTTAAGAACTGATGCGCAGAGTCAGACCCCGTTGAAATTTTCTCAAAGACCCGCATAAAAATTAGACATCACCAACACTTAAGGACAGAAATAGGATGATTGTCAGACTCCAGCGCGCAGCGTTCACTACGCTGCTTGTTGAGCTTTCTCCAGCGTCTCAAGCACAAGACGCAACGCCTACGGCAAGCGCCATACAAGACTTTCTATTGGCATCACGTGCGGCAGACTTTGCGGCGAACGAACAGAAGCGTCCCGTTAAAGTCAAGGGTGTGCAGCTTCAGTATTCTAAAAAGGAAAACGGGGACAAGGTCTTCATGCTTTGCGGGAAGTTTCGGCCAAAGAAGCAGGACAAAGCATTACGCTGGACGGAGTTTGCGACATTGAAAACCGGCGGCTACGAGCAGTGGTTGGTATCCCAAGCCGGTGCAATATGCAAAGACGCATCGCCAGTCTTTGCCGCGAGCAAAGACTTATCCGCGCAACTTGAAGCTCGACTAAAGATAGAGCCAAATCCGTCGACGTGATCTGGGGGTTCAACACCAAGCCAAACCGGGGTAAAAAGCTCAGACTCGATATTCTTGCAAACGCTACCATCCACGGGTGGTTCCAGCGATTTTTGCCTGAAACTGCCCGCCAATAGGCGATGTTGGCATCCAACTTATTCCGTGATCACGTTGCAGCGCCAGGGTCGCAACGTGATTCGAAAAAAATCAAAGGGCCCCGCGTCAATTTTTCTGCTGAAGCGCGAGGCCAACACCGCTGACCCTTTGATTACTCGGATAACGCCCGTCTGGCTTGCGCTGCGCGTTTCCGCTTATTTGCCACCAAGATTTCGCGCCAAGAAGCTGATCGACTTTTCCCACGCCTCAGCTTGCGCGCGCGCATTTGCCTCGGGCGTGCCGCCGCTCTTGCTCGGGCCGGCGTTGTACTGCGTGCTCGGCGACCAGCCGTCGCCGGAAAGATAGTGTCCGGCGTCGGTGTAAATCAGCGCCAGGGTATCGAGCTTGGCTTCGGCACGACGCTCGATGATGTTGTGCGCCATCATCGCCGAATTCCACACTTGGTCGTCATGGCCGCCGATGACCATCAGCGCGCCTTTGTAGCGCTCAATGGGAATGCGCGCCGCGACCGCTGCGGCCGGATTCTCGGCACGCCCCTTATCTTGGAAGCGACGCATTTTGACGTCTGCGCCAGTTTGGAAGCCCATGAATTCCTTCTCGAAATCTTTGTATGGCGTGAAGGCGAACGGCTTGCCGTTGAATGCGAACGACGCGCGCTTGCCAGCCTCGATGTTCGGGCCCCAGCCTTCCCACACCACATCGGTCGGCACCATTGCAACAACCGCCTTCAGCCACGGGTACTGAGTCGCGCCGAGCAAGGCAAACTCCGCGCCCTTTGAGACGCCGTACGCGCCGATGTTGTTGCCATCGACTTGCGGACGTCCGCGCAGATAATCACGCGCGTCGCTCAGACGATTGATCTCGATATCGGCGAACGCTTCCGGCAGCCCGACGACTTCTTGCTTCATGTCTGGCCACTGTTTTGGCGAGTAGTACGGCAGCGAGAGTACCGCGAAGCCGCGCGAAGCGAGACGCTGTGCGAGGTCGTTGACGTTGCCGTTACCACCCTCGGAGCCGCCGAGGACAATCAGACCCGGCCGTTTGGCTGTACCGGGTTGGTAGGCATACACGGCACCGGGAAATTTTTCCGGCTTCTCGACGACGAGATCGGCGGCTTTGGCCAAGAAGGTGAGTGTGGTTTTTGCGAGCGGCTTTTCGCCAGTAAATGCAGCGAGCGTCACCTCGCTTGCAGCAGCATCCGCTACCGCCTCGGTCTTGGTCGGCATCATCGACCAAAACAGTCCGCGCACATCCGCACCTTTGTAGCTACCAGACTTCGGTGTGGCGGTGGCGAGGTCGAGCTCACCGCGCTCGTTGCTCGTGTAGGTGGCTTCAGCGCGATACATCATGCGCTTCGCGCCAGGCATCCAGCCGCGCACGGCGCGCTCGGCAACGATGCGGACTTCAGAAGTCGGCGGCAAGTCTTTGAGCGCAATTGAGACGGGTGCGCCTGCGACGACGGTATTGCTTGGGGCCACGACGAAGCTTTGCGCGAATGCGCTGCCAGAGCCGAGTACTGCGTAGCCGATGGCGATGGCAATGGCAATGGCAACGGCAACGGCAGCAAAGACAACAGCGGCGGCCCGAACGATAAGCCTGATGCCGACGCGCAGGGGCTGTTGGCTGATGCTGTGAGTGATTAGAAAAGCGCTGGTCAAGGTTTGCATGGGATCTCCGCGGAAAGGTGAGGTATCGCATTAAAGCGGGCCGTCACCGTTCTGGCTCGGCCGACGCGACGAAATGCCGAATCAGCGCGTGAGCTGCGTTCAGTGGGTGCCAATGCAAACCGAGGACGCTCGAACGAAAGCCGCGAAATACGGGAGCAGAAGGGGCCAGCGCAAAGAAAGCGCGAAAGGCACCGATTTTTCAACAAGCCCCAGCATCCACGGGCACTTCCAGTTATTTTTGCTTGAAGCTGCCCGCCAACAGGCGTCGATTTTCAGAAAAAACAAGCTAACTGAATTGGCGCCCACGGCATGGACGAGTTTTGAGATGGTTCGCCTTGATGATCCGAAACTTAAATGGTATTCACCAGCTGAAACACGAGAGTGGCAGGAAATTTTGGTTGAGGGTCTGCCTGGAAATTAATTGGCTTCGGCTCACGTGTCAGCAGCAGCTGGGTAGATTGGGCAAACGGCTTTGTTGTTTGCCTTACAACTTCGGCAAATTCAACATCAACTTTGCGCAGATGGCCCTAGACCACCCCGTGAAACGGGTCCATGCTGCCACTTGTCGCTTTCACAATCCCACAAGTAACGCTTGCGCCTCTTTCGTTGCGGTCGCCTGATCACCAACTGAGTTGCGAAGCTGATCGAGCCCCTCAAGCAGCGTTACCTTTGCTGCGCTATCGCTTTGCGCTTTCTGGATGGCACCTTGGGCGAGCAGCGCCTGTCCCAACCAAACACTTGAGGCAATTCCTAGCGATGACTGCCTCGCGAAGGCAGCGCCTTCGGCAGCATGCCTCTTGGCCGCTTCCGAATCACCAAGTTGTTGTTCAGTACGAGCAAGCATAGAGAGCGTGCGGCCAAGATTGGGGCCTTTGTCAGGAGCCAGCCGAAAGATGTCAAGTGCTCGCTGGAAATGCAATCGTGCCTCGGTGGGTTGCAGATGTGCAAGCGCCCGTTGGCCAGCGAGATTTGCCAATGCACCGAACACAACATGTCCGGGCGGGAACATAGGCTGTAGCGTTTCCTGTGCCGCGATAAAAAGTTCGTCACAATATCTCAGATCGCCCGTAACACACCAAGCCTTTGCCGCCTTCAGTGACGTGAAGCCTATTAAACGAGGAACTTTTCGTAGCTTGGCCTCTTTTAGTGCGCGCTCGAACCATTGTTTAGATTCTTCGATCCGACCCAATTCGAATAGAATCTCCGCAAAGTTCATAATTTGTGATGGTGAAATTTCATCACTGCCGCTGGCCGCCTTTGCAATTTCAATCGCTTGCTGATAGGCTTTTTCCGCGCGGAACAGTTGGCCAGCATTGGTCAAAACAACACCATAGTTGTGAAACGGTGCCAGTGCACCTGAAGTGTTTTGTCTGCCAAGTCTAGTGAGGTCGTTTATTGTTTGCGCGAACTCGTCAACTGCCTTTGCATGCATGCCAAGTCGTCCGGAGACTCCCGCCAAACTCACGCGAGCGTTGATCAGCCGCGTCCACTGGTCAGCGCGGGGTGTTCCAAGAACAGCTACGGCCTCTTGGAAACTAGCTTGCGCTTCACCAAGGCGTCCAGCTTGCTCAAAATATTCCCCGCGTGCGGCGAGGCACGCGGATAGAACGGAGCTGTCTATATCAGGCTTCGCCTGAAGTCCAGAGATGGCCGGCTCAAACAGACGAGGCGCTGATTCGGGTTTGCCAAGATAGATATGCGCAGCAGCTATTCCGCACTCAATGCTGATTTGAAACGCACTATCGTTCGCCGCTTGTGCTGCCGTTCTTGCCTGCTGAAATAATAGTTGGGCACGACTAAGGTCGCCAACGCTAGCGTAATTCTCACCAATCGTTGCAAGAATTCGCGCTTTAACTGCCGGATCATTTGCAAATTGATTATTAACCATTTGTTCGGCGCGTTCCAATAGCTCTTGAGTTGTATAAGACTTGCGTCCACGTTCTCCGAGGAGAGTTCTAACAAAATCAATCGTGGATGCAGAATATGCATACTGGCTCATCGCCATTCGCGCCTGTTCATTTGCCCGCTGTGTCTGGGTGATGGTGCCAATCACACCCGCCCCGATTGCTACAATCGTCAGCAACCCCACCGCCACCCCCCCCCGATGCCGCCGCACAAATTTACCGGCTCGGTAGCCGAATGATTCGGGCCGAGCGGTAACAGGTTCGTGTTCTAAGTATTTATGCAAATCGTCAGCGAACGCACTAACTGACGCGTAGCGCTCGGCCGGGTTTTTCTTCAGTGCTTTGGCAATGATGTTGTCCAAATCGCCACGCAGTAAACGTTTCAATTTATCAGTAGTCGCGGCGCGGTGGGCGGCGTTTTTGCTGAGTGTTTCCAGCGGAATGGTTTTGGTTTGGCTTACGGCATCTGACACTAACGGCGGTGCCGTTTCGACAATCGCTTTTACTAATTCGGCCGGTGGCAAATTGGTGTTGCCATTCGGATGCTGGCCGCCAAGCAGCAAATACAACAACACGCCGAGCGAGTAAACATCGGTGGCTGTTGTAATGGGTTGGCCGAGCAATTGCTCGGGTGCGGCGAATTCAGGTGTCAGGGCATTGCTGCCTTCGCGGGTGATGGCGCTCACTGATGGGTCATCGACAATCAGTTTTGCGATACCGAAATCAAGTAGCTTAACGTTGCCATCATTGGCGATAAGCACGTTCGACGGTTTTAAATCCCGATGCACTATAAGGTTGGTATGCGCGTGCGCGACTGCGGCAAGCACATCCAAAAATAGTCGTACTCGGGCCTCGATATCTAGGTTCTTCGCATCGCAATAAGCATCAATGTGTTGGCCATCAACGTACTCCAGAATCAAATACGGCTGGCCCGTTTGCGCGATCCCGGCATCAAGCAGGCGGGCGATATGTGGGTGTGCGAGCGTGGCTAAAATGGTGCCTTCGCGCTTAAAGCGGCGTTCACCATCTTGGCCGACGAGCGACATATTGAGGAGCTTCACCGCCGCCTTGCCTTCAAAGCGATTATCCGCTCGCCGTGCAAGCCAGACTGCGCCCATGCCGCCTTGACCCACGGGGGATTCCAGCACCCAATCGCCAATCGCCTGACCAACCAGCGCGGGCGGGGCCATGCCGGGTGGGGTGGCTAAAAACCCGGCATCGTCAATCGCGGCACGAGAATCAAGAAATTGTTCAACATCACGCGCGAACGCGGGATCATGACCGGCTAATTCGGCTAACCATCGAGCGCGGTCGGCGTCGTCTAAATCGAGAGCCTCATCGAGTGCGGCACTTATTTTTTGCCAGCGGTCTTTATCGGCCTGGGTGGTGTAGATATCGTTCATGTTTTCCCTTCGAACAATCTGTTGCGGAGCTCTAACGCTATCAGCGTGGGATTCTGTGAATCCTCTTTTAGTTAATCGCAATTGGCGCCGCGAACCAGACATCGCGGACACTGCGGCCAGCGCAGATAGCGCAAACGACGTTAGCTGCCCTTGCTGTCCGAATCGCCCTTGTTGTTTAGACTTCGATACAAGTACATGCGAGCTTTTTCCCAATCACGTTGCACGGTGCGCTCTGAGCACCCGCGCATGGCGGCGATCTCGGTGTGCGATAAGCCGCAAAAGAACTTGAGATCAACCACCTCAGCCAACAACGGTTCGAGCTTGGCCATTTCATCTAGGGCATCGCCGATGCGGGCCAAATCGAGGTCTTCGTTCGGGATTTCGCCAAAGTCTGTTTTAAGAGACGTGATATTGAATTCACCGCCGCGTTTTTGCGCATGATGGTGGCGTGCGTAGTCGATGATAAGCCCGCGCATAGCTCGTGCTGCATAAGCCATGAAGCGAGCTCGATCCGGGAATTCCAAGCCGGGGCGATTCGATATTTGTAAAAACGATTCGTGCAAGACCGTGGTTGCACTCAGCGAGAAGGGCGATCCGCCGCGTCTGAGTTCGCGACTGGCGAGGCGGTGTAGCTCGTCATAAAGGCTTGCGAATAGATGTTCTCTAGCGACTGCGTCGCCGCGCTCTGCCGCTTTTAGCAGCGCTTCTAATGGTGCATCCAGCATGGTGCTCCCCCACGGCCCGCCTCCCAAAGCGTCAATCACGTTACCACGGCGACGGCCCACTGCTGGGCGCGAATCTAAGCAATGCCCTTAAACGCGGTATGCATTATTTTCTCTAAGCTGTCCGGTTCGGGTTGCGGAACTCGATTACTAGGATAGAGCCCGATTTTTAATGCAACTGCCTTCACGTTTTTCTCACGCGCCAGTGCAGGCGTGCAGTTTTTACCGCACATGCGCCCAACGGCACGACAGCAACCGGGTTCCATATTTTTCCGCAACAACAATTTCGTTGCAAAACAACGTCAGCATCAGTGAGGTCCGTCATGCTTAAAAGCATTATTACTGCGATTATTCGACGCCGGTTTTGGGTCATCGCTGTCATTTTCCTGATGACGGCATTTTTTGCCGCTCAGGTACGCAACTTGAAAATTGTGATTGACCCGAGCACGATGCTGCCGAAATCGCATCCCAATGTGGTCGGCACCAATGTGGCGGAAGCCTTGTTCGGCTCTAAATACGTGGTCGTCGTCGGCGTTAATGCGACCAACGGCAGCACTGCATTGAGCACCGATGTTTTGTCAACCGTTGCCAGGCTCTCAACCCGGCTCGCCGATATTCCCGACGTGAAGCGCCACACTCTGATTAGTGTGACAGCGGATAAAGCGAAATCGATTTCGGGCACCGCAACCGAGATGAGCGTGCACCCTTTGCTGGATTCGCCCGTCACGGTAGAGGCCATCGCGCAACTGGGCCAGCGCATTGTCGACAATCCTGTGTATGACGGCACATTGCTGTCGGCGGATAAAACAGTTGCCTCAATTTCTTTCGCGGTGCAATCGGGCCCGCGGGGCTTTCGCGCCATCATGGATAGAATCGCCGCAGTGATTGATTCGGAAAAAACCGCCGCCATTAACATCAGCGCAAGCGGCACACCGGTTTATCTGGCTACAGTTGAACGCTTCTCCCAGCGGATGGCGTTTTTGTTTCCGATTGCGTTGTTGCTGATCGGCCTGATTCACTTCGATGCGTTTCGCACATTTCAGGGGATGATTTTGCCGCTGGTCACCGCATTGTTGGCGGTGGTGTGGGGCTTGGGCATTATGGGCTTGGCCAAAGTGCCGATGGATGCGTTCAATGCGACCACACCAATTTTAATTTTGGCCGTTGCAGCCGGTCATGCGGTGCAAATTTTAAAACGATATTACGAAGAATACGACCGCACTGTTATCGCAAACCCAAGTGACAGCCCGAGCATTGCAAACGACAAAGCCATTGTTGAATCGTTGAGCAAAATGGCACCAGTAATGCTGGCGGCAGGCTTGGTGGCGACAGCCGGCTTCTTTTCACTGATGACGTTTGACGTGGCGACGATTCGTACTTTCGGCATCATCACCGGGCTGGGAGTGTTGAGTGCGCTGACCATTGAGCTGACGTTCATTCCAGCACTGCGCAGCTACCTGCCGGCACCACCGCGCGCGCCATCAGCGCTCAAGACCATGGCGCCGGCAGCTGCAAATCGCGTGTGGGTCAAGATTTCGAATGCGGTTGCCGACACCGTTCTTGCGCGCCGCAATATGATTGTCTACGGCTTCTTGATCGTTGCCATGGTTTCAGCGATTGGCATGCTGTTTATGAACCGAGAAAACTCGATCAAAGATTATTTTGGCGAGAACGTACCGGTGCGCCAACAAGATAAATTTTTGAACAGCAAATTGGCAGGCACCAACACGCTTTACATCGTGTTTCAGGCCGACCGTGCGGACCGCATTAAAGATCCGGCCGTACTTAATCTGATCGAAGGTACCCAGCGCTATATCGAGACGTTGCCCGAGGTTGGCAAAACGATTTCAATCGTTGATTTTATAAAGCAGATGAACCGCGCCATGAATGCTGGGGATGCAAAATACAACGCGCTGCCGGTTTCACAAGACCTGGTTTCACAATACCTGCTGCTGTATTCGATGTCAGGCCAGCCGACCGATTTCGATTCCTATATCGATTACGAATACCGCAACGCGAATCTGATCGTCTGGACTAAGAGCGACAGCAGCAAATACGCGGCCAATATGGTTGCACGCATTCATGAATACGTTGATGGAAAATTGCCCCGCGGGATCACTATTCAGATCGGTGGCAGCGTTCCGCAATCGTCTGCGTTGAGTGAGACGCTAGTGCACGGGAAAATGCTCAACATCGCCCAAATGATTGTGGTGGTGTTTGTAGCGGGCATGGTGATCTTCCGCTCGGTGGTCGCGGGTCTCTATTTGATTGTGCCGCTATTGGTCACGGTGCTGGTTAACTTCGGCATCATGGGCTTGACCGGGATCCCGCTCAACACGCCCAACTCAGTGGCATCGGCGATGGCGATCGGTATCGGCGCAGATTACGCGATTTATATTTTGTATCGCATGCGAGAAGAGCTGCAGCGCCTCGGCGATTTTGATTTGGCACTGCGCGAAACGATTCGCACGGCGGGTCGCGCGGTCGTATATGTCGCCACTGCGATTGCGGGCGGCTATGCAGTGCTAATGCTGTCGATAAATTTTTATGTGCATGTTTGGTTCGGCATTTTGATTGTGTTGTCGATGATTGTTAGTGCGGTTTCTGCGTTGGTGCTGGTGCCCGCTTTGCTCAAATGGCACCCGCCGAGCTTCCTTCGACGCTCTGCATTGCGGCCACTTGCTCCGGCGCTGGCTTCGGGCACCGTAATCATCTTGATGGTCGGGGCTGCGATAGCGCACCAAACAGGCCACGCGCAGGAGGTAAAGACGGAACTACATGCCCAACTAACTGCAAATGAAATCATGGAACGTAATTACCAATCGACTCGGGTGGAAAACTCCCAGTCGGAGGCGACATTTCATTTGCTGAGTGCAACCGGGCAAGAGCGGGTGCGCAAAACATTCAACACCACCAAACTACAAACAGATGGACTAGCCAATCGCCGCGTCATTCGATTTTTGTCGCCTAGCGATGTGCGCAACACCAGCACGCTTTTGGTAGAGCATGCGGCGGCGGCTGACGATGTATGGGTTTACCTTCCAGCGCTAAAAAAAGCGCGGCGGCTCGCCAGCAATAACCAGAAAAATAGCTTTGTCGGCACAGATTTGTCGTATGGCGATATTGTCGGGCACAAGCCCCAATCTTGGATGCATAAAATCGTGCGGCAAGAATCACTTGCCGGGGTCGCAGCCTACGTGATGGAGTCGCTCCCGGCATCAGCCGAGGTCGCGATGACGTCCGGCTATTCCAAACGGATCAACTGGATTGCAAAAGACAACTTCGTTTCCGTCAAGACTGAATTCTACGACGCGGCCGGTAAGTTGCTAAAAACAGCCGACAACACCGACATTAAGTTGGTCGACGCAAAGGGCAAGAAATTTCAGGCAATGCTTGTGCTGATGACGAACCATCAAACCGGCCATGCGACCAAGGTGAAGTTAGAAAACTTCAAAGCCAATGGCTTGGTTAGCGATGAGTTTTTCAGCATGCGCTATCTTGAAAAGGAAGAGTAAGCATATGTGCATTGACGTGCGTCTGCAAACTCTTTTCTCCGTTTTGTTTGTTTGCGCTGTGGTGGCTCACGCGTTGCCCGCGGCCGCGCAAGCGCTGCCGTTTGGCGAATGTCGTGCCGGCTATTGGTCGTCAAACCGTAATTTGGATGACAACGACGTCGGGGGGGCGGGAACTTGTTTCGTAAACTGGCGCCCCGTGCTGGCAGATGGTGTGAGGCTTGGTGTCAACGTGCGTGCTGGGCTACGCAAAGCGGCCACCGCTACTGACAGCACAGCGGGTGGCGCGCGCTTGCGCGAAGGTTTTCTGGAGATCGAAACAAGCCAATTTACGTGGCGGGTTGGCCGCCAGATCATTGCGTGGGGCCGCGCGGATCGCATCAACCCCACTGATAATTTGTCGCCGCGCGACTTCACCACGCTCACGCCAGAAGATGATGAGCAGCGCAACGGGATTAATGCCGGCTTGGTACGCTATCAGCTGCGTGGTGGCAACCTGCCCGCAATCACAGCTGTCGTTTTACAGTTTGAGGAGAACAGAATGCCACAAGGTGCACTGCCGCCCAACATTGTTCGTGCGCAGCGGCCTAAGCCGCACCAAGCTGAATTTGCACTGAAGGTTGATCGCTCAGGCAGCGGGCTGGATTGGTCTATTTCATATTTCGATGGTTTTGAGCGTTTGCCGCGTTACGGCCTGGATCTCGCGTCACCTACCTTGCCGGTGTTTCGCAGCGTATACCGGCGGGCGCGGGTGCTAGGTGGCGACTTCGCGTTTGCGCGAGATGCCTGGACAATGCGTGGCGAGTTTTCAGTTTCTCGTTACAATCAGGCCTGCGATAAATTCATAAGCTGTGAGCAAAGCGGCAGAAAAGCGAATCGCGCCGTACTGGGCGTTGATCGCGATTTTTGGTCGACGACAAACATCAATGTCCAGCTGTTCGCCGTCGCGCATGACTATCGCGCTCCCGCTCCAGGTGGCACCGCACAACAACCGGTTGGCATACCCGTGCCTTTGGCCCTCGCTTTAAATCGTCTCAATTCAGAATTCGCCAGCCACGAATGGGGCATGACGTTTCGCGTTTCAGACCGCTTGTTCAATGATCGACTGAAACTCGAACTGGCCGCCGTTGTAGACTTCACCAACCAAAGCAGCATATTGCGTCCGCGCGCCAGCTTCGCCTTAAGCGACAGTGTAAAAATTAGTGCGGGGGCGGATCTCTTCCATGGCGACAGACAAACCTACTTTGGCGTGCTGAAGAAAAACAATACCGTCTACGTCGAGCTGGGTTTGGTGTTCTAACATCTGATAAAGCAAGCGTGCGGCAAACAGCGATCTTGTAGCGGCGGATCCTGCAATCAATGGGGCCAGGCTGTTTTTCTCGTGGAGAAGGAAGAGATGCAAAATGCCTGGGCTTGATATTTTGACAAACCCGTCATCCACGGTTTTTTCCAGCCGCTTTTGCCTGAAACTGCCCATCGATGGCCGAGCTTTGATTTTAGGAGCTAACGTTATTGATTCTCGACGCTGACTCGCACAGCCGGTAATCTTGGAGCTTCAACTTCAACTCGACCCGCACACCACCATATGCGAACACTGCTCACGCTGCTTATCTTGCTTTGCGCTGAGACGGTTAGTTTTGTTGCTGCTGCCCAACCTGTACCCGTCCCATTAGCGAAACGCGTCGATGAATTCGTCGCCTCTGAAATGAAGCAACAGAAGATCCCCGGCATGGCGGTGGCGATCGTGCGGCGTGGTGAGGTGTTCAAGGCGCAAGGCTATGGCCTCGCCAATGTCGAACATGAGGTGGCCGTCAAACCGACGACGATCTTTCAATCCGGCTCAGCGGGAAAGCAAATCACGGCAATGGCGGCGATGCTGATGGTGGAAGACGGCAAGGTTGCGCTATCGGACCCAATCAAGAAGTATCTGAACGATGCACCCGCATCGTGGGATGCGATCACGGTGCGGCACTTGCTCACACACACGTCAGGCATTCCGGATGTCGACGAGAACAAGGTCGACTCTCGCCGTGATTACACGGAGGCGCAGTGGACGGCGCTGATTTACGAAACGACGCCGGGCTTTGCCGCCGGCCAGCGCTGGCGCTACAGCAATTCAGACTACCAGTTGCTGCACGCCACGGGTCAGATCTTGCAAAATAGCATTGCAAGCGATCGCGGATGCGTTTGATGTTCGCTACACGAAGATCCGTCGGGCGATTGACGGAATGTGGCGTGGTGGCTATGTTGCAAGACTTGAACCCACGTTTGCTGCTTAACCCCACCTTTGCGGTAGCTCTTTAGCTCATTTGTATTGCTCAGGCTGTGCACGAAAACACCACCATGCATTGAGCATCCCCAGCACGCCCACGACGGTGAGCAGTACGCGAACTCCCATTTGTACCTGGCCCAGGAATGCACCGGCAATGACCAGCGGCGCGCACAGGGCAATCGCGACGGCGAACCGGCGTCGCGGCGCGTGTGCCGTGCCCAATAAGTTAACACCGATTAAAAAGGCGATCAGCAACGACACGCTGGCGGTTCACAAGAAATCAAATCTTTCTTTGTAAATAATTACGTTCGCCACCTTCATGCAATCTGCATTGCAAACGAATTCTGAATCGATACCTGCGAACGCAATCGCTTCGACGCTGATGGTCTTGAACCCGACAATGGCGCAATAGAGCAGGAAAAAAAGCATCGCCAAGGTGACGAGATTCTTGGCAATGTGTTGTTGCGAGTTTGGCTGCCTGTTTGTTCTCCTTGTCTGACATTCGCATTGTAGGGCGGCAGGGTCAAACACGCTTCGTGCATTTTTTTAGAAGCGGAACTCTTGCAGCGACATGCATCTTAAGGCCAAC
>Ga0209591_10005994_pt1 | contig 13533 bp, 14 predicted proteins | sample MAT01_FD_187207 | JGI IMG/M metagenome (GOLD analysis project Ga0209591, IMG submission 187207) | Freshwater microbial communities from Lake Fryxell liftoff mats and glacier meltwater in Antarctica - MAT-01 (SPAdes) (version 2) | ecosystem: Environmental > Aquatic > Freshwater > Ice > Liftoff...
TTAGCCTCACTCCTTGCAAGGAGCAGGCCAGGCGGGAGGGCTGAGTCGTCACTACCGCATGCGGTAGACGGTCGCCGCCACAGCGGAGCTGAGGAATACAAGCAGGCCGGGGTTGTTGAGCAGCACCGTCATCGTGTCGGTGGCCACGCCGATGTTGCGCGCCATCCGCACGGCCTCGAACGGGACAGGCACCCCAAGCAGCTGGATCAGTAGCCCGCCGATCGCCATCGCCGCCAGCCCGCCGAGGAAGATGCCGAGCCCCGCCGCGATCTGCACACGCCGCCCGGCCACGAGCTTGCGCGGGCGGGCGCTCAGCCGCACCACGAGCTCGCTCACGGCAGGGCCGGCCAGGAACGCCAGCAGGAAGCCCCAGAAGCTCGTGAGCACGAAGATGCCGCATGCGGTGAGCACACCCATCGTCGCCAGGCTGATCAGGCCCACCGCTGCCAGGGCCGTGAAGTCGCTGCGCGCAGCAGGCGCCGGGCTCAGGGCAGGAGCAGGCACAGGGGGCTGCTCCAACGCCAGTGCCAGCGGCTCCAGGCTCACCGCGCGCTCGCTGGGCCAGAGCAGCTTGCCCGCCGCCAGCAGCTCGTCTATGTAGGCGATACCCACCATTGCCTCAGCGCAGGCTGGGTCGAGCGCCAGAGCGCGGGCAAAGAGCGCCTTGCGCTCCGCGAGCACGCTGGTGCAGGCGGCGTAGCCGAGCCAGCCGTCGCGCAGGGTTGGGTCGATCTCTGTGAGGTTGCGAAAGTCGTGCCGGGCGCGGGTGGTGTCGCCAGCCGCCGCTGCGGCCTGTGCGAGCTCCAAGATCTCGGAGAGGGGTGTGCCTGTGGTTGTAGTAGTCATTGTCTGCTTGCTAGTGTAGTGCTGGGGTCACGGTTGGTTCCTGGGGCATCCTACCAGCGCCCCGTTACCGGCGCCCATAGGCTATCAGTCCGTTCGCAGCATAGGTCTCACAGCGCGGGGCCGCCAGAGCCGCCTGTGCTACAATCAGGCCCGTCTCCGCTCCCTTCCTGCTGCCGCTGACCAATCGGCGAACGACATAAGGAGTCCCCCATGTCCGAGAGCTTCCGCACCGAGAAGGACTCGCTTGGCGAGGTACAGGTGCCCGCCGAGGCGCTTTACGGCGCCCAGACGCAGCGCGCTGTGCTCAACTTCCCCATCAGCGGCCTGCGCCCCTACCCCGCCTTTGTCTGGGCTCAGGCCGCAATCAAGCGCGCCGCCGCCGAGGTGAACCGCGACCTCGGGCTGCTCGACGCCGCCCTCGCCGACGCGATCATCAAGGCCGCCGACGAGGTGCTGGCCGGCAAGCACGCCGCGCAGTTCGTGGTCGATCCCTTCCAGGCCGGCGCCGGCACCTCTCACAACATGAACCTCAACGAGGTGCTCGCCAACCGCGCCAGCCAGTTGCTCGGCTTCGCCCTCGACGATCCCAAGAAGCCGGTGAGCCCCAACGACCACGTCAACATGGCCCAGTCTACTAACGATACCATCCCCGCCGCCATTCGTCTCGGCGTGCTCTGGCGCCTCCCCGAGCTGCTCGCCGCCATCGACGACCTCGCCGACGCTCTGGAGCAGAAGGCCCAGGAGTTCGACACTGTGGTCAAGTCGGGCCGCACCCATCTGCAAGACGCGGTGCCAGTGCGTCTGGGCCAGGAGTTTGGCGCCTACGCTTTAGCCGTGCGCAACGACATGGAGCGCATCCAGACTGCGGCGGAGCGCATGCGCCGCCTCGGCATCGGCGGCACCGCTACAGGCACGGGCCTCAACGCCCACCCCGAGTACCACCAGCGCATGGTCGAGAAACTCACCGAGCTTACCGGCCAGGGCCTGCGCAGCTCCGGCAACCTGTTCGAGAGCATGCAAAGCATGGCCGACCCCGCCGACTTCTCGGCCGCGCTGCGCACGCTCTGCATCACCCTGGTGCGCATCGCGAACGACTTCCGCCTGCTGAGCTCCGGCCCCGCCACTGGCCTCGACGAGATCCGCCTGCCCGCCGTTCAGCCTGGCTCCAGCATTATGCCCGGCAAGGTGAACCCGGTGCTCGCCGAGATGCTGAACATGGCCTGCTTCCATGTGCAGGGCTGCGATCACACCGTGAGCCTGGCCGCCCAGGCCGGCCAGCTCGAGCTGAACGTGATGATGCCGATCATTGCGCATAACCTCTTCGAGATGATGCAGGTGCTGATCGGCGCGATCAACGCCTTCACCACTAAGTGTGTTGTGGGCATCACGGCCAACAGCGAGAAGGCCGAGGGCTGGCTGGCTAAGAACGCTATCCTCGTCACCGCGCTCAACCCCGTGATCGGCTACAACAATGGCGCCGCTGTGGCCAAAGAGGCTATGGCCACCGGCAAGACGATCAAAGCGATAGTGGTGGAGCGCGGCCTGCTGCCCGCCGAGGAGGTGGACAAGCTGATCGACGCGCGCAAGCTCACCGAGGGCGGCATCCAGGGCGTGGCGGCGACGGGATAATCCCACAAGTACTACCCTGTTCCCCGTCGCCCACACCGCCAACAGGACTCGCGGGTGATGGCAGGGTACGCTCCACAACGTATAACTGTAGCATGCAACCGGCGCGCGGGGCTTCCCCACCCCACGCGACATCCTTGCCAGCATCGAAGCCACCGGAGAAGACCATGCCTCGTCGCCATCGCTTCCCCCACCTCCCCGCCGCCCTCGCCCTGCTCGCCCTCGCCCTCGCCCTCTTCGTCCCCTCGACCCAGGCCCGTCGTGAGCCACCGCCCGCCGGTCCGCTCTTCGTGGACACCGACATGGGCGTGGACGACGCCCTGGCCGTGGCCTGGCTGCTCAACCAGCGCGACGCAAATCTCGTTGGCTTTACAAGTGTCTTCGGCAACACCAGCGTCGATAACGCCACCCGCAACCTGCTCACCATCCTGGGCGCTGCCGGGGTGCAGAAGCCGATCACAGTGGGCGCGTCCAACCCACTCGCCCTGCCACGCACACGCACCGGCAGCTTCGTCCACGGCCCCGACGGGCTCTGGTTTGCCCAGCAGCCCGCCAACATCAGCGCCCTCCCCACCGACGCCCCCGCCGCCATCGCCGCTGCCGCGCGCGCCAACCACGCCACCACCTTCATCGCCCTCGGCCCGCTCACCAACTTTGCCCGCGCCATCCAGCAGTACCCCCAGGAGCTTGCGGGCGTGCGGCTTGTGGCTCTGGCTGGCGGTAGGCACGGCAATATCACCCCCGTGGCCGAGTTCAATGTCTACGCCGACCCGGAGGCCCTGGAGGTGGTGCTCGCCGGCCCGATGCAGGTTGAGCTGGTGACGCTCGACGCCTTCGAGGATGTGACAATCGACAGCGCGCGCCTGGTGGAGCGCCTGAGTCGGCGCGGCGGCGCCGTGGGCCAGCTGCTCGCCGCGATTCTGCCCCTCTATACCCAGGCCTCCACAGGCGGCGTGGGCAGCGAGATCAGCCTGGCCGACCCCACCGCCGTCATCTACGCCTTGCACGGCGCGCTGGGCACGCCCACCTCGGGCTTGGTGCGCGTGATCACTGGGAATGGGTACGCCCGTGGCCAGACGATCATCGCCGACACGGTGTTCGGGCGCATCCCTATGATCGCCGACGACGCGGAGCTGTCGCTCCTGGCCGACCAGGCCTTCACGCCTGGGTTCGACATCAACGCCGCAATCGGCGGCGTGCTCTCGCGCCAGCCCGACAACGCCAACGTTGTTCTGGATGTGGACGAGAAAGAGATTATTCGACTGCTGCTGCGCGGCCTCACGCGGTAGCTGTGCTGCTCGTTGGCAGGACCGCAGGGTGATAGACATAGAAGTTAAAACGGCGTATAAATAAAGCTTGAAGAGTAGTTTGCCTCAACTCCCCCGGCCCTGTCTCGCAAACTCTACCATCAACCATAACCCGAAAGCGAGCAGTATGAGCCGTGTGCCTGAGCTTCTCCTCACCGATCTGCGCCACCTAATTGACGACCTTGGTAAAGCTGGAGGCCAGATTGGCCCATCGATCTACAACACCGCCCAGCATGTGCGCCTGGCCCCGCCCGCAGAAGGCGTTTGGCCGGGCATCGAGTGGCTTATGACGCAGCAGCAAGCCGATGGCGGCTGGGGTCCAGCCTCTATGCCCATAGCCCGCGATGTGCCCACCCTTGCAGCAGTGCTGGCGCTGCACAAGGCGAGCGAGCGCAAGACGGTGCGCGGGGCGGTGCGCGAAGGGCTGGCCTTCCTGCGGCGCCAGTCCAGCCTTTGGAGCGGCCCGCTGCCCGAGGATATTCCGATCGGCGCCGAGCTGATCCTGCCGACTCTGCTGGACGAGGCGGCGTACATCGGCCTGGACATTCCCTGTCGGCCCTGCTACAGCGCGCTACGCGCCCTTGGCGAGCGCCGCCGCCGCATGATCAAGCAGCTTTGCCCCGGCGCCGGCAGCACCGCCAGCCACTCCTGGGAGGCGTGGGGCAGCCACCCCGACCCAGCGCTGCTCGACGACTCCGGCGGCGTTGGCCACAGCCCTGCCGCCACCGCCGCCTGGCTGCACGCGGCCGCCGACCGTGAGGATCTGATTGCCGAGCGCGCCGCCGCCAGCGCTTTTCTGCGCCAGGCGTGCGCGGCCACCGGCCTGGATCTGCCGGGTGTGGCGCCAGCCGTCTGGCCCTACCCGCGCAACGAGCAGACGGTGAGCCTCTTCACGCTGCTGCTGGCCGGCCTGCTCGACGAACCCCTGCTTGAGACGGCCCTGAAGGCCCAGGTGGCCGACATGTGGCACGGCATGCGGCCCGAGGGCCAGGGTATCAGCGACACCTTTAGCGCCGATGGCGACATCACCGCCATGAGTTTTGCCGTCGCGCACCATTTCGGCTACACCCCCGTGCGCGCCACGCTGCGGCGCTACATCGTCGGCGACGGTTGTATGACGTATTCCCAGGAGATGCAGCGTTCGCTCTCGGCGACCGCCCACGCCGCCCACGCCCTCGCTCTGCTCGGCGACGACCCGACACCGCTGCTCGACAACCTCTGCGCGCAGCGCAGCCCGGAGCGGCTCTGGGAAGGCGACAAATGGCACGCCTCGTGGACCTACATCACCGGGCACACGATTAGCGCGCTGCTCGCCGTCGGGCGCAGCGACGAGGCGCTGGCCGCCCTGCCGGCCCTGCTTGATCGGCAGCACCCCGACGGCAGCTGGGGCGTCACCGAGGCCCGCGACGAGGAGACGGCCAACATTACGCTGGCCCTGCTCGACATCGAGCGCAGCGAGGCTCTGCCAGAGCAGCTGCGCGGCGCCCTCACCCGCGCCGGCGCCTGGCTGATACGGCAGTATCGCCCGCTGGACGAGGCGACGGGCGCGTGCTGGATCGGCAAGGAGCTTTACCGCCCCCGACGGATCGCACGCACGCTGCACCTCAGCGCCCTGCTTGGCTGCCTGCGCAGCGGCTACATCCCGCTTACCTGAGTCCTGGAGCCCCACTATGGCCGCTGCCCCACTTATGCCCGAGCTTGAGAGCTTCCTCGCGGCCTCTGCCTCCACGGTAGCCGCCGTGGCCCCACGCACGCTGATGTTCGCGGCGGGCGGCACTCGACGCGACGCCGTGCTGCACGGGCTGGCCGTGGATCGCTACAGCGACGAACTGGCCCGCTTCTCGATGCAGCGCTTCACCGACACGGTGGGGCGCTGCTTTCGGCTTGGGGTTCAGAACGTGATCGCAATCACCGTGCGCTCGTCGCAGCTCCAGGAGCAGGGCGCCTACCGCGACTTCATCATCGACGGCGCCATCCGCGCCCTCGGCGAGCTCGGCGTGCCGCTCTACAACAAGCTCGGCTGCCGCGTGCGGCTGCTCGGCCACGACCGCTTCCCCGCCTTCGCGGGCCTGGCCGCCATGCTCGAAGCGGAGACCGATCAGACGAGCCCGCAGACGATCTGGTGGCTGATCAGCGAGTCGAACGCGCAGACCTGGGAGCGCGTGATCGCCGCCGCCCAGGGGGTGACGAGCTTCGCCGAGCTGAGCGAGCGTTACTTCGGCGCACAGGTGCCGCCTGTGGAGCTGTATGTGAGCTTCGGCAAGCCCTTTGTGAGCCCGGAGAATATGCCGCTGCCGCTCTTTGGCACCGACGCCCACTGCTACTTCTACCAGCGGCCTGGCTACGCGATCAGCGAGCGTGAGCTACGCATGATGATCTACGACTACGCCTACCTGCGTCGCACGTGGACGGCTGACAAAAGCAATCGCTACGCGGGAATCGAGGGGCAGCGCGCGATCTGGGAGCGCGGCGACATTCTCGGCCTCGGCCAGCGCGTGGGAGCATTCTGGTACCCACAACTTCCTGAAAGTGAGCAGAGTCAATGACAGCACAGCCTGTGGAGCAGCGACCGGCCATACGTCTCAACCAGCGTCAGGTGGGCCTCGGGCTGATCGCCATGATGACCGTCGCCGTCGGGATCATCCTGATCCTCCAGCTGTTCAACCCGCTCACCGCAGTCGAGACAGCCATTACCGTTGTGGCTTTCCTCGTGCTCGCGGGGCTGCTCGTAGCCTACTGGCGCGGCTGGCGCTACGCGCCCTACGCCGTGGTGATCAGCATAAGTCTGCTCGGCATGCTCCAGCAGGAGCCGTTCCTCACCAGGCAGGTGAGCCTGGCGATCCTCGTCGCGCCGGTGATCGCGCTGATCCTGGCCGGGCCGGGGTGGGTGCTCGCAAGCGGCGCGCTTGTGCTTGGCGGCCTGATCATTCGTGCGGGCGGCGTGGGTATTTACACCGACCCGTTCACAATCGTTATTTTTATGATGGTGATCGGCGGCATGATCCTTGCGCGCCTCGTCACCGACACGGCCCAGCACGCGGCGGAGGCCAACGCGGCCCGCACGGAGCAAGCCCTGATCCGCGTGGAGGCCCAGGCCGCCGAGGTGTCGCGCAAGGCCGAGGAGCTCGAACGCCAGAACGAGGAGCAGCGCCGCCTGATCGACCTCGTGGCCACGCTAGAGGTGACCGCCGTGGCCATCGCGGATGGCGTGCTCCTTGCGCCTGTAGTTGGACACCTGGACAGCCGACGTGCGGCAGGCCTGACTGACAGGCTGCTGCACGGGGTGAACGCCACCCGCGCGCGCCTGGTGATCCTCGATATTGCCGGTGTGCCCGCCGTGGACACCGCAGTGGCCCAAGCGCTGCTGCGGGCCATCCAGGCGGTGCGCCTGCTCGGCTGCGATGTTGCGATCACCGGCATCTCGGCCAGCATCGCCGCCACCATGACCGAGCTCGGCATCAACATGGCCGGAGTGCGCACCGCGCGCACGCCTCAGGAGGCGCTCGACCAGGCGCTCACAGCCGCCCCGCGCATCGCCACCAACGGTATGCGCCGCAATTAAAGCCTGGGGGCGCCCACAAGGGGCGCCCCCACGAATCGCTCCTACGCCACACGGGTGCCGCAGTTTGGGCAGAACATGGCGCTGGTGGGCATAGCGAAGCCGCAGGCGCCGCACTGCTTTGTGGCCGAGGGTGCGGGCGGTGGCGAGGCGGGCTGCTCGTAGCTGATCGGCACCTGCTGCGCCTGCTGGGTCGGTACTGGCACAGCCATCGGCGGCTCCTCGTACAGCTCGGACTGGGCCTGCTTCAGCTCCTCCTCCTTCACCACCAGGGCGCTGCGCAGCTGATCCATAGCGACAGACAGCTCGGCCAGCGACGCCGACTGGATCTGGCCAGCTCGCTGCAGCTCATAGGCCTTCTGGCCTAACTCGCCAAGCTTTGCGTCCATCTGGCGACGAAACTCGTTCACCTCACCCTGGAGGCGGGTTGTTCTTTGAAACTTCTCAGCTTCGAACTTGGCTCGATCTACACTTTGGGTGAGCGTCTTGCTCAGATTATCCAGAAACCCCATTGGGCAACCTCCTTGAGCGCTGCATGACCTACGGCTCTACACCGTCTGATACTTTGACGTCCTCACAGGCGCGCGGGATGCATCGGCACCAAAATTGTAGCATAGCGCACCCACCCACCACCGAAAGGACCTATCATGACCACATTGCTTGTGCTGCCTACGCCCACCCCCGACGCAGTGGGTCGGCTGGTTGCCCTTCTGGAGCGCCACCGCCACACCTCCCCCCAGCTTGAGGAAGAGCTGACCCGGCAGCAGACGCTCACGCACACTTTGGCAGAGCATCGGCTACGCGGCGACCGCGCCCTAAGCGCGTGGCGCACGGCGCTCTCGCGGCGCTGGGAGTGCGAGGTAAGCGCCCAGCGCGCCTATCGCAGCGTGCAGCGACAGCTCGGCGACTACTACGGCCCCGACACGGCCTACGCACAGCTGATCGCACCAGCTCACCCCAGCGGCAGCGGCACCGCAAGCGATCTGCTGCACGAGCTGCGCCGCCTGGCCGCCTCGCTCGAGCTGCTCGCGCCGCCTCCGCCCTTCGCCGCCGAGGCTCTGGCGCGCCTGCACGCAACGGGCGACGAGCTAGCCGTGGCGATCGAGCAGTCGCAACGCTGCGAAAACGAGCGCCGCAGCGTGAGCATCGAGCAGCGCATGGCGGTGAATCTCTACGAGCGCGCCTACAACCGCGCACGCCACCTGCTGGCGGGCTACATCGGCGAGCAGACCCTGGCACTGCCGCCTAGCTGCCCCGACTGCGACGAGCTACCCGACTAAACCCCAGGCGCCAACCGCTGCAGCTCCGCGCGCAGCTGGGCAATGCGCGCCGTGTTGCCGCGTTCGTCGCCCAGCACCGCCAGCTGGTGCTTCTTCTGGGCCAGCTCAGAGCAGAGCTCGTAGAAGCGCCGCGCCTCTTTGCTGCGCATACGCGCCCCCACCTGCCCGCGCAGCGAGCCCGCCGTCTGGAACTGGGCATATCTGAGCGTGCCCAGAGCCACCTCGTCCTGAAGATACGCTCTGATCCAGCGCCGCTCGCGCAAGATCGCCCAGGCCGCCACGCAAAGCGCAATCCCCCAGCCGAGCCAGTCGATCCCGAGCGTGGCCGCGAGCCCGCCGAGCCCGAAGCCGCTGACGAGCAGCGTGGCCATGCTATTGTGGAGCGCGTGGAGCGCCACCGCCACCATCCAGCCGAGCAGGGGGGCGACGATCTTGATGGCCCGGCCCGGCCGCAGGCGCGCCATCGCAAACCCTACCCCGATGAAGGCTGTGTAGACCGCGTGGCCCCAGCCGCCAAGGATCACGCGCAGCACGAAGAGGATGAGCAGCGAGCCGTAGCCGCCATCGCCATAGCCGACGAAGTACAGGTAGAGCACATTCTCGGTGGCGGCGAAGCCCAGGGCGGTGATCGCGCCGTAGACCATGCCGTCGAGCACGGAGTCGAACTCGCGGGGAAGGCGAGGAAGATGATCATGACGGCGAAACCCTTGAGGCTTTCCTCGACGATGGGGGCAAAGAGGGTTGTGCCGGTGAACTCGGCCAGCGCTGAGTCGCCAGTGAGCGCCTCGATGCTCAGCTGGAGCAGCGTGGTCCAGATGATTGCGCCGCCGGTGGCCACGACGGCGCCCCAGATGAAGGCCCCGAAGAGCAGGCGCTTCGGCTCCTTCTCGAAGCGGTCGAGCCAGTAGACGAACCAGGCGTAGCAAAAGGCGGGCACGTAGCTGAGCAGTACCGAGAGGGCGAGGGCCATGCGGGGACTCCGGGTAGTGCAAGGGGACAGGGAACAGAGAACAGGGCAATCCAGCGCATCTTCCGGGAAGGCTTCTTCCTGATCATCTTCCGGGAAGGCTTCTTCCAGGCTGAGGGGGTCGTGAAGAACCACCTTCCCAGAAGAGCATCACGGCGAGGCTACAGGATGCCCTTGGTGCTGGGGATGGCGTCGGCGAGGCGAGCGTCGAGGCGGGTGGCGGCGTCCATAGCGCGGCCAAGGGCCTTGAAGATCGCCTCGACTTTGTGGTGATCGTTGCGGCCGTAGAGCACCTGAGCGTGAAGGTTCAGGCGACCGTGGGCGGCGATGCTCTCCAGCAGATGGAAGATCAGGTCGGTGCCGAGCTGGCCCACACGCGGCGTGGCAAACTCTGCCTGCACCACGCAGTATGGCCTGCCGCCAAGATCCACGGCCACCAGGGCGAGGGCCTCGTCCATCGGGACAAAGCTGTGGGCTGTGCGCACGATCCCGCGCCGCTCGCCGAGCGCCTGGTCGATGGCGCGACCGAGGCAGATGCAGGTATCCTCGGCGGTATGATGCTCGTCGATCTGGAGGTCGCCCACAGTGCGCACGCGCAGGTCGAACAGGCCGTGGCGCGCCCAGAGCGTGAGCATGTGGTCGAGAAAGCCTACCCCGGTGTTGATCTCGGCGTGGCCGCTGCCGTCTAGGCTCAGGCTGAGGCTGATCTGGGTCTCGCCGGTGGCACGCTCGATGGTGGCGGTGCGTGGCTGCATCATTCGGCCCGGTTGATGCTGCGCTCGCTGCTGAAGCCCGCAGGATAGCGGCGGCGCAGCTTCTCGATATTTTCGGCCATCACGTCGCCGAGCTGCACGCCGAGGGCGTCGCAGGCGAGGGCAGCGTACCAGAGCACGTCGCCGAGCTCCTTGCGCAGCGCGGCTTCGTCGAGCAGATGAGCATGATAAACATGTTTTTTCAGCGTATCGCCGAACTCGCCGGCCTCGCCGCAGAGGCCGAGAGCAGCGTTGAGCAGGCGCTCGCGCTGCTCGCGGTCGGGCGCCTCGGTGCGCAGGGCTAGCCGCTGATACTCGTTGGCATCCATCAGAGCTGTCCTATCAGCTGCATCAGTTCGGCGCGCACGGCGGCGTTGCTGCTAATGCCATCGTCGCCGGCGATGATCGGGCGGCCTTGCCAGTCGGTGTAGCTGCCGCCAGCCTCGCTGAGGATCGGAAAGAGCGCTGCGGCGTCCCAGATATTCATGATCGGGTCGATCATGGCCTCGGCGCGGCCAGTGGCCACGAGCAGGTGGCCGTAGCAATCGCCCCAGGTGCGGAACATGCCTGCGGCTGCCAGGAGCCGCTGGAACGCATCGCCTTTGCCATACTGCTCGTAGCCTGAAGCCACACTGGAGAGCAGCAGGCTCTCGCGCAGGGTGACAATCTGCGAGACGCGGCAGGGGCGCCCGTTCCACCAGCAGCCGTGGCCGCTGGCGGCGTAGACGACCTCGCCGAGGGCGGGCAGGTTCACGACGCCCACAACGGGCTGGCCCTCACGCTCCAGGCCGACCATCACGCCGTAGAGCGGCACGCCCCTGATGAACGAGCGCGTGCCGTCGATCGGGTCGAGGATCCAGCGGTAGGTGGTGTCGCTGGCGCCGCTGAGGCCCGCCTCCTCGCCGAGCACAGCGTGGCCGGGGTAGCGGGCCGCGATGGCTGTGCGCAGGAAGGCCTCGGACTCGCGGTCGGCCACGGTGACGGGCGACTCGTCGGCCTTCTGGTCGACGGCAACGCCGCTCTGGAAGTAGCGCAGGGTGAGCTTGCCAGCCTGCCAGGCGATCTCGTGGGCAAAGTCGAGCAGCTCGCGCAGCTCATTGGGCATTGGATATAAACCTTCCGGGAAGGATATTCTGCGGAGATACGATAGTGGCAGCCTGCCTTCCCAGAAGGGCATCCTGCCTACCGTGAAGGGTGTCGTTGCGTATGAAGCTTCGGGGAAGGGCCTCCTGGCGGGGCGCCGCTATAGTGCGTACAGCTCACCGTACTTGCCGCGCAGGTAGGCGAGGTAGGGCACGATGGTGAGGGGGCCGCCGGTGACGCGCTCCACCAGCTCGCTAGCCGTGTACTTGCTGCCAGGGCTGTAGATCTGCTCGCGCAGCCAGCCGTGCAGGGCGCCGAACTCGCCCTGGGCCAGCTCGCTATCGATGGCGGGCTCGGCTTTGCGCGCGGTCTCAAAGAGCTGCGCGCTCAGGATGTTGCCGAGCGTGTAGCCCTGGAAGGAGCCGCCGATCAGGCCACCAAACCAGTGGACATCCTGGAGCACGCCGTCGCTATAGGTTGGCGCGCTGATGCCGAGATCCTCGCTGTAGCGCACGTTCCAGGCCTCGGCCAGATCCTTCACGGCGAGGGAGCCCTCGAGCATGGCTAGCTCCAGATCGAAGCGAAGCATCACGTGGAGATTATAGGTCACTTCGTCGGCGTCGGTGCGGATGAGCGAGTGCTGCACCTTGTTGATCGCACGGTAGAACGTGTCCAGTGGCACGGCGCCGAGCTGGTCGGGGAAGGCGGCCTGGAGCTGGGGGTAGTAGTGCTGCCAGAAGGGGCGCGAGCGGCCCACCAGATTCTCCCAGAGGCGCGACTGGCTCTCGTGGACGCCAGCCGAGGTGCCACCGGCAAGCGGCGTGCCCTCGTAGGCCGCGCTCACGCCCTGCTCGTACATGGCGTGGCCGGACTCGTGGAGCGTGCTGAAGAGCGCCTCGCTCAGATCGTGCTCCTTTACGCGGGTGGTGATACGCACATCGCCGACGGAGAACTTGGTGGCGAAGGGGTGATGGGTCTTATCCTGGCGTCCGCGCGTGAAGTCGTAGCCGAAGCGGCGGATGATCTGCTCGCCGAAGGCCAGCTGGGCGGCCTCGGGGTAATACTGATGCAGGCAGGCGTCGTCGGCGGGGGGCTGGGCGGTGATCGTCTGGGCGAGCGGGGCGAGCTCGGCGCGCAGCTCGGCGAAGAGGACGCGCACCGTCTCGGCGCGCATGCCGTAGTCTGCGAAGTCGATCAGGGGATCGGCGATATGGGTGTAGCCAGGGAAGCAGTCGGCGATGCGGCGGCTCAGCTCCAGGGTTTTCTCGAGGTAGGGCAGCATGGTCGCCACATCGTTGGCGGGGCGCGCCTGGGTCCAGGCGTGGTAGCTGGCGGCGCCGTGGGCATACAGCTCGGCGATTAGCTCAGCGGGCACTTTGGTGAGGCGCTCGTAGCCCCGGCGGGCCACGCGCACGAGGGCGGCATCGTCGTGGTCGGGGGGCAGGCTCGCCTCGTAGGGGCCAAGTTCATCGAGCAGCTGGCCGATGGCGGGGTCGGTAGCCTTTTCGTGGCCGAGCTTGCCAAGGGTGGCCATCTGGCGGCCGCGGGCGGCGGCACCGCCAGGGGGCATGTAGGTGGACTGATCCCAGTTGAGCAGGGCGCCGGCGCTGCTCAGGTCGTCGATCTCCATGAGCCGGGCGCGCAGCTCGGCGAGCTTCTCGTGCATGGGTGGGCTCCTTAGACAAGGTTTCGCCCTGCGGCGATGTACTAGACAGTTTGCCAGCTGGCCCTCACCCCCTGGCCCCCGCTCCCGCGCGCGGGAGCGGGGGAAACCGCGCCAGCGGTGGGGGTGAGGGCAGTACGGGAAGTGTAACGCACATCTGAACCTTGTCTTAAGACTTCACAGGGGGCGCCCAGACAGGCGCCCAGACAGGCGCCCAGATAGGAGGCCGGACAGGCGCCCGGACGGACGACTGGACAGACGCTCGCCGGCGGCGCGCAGGGTCTCGTGACGCTTGGCGAAGCAGAAGCGGGCGAGCAGCGGCACACCCTCGGGGCTTGCGTAGAAGACAGAGGGCGGGATGGCGGCCACGCCCAGCTCGCGCACGAGCCAGCGGCAGAAGTCGATGTCGCTCGCAAAGCCGGTGGCGGCGATGTCGGCCATAATGAAGTA
>Ga0209591_10005995_pt1 | contig 13531 bp, 10 predicted proteins | sample MAT01_FD_187207 | JGI IMG/M metagenome (GOLD analysis project Ga0209591, IMG submission 187207) | Freshwater microbial communities from Lake Fryxell liftoff mats and glacier meltwater in Antarctica - MAT-01 (SPAdes) (version 2) | ecosystem: Environmental > Aquatic > Freshwater > Ice > Liftoff...
TGGACATTGGACATTGGACATTGGACATTGGACATTGGACATTGGACATTGGACATTGGACATTGGACATTGGACATTGGACCTTGGACATTGGACATTGGACATGGGACATTGGACATTGGACATTGGACATTGGACATTGGACATTGGACATTGGACATTGGACATTGGGACGCAGGAGTTTTGATCATGGCAGCCAGTGACGAATCGCGAGTCGATCAGCAACTGCAGGATCTTCAGGATCGTGCGGGAGATCTGATTCCGAAATGCCAGTTTGCCGGTTCTTCCCGATTGTACGGAGAACTGCGTCGACGCGGGAGAGTCGAGCATCGCGCTCACGCATACGTACTGGGTACGTTTTTCCAGATGGATCAGGCGCAGTATCTGTTCGAATTCCAGACAATGCGTGAACGCGCGATCGAGCTGATCGCGATTCTGGAAAACGAAGAGCAGGTGCGACAGATCCAGTCAGACTTTTCGCGGGAACAATATGACTATCTTGTGTATTCGATGAGTTCCTGCGCGTATGAAAATCTAGCGGAGGCGACCGGTCAGCTCGAAGGATACAATTCCGACGGAATGCATGCCTGTATCACGGATGGAATTCAGATCTGTCGGCGTACGGGCAAGACAGGCTGCGTCAGCTGTTTTCGTGAATATGCGTGTGATGTTTATCTGGCTGCGGATGACGCTGATATCGCCGGGCATCAATGTCGGCTGGTGATGGAGCAGGACGGCGCGTGGTCGGACCGCGGCGATCGCCGCTGGCTGGCGACCAGTAAGCTGGCATGGCTTGCCGCCCTGCACGGACGTTTCGACGAAGCGCTGACCACCATGGACCGTGCGTTAGAGTTTACTCAGAGTGAAGCCGTGTCGCTCAAGTTTGAATCACGGATGCGAACACTGATGGCAAGGGATGCGATTCGATTGGTGGCAGGTTTCCCGTCGCTCATCGAAGCCGATCCGGAATTCGATCAAATGCCGACCGCAGAAGAGTGTCCGGTCTTTGAACATGCACTGGACCTGAATGGAGCGTTGCGGGCGGTGCAGCACGAAAACTGGGACGAAGCGTCGCGTTTGTTGAGTCACTGGGACCAACGGTTGCAGAAATGCAACGGTACGCACCTGTGGTTCGAAACACGGCTGCGACTGATCGCTGTCAAACGGTTGTCGGGACAACAGAAGCAGGCAGAGAATCTGGCGCGGCAGCTCGAACAGCGAGCTCGATCGGCCAACGACTATCTGACATTGCGGCGACTGCAGTTGCTGCTTGACACCGATGAGCCGTCTCCGTTGGCGATTGCTGCCGAACCACGGCGTGCGGGATTGTCCCATACGCAGGCGGCAGGTGCAGTGAGCGCGCCCCTGAGTCCACAAGACAGCGAAATGTCTCCGGAAGAACCGGGGCAGGCGGTGACGCCGTTGTCGAAGCAGATCGAATCGTTCCGGATGCGCATGAACGATCTGATGCAGGAACCAACTCAGGAGAAATTCGACGATATCCGGGCGGATATTCTGGCGATTGGAGCGGATCAGGCCATGCATCAGGAAGACGCCTGTGGGCTGTTGCATCTGATGGGTTATCTGGTGGGCGCGGGTGAAGATGGAGAAGCCGTCTGGAAATGGGCAAACTCCCTGGCGGCACCGCATCGCAGCAACGCGGTCGCACTGTCGGTGCTGGGAGTGCTCGGCGACGCTCTGCGGGGCTGTCCCAATGAAACGCTCGCCGAGAAAATCACGACCGAACGCACGGAACAGTTGTTTCGCAGGTCATTGGAACTGGACGCCACGAAGCCGCGTAACTTTCTGCGTGCGGGTGATCACTTTGCGGCTGAGGACAATCCGGGCGAGGCTGAACGCTGCTTCGCCCGAGCGTTCCGCCTGGATCGAGTCGACGGCAACATTGTGCGGCGACTTGCGGATCTCTATTCGAACACCGAACGCCCTCGCGACGCATTGCATGTGCTGGATGTCAGTCTGCGCGAGGGCAGCAGCGACTCGCAGGTCGCGTTTGACGCTGCGATGCTGGCATTCAGGCTGAAACAATACGATGCCACGCTGACATACCTGGATAAGTTTGAACAACTGGCCGGTCCGAATCTATGGACAAACTACTATCGAGGCGTCTGTCACTACGAACAGGGTGATTTCAAACTCTGCCTGGAATGCCTTGATCTGGAAGAGCTTCTTGCGGAATCGAATGGCTGGCATCTGGAACTGATGCGGGCGGTCTCGAAGATGCGACTGGGCGATGTGCTCGGGGCTCAGCCGCATCTCGCGACCGCCATGGAAACGTCTTTGTTCGAAATCGACTTCCTGTCATCAACAGGGATCGCAGAATTGCTGCAACGCCTGTGTGTGGTGGCCGAAGAAATTCTGATGGATGAAGCTCTGGCAGCGAGAGTCGAATCGCGTTTGCTGCGATCAGGTCTGATGCCGGATTCGTGGTTCCAGTGGCAGCGTGAATCCACCGGACAGAAACCGCTGGAAAACGTGCGACTTTATCGGTGTCTGGTACATCAGCCACTGGACGAAACATGGAACGAGGATCCGGATCGACTGAGCGGGCAGGAGAACTGGTCGATGTATGTCACCGAATGGGGAGTGCTCGCGGAATCGGAGGACACCGCTCGGGAAGTCGCCATTCACTTTCAGGCCTTGTGCTACAAGATCCCGGCACTCGTGCCGGAAGTCCTGGAAAGTGACGAAACTTACACTGACATACCGGGACCCGTCTGGCAGTCAGGTCGATTCGAATTGACGGATGAAAATGTCGATGACGAAGATCTGCCGGATGATGAACCGGATTTCGGAGTATAAAGACCGGTTTTCAGGGTGGAACAAGTCGCTGATAAGCCGCGTTGGCCCACCGTGATCGAAAACAGGCACGGTGCGCAATGGCGTGGACTTAAGGAATTCCACCGGCGAGCCGGGTACGTAAGTGCCCGGATCCTTTCAGCAATCGGAACAAATCAGGGGATTTACTTCCCCCGTTCGGCTTAAGTCCACGCCATTGGCCCGCTCTCGCAAAGCTCGCTGGTCCCACCCGACAACACCTGCAATGCGAAAACCTTTACGGCGTTTCAGGAGCGGGTGTTTCAACAGCGGGTGTTTCAACAGCGGATGTTTCAAGAGCGGATGTTTCAACAGCGGATGTTTCAAGGGCTGCGGGTGTCTCAGCGGGCTCGATCAGAAGGCGTTGACGCAGGCCGTCGCCTAGTTTCATTTTCCAAAGCCCAGCCGCGTCTTTCATTGTGACATAGCGATCATTGATCGAAACGATGTCCGCTGAGATTTCAGAGACGGTAAGCTTTTCGCCTGCGATCAAAGGGTTCACTTTTCCGGTCGCCTTGTTCCGAAACCAGGCGTGTAACACACCGTCCTTGCCGACGATTCCGGACAGCAGCGTGAGTGTCGCAAAATCGTCCTGGACATCCAGCGCAATCTTTGCTGTGGAAGACAATGGTTCCGCACTGCTGTCGGTGACTTTGACTTCGACATCATACTTGCCAGGCGTAAATGTCGTGGGTGGTGTCCACTTAAGTTGACCGGTTTTGGGATCGACCGCGAGTCCCTCCGGTGAACCGCTGCCGAGTGAAAACTTCAGCGTGTCCGTCGCGTCTTCGTCGGACGCTGTTGAGGTCACGGTGAATTCTCGACCCAGAACGACAACTGCTGATTCCGCCAGCGTGATTTTCGGCGCAGTATTTGGTTGCTTGATGGTGATCTTCAGTTTGGAATCAACTTTGAGGTCGGCATTCTTTTCCTGCGTCATCAGGACAGTCGCTGTGTATTCGCCGGGGGCCAGGTCTGCGATTGGATTCCACAGGAATTCACCGGACGCTGCTTCAATGGTCATGCCCTCGGCGGAGTCCGAAAGGGCAAACTGAGCGGCTCCGAATTCCGGATCCAGTCCATCTGCCTTTGCCGTGAACTTGACTTCTTCGCCCGGCTTGATCGTCTTTTCAGATACACCGTTGATCCGTGGTGTGTACTTCTTAGGCGCTGAAGGGATGACAAACGGTGACGCTTTCACAAGCGCAGCGTACAGATCCTGCGTTTTCTCCCGGCGATCCCATGCGACAGGAAACAATTCGAAAATTGCATTTGTCTCGTGTTTCGCGGCCTGGGTACCTTCTGCACCGCGTGCAACCTGCCAACCGGATTCAGTGACCGCTTCAACGATCATCAATTCGCGTTCGATACGCACCAGAAACGGTTCAAATTCGTCGGGTGATTCTGCAATCGGGAAAAGATCACTCGCTGCTGCTGCGATGACTTTGTCGGTATCGTTGACGGCCGTCGTGAGCGACGTACGGGCCAGTAATTCCTGATGGTCTTCTGCTCCGTCGGCACTCATGCCTTCTGCTGTAAACGAAATCGTCAGCCGCGGATTGCCTTTCGGACTGGGGCTATCGATGGTGAGCGACGAAATACGATGCAACAGGTCAGCCTGGTCAAACAGGTACAGGAATCTTGTCAGTCCCTGCAGATCGATTTCAGCCCGGCGAACTTCGACTGCAACGGTACTGTATTCCTTCTGAGTGGACTTGGACGAAGGAACGACTTCGATGCGGCTGAAGCCACACTCTTCAGCCAGGGCCTGAACCCATTCGCGATAGAGTCGTTGGGCGACATCAACATCGGGTGGCAGACTGATGACCTTCCAGTCTTCTAAATTGCGTTGAGCCACTTTCAGCTGTATTTCATCTGCTTCGAGGGTCACTGCTGATTCTTCGGCAGCGGCCACTTCCCTTTGCAGCGAGAGAATCGGCCCGCGCAGCCAGCCATCGACTTTCGAGCGCAGCAGGAAGACGAGGATGACCAGAGTCAGTCCGCCTGCAAGGATTTTGGTGCGTTTTTGATCGTCCATTACATCTTCCGTAGAGTTGCAGCTACTTATGGCGGGCAGGGTCCAATCACGATCACTGGTCTTCCATCACTTCCGGCAACGTCAGTTCGAACTCGACCTTGAAGGCGTAGTCCGGAGCTGCGCTCGCAGGTTCCAGCCTCGGACTGTACGCCTTGAGGCCATAACCAGCTTCAGTCAGCACTCGACCGCCTTCTTCAATGTCGGGGTTTGATCTGGCATAGCCTTGCAGCTTGATAATTCCAGTACCATTTTTTTGTACTGTTGAAAACTGAAAGTTGTCAATAAAGAATCGATCGGTTTTGGGAAGCACAGCCTGCAGACGCACGATTTCATCCAGCCATTCAATATCGCGATCAACCCATTCGCCGATTCTGGTAGCCTGATTGAGTTCTGATTCGCCATCCGTGAGATTTTTTTTGATGGCATTGTTCGACGCCTGCAATAAGTCTTTCCTCGCAGAAAGTTCATTGATCTGCCCCTGTCGCCAAAAGTAGACAGCGGCAAAAAGCAGCAACGCAGCCAGCGTTCCGCCCAACACAGCGATGCGACGATAGTCTTTCTTTTCCGGAGGTTTACGCGGGTTGATCAGATCGACAGCAGCGACGGTTGCATGAGCATCTCCCTGAATCGCTCCTGCCAAAGCGACAACATCGGTGGCGTTGATTCCTTCTGTCAGTTTGCCATGAACCAACGAGGTTGCCGGATCAATGCGTTCGATCGTGGCTGAGTCGAATCGCGCAGCCAGTTGATCCGAGACAGCACTGGTGGCGTCCGCTGAACCGATCAGCAGAATGCGTCGGATCCTGTGATCGCCGAGCGACTCCGCAGCCGACATGCGGGCGCGGGTGAGCTCCGATCGCAAAGTTCGTTCGATCGCGTCAGCGGACGACCATGAACTTCCACTGTGAGAATACAATACGGCTGTGCCGCGAAGAAATGTGACTTCGATAAAATCCCGACGCATCAGCACAACGACATCGACCAACGAAGCGTCAGTACTTTCCTTCAGGATTCCGGCCTGAGCGGCCGCCTGAGCCAGACAAAACGCACTGACACGAAGTTCTTTAAATTCAAGTCCGGCTTCATTGAGAGTTCGACGGGCCTGTGACACCTGATCATTGGGAGCCGTGACGAGCAGTACGTCGCGGGTCATACTGCCGGCAATGACCGGGAGCGGTGCAAAATCCATGCTCACAGATTCGATTGGCACGGTAAGTCGCATGGTCGCCTGCATGCGAACCATATCAGGCAACTCGGCATCCGTTACCTGTGGCAATTGAATCCGATGAATGGTGACGAATTGGCGTGGAAACACGACAGCCGCCTGTGGACGGTTCTTGCCCGGCGAGCTGCCAATGAACTGCTTCAACTGACCCACGACCTCCAGCATATCAGCGGCGTCGGTGGGACGTTCAATGATCCGGGATTCTGTGATCTCGACACGATTGCCGTCGGCCCGCCCTCGCGCGACAACCAAGCGGTCACGATCCCATTCGATAAAGATGTCGGACATAATTTGGCTTTTTACAATCCACTGGAGTCTGGAGCTGCAAAGGCAATCAACCCCAAACACGGCATAGTGGTGCCGCGCAGGATGAGAAACAAGTACAGGTTACTCAGGATACGGCATCCAGGAGAGGTTTTTCCGGATTTTCCGATGTTTCGGGCAAATGAGCGACACTGCCCCTTGCCAGACAATCTTACTTCCCATCCGACGATGCCGGGATAGGTTCGCCACGCTGGTCGATTTCAATCCAATCAGCGCCGGACTTGAGATGCAGGCGGTAAGATCGTTTGAGGATTTGATCTTCCTGGACCAATTTATAGACATGCAGTTCGAGGATCGCGAGATCTGGAAGTGTCACTTTTTCATGGACCAATTCAGCGATTCGCTTTCGCATGGCCATGATTTGACCCACGGACTCTTCGTTCTCCGACAAGGGATCAATTTCGGACTTTATCAGGATCCGCAGGATCGTCGGAGTGTCCAACTGCATCCGTTTCTTGCCGCCATCGACCCGCGGAGATGACCCCGGGAATTCGTTAACAATCGCCTCCTGCAGTGGCTTGAACGGCCCAAGATGCAGCGTCGAGTATGCGTACAATAATCCTGTCGCGGTGATTCCCATCGCAAACATACCGATCACCAACCAGCGACCGGAAATGGTTCGAGCGGCAGGCGGCATAGTCGTTTCGGGGTCGGACGTGAGCATGTTGCGTTGAATTGCGTTGTGAGCGGAACGATTTTCAGTAGATTCTACGCAGTGACTCTGTTCCGACCGGCTTTCCCCCCGGTTTCAATCCCAAATTCCCGCGAACGATGCTTCCTGGGATTTCCCGGCCCGTTTCACGTTGACGATCCTGCTGTATGTCCTCTAAAGTGTTGCATATGCACCTCAGTATTCACGGCACTCAGATTATTCAGATCGGCGGCATTATTACCGCTCGACCGCCGTTGCACGCCTGAGGAACACCGAAACCGATTCCAGCCCTCAGGTCACCCCTGAGGGTTTTTTTGTTGGTATTGAACAGCGTTTGACAATCAAAGGCCAAACACATGGCTCGCATTCAACTCTACGATACAACTTTGCGCGATGGTTCCCAGGGAGAAGGCGTCAATTTCTCGCTGCAGGACAAACTCATGATTGCCAGAAAACTGGACGACCTTGGTTTTGACTACATCGAAGGCGGATATCCGCTCTCCAATCCAAAAGACGAGGAATTTTTCCAGCGTGCCGCTGAAATGGAATGGAAACACGCAAAAATTGCTGCGTTTGGAATGACGCGCCGCAAAGGTGTCGCAGCGAAAGACGACATTGGCATGCAGGCGTTAATCGGCAGCAAGGCTCCGGTGATCACGATCGTGGGCAAAACATGGGATCTGCATGTCACGGAAGTACTGCGCGTTTCACTCGAAGAGAATCTGGCGATGATCAGCGATTCAATCGCATTCGCAAAATCAGAAGGCCGCGAAGTGATCTATGATGCCGAACATTGTTTTGATGGCTGGCGGGCGAACGCCGATTATGCGGTTCAGACATGGAAAGCTGCCGACGACGCCGGGGCCGATATGATCTGCATGTGCGACACAAACGGCGGAACGCTGCCGGAACAAATCGTCGAAGCCGTCAACGCACTGCAGCACGCCGTAGAATGCAGGATCGGGATTCACTGTCACAATGATTGTGAACTGGCGGTCGCAAATTCCCTGGCTGCCATCAAAGCCGGAGCGATTCAGGTCCAGGGAACGATCAATGGAATCGGCGAACGTTGTGGCAACGTCGATCTCGTATCCGTCGCCGCGAATCTGTCGCTCAAGCTTGGTTACGATGTACTGGTCCCTGGAAAGATACAACGACTTACAGAATTGTCGCGCTACGTCTACGAACTGGCCAACATGAATTTTCGTTCCGGACAGGCTTTCGTCGGCACCAGCGCGTTCGCTCACAAAGGCGGCATGCACGTTCACGCGGTGAATCGTATCGCACGCAGTTATGAACACATTCAGCCGGAAACCGTGGGCAACGAACGCCGCATTCTGGTGAGCGAGCTTTCCGGGCGCTCAAATATCGTTGCCAAGACAACCAAGTTCAATATCAGTGAAAACAATGAACTTATGCAGAAAATCCTGAACGCCGTACAGGATCTGGAGCACCAGGGCTATCAGTACGAAGCTGCTGAAGCGTCGTTTGACCTGCTGGTAATGAAGCAGGCAGGAACCTATGTGCCAGCATTTCAGTTGGATCATTATCGAGTCAACATCGAAAACCAGGCGCGGGATCCAATGACAGAAGCCGTGATCAAACTCACCACCGGTGCCAGTTGTCGGCACGTCGTCGGTGAAGGTGACGGTCCCGTGAATGCTCTCGACAGCGCGCTGCGAAAAGCGTTGACGGCGGCGTATCCCGGTCTGTCTGAAATGAGCCTGGTGGACTACAAAGTACGCGTCATCAACAGCAGCGAAGGCACGGCCGCCCGAGTCCGCGTGGTGATCGAAAGCCGTGACAAGCACGGCATGTGGAGTACGGTCGGTGTCAGCGAAAATATCATCGAAGCCAGTTGGATTGCTCTGGTTGATGCGTTTGAATTCAAGATCCACAAAGATCGCGGAGCGGTGAATGCGGATAATGGCGATTAAAGCGGATAATAGCGATTAAAGCCTGCCGCATCGTTTTCATAACTCCCATGCTTCCCATAAATCCCATGGGAATTATGGGAATTATGGGAATTATGTTTTGGTCGCCAATCTATTCTTCGTCTTTTGCCCACAGATGATCCGCCAGTGCATTTGGTGCTGGCACGATTTCGTTTGCTTTGAAGTATGTGGTGATTTCACGGGCAGCGGCTTCGGGGCCGTCGCTGCCGTGGATCAGGTTCATCTGTCGGCTGGCTCCGAGGTCGCCGCGAATTGTGCCGGGGGCAGATTCGCGTGAGTTTGTCTTTCCCATCAGCGTTCGCATCACGGTGATCGCTTCCGGTCCTTCAATGACCATCGCTACTACAGGGCCGGATGTGATGAACGCTTCCAGATCCTTGTAGAACGACTTGGCGACGTGTTCGGCGTAGTGCTGTTTGCTGAGTTCGGGCGTCACCTGCAGCATTTTCATGCCGACAATGCTCAGCCCCTTATCTTCAATCCGTGAAACAATGCGCCCGATCAGTCGTCGCTGTACGCCATCCGGTTTGACAAGAATCAACGTTCTTTCGAGAGCCATCGGAGAAGAAACCTTTTCAGGTGGAGGGAATTTAAGAAAGTGAATGACCAATGTCCAAGGCTCAATGACCAATGAATCGCAGACCATTCTGAGATGCGCGATTTAACTGCGATTCATTGGTCATTGGTCATTGGTCATTGGTCATTGGTCATTGGTCATTGGTCATTGGTCATTGGTCATTGGTCATTGGTCATTGGGATTTGGTCATTGGGATTTACCTACGTCATCATCTGCAGGAACTCATTGAACAGATAATGGCTGTCATGCGGCCCGGCGGACGCTTCGGGGTGATATTGAACTCCGAAGGCCGGGTAGACCTTATGACGAATGCCTTCGGCTGTCTGGTCATTCAGGTTGATATGAGTGACTTCCACATCATCGGGCAGAGTCGCTGAATCGACAGCGAAGCCGTGATTCTGTGATGTAATTTCTACTTTTCCGGTCCGCCGGTTGAGCACGGGCTGATTGGCACCACGATGCCCGAAACGCAACTTGTAGGTCTTGCCGCCGAAGGCCATGCCCAGCAACTGCAGGCCCAGACAAATGCCGAAGATCGGTTTTTTACCGAGTAGACCTCGAATTGTTTCAATCGCGTAAGTCAACGGTTCCGGATCTCCAGGCCCGTTCGACAGAAACACGCCATCCGGGTTCAGTGCCAGAATCTCGTCAGCCGTCGCCGTGCCCGGTACAATCGTGACGCGACAACCGATATCGCGCAGGTAGCGCGGAATGTTCAATTTCATGCCGTAGTCGATGGCCACCACATGCGGGCCGTCCGTGCGATCTGCACCGGAAATGAAATCGGCCGGACGCCCCAGTTCACTGAGCGACACGTTCCAGTCGCTTGTTGCCTTTGGCATAACTTCCTGTACCAGATCCCGACCGACGAGTCCCGGTGCCTGCTGTACTTTGTTCAGCAGAGAGGCATCATCGAGATCAACAGTTGACAAGATGCCCTTCATCGCACCCTGTGTCCTGATCTGTCGCACCAGTGACCGTGTGTCAATGCCCTGGAGGCCGATAATGTTGTTGCGTTTAAGGTACGAATCGAGCGACTCTGTGGATCGGTAGTTGCTTGGAAACTCACACAGCTCCTTCACGACGAATCCCTTGAGGAACAATCCTCGGCTTTCGACGTCGTCGGCGTTGACGCCATAGTTTCCGATGAGCGGGTATGTCATGGTGACAATCTGGCCGGTGTATGACGGATCGGTCAGGATTTCCTGATAACCCGTCATGCTGGTATTAAAAACAACTTCACCGTGGACTTCACCTTCAGCTCCGAAAGCCTGACCACTGAAGACTTTACCGTTTGCCAACGCCAGCTTGGCCGGGCGACCTGCCATGTCTCAATTCTCCCAGGGTCCGCGCGTAGAATCACCGCAGTTGAAAACACACTTGAAAGCGATTTTTACCATTCCCTGCAGATTCGGAAAAGTACCTGGCCTCGCCATGAGACAGTTTCGCGAAAATCAGATGATCGCCGACAAACTCCCGCAGTGTCGTTTTTTGGGTTCCAGCCGACTATTCTCCACCACATGACATTTGCATCACTCAACGGAAAGCGAATTCTGGTCACGGGCTCGTCTACCGGCATCGGTCGTGCGATCGTCCTGGAGTGTGCGCGGGCGGGGGCGGATGTCGTAGTGAATTATCGGCGGTCGGTGGACCAGGCGGAGGCCGTGGCGGTCGAAGCTCGGACGTTGGGCGTGCAGGCTGATGTGATCGCTGCCGACGTCTCCGACGAACAGGATCGCAGAAAGCTGATCCGAGCCGCTTTTGATTCAGGTCGCATCGATGCAATCGTCAACAACGCGGGTGCTGACTTATTGACGACTGAACTTCGCGGCGCAGAGTTTGTGCATAAGTTGAACGCACTGCTTCAGACGGACGTGGTGGGCACGATTGAGTTGTCTCGTGCATTCGCCAGGCGATTTCAGGAACACGGGCGTGGAGCGATTCTGAATATCGGCTGGGATCAATCGGATCGCGGCATGGAAGGCGACAGCGGTGAATTGTTTGCTGCCGCCAAGAATGCCATCATGGGCTTTACCCGATCCCTTGCTGTCAGCCTGGCTCCGCATGTGCGAGTCAACTGCATTGCCGCCGGCTGGATACGAACAGCATGGGGAGAAAACGCCAGTGACTACTGGCAGCAACGCGTGATGACGGAAACACCGCTGAAACGATGGGGTGAACCGCAGGATATCGCCAACATGGCCAGGTTCCTTCTCAGCGACAACGCAGGGTACATCACCGGACAGGTGATCAACGTGAATGGCGGGGCGGTGCGGTGAAGATACAGTGCAAATCGTTTTTCCACTGTTGCTGACTGGAACCAATGACAATTAAATTTTCGCTGATTCGCAACTGTCTCTTCGCTGCCGGAGCCATGCTTCTCTTGTGTGCCGCTGCACCGTGGGGCCTCGGTTATTTCATGATCATTGCGACTGGGTCTGGAGAGACAGTGTCAATCCGCGAAACTGGCATGGTCACGTGCCCGGAAGTCCTGACCTGGTCGCCATGGAAGAATGGTTCTGGAGCAGTCACCCACGGACAACTCGCTGAGCGGATACCTGCGGATGCCGAAATCATCGCACACCGAATCGGGAGGGATTCAAAAATGTTCGCGGAACTCACCCTTTATCAGGCAAAGTACCAACTCCCGGATGGGCGTATTGAATCGGCACCCGCAGATGGCCCAAAGCCACTGATCAGCGTCAATCAGGAATCTGCCTTGACATGGTCCGCACTGGCATTGGTCTCCGGTATTGCCTGCCTGTTTTTTGCGACTCGCGTGCATTTGCGAATGCACCGCGACGGCGCTGGCGGCAATTAGCTGCGCGGTGAACCTCGCAGCGATGTACTTGACACGCCTTCGCGGCAATCTGGACTAAAGGATCACCAAAACGATGCCAACTGTTAAAGAGGCCATGACGGATATCATCTCACGACAACCTGACGACAGCAGCTACGACGAGATCCTGCGGGAACTCGCTTACGCTCGGATGGTTCAGCGAGGATTGGCGGATGCCGACGCGGATCGAATTCACCCGGACTCCAAAGTTCGCGAGAGGATTGAGTCGTGGCAGAAATAGTCTGTACGGGCACTATCGCATTGCCAATATGATTCGGACAGAGTCACGCGTCGAAATCCTCGGTATCTTCCATGGTCGGATGGACATCGAACGTTACCTCAGTTAGTCGCCTGAATTACCGCTGCGAACTACATTTGCTTTCGGAGGCAGAGCCTCCGGAGCTGTGCGTTCCAGGGCTGGAGCCCTGGAACGAGCGAGGTTGAATCACTTCGCGCGCTCCAGCACCGCTTCGTAGATCGCTTTGGCTTTGCGATACTCAGCCAGTGATTCATCCGACAGGATTCCGGTATTGCGGGTGATCTCTTCGTCCATGCGTTTGATAAAGAACTCGGCGTCGCGGCGGCGGGGGATGAGTGGGTCTTTGGCGACGTCGATGAACACCGGATTCGTGTGGGCGAAGCTGACTTTGGCGTCGGGCAGTTTTTCAAAACAACGCAGCGAAATCCAGCCGGAACCGTGCAATGTTTCACGGACGTTGATCGCATATTTCCACGCTCCCTCGGGTGTTCGTTTCGGTTCCATGATGACACTCTGAGCGGTTTCGCCGTTGCGAATGATTTCGATGCACCGCAGCGGGTTCACACTGAGGATCGAACCGCTGACAACGATCGCGTTCTCGGCGGAATCATGCGACCACGTTGTGCCGGGAAGCTGCTGATTGAAGCGGACATCGATCAGCGGCCCGGTGGTCACAAAGCTGTGGCCAAGGTTGAGTTGTTCGATCCATTTCTCGTACGAGAACTCTTTGCCGGTATGTACATAGACGCGACCGTGACCCAATGGAACCGGATGCACTCCGGATCCAGTTCCGCCCGTGATTCGCATACGAAAACCGCAGTTCAGCA
>Ga0209591_10005996_pt1 | contig 13531 bp, 11 predicted proteins | sample MAT01_FD_187207 | JGI IMG/M metagenome (GOLD analysis project Ga0209591, IMG submission 187207) | Freshwater microbial communities from Lake Fryxell liftoff mats and glacier meltwater in Antarctica - MAT-01 (SPAdes) (version 2) | ecosystem: Environmental > Aquatic > Freshwater > Ice > Liftoff...
CGGAACCGCGCGCTGTGGGGCATCCGACGCTGCAAAATGGCGGCAAAGGAGCTCGGCGTCGGACGCTCCGCTCGCGAGCATCGCTTCGGCCAGACGCCGATGAATCGTGCGGCTAGCGTCGGGGCGAAGCTCCGCGACTACGGAGGCTCTGATGCGTGCGTGATACGTATCGAGCACCATCATCTCCCCAAAGCCGGACGTACGGATGAGGCGATGGTTCCGCAACGATGTGACAACGGCCGTCAATGAATCGTTCGACGAGGCCGCGGCGAGGACCCGGGTCGGCAAAGGTCGGCCGGCAACGGAGACGAGTCGGAGGGTATCGGCCTCGAGGGCCGACCGGCTTCTGGCATAGCTTTCCGGCACCTGGGAAGGCTCGCCCGGGGTCGGGCTCTGCGCCGGGGCCAATGACTTGGCGGCAGCATTCCTCTCGAGGAGAAACGGACAGCCGTCAGCCTCCTGCACGATGGCGTCGACTTCGGAATCTCCCAACGTCGGCATCACCGAAGCGACAATGCGTCGGGCATGCTCGCTCGCGACCGCGCCCACCGGAACATCGATTACAAGATCGCCGCGGAGTCGTTCTGGTGCCGACAATGCGCTGAGGAAGGGGCTCGCGTCGCGCTCGTCGGTGCGATAGGCGAGCACAATCGTCATTGGCACCGCGCTGCCGGCAGCGAGCGCAAGCAGCAGCTCGGCACTGTCCGCGTCGCCCCATTGCAGATCATCGATCGCGATTATGACGCGGCGACCTGCCACGAGGGCATTCATCGTTCGAGACATACCCAGATAGGCGTCATGGCGCAAACTGACCGGGTCTACGCCCGGCTTGTGGGTTGCGCCCAGACCGAGCCCAATCGTTGGGAAACCACGCGCCAGCGCATCCATGAGCAATGGCTCGAAACTCGGGCGATACGCCAATGGGAGCCGTTCGATCGCCTCGGCGAGCTGGGCGATGATATCGTCGAGCGCCTGGTAGGGGGTCGCATCCCGCTCATAGCAGCGCCCGCAAAGCACCCAGACCTGCGCGGACTGCGCGGCCTCCTGCAACCACGCGGACATGAGGGATGATTTCCCCATTCCGGGCGCGCCGTGCAAGCGGACCAAGGTCAGGCCCGGCGGGTGCTTGTTGTCGGAGATCGCCATCAAACGGGCGAGCTCGGCATCTCGCCCGACGATATGATCGCGGCTGCGCCCGTGTAGTGGCTCCCCTGACGGCCTCGTGAGTCCGAGATAGGCATACACTGCGTCGCGCCCTGCGCGTTCTGTGGGATCGGATGCGAGCAGACGGTGGGTCAAGCCGGCGAGCGCGGCGGGACAATCGGCAACCTCGAGTGTCGGGGCCGGTTCGAGCCCGCTCTTGGCTGCTAGATTCGACGCGATGTCTCTTGGAAATGGCGGCGCGCCGGTGATGACCTCATACAAGATTGTTCCCACCGCGTACCAGTCCGCCGCGGCGGTTGCCGGTTGGCCGCGGACGACCTCCGGGGACATGTAGATTGGCGTCCCGAGGAAAGTAGCATCAGCGAGGGAGGATGGGACGACGAAGCCATAGTCGAGGAGCACGATGCGTCCAGAGGGCGTCACCAAGATGTTTGAAGGCTTGACGTCGCGATGGATCAGTCCGCGGCCGTGGATCTCTGCCAAGGCGGCGGCGAGCTGGGTGAGAATGCCGTCGAGCCGGTCGATTCGATCGGCTGTTGGGAGGGCGCGGAGGAACTCGAGGAGGCCTGTCCCGTTGACGTACTCCATCACGAGGGCGGTCTCGCCACCCTCTCCGTTGCCGCACAGCAGCTCGAGCGGCAACACCAGATTTGGGTGAGCGATATCCGCCATTCGCCGAAACTCGCGACGCAACGACTGCTCGTCGCGAGGCGAGTGGGCACGCACGCGCTTGATGGCAACGATTGAGCCGGTCCGCGTGTCGACCGCTTTGCTTACGATTCCGTGCTCGCCGCTACCGAGCGGACCTAAGACACGAAAGGGCCCAACCGCATCCTGAACTGTCGAGGAGTTCACCTGGCGAGTGTCGGGCTTATGCGGGGCTGGCGCAAGCGCGCCGCGGCTGAAACTCGAAGTCAAGTCGCTTGCGCGAGGACCGGGACCCGTCGCGGGGGTCCGATCCGAGCCGCGAAAGACCTCGACCGGGCACGCATCGGTGCTGACCTGAGCGGCATGATCGACGCCTACATATGGACCACACCGAACGGATTCAAAGCCCTCATCGCCCTCGAGGAGCTGGGCCTCGCGTACACGCCGCGCTGGATCGACATCACCAAAGACGAGCAGAAGACGCCCGAGTTCCTGGCGATCAACCCAAACCACAAGATCCCGGCGATCATCGACCACGATGGACCCGAAGGTCGGCCCGTCACCATCTTCGAGTCGGGTGCCATCCTGACCTACCTCGCGGAGAAGACCGGTAGGCTCCTGCCGACAACCGGTGCCGCGCGCTACACCGTGCTCGAATGGGTGTTCTTCAACATCGGTGGGACCGGTCCGATGTTGGGACAGCTCGGCTACTTCGCAAAGTTCGCCAAGGAGAAGAACCCTGCCGCCGAGGAGCGTTTCCGGAACGAGGCCGCGCGCCTCTTCGGCGTGCTCGATCGGCGGCTCGCGGACAACCAGTACCTCGCGGGTGAGCTGTCGATAGCCGACCTCATCAACTTTACCTGGCCCTATTCCGCCAGGAGTTTCCTGAAGCTCGACCTCACCGACTATCCGAACCTCGTGCGCTGGCTCGACGAGCTGGCGGCGCGGCCCGCGTTCGTCAAGGCGCTCGCGCTCGAGCCGTGAGCCGCTGACGGATAGCCTCAGGCCGCGATTGCCAACGCGACGCCGGCGCGGAAGAGGGCGAGGCCACTGCCTTCGGAACTTTCGTGACGCACGTGGGCGGGCTGTTGCAGCGCCAGCACCGCGTCCTCGGGATGGGGCATGAGGCCTAACACGAGGCCGCTCGCGTCGGTGATGCCGGCGAGGTCGTCAAAGCTGCCGTTCGGGTTGAACGGGTAGCCGTCGCTGTCGTGCGCGCCCTCATCGCCAATCTCAGGGAGCGCGTAGCGCAGCGCGCCAAGCGGTCCGCGGAGCGCGGCGGCGGTCGCGTCATCGCCTGGGACGAGGCGGCCTTCGCCGTGGGCGACCGGGCATTCGATGGGTGCGGTGAGCGCGCGGATCCAAGGTGAGGTGCTGGTCGGGGACGGGTGCAGGAGGACCCGGCGGCACTCGAACAGGCCACGCAGGTTGCGGGCCAGCGTTGCGCGCTGGGGGCCAGGGCCGGGGGCGTCGCCACCTGGGAGGATGCCGGCCTTTACGAGGGCCTGGAAGCCGTTGCAGATCCCGAGGATGGGGCGGCCCTTCGCGAGGTGCTCACGCAGCACGTCGCCAAAGATGATCGCGAGCTCGATCGCCAGGACGCGCCCGGCGCCGAGGTCGTCGCCATAGCTGAAGCCGCCTGGCACGCACACGAGCGCGTAGTCGAGGAGACGGCGCGGGGCTTTGCCGAGCTCGGCCAGGGTCAGGATCGTCGGCTCGCCACCGGCCAGCGCGAAGGCGTGCGCCGCGTCGTGATCACGGTTGGTGCCGGGCGCGTGCAGGATCAGGATCGGCGGCTTCATGGGCGGCTCACAGGACGTCGGCGAAGGCTCTGCGGTCGGCGTCGGCGCATCATGCTGAGCAAGGTCCAAGGCGTCAAGGCGCTGGGCCGGCGGGGTGATTGGCCCGCGCAAGGCGAGGCTGGATCGGGCAGGGCGCTGTTTTGGCTTTCCTCGCGCCGCGAGATTCGGCAAGGTCCGCCGTCCCGCGCGCTTCCGGAGCACAGCTCATGTTCGACGCCATCGGTGAAACCCTTCAGTCCTTCATCTTCTCGATCGGCTACATCGGGATCTTCCTGCTGATGGTCGCCGAGTCGACCTTCGTGCCGGTGCCCTCGGTGCTGATCATGCCGTTCGCCGGTTCGCTGTGCGCCGGTGTCGACCCGAAGCTCTCGCTGCCACTCGTCATCCTCATGAACTCGCTTGGAGCGCTCGTCGGCTCGGGAGGGTTTTACGAATTCGGGGCGCGCGGCGGAAAGCCGATCTTGCTCAAGGTGGGGAAGTTCTTCCTCGTGAAGGCGAGCGACATCGAGAAGACCGAGGCCTACTTCCAGAAGCCCGGCCGCCTCACGGTGTTCATCGCGCGCTTCATCCCGGTCGTGCGCCACTTCATCTCGTTCGTCGCGGGCCTCGGCCACATGCCGCGCGTGCCCTTCTTCGTGCAGACCGTCGCGGGTGCTACGATCTGGGGCGGCTTTCTGGCGGTCCTCGGCTACGTGCTGGCCGACCACTGGAAGGAGGTCGTCAGCACGATCAAGAAGTTCGACCTCGTGATAGGGATCACTATCCTGGTCGTGGCGGCCTACCTGCTCTATCGCTTCTGGAAGAAGCGGAAGTCGGAAGCCGCGGCCCGCACCGCGGTCTGAGCTCCGTCAGGAACCCAGCGTCAGCGAGCAGGCGGAGCTGTCACGCGGACAGCTCAGTGCGTGAACTCGCGGATCGTCTTTGGGTCGTCCGACGACGCGATGACCTTGCCGCACTGCACGCACTTGTAGTCGATGCGGCGCGGCGCGGCCGTCACTCCGAAGAGCAGCGTCATGTTGGCCCAAAAGCCATACGCCGGCTCGCTGATGATCGACCCGTCGGCAAGGGTCTTGTTACAGCCGCAGGCGATCGTCACAGGCGTCGGTTGGGGCATGTCTGTCACGGCTGACTCGAGGCTGTGGGCATGGCGCTACGGGTGTACGCCCTTTTTCGGGCGCAGCGTGCCCGTGCCGGCGACATGCTCGTTCCAGGTCGTTGGCGCATAACCGTTGTCGACCGCGACCATCGTGATGCAGTCGGGCACCGGGCAGACGATCTGGCACAGGTTGCACCCGACGCACTCCGACTCGTCGACGCGCGGCACGTGTGTGCCGGACTCGGGGTGGATGCACTGGTGCGCGCCGTCGTCGCAGGCGACCACGCACAAGTTGCAGCCGATGCACTTGTCGGCGTCGATCTTGGCGACCGTCTCGTAGTTCATGTCGAGATCGCCCCACTCCGAGTAGGTGGGAACGGCCTTGCCAATGAGGTCGTCGAGCTTCGTCATGCCGCGGTCGGACATGAAGGTCGAGAGCCCCTCGATCATGTCTTCGACGATGCGGTAGCCGCGCAGCATGACCTCGGTGCAGACCTGCACCGACGAGCTGCCGAGGGCCAGGAACTCGGCCGCGTCGCGCCAGTTGCAGATGCCGCCGATGCCGGAGATCGGGAGCCCAAAGTCCTTCTCACGCGCGAGCGCCGCGACCATGTGCAGCGCAATCGGCTTCACCGCCGCGCCGCAATAGCCGCCGTTGGACGACTTGGCGCCGACGCGCGGCTCGACCGTCATGCGGTCGAGGTCGACGCCGATGATCGATTTTATCGTATTGATGAGTGACACGCCGTCGGCCCCTCCCGCCTTCGCCGCCATGCCGTTGGGCACGATGTCGTCGACATTGGGCGTCAGCTTCACGAGCACCGGGATGGTCGAGTACTTCATCACCCACGAGGTGATGCGCTCGTTGGCCTTGGGCTCCTGGCCGACCGCCGAGCCCATGCCGCGCTCGCACATGCCGTGCGGGCAGCCGAAGTTCAGCTCGAGCCCGTCGGCGCCGGCGTCGATCGAGCGCGCGATGATTTCGCGCCACTCGGCCTCGGTCTCGACCATCAGCGACACGATGACCGCGTGCTTTGGGTAGAGGCGTTTCACCTCGGCTATCTCGCGGAAGTTCGTCTCCAGCGGGCGGTCGGTGATGAGCTCGATGTTGTTGAAGCCGATGGCGCGCGTGCCGCGGAAGTGCAGGCCGCCAAAGCGGCTCGACACGTTCTGGATTGGCTGCCCGAGCGTCTTCCAGACCGCCCCGCCCCACCCGTGGTCGAAGGCGCGCTTGATTTGATCACCCGAGTTTGCGGGCGGCGCCGACGCGAGCCAGAACGGGTTCGGCGAGATGATGCCGCCGGTGTTCGAGGTCAGGTCGGGCTGGGTCAGCCGCTTCTTGAAGGTCGGCTCGATGTAGGCGCTCATGCTACGACTCCCGAGGTCGAAGGCCTGCCGGAGGCGGGCTGCCCGCGGCCGGAGAGGAAAGCGTCGATGCCGATCGCCGCGTCGCGCCCCTCGGCGACCGCGTTGACGACCTCCTTGCCACCGTTGACGAGGTCGCCGCCTGCGTACCACTTCGCGCGCCCGGTGAAGCCGGCCCCGTCGACCATGACGCGCGCCTTGTCCATGCGGATCCCGTCGAGGGTCTTGAGCCCACTGAGGAGCTTGGCCTGACCGATGGCGACGAGCACGATGTCGGCAGGGATGACGTGCTCGGTGCCGGCAATCGGCTTCTTCTTGTCGTCGAGCTTGATGCAGCGCACGCCGGTGACCCGGCCATGCTCACCGATGTATTCGAGCGGCTGGGTCTGCCAGGACGCCTTTACGCCTTCGATTTTGCCGGCTTTCCACTCGTGTTCGTAGCCGGTCATGTGCGGCTCGGTGCCGCGATAGACCATCGTCACGTCGGCGACACCGACGCCGCTGAGCTCGCGCACTGAGTCGAGGGCGGTATTGCCACCGCCGACGACCACGCCGCGGGCCCCCGCAAGGATGGCGGAGCCTGGACTGCGGGCGCCGCCGGCGACCGACACTGGCCCGAGCTTCATGCGCTCGATAAATGCGACCGCGCCTTCGACGCCGTCGAGGTCCTCACCACCGATACCGAGGTGATTGTCGGGCCCTAGCCCGATGCCGATGAAGACGGCGTCGAAGTCGCGCTCGAGGTCGGTGAGCGAGAGGTCCTTACCGATCTCCACGCCGTTCTTGATGTCGATGCCGCCGATGGCGAGCACCCACTCGACCTCCTCGACACTGCGGTCAGCCTTCATCTTGTAGGGCGCGACGCCGGTCGTGTTGAGCCCGCCGACGACCGCGCGCTTCTCGAAGATGACGACCTCGTGTCCGAAGCGGCGCAGGCGATGTGCGCACGCGAGCGAGGCCGGGCCGGCCCCGATGAGGGCGACCTTCTTGCCAGTCGGCGGGCCCGCTTCGTAGTACTCGTAGCCGGCCGTAAAAGCGGTGTCGGTGGCGTAGCGCTGGAGCTTGCCGATCTGGATCGGCGCCTGGCCCATGCGGTTATAGACGCAGTCACCGACGCACAAGACCTCGACCGGGCACACGCGCGAGCAGCTCATGCCGAGGATGTTCGAGTCGAAGATCGTCTTCGCCGAGCCACGCACATTCCCGGTCGCAATCTTTCGGATGAACTGGGGAATGTCGATGCCGGTCGGACACGCGGTGATGCACGGCGCGTCGAGACAGAAGAGGCAGCGGTTCGCCTCGACGATCGCTTGCGCCGCGGTGAGGGCCGGCTTGTAGTCCGCGAATACGGACTCGGCCCGGTCTGCAGGCAAGGCGGCCGCAGGCGATACTGCGGCCTTGGGGAGTTGGGTGCTCATGCGCGGAATCCTCATGCCCTGAGGGCATGCCGAGAGACGACCGAAGCGGGATGCTAAGGCGAAAGCGGAGTGCGCGCAACGCGACCCGGAGCGGGATCAGGCCAGGTCGATGTGGGCACGCGAGCCGGCGCGGAAGCGCAGGAACAGCGGGTCGCGTTCGGTCTGGGGCACGGGCCACGGCGCGAAGCCGAGCTCGGTCACGGCGCGCCGCAACATCTCGGCCTCCTCCTGGAAAAAGCAGCGCAGCGAGCGCAGGTCGGTCTGCACCTCGTGGGCTTTGGCGCGGGCAGACGGTCGTTCGAGGAGCTTGCACGCGAGGTCGGCGATGACGACGTCGTGCTCGCCGCGAAAGAACGCATTCCAGGCGGTCGCGTGCGCGCCCGGCAGGCGGCGGAAGCCGAACACGTAGGAGTGCTCGTCGCGTTGGTCCTCGCCGCCGAGGCTGCGCCGCGGCTCGGGGTGGCCGACCCAGCGGAGGAGGCGCATCAGCGCGAAGAAGGCCTCGCCGGTCGTGTCGCGGCTACGGAAGGCGCCGTGGAAGGTGTAGCCGGGGAACAGATCGGGGCTCGTCGTGTAGCAGAAGCGGAGCGTGTCGCGCTGGGTCTGCACGCCGATCAACGGGTAGAGGAACGCGAAGGCGCTGGCGATGTTCTGGCGCGGACGCAGATCTTGGATGAGGCGCACCTCGGCGAGGCACGCGTCGAGCTCGGTCGGGAAGACCTCCCATTCGATCGAGGTCGCCTCCTTGACGAGCGTGCGGGGCTTCTTGCCGCGCCGCCCAGGACCGGCCATGCGGTACTGGGTGAGGCGCCGGCGTAGGTTCTTGGCCTTGCCGACGTACACGACCACGCCCGCGTCATCGAAGAAGCGATAGACCCCGGGCTCGGCCGGAACGGTGGCGAGGAACTCGGGTCCGAACTTCTTGTCGAAGTGGCGCACGCGTCCATCTGATCTCGTGCGGGCGGCACGTCAAGAAGACGCGAGCGGGTGTCGTCCGCGCCTTCGCCGCGAGGATGGCGCAGCCTGGCCCGAAGGCCTGTGGTTTGAGACGACGCGCGGCATGCTACAAGGGTCGCATGACGCAAGCGAGTGCCCGACCGACGCGCGCGACCTATGCCGACCTGGACCTCGTGCCCGAGAACATGGTCGGGGAAATCATCAATGGCGAGCTCGTCGTGAGTCCGCGCCCGGCACCCCGGCACGCGAACGCTGGCTCGGTGCTCGGTGCCGACATCAATGGTCGCTTTCACGGTGCCCCACCTGAGCGAGGTTGGTGGATCCTGGATGAGCCGGAGATCCACCTTTCCGGCGATGCCTACGTGCCCGACATTGCAGGGTGGCGCCGCGAGCGGCTCCAGGAGTTGCCTGATACCGCTCACTTCGATCTCGCGCCGGACTGGGTCTGCGAGGTGCTCTCGCCCAGCACCCAGCGCCGTGATCGTATGGGCAAGCTGCCCGCCTACGCGCACGAAGGCGTGGCGTGGGCGTGGCTCGTCGATCCCATCAGCCGGCATGTCGAAGTCTACCGATTGGACCATGATCACTGGGTGCTCGAAGGCACCTGGGGTGAAGGCCATGCCGATGCGAGCGCGGTGCGCCTCCCACCGTTCGAGGCACTCGCGATCGACCTCTCGCGCTGGTGGGCATGACACGACTACTCGCTGCGTGAGTGTACATGCGTCGGGACGGTGGCGAGCCGGCTCGCGGTGACTACCGAGGCTGACTGCAGCGCGGCTTGCGGCGGCCGAGCGACACGGGTCACGACCGCGCCGCAACTGCCCAAGGAATCAGCGAGAGTGCGTTGGCGTCGGCGAGATCGAGGTTCGGCAGAATTTGCCTGGCGGCGAACCACGCAGCCTGGTCATCGCCGCGCGCCAGGGCGAGCTGCATCAGGGCCGGCCACAGGCCCGCCATGCTCGCCTTGCCGATGAGAGGCGCGAGCAGGTCCGAGACCTCGACCACCCCACCGGTCACTTCCGCATACGCCAGCTCGACACGTGCGTGCGCCGCCCATGCGCCAATCTGAGCCGGCAAGTCCTGCATGAAGCGGGCGCCATCGAGCGCGATATCGACCGCTGCGCGCGCACGCTCCCATTCTTTCAGCAGCGCCAGCGCCGAAGCCAGCGCCGCAGCCAGCATCGGCGCGTGCAATGCGAGCCCGTCCTCGACGTAGCGCATCAATAGCCGCTCGGCGTCCTCGGCCCGTGTCGCGAGCGTCGCACGGCCCGGCACCACGAGCCGCAGCGCCGTGAGCCGCGCCTCGATGGCCGCCGGTCGCGGACCGCTCCCTGGCAGCAGCGACTCCACGACGGCGAGTGCATCATCGGCGACCGCGTGATGTTCGAGCTGGAGCTCGAGCTCGGCCAACGTCAACAAGAGGTGCGCCCGGTCGATCACCGTCGGTGCGTGAGTCGCGTGCATCGCGAGCAATCGGCGCGCCTCGCTCCACGCCCCGAGCTGAAGCCGCGCACGCGCCAGCGTTGCCACCGCGGCACCGATCCCAGGCGCACGGGGCGGCCATCGATCGATGGCCTCGGACGCCAGCCGACAGGCGTGCAAGGTCGCCCCGCGCGCGGCGTGAACCTGCGCCGTCAGCACCAACGCGTCGGCCTCGGCCTCCCCCTGGTTCAGCCAGCGTGCTTCATCCAGCGCCGTCTCGGCTGCGACCAACGCCGCGTCGAGTTCACCCACCGCGTGCGCACGCCAACCCACCGCGAGCGCGCTCGGACGCGAGCTCGCGTGAAATGTCTCGAAGTGCCGCGCGAGCGCCCAGCGCGCCTTCTCGAGCGCCGGCATGAGCAACGGGTCGGCGGCCCCGATGCGCTCGAGGTGCTGGTCGAGTGCCACATCCAACGACGGTCCCGCGATCGCCGCACGTGCCCGCACGAGCGCGAGGCGCGCCTCGAAGCCGCGGGCGAGCGACCCCGGCAACCCGTGCAACAGCGGCAACGCCGCGGCCAGACCACCCACACCTCCCAGCGCCGTGACCCAACGCTCGAGCGCCACTGCATCTCCTCGCGGCGATCCGCGGCGGCCAGAGCCCGCACGCGCGCCGGCCCGATCGGCTGGCCCGCCAACGCGTCCGCGAGTCGTTGCGCCGTCTCGTGGTCACTGCTCGTGTGCGACGTCGGCGGCTCCGTCAGGGTCCAGCTCAGCGTGCCCTCGCGGCGCACGTGCGGCTCGGCGGCCTCCAGCGTCGCCAGCACACGTCGGGGCGAGCGGCCGGTCGCGAGCGCCAACACGCGCGGACTCAGCGGCTCGCCGGCGATGCGCAGCAGCTCGACGAGTTGCGCCGTCAGCTCGGGCGAGCCCGCGCGCTCGCTCTCGATGGCATGCCGTACTTTACGCAGCGGTGGCGCCTCGGTCGGTGCCTCGGCGAGCGCGCCCTCAGCCATCGCCGCACGCCAATCCGCGAGCGTCGGTCGCGCCGCGGGCTCGCGCGCGAAGCTCTGCAGCACCGCCTCGCGCGCACCCTCGGGCAGCTCGGGACAGGCCGCCAGCATACGTTCGCGAAGCTGTTCGATCGTGATCTGCTGCCAGTGGGCGCGGACCTCGGTACGCGAGCCGCGTGGCGCCGGGTGCTCGCCTGTCAGCAGGCGAAACGCCGCGGCGGCCAGGCTCCAGGTGTCGGCTGCGATGGTCGGCGGCGCCTTGCTGAGGCCTTCGATCGACGAATAGCTCGGCGTCCCGAAGGCCTCGCCAATGGCGTCGGTCAACGCGTCCGGCGCGATCGGTCGCGACGCCCCGAAGTCTACCAGCGACACGATGTCGCCAGGGCCGACCAGGAAGCACGACGGCTTCACGTCACCGTGCACGAGGCCGACACGATGCACCGCATCGAGGCGCCCGGCGGCCGCTGCCAGCATACGCTGGAGCCTCGGCACGATCAGCCGGCGGTCGTCCTTGTGCTCGGCCGCGATGCGGTCGGCCCAGGTCCCGGCAGCGACGCCTTCGAGCAGATCCATCACCAGGAACAGTGTGCCGTCGTCGTCGACCCCGAGCCCACGCCCTCGTGGCACTCCCTCCACATCGAGCATGCGCAGATATTGGTACTCGCGCACGAGCCGCCCGACGCGCCCTGACGACGCGTGGCCCTTCATCAGCTTCACGGCGATGCGTGCGCCGGTCAGCGCTTCCTCGGCCGCCCACACCTCAGCGTCACCGCCGCTGTCGATCCAGAGTTGAACGCGATGAGGCCCGATGTGTGTGCGCAACGGTTGCCCAGCCCTATCCGAACTGCGGCCCGTCAACTGCGCGCAGCCGCGCCTCACCTGAGGGCGAGAGGCGATAATCCTCGGCGCCATCGAACAGGTGATAGGCGAGGTGCGACGCGTTCTCGCGCACCGCCGGCTTGTCCCCTTCGAGCCCGGCGAGAAGCCACGGCTCGAGCTCGCTCACCGGGAAGGCGTCACGGAAGAACGGCGCCAGCCAGCGATAGCCATCGGGCGACGCAACCACGAGTCCGACCCGGTCGAGGAACGCGCGTTTGTCCTCGGGTGACCACTTCGCCGCGAGGATCTCGAGCATCGTCCACCACACGGCCTGCTCTTCGATACCGGCCATCGCCTCGAGCTTCACGAAGCGCGACTCGAGGTAGTCGACGAGGTCCGCACCCGCCTTCGGCTGCTTCGCCAGTGCCGCCGCTAGCCCTTCTTCGCTCGGGTCGTCTATCAGCGTATCGACGAAGTGCCCGACCCCGTCGAATGCGTCGACCTTGATCGCAGCCGTCACTTCAGCCCGTCGACTTTGCCGTCGTCGCTCAGCTCCTCGGACTTCTTGATCGTGTCATCCTCCTTCACCTTGTTCAGCGACTTCTTCTCGAAGTAGGCGTTGAGGTGCTTGATAGCGAGGCCGCCGTCGAAGAGCGAAGGATCCGAGGTCGGGTCCATGGCGCCAAGGAACTCGGCGGCATTCTTGAAGCTCTTGTTCACGCCCATCACGTCGACGCGCAGCGAAGACAGCGGCACGCCCAGCATTTCGAGCTGCTTGACCGCCTGCCACAGGTACACGGGGCCGGGTCGGTAGTGGCCTGACGTGTTCGAGATCGCCGACATCTGGCCGCCCGAGATCGCCACTTCGCCCGCACACGCCACGGCGCCGCCGGCCAGGAACGACGAGTGATGCACGACGCCGGTGATGCTCTTGCCAGCGAAGAGCTCGCCCGCCGCGTTCATCACGAAGATGTAGCGGCCGGCGATGCCCGCCTTGCGCATCGTCTCCTGCTGCTTGTCGTGACCGCCGTTGAGCCCTGTCAGCTGCTCCTGCAGCTTGCCGAGCTTCTTTTCGAGGCCGCTGTACTGGAGGTCCGTGACCCGGTCCTTCAGCTTCTCGCGCAGCGCGTTGATCGAGTAGTCGAGCGCCTTCACGTCGGTCGTGTCGGCGACCTTGTTGTCGGCGTGCAGCCACTTGCCCCCGACGAAGCGAATGACCGTGTCGTCGCGCTTGGTGCCGCGACCCTCCTTGAGGTTCGACGCCATCACTTTGCGCGCTTCGTACTCGAGCTCTTCCCCCCGCTTGATGAAGTACTGGGTGGCCTTGCCGTTCTTCAGGAGAGCGCGGTCCGAGCCTTGGGCGATCGCGCCGTCATACTGGCGCTTGTTCCGGTACATGTCGCGCATCGGCAACATGCCCCACCCCTTCGACGTTCGCTCGTTGTGCGAGAGATCGGTGCGCGTTACCTTGACGTTCTTCCCAAAGACCCTCTCGTCCGAGTCCTTGTTCTGGCGCGTGTTCTTGCGAAGATCCTGCTGCATCTTCGCGATCTTCTCGTCCTTGTTCTCCTCGACCTTGTTCTGCACATCGGGTTGCTGGATGGCGCCGGGCGCGACCCCTGCCTCCTGGGAGAGGCTCACGTCCGGCGAGAGCTCATCGGACGACTCGGACGTCGAGATTGAGAGCTGGTCGTAATCGTTGTCCTGGCCGGACAACTGCCGGTCTCCCCCCATCGAGTAGTTGGTGTTGGAGTAGTTGCTGCCGCCGCCCTGCGTCAGATACTTGGTGGGGCCCTCTTCCGGGGACCGGAGGGGGTTATAACCGCC